>OBJA01001758.1_pt1 | contig 14002 bp, 12 predicted proteins | sample 1519751 | NCBI WGS metagenome assembly OBJA01 (sample SAMEA3881238, study PRJEB22517) | soil metagenome | biome: lake sediment; feature: soda lake sediment; material: sediment, water from around vicinity | place: India | collected 2013-12-23 | depth 3 m | reverse complement strand
CTCCAGTTGTTGACTGGTTAGGTGATGGAAACTATTTCCATTTCTCTGAAGCAACACGCTCAGTAAGAAATGAAGCTTGGGGTATCCCTATTCAGGTTGCTCAAGATGAAACAAAACTCTATCGGGCATTAAAACTGATCGATGAAATGTATGACTACTCAACAGATAATTCAATCGGAACCATTCATCTTTATGGTCCAACAGGTTGGAGAGGCGACCAGTTTAAGTATGGCAATATGTACATTCCTACAATGAGTGCTCAAGCTATCGATGAAATGGTTCGCTTAACGGGTGGCAATCATATTACATATTTACGTCAATATGTTGGAGCAACCCTCCCCATTGGTCATATTCGCTCCACAGAGCTCGAATACCAAACATTTACATATCAAGGTATTGAAAGTGTTCATCGGATCAATACTGCCATAAATGCGGGTACATTTAAGATTGCTGGTAGGGTAGAAAGCGACAATCCATGGTTTGATATCTCACCATCATTCTTTCCATTGACTGATAATGAAGCATTTATGATTGAACTTTTAGCTGGTTTTCGCTATGTCTTCTTAGACAATCTGATTGCTGATTTAGTAAAATATGGTTTCTCACATGAAGGTTTGTTGACTGAAGAAGAATATTGGACATTATTCATGTATAATGACGTCGATATTTATGAGCCTTTATACATCAAGGCATATCGTGATGCCTATCAGCGTGCCTTTCAATAAAGCATAAAAAAAGACATTGAACATGTCTTTTTTTGATGTCAATTATTCAATTACCACAAGTCATGTACAGGATCTTTAATGTACTTATCATAAATTGCAAAAACTTTTTTCATGTCATCATCTGTTAAGGGATCAAGCGAAGAAGCAAGTACATTTTCTTTGACTTGTTCAGGTCTGCTTGCTCCAGGTATAACCGTACTGACTGCATCAAACATTAAACAAAATCTTAAAGCAATCGGTGCAAGATTTTCAGTGTTAAACACTTTTTTTAGTTCAGATACAGCTTTTAATCCTTTATCATAGTCAACACCTGAGAACGTCTCGCCTTTATCAAAAGCTTTTCCTTCTCGATTATAGGTGCGATGATCATGTGGATTAAAAGTCGTTTTTTCATGATATTTACCTGTTAATAAACCTGACGCGAGTGGAACTCTAACGATAATGCCGACTTGATGTTTTTTTGCTTGTTCAAAAAAGAGTTCCATCGGTCTTAGTCTAAACATGTTAAAAATAATCTCAATGGCATCCACACCTGGATAAGTCATGGCTTTTAAGCCTTCTTCAATTTTTTCAACACTAACACCATAATGCTTAATCTTTTTCTCAATTTTTAACTGATCAAGAACTTTAAAGACTTCAGGCATATAATAAACTTCAGTCGGTGGACAGTGAAGTAACACCATATCTAAGGCTTCAACTTGCATATTAGCTCTTGATGCATCAACAAAGCGTCTTAAGTTCTCTTCATGATAGCCTTCTTTTGTATGAGGGTTTAATCGTCTACCCATCTTTGTGATGACAAAAGGTTTCTCTTTCAACGTTTTATTAAATATACCAATTGTTTTCTCACTTAATCCACCGACATAGACATCAGCTGTATCAAATGCATTAATACCAAGATTAACAGCTGTTTCTAACGTATCAATAGCTGTTTTTTCATCAAAAGGTAATCCCCAGGTACTACCGAGTTGCCATGTTCCTAGAGATACTTCTGAAATGTTAAAACCCGTTTTACCAAACATACGATATTTCATATTTTTTCACTCCCTTATATGCTTTAGTATATCATATTGTTTCATTTAAAATCTTGATAGAGCTTGTGTTATAATGGTCATTGAAGAAGAGGTGGCACTATGAAGAAAATGTTTGTTATTGTACTATTGTTAGCTTTCATCAGTTTATTATACGGTTGTGATATGGAGTTTAGTTTAAGAGAACCAACAAAATCAGCAGACATTCCAACCCATCCAACAGTAATACCAACTAACCCAGTTGAAGTCACTGATCCAACATTAACAGATTATACAGACTATCTAGTCAGCATGATGTCTGATTTTATTGATCGTTTCCCAACAGTTATTAATTCAAGCTTTGAATTTCCAAGCTATGAAGGTGTAACCATAACAGTCAAACATGATGATCAAGAACACCGACATGCATATCATTATCAATCACCTTTTTATGATCAAATAATCGAACTTGACATTGAGATGAAAAGAGGATCATCTATTGTAACTGATCAAATCTCGATATCATTGCTTAGTTTGGATTCGGGTAGAAATAATAACCGCATGGACATCTATACAACAACACCTATCGATCAAATCCAACGAGGTATTTATGTTGATGCGCATATTGTTGTTGAAGGTGATGTTAATGGTGTTTATCAGACACAACATGCTGATCAACAAGCCAGAATAAGAGGTAGAGGCAATTCGACATGGTGGCTATTTCCTAAAAAACCATTTCGCATCAATTTTAGTGAAGATGTATCCATCTATGGTATGCCAGCATCAAAAAGTTATGTGCTGCTTGCAGAATATAGCGATAAAAGTTTAATGAGAAATGTTGTGACTCACAAACTTTCCAGTTTATTATCTCATATTCATTATGTTGTTCAAACAAGATATGTTGACATCTATGTCAACGATGAATATCAAGGTGTTTATGTTTTAGCAGAACAAATTCAAATCAGAGAAGAAAAACTTTTCTTTGAATCAATACCTGGTGTGTTTGACACAGGATTCCTCATTGAACTCGATCAACGATTTTATGAACAAAACGAAGTGGATGGTTATGATTGGGTATTAATCCAAGGACAACCTTATAGCATTAAATCACCTGACCCAGAACATCGAAACTTTACAACAGTCCATCATGACTATATCTTTGAGTATTTAACGGCAACACGTATCGCACTTGAACAAAAACAGGGTTATGAAGATTTAATTGATGTTGATAACTGGATTGATTACTTTATCATTCAAGAGTTTGTTAAAAACGTCGATGTGGGGTGGAGTAGTGTCTATATGTATAAAGAACCACAAGGTAAACTCACCTTTGGTCCTTTATGGGATTTTGATTTAGCTTATGGCAATGCCAATTATATCGATTATGGTCCAGCAAATTGGTATGGCATGAGACAATATAAGAATCACTTTTTCCGCTTAATGATGGATATTCCAGCTATTCGTGTTCAATTTAGAGACAGATTGCTTGAAGTGATTGATCTCTACATTCCAGAAATCATTTCGATGATTCATGTGCTCCACGAATCGATTCGAACACGTGCAGATGAGAACTTTCAAAGATGGGAAATTTTAAATCAGTATGTTTGGCCTAACCCTTATGAAATTCAAATAGCGAGAACCTACGAAGGGCAAATACTCGCCTTAATCACGTTCATTAACCAACGTGCAAATTGGCTTTCTCAAGCCGTTCTAACCGAATCGTATAACTTAGGTTACTTCGATTAAAAAAAGCCGTCAGGCTTCTTTAAGATATAACGTTTTAGATGTTAATGGCGTCATCGAAATGATGAAATGCTTCATTTCATCAAAGATAGACAAATCATTGTTGTTTATATATAGTGTTAAAGTAACATGTTCTTGGTATGTCTTATCCAAAACAGTTACTTTTTCTTTATAATGATGCTCAAAACGATCGATTAATGTATATGGAAGCACAACTTGATAAGTTAACACAACCTGTTTAATATAAAATGTTTTATCTTTTAGCGTATCAGCAATAGCTTTTGTATAAGCTCTCACAAGCCCGCCAGCTCCAAGTTTAATACCACCAAAAAAGCGAATAACAACAGCTAAAACATGGGTTAAATCATGATGCTTTAAGACTTCCAATATAGGAATACCTGCTGTGCGTTGTGGCTCACCATCATCTGATGCAACTTGGTGTTCACCATGTTCTCCATAAATAGCTGCGTAACAATAATGGTTAGCTTTTGGATATTCATGCTTTAAAATCTCTAAATGTTTTTTTAAATCATCCATGTGGTCAAGTGGAAAACAGACACAGATAAAAACGGATTTTTGAATTTCAATGTGATGGATTAGTTTTTCTTTGATATAACGCATGACATTCACCCATGCTAGTATATCATAAAATTACACCCTATTTCTTCTATATATCAGAAAAAACCGTCTAAGATTTGGTATAATAATACATGGTGATAAGATGAGTACACTAAAAGGTGCCAAATGGGTACTAAATGATTTAAAGAAAAATGGATATGAAGGTTTTATTGTAGGTGGCGCTGTTCGCGACTATCTTTTAAAAGAACCTTTAAATGATATCGATATCACAACCAACGCAAAACCACATCAAGTTTCCAAAATATTTAAAACAAAACCAACAGGACTTAAGTATGGAACAGTCACTGTTTTTATGAATAATGAAACGTATGAAGTTACCACGTATCGCATCGATGGCGAATATCAAGATGCAAGACATCCTGAATCGGTAACCTTTAGTGAAACCGTTGAAGAAGATGTGAAACGAAGAGATTTCACTATTAATGGTTTACTGATGACTGCAAGTAATGAAATCATTGATTATGTAGATGGTAAAGAGGACTTAAAGCATAAATTAATTCGCACCATTGGAAATCCGATGGATCGTTTTAATGAAGATGCGCTTCGCATGTTACGCGCATTTTACTTCCAATCAAAATTAGGATTCCAAATCGAAAAAGAGACAAGAGATGCCATCACATCCATGAAGCATAAGCTAAAAGAGATTGCGATGGAGCGCATCTTAAATGAACTTTTAAAGATATTTAAAGGTAAGTATGTCAAACGTGCCATTCATTCACTTGTAACAACAGGTGTTCATCAGGAACTCCCTGGTTTAGCTAAAGGTTTAGAGTATGTTAATCAAATGGAAGAGCTGCCCTTTATTGATGCACTCTTTACATTATCTTTTACGCTAAACAAATCTGTACCCAAAGCGTGGCCTTTCTCAAATAAACACCGTCATAAATATGAAACAGCAAGCATGCTTGCATTAAACTACAATGATTTTGATGCATATACATTATATACTTATGGACTAGAATTATGTCTATTAGCAAATAAAGTTAATTTCATGCTTGGTAAATCTAAAAATCAAAAACAAAAAATTGAGAAAGATTTTGAGAATCTACCGATTCAATCCGATTTAGATTTAAAACTTAGAGCAACTGATATGATTAAACTTACTCAAAAGAAGGCTGGAGCTTGGGTGAAACAACTCCAAACAGAAATGGTGATTGAAGTAATCAATCGTCGTTTAGAAAATAAAAAAGAAGCTTTAGAAGATTACGTCCTAAAGCATATGAAAGGGTGATCTTATGCAGCTCAACGAAAACCAAATGTATACGATAATCGCAAAAGTCGAAAGCATTAACACAGGTGCTCATTTTTGCAATACCACCGTATGTACAGTAGACGGAGAACACATCAATTTAAAACTGGACTTTGAGCAACTACCTGAACTTGCTATGGGGAGAGTCTATCAGTTTGAAGCGAAAGCGATTGTTAAAATTGAAGATGAACTGATTTTAAAATGCATGACCATAAAAAAAGCCGAAGAAGTCTTATCCGATGAAGCGTTAAATCAAATCTTGGATCGTTTTTATGTTTACGCACCCATGCCAATGCTTGACATTAAAAAAGGGATTGAATCCTATCTTAATGATATTAAAAATCCTATCTTAAAAAAGATTACAGAAATGATTTATCAAGAAAACGAACGCATCTTCTACCTTCATCCAGCAGCAACTAAATTTCATCACGCCTATGTTGGCGGCCTTTCCTATCATACATTAACCATGTTAAAACTCTTAAAACCGTTTGTTGAGATATATCCCTACTTAAACATGGATCTACTGATTGCAGGTACGATCTTACATGATATGTCAAAAATTGATGAAATCAGTGGTGTTGATGGTGAATACACTAAAGAAGGACTTTTAATAGGACATCTTGTCATGCAAACCGTTGATATTGATCGCATCGCAAACCAACTTGGATATGAAAAAACAGAAGAAGTTTTATTACTTAAACATATGATTATCTCACACCATGGACAGTTTAATTTTGGATCTCCTAAAAAGCCACAAACTGGAGAAGCACTCCTCTTATGGTTCATTGATACCATGGATTCTAAGTTTACCGTTTTAGGTGAAGTTTTAGAAGACACCAAAGAAGGAACTTTTACGAATATGATCTCGGTTCTTGATAAAATGAGATTCTATAAAGGGAATATCAAAAAGTGACTAAAATTGCTCGTTTGAGCAATTTTTTTTACGTTATCAAACAAAAAAAGCACCACCTATTTTCAAGGTGGTACTTTCATATGAATCGACTAATTAACTAAAAATATTAAACCAATTGCCATATAATGCTTCGTAGTTTTCATCTAAGACGACAACAACTGTATCATTGTTTGCATCTTTTCTTGTAAAGATGATGTATTCATTTAATTGGTTTTGATTGATTTCTCTAATCATATCGAAACGAGCACGATGTGTTGCATCTGCAAACACTGCATCATCTAATAATTTGAAAATCAATTCACGTTGCATAAATGTTCCATTATAACGGTTAAGTATAGGTGTCAAGTAATTACCAACCGCTGTTTGAACGATAGATGGTAAGATAACGCCTTCAACTGTTTTTTGTTGTTTTAGGTAGAATTCAACTTGTGAAGCAATTAATGTGTCAGAGAATGGGTTATACACATTTAATGTGCCATCAAGAGATACATATCTTCCATCTGGATCATCTGATTCTTCAAACTTCGCACTATGCGTATCAGTTGTACGTGTCGCAAGAATTAAGTGGTAACCAAATGCAGATCTAACTTCGTCTAATCTTTCAAGTGTAATGAGTTGATCATAAAGATCTAAGTATGGGAACAGTGACTCATCACTTTCAGCTTCCATTAAGTAAGTATGTAAATCCATCGCTCTATTATAGAAGACGCGATCAAGAATAGATGTGTTCGAAGAAATGATAATGTTTGAAGTGTTAGTAATAGGTGTTGAAATGTTTTCAAACTTCAAATAGAATCCTAATCTTCTGTATTTCGCCCATGTTAACTCAATTTGATAATCAAGACGTAGTTCATCAGGTGTTAAAGGTTCAACATTGTTTCCACGTTCAATACGTCCTGAGTTGTTAAATTCAGTAGCAAGTGCAGTTAAACCTGCAGCATGTCCTGTGTAATTACCAACCTTGTGATAAACAAGTTGTACTAGTTCGACTAATCCTTCTTCAACTTCTAATCGTTCTTGAGCACTCAAGTTCGATAAGAATTCTTCTGGATCATCAGGTGTTCCATCACCATTACCATCAAAATAAATCAGTAAATGAGAAACAGTAATTGATCTAAAGTTGTTAAAGATGCCAGCAGAAAGTTCAGCAAACTTCGCATAAATACCTTCACCGAAATGCGCTTCATAATCTGCTAAGTATTGTTCTCTTAGTTCTGGGTAAATATAGAGTTGGTTAATCGCTTCTTTATTTGTCGTAGAACCGAATGCAGTTAATAAGAACTTTTCTCTACCCATACTTGCTGGATATCCTGCAGAAGCAAAACTGTTTGCAGAGAACTGTGTAATAATGTTTTCAAATTCTTTTTTGAAATCATTGTATTCAGCATCAGATACATTGTATAAATCAGATGCGACTAAGTATTTGTTTGTTGCCATATCAAGTGCAACGTTAATACCATATGTCTTTTCTAAACGTGTATAGAGTTGTTCAACAGTGACTTCAGTACCGTTGATTGATGCAACCACATGTCCACTCTTTGTCTTTGTTGTTCCTGAATAACCATAGCTGTGTTCATAGAGCATACGAATGACACGGTCATAAATGTTAATTTTAACATCGTCATAACGTGCATTAACTTTAGCAGAGATATAACCGCTTGTTAACTTGCCATCTTCTAATGTTTTACGAATTTCAGCAATAACTTCCTCAGCTTCAGGAGTTTCTAAGAACGCATCTTCCTCAGCATCGTAGACTAATTCTTCTTCTGAACTCTCATCATCTAATTTGAACACTAAATAACGGTTTGCTCCAAATGTTTGAATACGATTTGAGTATGGTTTTCCATCAGTTAAATCTTCAGGATTTTCCATTTGAGCTTCAGCCACTAATGTATTGTAAATGTGATTTCTAAGGGAGGTGTTCATTTTGGTTAAATCAGCATGCGTAAATAAACTATCAAATGGACGCTCATGATCATCAGCATAAACGATTTCGCCATCAACAAGTTCAATATGTTGAGTTGTTAAATAATTGTAAATTTCAATAAATTTGAGTTTAACAGCATGCGTCGATAATGCTGAATCTCTCGCACCGTTTTCTCTCGATTTTGAAATGGTATAAGCTTTATAATAGTTTTCGTAGTCTAGGACAGAAATCTTATCACGGCTTAAATAATCGTTTCCATTGTCTGGATCGTTATCACTATCTAATTTAGCTAAAATACCTAAATCAGATAAAATGTTTCTAACATGTAAATAACCTTCTGATGAATCATCAGATAAGTCAATAAATCCTGGTTCGCCAAAAGGAATACGGATATCAGGAATTGCATACCAGAAACCTTGTGAGTCAGATTTAATTGAAGCTTTGTATAATGCAGCATTTGCTTCGTTTAAGTTAATGAAACGAATAACTAGTGCGTTAACATCATAACGACCTTTATAACTGTTTTTGTAATAGTTTAAAATCGCTTCGTCTGTTACAAATACATTGGATTCTTCATCAAGTAACTCTTCAGCAAGGATATTTTGTGCATAATATCTTTGTGATGAACGTAAGACATAACGATCTAATAGCACTTGGATCGTTGCATAATTTTGGTATGCAGGATCTAAAGCTTCTAAATCAAATAATAATTGAGCTTTATTAATAGTGTTATCTAATAAATAAATAGAATCAACAAATGCAGCAAGATTCTTAGCAAAACGATCTGGATAATCATTAGCAAAGTCTTCTAGTTGCTCAAGATCTGTTCTACTGTGAATAGCAGAGTTTACTTGCTCATCAAAATATTTGGTGTATTCTTCATAAAGTGGATCATCTGGATTGGTTAGAATCGCTTTAACAGCATTAATTTCATCTTTGAAGATCTCTTCATCAATCATGGTTGCTAAAACTGAAGCACCTTGCAAACGTAATTGATCATATAATTCTCTTTGTGTTACTGTAATATCTCCGACCGTCAAATACGGATCGTTAGAAATATCACCATAGGGTGTTTTGTCACTAGAACTACATGCAGCTAGTGTAAGAACGCTCGCAAATACTAGCACAAACAGTGCAAGCTTTCTTAGTAATTTTGTTTGATTCATTGTGTGTTCACTCCTTATTTGTATTTCATACAAGCATTTATAATATAGCATTTTTTAAAATCATATGCAACCACTTACATTTTTATTTGTTAATCTCACATATTTTTATGTTATTATTTAAGAAGGTGAAGAAGATGGAAGTATTTGTACTTGCAAGTGGCTCTAAAGGAAATATGACCTACCTAAAGGTAGGAGAATTGAAAATCTTTATTGATGCTGGTATTAGTTATACAAAAATTAAGAAGAAGATGGAAAGCTATGCGGAAAACATTTTCGATGTTAAATCGCTTTTTTTGACGCATGAGCATAGTGATCATACCTTAGGTTTAAAACAACTTTTAAAAAATGGACATATCGAAGATGTTTATTTAACAAAGGGCACATATAATGCTTTACCTGTTGATGTTGTTGAGATGATGGGGAATGTTCATTTTGTTGATGTTGACGATAGCTTTATGTTTTATGATATCAAGGTTGAAACATTTTTGTTATCTCACGATGCAGATGAGCCGATTGGTTATGTCATGCATCATGAAGATAAGAAGATGGTTATATTGACCGATACAGGATATGTCGATGAGAGTTACTATGATTTATTAAGTAATGCCGATTTATATATCTTAGAAGCGAATCATCATCCATCAAAATTAATGAACTCACCAAGACCTTTTTTGTTAAAGCGTAGAATCATGAGTGAAAAAGGACATTTATCGAATGACGATGCGTGCTGGTTAGTAAATAGACTGGTCCAAGATAAACCGAGTATATGGGTGGTTGCGCATATCTCGGAAGATTGTAATACGGTTTTAGATATCGAAGAAGCGATTGTTAAATATTTCGATGATCCCACAAAGATTAAAACGTATTATGCAACACAGGAAGGACTTCCGGTGATTGTCTTATGATTAAGGTAATTGTGGTTGGGAAGTTAAACCAGACATATTTAAAAGAAGGCGTGGACTACTATCAAAAACAACTTCAAATGAAAACAGAATGGATTGAAGTGAAAGATGAGAAAGACGAAACTGGTCTTTTGATTGAGGGTGAGCGTATCTTAAGTAAAATTAAAGATAATGATGTTGTCATGGCTTGTGCGATTTTAGGTAAAGAGTTAACCAGTGAAGATTTTGCTAAAACAATTGATCAAGCACTAACTTATCAACAAGGTGATTTAGTATTTATCATTGGTGGTTCACATGGTTTGTCACAGGATGTTTTAAAACGAGCTAATCATCTGATATCATTTGGAAAAATGACATATCCACATCAACTGATGAGGCTTATATTAATTGAGCAAATTTATCGTGCGATGATGATTTTAAAACATCATCCTTATCATAAGTGATGATCATGAAATATATTTTTTGGGACTTCAATGGCACCATTTTAGATGATGCTAAATTATGTTATGACATCTTAATCGAAATGCTCAAAGAAGAAGAAAGAAAACTTGTTACCTTTGATGAGTATCTGATGATCTTCGGTTTTCCTATTCGTGATTATTATGAACGCGTTTTTGACTTTGAAAAGACTCGTTTTGAAATACTTGCTCATCGCTTTATCAAGCGATATCAACCAAGAAGTCTTGGGTGTAAACTCCATGAAGGTGTGGTAGAAGCCATTAAGCGATGTGATCGTTTGGGTTATGTCAATGTTTTGTTATCTGCAAGTGAAGAGATAAACCTCATTGAACAACTAGAACACTTTCAGATTAAAGACTTATTTAAAGATATTTTAGGAACAAAAAACATCTATGCAAAAACGAAACTAGATGTTGCTAGAAAGTATATGGAAGTACACGGTATTGATCCTAAAGCTTGTATGATGATTGGTGATACATTACATGATGCTGAGATCGCAGAAAACTTGGGATTTGATATCATCTTGTATACAAAAGGGCATCAACATCCTTCAAGGTTTAAAGGATACCGTACCCTAGATGATTTTGACAAACTTGATGTTATATAGAAAAACATGGCGAGAATATCCGCCATGTTTTTTATTGATTAATTTGAATGAATGCAAGAATTAAGCCGATAATCGATGGTGTCTGAAAAATCGCTAGCCATGTAATACCCCAATATAGCGCTTTGTCTTTACTTAATCCTTTATAGATGATAAATCCAGATAAGATAAGACTTAATCCAATAAGTGGTAAAAAAGTAGGTAGAACATCATTAGGATTAACGTCTAAATTTGATGAATAAAGAAGCGCTAAGATGATAATGACATAGAGCATATTGTTCATGAAGCCTAATGAAAACCAAAGCAATTTCTTGATGTTTTGTTGACTATTATTCATGTTTCCCCCTCCTATTCTTGTGGAATACTAATAAAGATAAAGCCCATAATGACATTACTATTTTTTGAGAGTTGATAGACTAAGATAATCGTTGTTCGACTAGGATTATCATTTAATATACGCTTGACATATGATGAAGAAATCGTAAGCGTTTCATCTTCAAACGTGTAGTCATCGAGGGTGATATTATTTCCTGAGAGTCCAAGGAATAATCCTTCATTCAGTTCAAAGAAGAAAATCATATCTACATCTTCTTGATAGATAACATGATCATTAGATATCATGGTTGGATTCAAAATGTTAACAACCTCAATAAAAACATGTATAAAACCAGAAGGTGTAAGAATGGTTAATTTTTGAATGCCAAGTTCATCTGGATGAAAGCCATCATGCTGTAAGGTAAGCATACCATCTTCCAGTGAGAATAGCGACTCATCAATCAGTTGATTCTCGAAGAGCAAATAATCAATTGTCAGTTGACTTCCCACATTAAACGTTAAGAACTCAATTTGATTATGATTGAATGTTGTTTCAATGGTAATATCTAAATCTTCGTAAGTATGATAAATAAACGTGTTAGAAAAGATGCGATCTGTTGTCGGATACACAGCAGCAAGCCTAATTTGATACAATCGATGAACTTCAAGTTCTAATGAAGATAAATCGAACTGTGTGTGTTGAGTTGATGCTAAAAGTTCAAGGTTGTTATAGATTTCATAAGTAGAAACACCATTGATTTCAGACCATGAAATTAGATGATGATCAAAGACGATTTCATCGAATGTCTCATAGGTTCTATTAATAATTATCGTTAGCGCTGGAGAAAAATAAGATAATCCATCTGCAGCATGTGAGCGTAATCTGATGTCATATGTACCATTGGGGAGTAAAAAAAGACTAAAAGATGTGTCATGCACTGAAAATACATCATTGTTGATTTTAATAGAGTAAGATACTGCATTCGGTACAGCATCCCAGATCACCATTTCATCTGAGTAGATGATATTTTCAGGATATCGGATTAAATCATTGTTATCGGAACAACCGATTAAAATTAAAACAAACATAACGATGCTGAGTATTTTTAGCATGAAGTTCACCTCAAAGAGATTATAGCATGAAAGAATACGTAAAAAAAGGCCTTTTTCAAGGCCTTAAGAAAAATGTAATTATTCGTTCATGTTTACAGTAAAATCAATCATACCGACAAATTCAGGGAAATCAATGAAAGGGTTCCTGTTTTGTTGATAAGAGAAGATAACGTTGTTACGATTGATCTCAAACGCATCGACAGGATCTTCATAATGCCACTGAATTAAAACATCTAACATCGCCATCTGATAAGTTGTAGGTACAGTGTTGATAAGACTTAAATAATCATACATGACAATCATGTAGAAAAGGATACGAGCAACATCACCTCTAACCTCAGGTCTTGGTGCATAAGATCCTCCACCAGTGGTTAAATCAAAATAACGATTACCTCGACTTGAGTTTTCATTAGGATTGGCAGGCTTTAAGTTATGCAAATCAGCACCAACATGCTTGGATGTATTATAAGTTGTTACGCCAAGTAGAGATTGAGGCCACACATGTTCTCTATTCCATGTTTTCCCATCATCCCATTCTTTGGGCACAGAAAGACCTAAGTAAACAACAATGAGGTTATTTGGATTATCAGGATCTTGATCTGTTTCATCAAGAATGTATCTTGCATCACCATATGAGACAGGTGTAAAACCTGTTTGAATGATTGAACGAAGTTCAAGAAGTAATGCCTCACCATTAAGACCGGTTGCTGTGGCATAGTACTCAGTTAGGACAAGCTCAAAGTCAGGATCATAGATGACAATGGTGAGATATTCAGTTGCAATATTACCGGCTTCATCTGTTGCAGTATAAGTTACTGTGTAGCTTCCTGGCGTTGTGTTGTCCACCTCGTGATCAATATATACATGCACGATGCCATCGACATCATCGAAGCCATCGGCAGGTAGTATAGTGATGGTTGCCCCTATAGGATAGTGAGTGACTTGATTGGGATCAAGTGTTATCTCTGGTGGTGTTGAGTCTATAGGGGATATTACGGGTTTAAGAATGAGAAACTTGGAGTAACAACTTCAAAATCATTTCTGTTGTCATTTGTGTCTACAGCAGGATCAAATCTTTTTATTGATGTAGTATTTGAAGGTGCTAATGTCGGATTAGAACCTTCATAGGCATTTGCTGTTGTTCCAAAACCTACAAAATCTACCAAATATGGATCTCCAATTGGATTTGAACCATTAAATCCATCAGTTGTGCTAAACAGAGCCACTTTTCCGGCTG
>OBJA01001757.1_pt1 | contig 14003 bp, 10 predicted proteins | sample 1519751 | NCBI WGS metagenome assembly OBJA01 (sample SAMEA3881238, study PRJEB22517) | soil metagenome | biome: lake sediment; feature: soda lake sediment; material: sediment, water from around vicinity | place: India | collected 2013-12-23 | depth 3 m | reverse complement strand
CCTGCTCGCTGTCCGGGGTGAGCACCACCAGCGGGTATTCAACACGCCAGTCGGAGGCATCGGTGACGTGGGCGACGCGGGCCAGGCCGTCAAACTGGATATTGTCACGCTGTGTGACCCGGCACAGACGGCACAAGACCTCGGCGCGGCGCTGGCGCATCGCAGGCAGCCAGCGTTCGAAGTTGGCCACGGTGTCGCGGCAGGCATCGGCCAGCGCCAGAGCCTCTGCATTGCCGTTGGCGCGCGCCACGATCTGATCCAGGCGGTGATGCAGCGCGTGCACCAGCGATTGCCAGCGCTTGCGGTTTTCGATCAGGTCGTCCTGGATGAATGGGTTGCGGGTGATCACCCACATATCGCCGAGCACCTCGAACAGCATCCGCGCCGAGCGTCCGGTGACCCGTTCGCCACGCAGCCGGTTGAGGCGTTGCCACTGCACCTCGCCGAGCAGACGAATGACGATCTCCCGGTCGGAAAAGGAGGTGTAGTTATACGGGATTTCACGAATGCGCAACGGTGTCGGGGCGTTCATGCAGGCCTGTGGGATCATTGGCGGAACAGGAACCGGGAAGTTTAACAGAAAATTTATAGAAACAGGGTCTCTACTCGCGCGCCCTCTGCAATCTTGAGCATTTGCCTTGCTGAACGGGTAGGAGCGGCCCCTGGCCGCGAATGGCCATTGACGGATTGGCTACCGGCATCCTGCCTTATGTTCATGTCCACGGATGGACGGTAATCCGGCGCGCCAGGAGGCAGCGCGCCGGTCAGGACGAACGGTATGTCATGGTTGCAGGATGTGCAGGAGCGACCTCGCCAAATACGATCCATCTATAATCGCGGCGGGGCGCCGCTCCTACGATTCAGGGGGCGAGTAGTTACGAAACAGGGGTGATGATTGTATTGCCTGTCGCGGCCAAACGGCTTACCCTGAACGGATTCATTATTTAATGTTGGCAGAGCAGCATAAGGGGTGAGACGTGGTGGAGATGAATATCGAGCAGGCGCGCTTCAATATGGTCGAGCAGCAGGTACGGCCTTGGGATGTACTGGATCAGCGGGTACTTGACCTGTTGATGACGGTGCCGCGCGAGGCCTTTGTTCCCGATCACCTGCGCGCCCTGGCCTTTATCGATACGATGCTGCCGATCGGCGATGGCGAGGTGATGTTGGAGCCGAAGCTGCAGGCCCGCATGGTGCAGGAGCTGGACATTCAGCCCGGCGACAAGGTATTGGAGATCGGCACCGGCAGCGGCTATCTGACGGCCCTGCTGGCCAACTCGGCGGCGCGGGTGATCTCGGTGGAGCTCAATCCCGCCCTGTCCGATGCCGCCGCGCAACGCTTAGCGGTGCAGGGGATAGAGAACGTCACCCTGGCGCAGGGCAATGCCGCCAACGGCTGGGAGGCCGAGCAGCCCTATGATGTCATCGCCGTAACCGGCTCGCTGCCACTCATCCCGCCGGGATTGAAGGAGAGTCTGCAGGTGGGCGGGCGGATGTTTATCGTGGTTGGTGAGGCCGACGCACCGATGATGGAGGTGATCTTGGTGACCCGTCTGAGTGCCGACGAGTGGCGGCAAACTATCCTGTTTGAAACCGTGATCCCGCCGCTGCATGAGTTTATCCCACCACGGCAATTTGTGTTCTGAATGGAACCCGGATAGTTCCTGCCGGTCAGAGTGTTAGCCCGAACGTTGCATAAATGATACACGCCCTCGCTAGTCTCTTGATTGTCCAGCGCATTTTTTAGTTGGTGGGTGAATAAGGATACCACTCCTTCGGGAAATGTACTGCACAATCAATATCCTGCGTTATCATAGTGTGAATTTATGCAACATTCGGGCTATTATTGATAACAAATAAGTCAAAGGTATTGACCATGCAACGTATCGCCATCCCCCTGTTTTCCGCGCTATTGCTGCTGGGTAGCACCACCACGCAGGCTGACAACCTGCTGGATGTCTATCGGCAGGCGATGCTCAGCGATCCGCAACTGCGCGCCGCCGAGGCCGCCTGGCAGGCGGCCCAGGAGGCGATGCCGCAGAGCCGCGCGGCCTTGCTGCCGCAGGTCAATCTGGGGGCTGAGGCGGCCCGAACCCGGCGCGATATATCAGGGGGCAACGACAGCAGTTTCAATAGTCACGGCTTCAGCCTGGAATTGAACCAAAGCCTCTATAACCAGCAGAACAATGTCCGCCTGCGCCAGGCTGATGCCACGATCGTGCAGGCTACCGCTGTGCGTGATGCGACCCGCCAAGGCCTGATCCTGCGCGTGGCCGATGCCTACTTCAATCTGCTCTCCGCCAAGGATGATCTGGCGACCGCCGAGGCCAATCGCGAGGCGATCAGTCAGCAGTTGCGCCAGACCCAGCAGCGCTTCGAGGTGGGACTGTCGGCGATCACCGACGTACACGAGGCGCAGGCTGGTTATGATGCCGCGCTGGCTGCCGAGATCGCCGCACAGAATGGGCTGGATATCGCCCGTGAGGCGCTGCGCGAGATCACCGGCCAGGAGCCGGCCAGCCTGGCCCGGCTGGGGGATGCGATGCCGCTGGTCAGTCCCGAACCAGCCAATATCGATCAGTGGGTCAACACCGCGCTGGAGCAAAACCTGACCCTGCTGGCCACCGACGCCCTGGTGCGCCGCGCCGCCGAGGAGATCAATCTGCGCCAGGCCGGCCACTACCCGACGGTGGGGCTGTTCGCCGATCACCGTTTCAATGACAGCAGCGATGACCCGCAGGGGGTGGAGAGCAACACCACCCGCCTGGGCGTGCGGGTCAACGTGCCGCTCTATTCCGGCGGCTTGACCACCTCGCAGACCCGTGAGGCCCGCGCCAACTACGACCAGGCCAATGAACAACTGGAACAACAGCGCCGCGCCACGGTGCGCGATACCCGCAGCGCCTTCCTGAACGTGATGGCCGGGATCAGCCAGGTGCAGGCGCGTCGCCAGGCGCTCTCCTCGGCGCAGACCGCGCTGGAGGCCACCGAGGCCGGCTTCGAGGTTGGTACTCGCACCATGGTCGATGTGCTGAACGCCCAGAGCCAGCGCTTCCTGGCCCAGCGCGATTATGCCCGTGCCCGCTATGACTACGCACTGGCCTCGCTGCGCCTGAAACAGGCCACCGGGATGCTGGATGAGCAAGATCTGATCGAGGTCAACAGCTGGCTGAGTTACTGAGTTGAAGCTGCATATTCTCGGGATCTGCGGCACCTTCATGGGCGGCCTGGCCTTGCTGGCCCGCTCGCTGGGCCACCGGGTCAGTGGCCAGGATGCCGGTGTCTACCCGCCGATGAGCACCCAGTTGATGGAGCAGGGGATCACCCTGCATGAAGGCTATGACCCGGAGGGGATCCCGCCGGATGTGGATTGCGTGCTGATCGGCAATGCCCTGTCACGCGGCAATCCAGCAGTTGAGTATGTCCTCGAGCGCGGCCTGCCATACAGTTCCGGCGCACAATGGTTGGGTGAGCAGGTCTTGCAGGGCTGCTGGGTGGTGGCGGTGGCCGGCACTCACGGCAAGACCAGCACCGCCTCGATGCTGGCCTGGATCCTGGAGGCGGCCGGGATGTCGCCGGGCTTTTTGATCGGTGGGATCCCGCAAAACTTCGGTCTGTCGGCACGGCTGGGCGAAACCCCCTTCTTCGTGGTCGAGGCGGACGAGTACGACACCGCCTTTTTCGACAAACGCTCCAAATTTGTCCACTACCGCCCGCGCACCCTGGTATTGAATAACCTGGAGTATGATCATGCGGACATCTTCCCTGATCTGGCAGCGATTCAGCGGCAATTTCACCATTTATTGCGTACCGTACCCGGCAACGGGCTGATCATCCATCCGGCCAGGGATGGCGCACTGGACGCGGTGCTGGCGATGGGGTGCTGGACACCGACCGAGACTCTGCATGATCCGCAGGGCTGGTCAGCGGCACTGCTGGAAGAAGACGGCAGCGCCTTTGCCGTGTCCTGGCAGGAGCAATTGCAGGGCGAAGTGCGCTGGCCTCTGCTCGGGCAGCACAATGTCCACAATGGCCTGGCAGCGGTGGCGGCGGCCCGCCATGCCGGCGTGCCGGCTGGGGTGGCGATCGAGGCACTGAGCCATTTTGCCGGGGTCAAGCGCCGTCTGGAATGGCGCGGCACGGTGCACGGCATCACCGTGTACGATGACTTTGCCCACCACCCCAGCGCGATCGCCACCACCCTGGCCGGCTTGCGCCAGCGGGTCGGCCCGGCCCGGATCATCGCCGTGCTCGAACCGCGCTCCAATACCATGCGCATGGGGGTGCATCGCGACAGCCTGCTGCCTTCGTTGGCCGACGCCGATCAGGTCTTGCTGTATTGCCCACCCGATCTGGGCTGGCAGTTGCCCGAGGACAAACCGGCCTCGGTCTGTTATTACCATGACACCATCGCCATCATCGACACCCTGCTGGCGGAACTGCATCCTGGCGATCAGGTGCTGATCATGAGCAACGGTGGTTTTGCCGCCATCCATCAACGTCTGCTGGAGGCGCTGGAGCAACAGTATGGAGAATAGCCGGGCCATCTCGCTGGCGATCACCGGCGCCTCGGGCGCGCCCTACGCGCTGCGCCTGCTCGAATACCTGTTGCGCGCCGGGCAACCGGTCTATCTGATGGTCTCGGCCCCGGCCCAGGTGGTGTTCGCCACCGAGACCGATCTACGCATCCCCGGCAAGCCAGAAGCAATGCAGGCCTTTTTCAGTGATTACTTTCAGGCCGGCGAGGGACAGCTACAGGTGTTTGGCCGCGAACAGTGGCTGGCCCCGGTAGCCAGCGGTTCGAACGCGCCACGGGCGATGGTGGTCTGCCCCTGCTCCACCGGCACACTGTCGGCGATCGCCACCGGCGCCAGCAACAATCTGATCGAGCGGGCCGCGGATGTGATGCTTAAGGAGCGCCGCCAGTTGATCCTGGTGCCGCGCGAGATGCCGCTCTCGGCGATCCACCTCGAACACATGCTCAAGCTGTCCCAGCTTGGCGTCACCATCATGCCGGCCTGCCCCGGCTTCTATAACCGCCCCACCCAGATCGAGGAGCTGGTTGATTTCGTAGTGGCGCGCATCCTCGACCATCTGCACATCGAGCATCAACTGTTGACCCGCTGGGGAGAAAGAAGAGAATAGTTCAGGCCTAAACTGACATCTTCCCCTGGCCTGGGAGCGACATTTATGTTTGATCTGCTCCCGCATATCCTTTTTCCCCGTGAAGAAGTCTTCCTGCGGCACACCGGAAAATCCCTTGCCGCCTAGAGAACCATGCCTAGAATCTGTATCGATCCGATAAATGTCACACCTGCCAGTCTGTCATTGGTCTCAATGAAAACTAATTGCCTAACGAATCAATCAGCTTCGCACCTTCGGCGCCGGACGCAGCAAAGCTGCGCCGGTTATGAAGGCATTATCTGAGCAACGCTTGACGCTTTGATGTTGTGGCGCTATAACGTCAACTTGTTTCAATATACCTGGAAAATGTCATGAGCGAGATGTCCAAGCGTTCTACGGTTTATTTTGACCCTCAGTTACACGCGGCGCTGCGGCTGAAGGCAGCGCATACCCATCGTTCCTTATCGGATCTCGTTAACGATGCTGTTCGTGCGGCATTGGCTGAGGATCAGGAAGATTTGGCGGCATTCGAGGAACGGGTTTCTGAGTCAACAATGAGCTATGAGTCTTTGCTGGATGATTTGAAGGCTCATGGCAAAATATAAGCTTGTTTTCAAGAAATCTGTCGCTAAAGACCTTCGGCCAATTCCAAACAAAGATATTGCCCGTATTCTTCAGCGCATGGAGGAACTGCAGGAGAATCCTCGCCCAGTCGGCAGTGAAAAACTTTCAGGGCAGGAGTGCTACCGGATCCGACAGGGTGTGTACCGAATCATATATGAAGTGACAGATGAGCTTCTTGTTGTAACGTTTGTGAAGGTCGGTCACCGACGGCATATCTACAAGCACAGCTAACCAGGCCGTGCATTTGATACTCCTTCCGCTGCGCAATTGAATGGCTAGCATTATGGCCTGGATAAACCTGATTTGATTTCTGATGTATCGTACATACACTGTAAATATGATCGCGTTTGAATGGAATGAGGCGAAGAGCCTGGCAAACCTGAAGAAATATGGTATTTCATTCGAGGAACCAAAATCCGGGTAGTGGGTAGTGTTCATAATTCTGTGTCATTTCTTTACCATACTGCAAAAAGAGATGACACAGAATTATGAACACTACCGCTTGGCTCTCACGAAGCCCAATGTAAGTATGCGCTCATCCTGCTGAAATTGTGACAACTTCGGGTTACATCTTTTTCCGCCGCCGCTCCAGCGGATTTTCGATCAGTGAGTAGACCACCGGCACCACCAGCAGTGCCAGGATGGTGGAGCTGATCATGCCGCCGATGACGGCGACTGAGAGCGGGCCGACCGTGTCGGAGCCAGCCCCCCAGCCGGTGGCGGCTGGTAGCAGGGCGAGGATCAGCGTCAGCGAGGTCATGACCACCGGGCGCATACGCAGCGGGCAGGCTTCTTTGAGTGCTTCGTCCACGCCCATGCCGTGTGCACGGTACTGGTTGGTCAGATCCACCAGCAGGATGGAGTTTTTTGAGACCAGCCCGATCAGCAGGATCATGCCGATCATCGAGAAGATGTTGAGGGTGTGTCCTGTCCACCACAGCGCCAGCAGGCCGCCGATGATCGCCAGGGGTTGGGCGAGCATGATGATCACCGGCTGGATGAAGCTGTTGAACTGGCTGGCCAGTACCATATACACCAGCACGGTGGCGAGGATGAAGACGAAACCGACATAGCCCGCAGTCTTCTCCATCTCCTCGGCCTCGCCCTGCAAACGCAGGCTGTAGCCCAACGGCAATTCCTCGGCGGCGATCTGCTGGACGATGGTCACGGCATCACCCAGCGGCATCGACGGTGAGGCATAGAAATTGGCGGCATATTGCAGGTTGAAGCGGCTGATTGCCGCCGGGCCGATGGTCTCCTCGAATGTGGCCACGCTATCCAGGCGCACCTGTTCACCCTCAGGGGTACGCAGGAAGACTCTTCCCAGGTCACCGGCATGTTCCAGCTCACCGGGGGCTGCCTTGAGACGGATATCATAGCGTTCGCCATCCCCCGGCTCATCGTTATATTTGGCGATATCCACACCACCGGCCAGTACGTTGGCGGCCAGCGCGATATCCAGGCTGGTCAGCCCCAGTGCTGTGGCGCGTTCGCGATCGATACGCAGATTGAGCAGTGGCAGGTCAAGCTGCAGATCGAGATCGATGCGCCCCAGCCCCTGGTGTTCCCCCAGCCGTTGTTCGATGCTGCGCGACAGTTCGGCGACCCGTTCCAGATCCGGGCCGCGGATCACGAATTGCAGCGGTTCGCCGCGTTGGCCACTGACGATGGGTACTGCCGTGGCAAAGCCGCGTGCCCCGGCCAGGGCGGCCAGTTCAGCATTGATGCGGGGGATCAGTTCCTGCTGGGTGATGGTGCGCTCCTCGCGTGGCTTCATGCGTACATAGGCAAAGGCCTGATTGACCTGAGTGCGACTGCCCAGGCCGATGGCGGCGAAGTAGGTACTCACTGCTTCCTGGCGGGCCAGGATGGCCTCAATCTCGCGCAGGCGCTGATCGGTGTAGTCGATCCCGGAGCCCAGCGGGGTGCGCAGCAGGACAAGAAACTGTCCTTCATCCTCCTCCGGCGCGAAGGCAAAGCCAATGTGGTTCATCGATGTCCAGACACTGCCGGTAACGATGATCAGGGCCAGCACGACCGTGCTCCAGCGAAAGCGCATCACCAGATGGAGCATTGCCTTGTAGGCGCGATCCATTGCCTGGAACATCCGTTCGAACAGCTGGTAGAGCAGACCGTGGCGTTGCTCGACTCTCAGGTAACGCGAGCAGAGCATTGGTGTCAGCGTGACGGCGACGAAGTAGGAGATCAGCACCCCGACCGTAACAACCACTGCAAAGGATTCAAAAAAGCGACCGATGATCCCGCCCATGAAGATCACCGGGGCGAAGATTGCCACCAGCGATAGAGTGGTGGCCAATACCGCGAACAGCACCTGGCGGGTACCGGAGAGGGCGGCCTGTACCGGATCGGGCTCGATACTTTCGCGATGGCGGTAGATGTTTTCCAGCACCACAATGGCATCGTCCACCACTACGCCGATCAACAGCAGCAGAGCCAGCAGGGTCAGTGAGTTGAAGGTGAAGCCGAACAGATACATCGCGCCGACCGCGCCGAGCAGTGAGACCGGGATCGCCACGGCGATGATCAGCGTGGCGCGGAAGTTTTTCAGGAAGACCAGCACCACCAGCCCGGCCAGCAGCGTGCCCAGTACGATCTTGTCGAGCAGGGCATAGACCATTTCAAGGATGAAGATCGATTGATCCGAAGCTAGCTGGATACGCAGCCCAGGTGGCAGTTGCGGCTCGATCTCGTTGGCCAGTCGCTCCTTGACCGCCGAGGCGATGGCAATCGTGTTGGAGCCGGGCACCTTGATGATCCCCAGGCCAATCGATGGTTCACCGTTAAAGCGCGCCAGGCGACGATAATCCTCCAGGTCGTCGCGCACCTCGGCAACATCCGACAGGCGGATCAGGTTGCCCTCGCGCTGGGTGATCACCATCTCGCGCATCGCCTCGACACTGTGGTACTCAAGATCGAGCTTGAGCATCCGCTCGGTCAGGCCGGGACTCAGGAAGCCGCCCGGCAGCTGGACATGCTCATGGTGAAAGGCCTCAATGACATCCTGTACGGTCAGGTTTTGCGCGGCCAGCCGCGACAGCGACAGTTCCACCCGGATGGTGCGGTCACGCCGTCCGCCGATCCGCACCTCACCGACCCCATCAATGGTCTCCAATGTCTTGCGCACCACATTGCTGGCGTACTGGTTGAGCTGCTGCTGGGTGCGATCGCCCTGCAGCACCACCCACATGATCGGGGAGGCATCGGTTTCCACCTTGGCCACGACCGGCGGGTCAGCATCGGTGGGCAACTGGCGCAGGATCTGGTTGACCTTGGCCTGTACCTCGTTGAAGGCCACGTCGATGTCCTTGTCGAGGTTGAAGCTCAGCCCCACCACCGAGACCCCCGGCACCGAGTTGGAGATCACCGAGTCGATCCCCGGCACGCTGTTGACGGCCGATTCGATCACGCTGGTCACCGAGGCATCGATGATATCCGGGTTGGCACCCGGCAGGATGGTGGTCACGGCGATGGCGGGAAAATCGATCGCCGGGAAGCGATCGACGCCAATCCTGTCCAGGCTGACCAACCCGAAGAGCACCAGCACGGCACTCATCATATACGCCAGCACGTGGCGATTGATGGATAATTCCGGCAAATTCATCAGTGCGTTTCCTCAACCCGGATCCGCGCCCCGTCACTGAGGAAGCCCGCCCCGTTGACCACGATCTGCGTGCCGCTCTCCAGCCCGGTGACGATCTGGATGCGATCGCCGAAGCGGCGTCCGGGTGTGACCACCTGCTGGCGTGCCTGCTCACCCTCCACCACAAACACCACGTTGCCGGCCGGACGTTGCACTACGCTGACATCGGGCACCAGCAGGGCGTTGTCGTAGCGATACAGCTCCACCTCGGCATCGACGCTGGCACCGGGACGCCAACTGGCTGGATTATCGAACTCGGCCATCACGATCAGGGAGCGGCTGCTACCGACCGCCGGGCGCAACTCGGTGATGTGGGTCTCGATCCGTTGTTCCGGTGCGGTCGGTGAGGTGAGGCTAACCTTCAGACCGGCACGCAGATAGCCAGCCAGCCTCTCAGGGAAGGGCAGTTGGGCGCGCAGCACGGCATCGCTGCTCAGGTGCAGCAGCGGCGTTCCCTGACCGGCCCAGTCGCCCTCATCGACCAGACGGCGTTCGACCCGTCCATCCAGCGGGGCGAGCACCCGGGTACGGGTTATGTCACGCTCGGCCTGGGCCAGTTGTGCCTGGGTGGCGGCAAGTTGTCCCTGCAGGGCGCGCAGTTCGGCATCGGCCTGATCGACATCACTCTGCGAGACCAGGCGCTGCGCCAGCAGGCTGCGATTGCGATCAAGGCGGCGCTGCTGGTTTTCGAGCAGCGCCTCCAGACGCTGGATCTCCGCCTGGGCGCGGCGCCGTACCAAACGAAAATCGCCATCATCCAGTTCCACCAGCAGTTGGCCGGCCGCAACCTGCTCGCCCTCATCGATATGCAGACGCAACACACGCGCCGAGATCTCCGCCGAGAGCGTCGGCGCATGTTTGCTGACCACATTACCCAGGGTACGCTCGGTGACCGCCACTGGCCCGCTGCTCACCAGCGTGGCGGTGACCGGCAGGGCGCGCGGCCCGGCCGGGGCCGTGCTCGCGGGTTCATCGCTGTTGCAGGCGGCCAGTACGAGCGCCAGCCCCAGTGGTAGCAGTGTGCGAACCAGTACTCTGCTTGCGTGCATCATGGTGATGGATTTCCTTGTGGGTCGTGATTCACAGCGCCGTGCATCAGGATGTCGACAAACATCCCTGCATAGCCTTCGGGGTCATCGGCAAAACTTACCCCATCGAGGTGGCGCATTACCTCCTGGGACTGAAAGAAGAACACATTCGCGCCCAACAGCAGGGTGCTGATGAAGACCGGGTCGAGATCGGCGCGCAACGCCCCGCCTTGCTGGCAGTCACGGATGATCGCCACCAGGCGGTTGAAGTTGTCGCGAAATACCTCCTCGGCCAGCCGCTGGGCCTTGCCGGGGTTGTTCTCCACCACCTCACGCAGGATAAGCCGTGAATCGCGGCTGTTTTCCAGCATCTGTTGCAGGTGCTGGCCGACGAAGCGGCGGATCCGCTGCCACGGCTCGCCGGGGCTGCGTTCCATCTCATCAAGACTGCTGCGCGAGGCGCTACAGGCCTGCTGCAGGGACTGGATATACAGCTCGTCCTTGGATTTGAAGTGGTGGAAGACATTGGCCTTGCTGACCCCGGCGGCCTCCGCCACCGCATTCATCGAGACGTGGTCGAAGCCGTGCCGGGCAAACAGCTCGGTGGCCGCCGCCAGGATACGATCGACCGCATCTATGCCGGCTGCTGGGAAAGGGGTAGGCATGGCCGCTCCAGTGTCAAACAGGGCTGCCTATCTTACTGACCGACCGGTCGGTTTGTAAAGATCGTATGGGTGACGGGCTAGTAGGCTGTTGTTGTCGCTCAGGCGAGCATGAGAGTAGGCAAAATCGGGCGAAAAAGCGCAGTTTACACGTAGTAAATGAGTATTTTAAGCCCGACTTTAACATCCTATCATGCCGCATGAGTAGAATTTCAACAGCCTGCTAGCATTTTACAAAAGCTATCGCCACGATAGTCAAAGGCCCTTCGGTTGTACCGCTGAAGGGCCTTTTTTTTGATCCGAAGTTTATAACCTGTTGATTCGTGCTGGTATTGTCGGTAGGCTTTGCGCTTACCGATACCAGACCTCTGATATACCCCGATGTCCATCACGTTCCACCGTTGTATCCTGTGCGCCTGGATGATCCTTAGTGTCTGGTTGCTCTTGGCTTTCCCGCCATCCGTGGCCGCGACAGAACAGGATGATGTCCCTGTCTTGCTGGTTGGCTTTGCCCAGGATCACCTGGCAAACGATTGGCGCTTGTCGCAGGTGATGGCGATCAAGCAGGGTCTGGCTGGCCATCCCGGGATCCGTTTTATCCATACCGATGCCGGGGGCAGTACCGCACGGCAGATCCGGGATATCGAGGATCTGGTTCTTTCCGGTATCGATATCCTGATCACCAGCCCCCGTGACGGGGCTGCCATGACTCCGGTGATCCAGCAGGCCTATCGGCAGGGTGTGGCGATACTGTTGTTGAACCGGCGGATCGAGACCAGTGACTACACCACTTTTATCTCGGCCGATGACGCCCGAATTGCACAGGATATCGCCCACTATCTGGCCGACAGGATGCACGGGCAAGGGCGGATCCTGATCTTGCAGGGAGTGCCCACCGCCTCGACCACGCAACAACGCACCGAGGCCTTTACCGAGACACTCAACCAGTATCCGAAAATGTCGATTGCTGCCATCAAGACCGGTAACTATCTGCGCCAGGATGCGATTCGTGCCATGGAGGAGGTGCTTGCCGAAGGGCTCGCCTTCGATGCGATCTATGCGCAAAGCGACAGCATGGCCAGTGGCGCGCGCATGGTGTTGAAGCAGGTGGGGCGGAAGCCGGGCGATACCGTGATCGTCGGCATCGACTACATTGCCGAGGCCAGGGCCGCCATTTTGAGTGGTGAACAAGATGCCAGTTATGTCTACCCGACTGGTGCAGAGGAGGCTGTGCAGGCGGTACTGACGATTGCCGAGGGCAACACACCGCCCCGCTCTATCCTGGTGCCCTCCCTGCGGGTGGATGCTGACAATGCCTTATTGATCGAGCCTATTTTTTAAATATGCGCATCAAACTCAACTCCATCAAGTGCAAGCTCGGTGTCCTGCTGGGTATGACGATTTTGCTGATCCTGCTGTTGATCGGCGTGTCGATCGGTGCGCTGGCAAAACATTTCTATACCCAGGAGGTTGACCGGGATTTTGCACATGGCTATGCCCAGTTGGGACGACTGCTGCATCAGATGGAAAGGCAGCAGGCCGATCATGCACAACGCCTGGCCGGGCAGGATGAACTGATCGCCGGCCTGAACATGATTGTTCAGTACAGCCGTCCCGAAGACTATCAGCCACTGATCTTTGATAATGAAAAACGCCGTTTGCTGGATGTGTTTTCAAATGAGATCCAGGCAGGCAACAGCGATGAAATCATCCTCTATGATCACGCCGGGCAATTGCTGGGTTTTGCCAGTAATCATACGACACGGCTGACCGGACATCTCTCCTTTCGGCAGGGTGAACCGTTTTACCTGATCAGTCAGGATCACCGGCAAGGCTGGCAGCAGCAACTTCCCCCAGATTATATTGTTCGCCATATCGAACCGCCGGCCTGGAATGGCTCGGGCACACCAGCGATGCGACTGGGTTTTTATCCGGTACAAAGCGGCCTGCTGATCCGTGGCATGATGCCGGTTTTGCGCCACTTTCCGGATGGTAGCTGGAAGGTGCTTGCTTATCTGCAAACCGGCCGGATCCTCGATGCATCCTTTATCCGGGAGTTCTCCCTGCAATCCGGAATTGAGGTCGGGCTGCTGCTTGATAATGAGGTAAAACTGGGTAGCACGTTTATCCAGCAACAGGAACTGCATGATGTTGCGCGGATCACCAGCCTGAGTCTTCCCCTGCCTTATACCCGCCTAGAACGCCCGGATCATTCACTGGCGATCCTGGAGATGGTATTGATGGATGGAAGCCTAGCAAAATGGATACTGTCGCAACCCACCGAAACCATACAAGCGGCCATCAGCAATGCCCGCTGGCTGATCCTGTCGATCCTGGTGCTTGCCAGTGCCATCATTTTCCCCTTTGCCCTGTGGCTGACCAACCGCGTGGCAACCCGTCCGCTACAGGATTTGAATGATGCGGTAGCGACCCTCCATCAGGGAAATTACCAGATCACCATCCCGGTTCGTGGCCGTGACGAGATCGGGCAGCTCTCGATGGCCTTTAACGCGATGGCCAGCACAATCCACCAGCGTCAGCTTGAGCAGCAGGAAACCGAGAAGATCCTGCGCCAATCCGCCACGGTGTTTGAGAATACCGCCGATGGGGTGATCGTTACCGATCTGCATAGCCGGATTATTGCCGTCAATCGCGCCTTTACGCGAATCACCGGCTATGAGGAAACGGAAGCGTTGGGACAAAAGACCTCGTTCCGTCGTTCTGAACGCCAGGGCAGGGAATTTTATATCGCCATGTGGGAGGCCATCAATAACGCCGGGCATTGGCAGGGGGAGATCTGGAACCGGCGCAAATCTGGTGAGGTCTATCCCGAATGGATGACGATCAGCGTGGTGCGCGACAGCGAAGGCAGCAAGATGTCCAAGTCCAAGGGCAACGTGCTCG
>OBJA01001756.1_pt1 | contig 14017 bp, 10 predicted proteins | sample 1519751 | NCBI WGS metagenome assembly OBJA01 (sample SAMEA3881238, study PRJEB22517) | soil metagenome | biome: lake sediment; feature: soda lake sediment; material: sediment, water from around vicinity | place: India | collected 2013-12-23 | depth 3 m | reverse complement strand
GATGCGCACATTTTCAGTCATGATCTGTCCGCCCCCGTTTACTGTTGGGGCAATCAGGTCGAATTGTGGGGTTAATTGTCCCCTCATTTTCAGGTTGGTACTTAAATTTCCCTGGCTACGGCCCGCTATTGGCATTATTCGCTGAAGCCCTGAAAAAGTTTGAAATGCCATTGGAATGGCTACTTCAGCCACATTGAATGTAAAATCGAACAAGGGCTGGTTTTCAGGTGTGTTCTGATACGAGCCGGTCATTCGTACATTGCCATCCAGGGTCTGCATGCTCAGGTCATCGAGTACCAGCTTTTGGTCGCGGGCCGTTATTAAACCCTTTACATTATTCAAAGGCAGCCGGTCGAAAATAACCTGCCGTATATCGGAGCGGAATGTAAGGTCGACATTTTTGGGAATATCAAAAGCCATGGCTTCATCGGGTTGCTGGGTTTGCTGTTTTTCATCCCGCTGAAGGCGCATGAGTTCATTCAGGTTTACAAGGGAGGAGGTAAGCTGGAGGTTTCCGGCTATAACACCATCCTGGAACATATAATTCAGGTAATTGGTAACATTGCCAGCCAACCTGAAGTTGCTTTGCCCTACATTGACAACCAACCCGTTGAGCGTTATTGCCTGGGGCGTAAAATTAAGCCTGCCTTCAGGAACAACAACCTGTTGGGTCAACGAAGCCGATTCGTACCTGAAATCGGTCAGTGTAACCGAACCATTTGATTCAATATTGCTGTAATCCTCCTTTTCAATTGCCGAATAATTTCCACGGAATGTAAGGTTGGCATCGATCAGGCCTGCCATGTTCACACTGTCAAGGGGCAGGGCATCTTTTAAATCCGACAGGTTCACATTTCCTGTAAATCGTCCGTTGAACCAGGGATCCGACATCAGGTTTCGCAGGCTCAGGGTCAAGTCAACCGGACTGTTTTTTACCGCAGCATGGGCTTTGTGGATGTCCACCCTTGTTGAATCGAGAATACCCTGTGGCTTGACAACCGACAAATCGGCTGAAATATTTTTTATTTCTTCCGGCAGATCGCTGTAGTGCAGATTTCCATCTGCAACATTCAGCTTCAGGTCAAAGGCAGGATACTCTTCCCCAAAATAGTAGCCTTTTACAGTTCCTGCAATTGAAGCGGTGCCGCTTGTTTCAAACCCTTTCAGGTATTCTTCATAATCGGGGGGAATAAGGGCCAGGAAATTATCGAACCCCGATTGTTTTGTTTTTAATTGAAGATCGAAGTACATTGTGTCGGTGGGCATTTGAATCATGCCGGTTACTTCCAGCGGAAGCCGGTTAATGAACAACTCATTTTCCTGGATTGCAATATCCATTGTTTCATAATCCACATTTAATACCGTGCGGGTGGCAACCGACACATTTGAAATGTAACTGGTACCTTGGTATGCCAGTAAAAAACGTTCAGCTTGTCCTTCGGCCAGCAACTGGGTTGCTGTTCCGTACATCTCACCCGATATATCAAAATTAAGTCCGGCCAGTTGAAGAAGCAGGTTCCCTTCCCTGTCATCGTATATGAACTGGCCATTTATAATTTCAATTTTTTCAAGTTTCATTTCCAGGTCATCTTCCGAAGCATCATCCCGTGGAGCTGCTTCGGGATCTCCTTCAGGAATAATGTCCCAGTTTACATTCCCCGATTGTGCAACCACAAGATTCACACGGGGCTGCACAAGAACAATCTCATCGATGCCGATCTGTCCTCCGCCGATGAGCTGCCCCAAGGTGGTTTTAGTACGTAACGATGACACGTTCAGGAGCGTGTCGGACCGGAACTCGTCGCGGCCGGTCACTGAAACCTCTGTCAGTTCCAATGTAATCTTGGGGAAATTGCGTATAAATGAAAGTTTAAGATCTGCAAATTCAACATCGGCATTTACATTTTTATTAATTACCGATTTTGTTTTGTCAATTAAAGTTTGTTTGAACAATAGAGGCAACAAGGCCAGGGCCAGTATAAGAGCCGCAATAACAATACCGGTGATGATAAGTGTTTTTTTCATGTTAATCGAATTAATGCCTTTTAATATTTTTACTTGCCTGTCAACGATGCGTCTTGTAAATCTCAAAAAGTAAACCAATTATTCGGTGGCAGGCATAGATCCTGTATTTGATTAGAAAACAGAAACTTTTGTCAAAATTAAGGAAAACAGCATTAAAATTGAGCCAATAATTGTTAAAGAGTTAAAATAGTAGCTACAACGGCATTAACGGAGCCATCTGTTCATATTGAATTTTGAGCAGAAAGATCTTCAATCAGCATTCTTCTCAACAACTGCAGGGCAGTCTGGCTCGAGCGGATGATGTTTCTTTCACGGTTATCGCCAAAGATGTATTTTTCGGCTATTGTTTTATCAGGTCCGCTTACTGCGATCCAAACTGTACCTACCGGCTTTTCAGGGGTTCCGCCTCCGGGGCCGGCAATACCTGAAGTTGCCACCGCGTAGCCGGTGTCAAGTGCTTTTCGTATCCCTTCAGCCATCTGCCTGACAACGGGTTCACTTACCGCACCATGTTCTTTTAATACAGCGGGCGAAACCTGAAGCAGGTTTTGCTTCAACTCATTGGAGTAGGCCGTAATTCCCCCTTTATAGAAAGCAGAACTTCCGGCGATAAGGGTTAGCAGGTGAGAGAGATATCCTCCCGTACAGCTTTCTGCCACCGCAAGGTTCTGACCTCTTTCAAGCAGCAGGCGTCCGGTTACCTCGGCAAGTGTCTCATTATCGTAACCGAAGATGTATTCAGGGATCAATTGCTTCAGCCGTTCTATTTCGATGGCGATCTGCTGCCTTAGCTCCTCAGTGCTCACTCCTGTGGCCGATAACCGCAATCTCACCGACATTGGGTTGGGAAGATAAGCCAGTTTTATGTTGTCGGGCAGAGTGGATTCCCAGTTCTCGATCCGCTCTGCCAGCATCGATTCGGGAAGGCCGTGTGTCAGTATTGTTTTGTGCAATATAGCCTGGGTTTTCCCGGTTTTTTGCAGCCGTGGCAGGATTTCATGCTCCACAAGGTACATCATTTCGAAGGGCACTCCCGGTACAGATATAAACACGGTATTGTTTTTTTCGAACCACATTCCGGGAGCCGTTCCAACCTTGTTGTGCAATACCTGGCAATTGTCAGGCAGCAGTGCCTGGTCGCGGTTAAGCCTGTTCAGGTCGATATTCCGGTTTTTGAACCTTTCCCTTATCCGGGTGAATGTAGGTTCATGGAATGCCAGCCGGGAATTGAAATACCTGCTCAGTGCAATTTTTGTAATGTCGTCTTTTGTCGGGCCCAGCCCACCTGTCAGCAGAACCACATCAACCCTGCCTTCTGCCTTCTGCATTGCTTCCGTAATGTGGTCCACATCATCGTGTACCGAAGTAATCTGAAAGATCTCGATTCCATTCAGGTTAAACTGCTCGGCAATCCATGATGAATTGGTATCAATAATCTGACCAATCAGGATTTCATCGCCAATTGTAATAATCTCAGCTTTCACCCTTTCTTTTCTTTATATTTTTTCAAATGGTTCAAACGCTGTAACAATGGAGGGTGCGAATAGTTGAAATACACGTACAACGGATGGGGAGTCAGATTGCTCAGGTTCTTTTGGGAAAGCTTTTTTAAAGCTGCGGCAAGTGGTTGAGGCCTGTAATTTTGGGCAGCAAAGCGGTCGGCCTGGTATTCGTTTTTTCGCGAAAGCCGGTTCATAAATATGCCCAGGATAAATGAGACAGGGGTATATAAAATTCCAAAAGCAATAAGCCCTATGTGAAAATTGGGTTGCTCTACCCCAAGCGCCCTGCTGAGGTGAGGACTATCAATAAGCAATGAAAAAATAAAAAGCATTACGCCGGTTTGCAAAAGGGAAATCAACAGCCCCTGCAATACATGTTTCTTTTTATAATGTCCGATTTCATGAGCCAGCACTGCTACAATTTCTTCGGTTTTCATATCATCGATTAGCGTATCGTACAAAACAATCCGTTTTTTGGTGCCAAAACCTGTGAAATAGGCATTGGCTTTCGACGAACGTTTCGACCCGTTTATAACATAGATGTTATCGAGTTTAAACCGGGCTTTACCGGCAAACTTTTGGATGGCATCGCGCAGCTCCCCCTCTGCCAGGGGAGTTTGTTTGTTGAACAGGGGAACAATGAGATTGGAATAGAACATGGCCATGAATATGCTGAAAAAAGCAACGACAAGCCAGGCGTAAATCCAAAACATATCGTGTGTTTTCTGATATATGAAAATTATAAGTGCCAGCAATCCGCCACCTAAAATGGCGCCCAGGAGCAATCCTTTTACCTGATCGAGTATAAAGGTCCTGGGTGTGGTTTTATTAAATCCATATTTTTCTTCAATTACAAAAGTGTCGTATATCGAAAAAGGCAGTTGAACCAGGTGCGATACAAAAAGAATAATTCCAAAAAAAAGCAGGGCAGCTAAAATGGAATGGGAGGTTATGCTCCATACAATGGAATCAACAAAAGCAAAACCGTACAAAAGGAACATGCCAAGGAGAAGAATGAAACTAAAAGTTCCGGAAATGATCCCAAAGCGATGGTTGGTGCGTTGGTAGGCTTGTTGTTTGGCATACTTTTCCTTGTCGTATATATCTTTCAGTTCAGGGGGAAGCTTTTTCCCCATGTGCTTAATGTTCAGGTAATCAAGATAGTTTTCGAAGATAAAATCAGTTGTTATAATTGCAATTATAAACCAAAATATAAAATCTTGCATCTTTTTTATTCTATGAATTGAACATGAGCATAAAATCGCAGCAAAGCCAGGTGATAAAAAAGCTCATGCATACAACATCCGGTAATCCGACAAATAAGCTGAATATACCAGATGCCTCGCAAAGTTAAAAAAATGCGTGTAGTTTGATTAATAGGCCTTTTTTTTATTTCCCGTCAGAAAATACCATCGTTTTTCAGCTGTTTAACTATTTCTTCGGCAAAGTTTTCTGAAAACGATTCCAGATCAGTGGGATTGTAAGTTTCGCTTTGTGCCGACCACAGCAAATCTTCCGTTTGGGAATCATATAGATTTGTTTCAATAAAATAAATTTTATCTTCAGAATAATATCCCGGCGAATGAAACTGTGGATACCAGTGCCGGTAATAACCCCAGAAATTACCATAAAATCCGAAGGCTGGATAAGGAGCATAGGATGTGGTACCCGGAGAGTAACGCGTTTCAGTTTCCCGGTCAATAACAGAAACTGTTAAAATGGCATCCACTCCGTTTGTTTGAATGGCATTCAGGATGCGTTGTTTCTGATTATCGTCGTCCGATAATTTGGGTGGCAGTACATCGATGCTTTGAGAAGCACGTATGCCTGCTTCTTCCAGATTGCCAGCTATTTGCCTTTCAACAACAGCTTTCACTCCTGCCTGAGGGGTAAGGGCTGCAACCATTACATTGTTAATATCAGCCGGAACATCCTGCCTTTGCCAGGTTCCGGTTATGGATGTGGGTGAACTGCATGAAACAATTACCAACATCAGGATAATACTTCCCAAAGAAATGACTGGTGAAATCCTATACTTTTTCATGATATAAACTTTTTATTTATACGTAATAAATCTATATCCATGCCAAAACAGGGAAACATTTCCGGCATCCTGGTTCTAATCCGCCCGCTTTGGCATTAAATAACTACGATGATGTCAGTTTCGATTTTTACAATTGTAGTTTCAAAATGTATATACCTGTTGCTGAAATTGTGTATTAAATCCACAAATTGCCATCAATTTTCGCATTAACATTTTTAATTGCCTGCAGGTTAACCATGAGTAGTTTCGTATGGGGTTTGAATTAATCTTATATTTGCTATACAAAAACACAGAATTTTTGTATAAATTACAAATATGATGTACAGAACATTACTCACAGGCATAACCTTCTTGTTACTATTTATTATGTGTGGACAAAAAAACAAGCCGGAATTTGATACCCCCTCCCGGGTGTTGGTTTTTTCCAAAACTGCCGGGTTCAGGCACGAATCGATCTCGTCAGGAATTAAAATGCTTTACCAGCTAAGTGCATCCCAAAACTGGGTATTAACTGCTACCGAAGATGCTTCCATGTTCAACGACCAGGTTCTGGGTGATATTGATGTCGTTGTTTTTTTAAATCCATCGGGAAATTCCTTGACCGAACCCCAGCAGTCTGCTTTTGAAAGGTTCATGAAAAAAGGCAAGGGTATGGTGGGCATACACTCGGCTGCCGATTTCGAATACGAATGGCCATTTTACGGGCAACTGCTTGGAGCATGGTTTAAGAACCATCCCCCATCGCAGCAGGCAACTGTGGTTTTTGAAAATTTTGATCATCCGGCTATGAAACCCTTTGAAGGAATGAAATCGTATACAACCTATGATGAGTGGTATACCTTTAAAGACAATCCACGGCCCAATGTAAATGTTTTGGCAACCCTTGATGAAAACAGCATAAAATCACACGACAACAATGATTGGCGTATGGGCGACCACCCGTTGATATGGTGGCAGGAAACCAATGGCATGCGCTCGTTTTATACCGGTTTTGGGCATACACATGAAGCGTTTCAGGATCAAATAATAATCGATCACATAAAAAATGCAATTAACTGGGCTGCAAAACGGTTAAACTAAACAGCACAGGTTTGAAAAATAGAAGCCGGTTGTATTTTACTTGACATACCGGGCAGGCATGCAAATAAAAAACACATCGGACAAGGCTTTGCGACACCTTCTGTCACGATGTGTTGTAACTGTTGAATAAACCGACAATGTTTTTAAAAGTTACGTATTTTCATAATATTTTAAAGCCTACTGATAACATGAATGTCCGGTTTTTTCCATCTATGCCCAGGGGTGCCTGGTAATAAAACCTATTGGCAGCATGCTCCATGCGGGCATCAAGGAAAAAACTTAAAAAATCAACACCAATACCATACTGGTATCCTAAATAGTGATCTTTGTAATATTGTTTTTCCAAACCATTTCCTCCATCAATGCCTTTGGAAGTCATTAAGCAAAATACAGGTCCACCCATTACCCTCAGGTTGGCTGGTCCGCCTTTTAAAACTTTAACTCCTACCAATAATGGTATATCTACGGTACTGAAATCAAACTGGGCTGTGCGTGCAACGGGATTAACTCCTCTGTCGAGCACCCTGCCGCCTTTTGCACTGTAATAGACTTCCGGCTGGAGATACATTCTCGACCAGCCAATCCGTCCAAAAGCCCCAATGTGGGTTTTCAATATCGATTCCGAACTGTAATCATCGGTGCTGAGTGAAACTTTTGAATTGTTAAGCCCTGCTTTTAATCCTAAATTAAAAATTGGTTGTGCAGCCAATGCACCTGAAAATAAAATCGCGAGTAGTAAAATAAATGTTTTTTTCATGGCAGTATGATTTAAAATATTAAAAACGTAAAAAAAAATAAAAACGTACAATTTATCTTCAATGGTTAAAATTGTTTGTGTATTTAAGGATTTATCATTTAATCTCTGCCCAATTTTTATGCCAATCACATCCTTTTTTTTTCTGTAAGCAGGTACTGCTATTTTTATTGCCTGAAGAACAGCATCAGGTGCCAGCAGGTTTAACAACATAAATTCGTATCTTGCTAACTGTTATAAAAAACCTATGAAATGGAAAGAAGATCATTTTTGAAAAAATCAGCTGCTGTAGCAGGAACGGCCTTTACAGCGGGCACGGTAACAGCCGGGCAGGTGCAATCCTCCCCAAAAGATGTATACGAACTAAAAATTTATCAGCTTACCGGAAGCGGTGGAGTAAACCAGTTAAAAAAATATTACTCCGAAGCTGTTATTCCTTTCCTTGAAAAAAGAGGTGCCAAAGTAGGAGCCTTCAGCGAATACAGCATGCAGGAACCTCCAAAGGTTTATATTCTTCATGCACATAAAAGCCCTGAAGATTATTGGACCGCCCTTCAGGAAATGAAAACGGACCCTACGTTTTTAAAAGCATCAAAAAGTTATTCCGACTTACCTCCCAGCCAACCGGTTTTCGAAAGATATGAAACTTTGTTAATGGAAGCATTTGCGAGCATTCCTCAAATGAAAATGCCATCTGAAAACAGGGGGTTGTTTGAGTTGCGCATATATGAAAGCTACAATGAGGATGCATTCCGCCGAAAAGTAAAAATGTTTGATGACGAAGAACTGCCGTTATTTGAAAAAGTCGGACTCCATCCGGTTTTCTTCGGCGAATTGTTTGCCGGAAGCTACATGCCGGCGCTTGTATACATGTTATGGTTTAAAGACATGGCTGAGAGAGAAAAAAACTGGGCTAAATTCCGTGACAGCGATGAATGGAACACAATGCGTGTAAAGGAAGAATATGCCGATACCGTGAGCAAGGTCCGGAAAATATTCCTGGTTCCTTTGGATTTTAGCCAGGTTTAATGTGGAAGCTTATATCCAAATAATACGGTTGGAAGGAGAATAATCTGTTCGGAGTGGGGTTTATTATTGTTAGCTTGTGGGAATTTATTTTCCCAAAGTGTTTATTTTGGTACACACTACTGAATGATACTCCGATCCAAACCACAACCGAAGAAGCAACTGGCAACCTTCCTATGTGCAGACCAGGGCCGGAAATTTTCCTCTCTCGGGGGTAGGATTAAAATCCGTTGCCGATTATATTGCTGCCCGGCCATGCATTATTATTGGCGATATTTTTCATGATTACGGCCGGATATGGCTGTGAGTACCTGCCGATAAGTCGTCGCGTATACCCGCATCCGACGTCGCAGCAACCGATCTGGCGGGCAATGAAGCTATTAAAATTATTCCCGATTGGATTATTTAATATGTATGTACCCTAAACCGGTGGTTCTATTAAAACAATCTGCCCTGTTTGCCAAGAGGATCCTCCTTGCGTCGGTTACGGCCCATACCTTCCCGCTTTAAGTCCTTTTTAACTGAGGAATCGTATTCTGTAGTGGCTGCAGGATCAATGGGGATTAACAGGTCTCGGCTTTTATTTTTTGGGTCCTTGACTTTTATTGAAACCGGATCGGCTTTGAAATCATCTCCCGGGTACGGCTTCAGTAATTGAACAACCTCTTCGAGTGGCAACGATTCATCGAGCCACCTTTGTTCATCTTTTTTCTGTAAAATTACTGGCGATCGGTGGTGCCCTATTGCCAGGGTTGCCGCATTCGCCACAGTTGTTATTATTGAAAATGAATGTACCACCTCTCCCGTAGTGTTGTCCGCCCAGGTATCCCAGATACCGGCAAAAGTGAACACCTCCCCGCTTTTTTTGTGCAGGTGATAAGGTTTGCTGAGCCGTTCTTTTGCTGGTCCTTCATAATACCCGTTGGCAATAACAAGGCACCTTCTCGATTTAATGGCAGTACGAAATGCCGGTTTTTTTGTGATGCCGGCTTCTCCCGAGTATTGAATGTCGTCATCTTTATTGAAGTCCCCCTCGGCACGGGCATTAATCAGGTACATCTGTTTCTTTGCCCAGTGTGGTGTCAATCCAAATTTAAAAGCCTGTAACTCGGTGGGCTTATCGTTTGTTATAACATATGCAAAATCACCCGGCGAAACATTAAAGTTGTCCTTAACTCTGATTTGGGACGGAGCCTTTACACCAAATCGTTTCACAAACAGTTCTATATCGATAACCTGAACAAATCTACCGCACATATTCCTGGTCTTAATATGACAAAATTAAACTATACGACTCAAAGCCAGATCGATTTGTTTAAAAATAATACCTTTCCCTCATTCAGTCAAAGCGGGAAGTGTATTCAAAAACATTTTGGCTTCGATTGTGTTTTATAATCTGCAATTAAAGTTCAACTAATAATTTAAATATAATGAAACGCCAGATTTTAATGTTAAGCTTAATATTTATGTCAACATTTGCCTTTGCACAAAAATCATTTCACGATTTCACAGTGGAAGATATTGAAGGAAATGACTTTGATTTGTCGAACCTGAAAGGGAAAAAGGTACTTGTAGTAAACACGGCTTCCAAATGCGGGCTCACCCCCCAGTACGAACAGCTGCAAAAAATTTACGACACCTATGGAGGCGGGAATTTTACAATAATCGGCTTTCCTGCAAACAATTTCAACGATCAGGAACCGGGAAGTAATGAAGATATTGCCTTGTTCTGCGAAAGAAATTATGGGGTCTCCTTCCCAATGATGTCCAAAATTTCGGTTAAAGGCGACGACATCCACCCGCTTTACCAGTGGCTTACCCAAAAATCGGAAAACGGTGTGCTGGATTCGGAAGTAGGCTGGAACTTTCAAAAATACCTGATTGATGAAGAGGGTCGCCTTGTTAAAATGTTTGAACCAAAAGTGAAACCCGACGACGACCAAATAATCAGTATGATTAAAAACTGAGCGTGCAGTGCCCGGGAAGCTGAAGTGATTTTAAATAATGAATCATTTTCCCTTTTTCAGAAAACAAAGGCATACCTCTATTTTAAAAAGAGAATTCCATCGTATTAAAACTCCGGTAAAAATGTTGCAAACATGAGTGATCCGCTTTTTTATACAGAAATCATTTTATAATTTTATAATTCCTAAGTGGTGTACTTGGGATTTTTTTTTAGTTGCCGGTTCAGGTATTCAGTAAAACTTAAAGATTGGAAATATGTACCACCGATTCCTGCACCTTAACCGCGCAAACTTAAATTGTTCGATTTTTATCTTTAACCGCTTTAAAAATTTTTAAAATGAAAGAAAGAAGTATTGAATTGTTAAATGCTGCTGTGGCCGATGAACTTCAGGCAGTTCATCAGTATATGTATTTTCATTTCCATTGCGATGACCAGGGGTACGATTTGCTTGCGAACCTTTTCAAACGTACGGCCGTTCAGGAAATGATACATGTTGAAAAACTGGCCGAGCGTATCCTTTTTCTGAAAGGTGATGTGAATATGGAACTGGCAGGGGAAGTCAAAAAAGTACATAATGTGAAAGAAATGCTGGAAATGGCAGCCAATATGGAAGAAACAAGCGCACAGGAGTACAACGAATGGGCCAACGAATGTGCCAGAAATGCCGATGCAGTTACAAAAAAGTTGTTTGAAGAACTCGTGCAAGAGGAAGAAACCCATTACAATCAATACGACGATGAAATTGAAAACCTTAAAAAATTTGGTGACAATTACCTTGCCCTGCAATCGATCGAACGAAGCAAAAGCATTGGAGGTGGCGGAAAACCATAGCTATTTAATAAATCCTGATGGCTTCCGGCACAAGCTGTTCTCAGGAAGATTGGTATTTTAACATCCGAATATAAGGGATGGGTTTAAATACCAATCTTTTTTTTTAATGAAGTATTATGGATACAAAAAAAGAATATTTTTGATACGTTTTTAAATACATAATACAGCTACGTTACAAGTGAAGACAAACATACGACGAACAACCCCTAAAGACCTTGATTTTCTTGAAAATCTGGAAAATCAATGCTTCCCAAAATTTCAGCAAAGTACACGCAGGGCTATACGATACAGCATGACCAGTCCCTTTCAGCAGGTGGTTATTGCAGAAATACATGAAGGTAAAGAAAGAAAACCTGTAGGCTCAGCAACGTTGTATCTTTATTCGAAAACACTCCGCATTTTTTCAATTGCAGTTCTTCCCGAAATGCAAGGCAAAGGAATCGGGAAACAACTCCTGGAGTACATAATGGTGCTTGCCCGTTCAAAAAAAGCAGTACGCATTTCACTCGAAGTCCGCCAATCGGACCCCATGTTGATTCAGTTTTATACCCAGGCCGGCTTTAAAATTACAGGTGAACTTCCGGAATATTACACCAAAAACGAACACGGTTACCGTATGGTGCTGACACTCGAGGATACCCTCGATAAGCAAAATATCTCAAATGTGATAATTGTTCGCAATCCAAAGAACTGGAACCTGCAGATTGAAGGGGTAAAAGTGGTTTCTTCACGAAATTACATCACCGGGACCGAATTCCAGTCGTTAAAAAACGTTCGAATATTCAACCTGAGCAACTCCTACCAGTATCAGAAAATGGGGTATTATGTATCGCTGCTGGCCTCGGCACGCGACCACCGGGTAATACCCAACGTAACCACACTGCGCGATTTCAGCAGCCAGTCGCTTATCCGCTCGCTTTCAGGATATATCGATGAAGATATTCAGAAAACATTTAAAACCGTTGAAGGAAATAAAATAAGCATCTATGTTTATTTCAGCCAGTCGGTAAATCCACGGTTCAGGCAGCTGGCCCAAAAACTTTACCACCTGTTTGAAGCCCCGCTGCTCCAGATCGACTTTGTAAAAACAACCGAAAAGTGGATGATTCAGAAAGTAACCCCGCTTAGCTTGAAAAAAGTGAACCCCGATCACCTTGAAAAGGTTCAGGAATTTGCAAAGGATTACTTTTCAAAAAAACGGTTCAGTCGTCCCCGCTTCAAAAATTATAAATACGATCTGGCAATACTGATAAACCCGAAAGAAAAAAATCCTCCCTCCTGCCCCGATGCACTTCAAAATTTTAAAAAGGCCGCCGAAAAAAACGGTTTTTATGTGGAGTTTATAACAAAGGAGGATTTTAGCCAGCTGACCGAATTCGATGCCTTGTTCATAAGGGAAACAACAAGTGTGAACAACCATACCTATCATTTCTCAAGGACTGCCTATGCCGAAGGACTGGTTGTGATTGACGACCCCTGGTCGATACTGCGTTGTTCAAACAAAATATTCCAAAACGAACGGATGAGGCAAAATAAAATAAAAACCCCGGCAACTTTAGTCCTCTCAAAAACAAATTACAACAACTCAAAACCCCTTAACCTGAACTATCCCTTGGTTTTGAAACAACCCGACAGCGCCTTTTCGTTAGGGGTGGAGAAGGTCCATAACCCCGATGAACTGCATACATCCCTTAACAGGCTTTTTCGCTTGTCGGATCTGGTAATTGTTCAGGAGTTTATGCCTTCCGAATTCGACTGGCGTATAGGGGTGCTCGACCAGGCTCCGCTGTATGCCTGCAAATATTTTATGGCAAAGGATCACTGGCAGATATATGACTGGAACAGCCAAAACAAAGAGAATTTTGGCAAATCGGAAACAGTTGCCCTGGAAAATGTCCCGGAGGTTGTTGTAAAAACAGCCGTTAAAGCAGCTTCGCTTATCGGGGACGGATTGTATGGCGTGGACCTGAAAATGATTAATGGTGAGGTGTATGTCATTGAAGTGAACGATAACCCAAATATCGATGAGGGAATTGAAGATGCGGTTTTAAAGGATGAATTGTACAACCGCATTATGAGATCAATGTTCAACCGAATTGAAATCAACAGGAACATCGCCCAGTTTGTCACAGTCTGAAATACTGCAAAAAGATGAAGCACACATCGATATTTAGTTACAGATACTTTTTCGGAACCGACTCACTACTTTTAACACTGTATATTTTCTCTGAATTTTAAATGGTTCTTTTTTTTTCCAAATATGCAAACTCAACTTTAATTACCTGTTCATCAAAATATCAATGGAACCATATTCTAAGTTTTTAAATAACCTGAAAAATAAAAACCGGGCTCTGTTTTCAGAATTTCCCGATATACGATGGCTTAATGATTTTCAGGCAACAGATGCCCAGAAAGCAAGAGACCGTCTGACTGCAAATTTGGGCGAGAAATGGCTGTTTAAAAACACTAAACCTTTCCATAATAAAGTTTCTGATGGGTGCATGTTATGCGGAAAAGGTTTATGGAGTTGTCTTTTCATTACAAATAAATGCAATGCCAACTGTTTTTACTGCCCTTCAGCCCAGGAAAACGATGAAGTTCCGGCCACCCAAAGCCTTACCTTCGAAACAGCTGAAAGCTACGCCGGTTACATCAACCATTTCGGATTTAAAGGGGTCAGCTTTAGCGGCGGAGAACCTTTGCTGTTTTTTGAGCGAACGTTGCATTACCTGCGGACTGTACGAAAAATGTGCGCCCCTGATTTATACATCTGGATGTATACCAACGGG
>OBJA01001755.1_pt1 | contig 14020 bp, 9 predicted proteins | sample 1519751 | NCBI WGS metagenome assembly OBJA01 (sample SAMEA3881238, study PRJEB22517) | soil metagenome | biome: lake sediment; feature: soda lake sediment; material: sediment, water from around vicinity | place: India | collected 2013-12-23 | depth 3 m | reverse complement strand
GACTCTGTTTATGGGACCCACTTAAAAGCAGGTATTGATAAATGTTTGGAAGGAGAAACAGTTTCAATGCAATTTGAAGGAATTATACCCGGAGGTGATTTTAAAATTCTGGAAATGCATTATTACCCCCACCTCAATTCAGAAGGAAAGGTTGATGGCATTATCTCTACTTCAAAAGATGTAACAGAACATAAAAAAGCAGAAAAATGTCTGATGCAAAGTGAAGCGCGGCTGAAAGAGTTAAATGCAACAAAGGATAAATTGTTTTCAGTTATAGGCCATGATTTGCAAGGCCCGCTGAGCAACATCATTGGTTTTTCGGAGCTGATTGATAAAGGGTACGACCAATATTCAGATGAGGAAATAAGAAAATACAACAAGATCATTTATCAGCTATCCCAATCGGTTTCCGAGTTGCTTGAAAACCTGCTCACCTGGTCCCGCTCACAAAGAAACCGTATAAATCTGGTTCCCCAGAAGATTTCAATACAACTCGTAATAGACAAGTGTTACAATTTACTTATCCATAATATTTCGCATAAGCAGATCCGGTTTATTAACAATGTACCTGCCGATACAACGGTATTTGCTGATGAGGAGATGATTACCATTGTGATACGTAATTTGATTTCGAATGCCATCAAATTTACATACAGGGGAGGCTCCATTACAATTTTTTCTGAAATATCGGACGGTTCTGTTACAATAGGGATAAAGGATACAGGAATTGGAATACCATCGGAAAAAGTCCATGATTTATTTTTAGCCAGCTCAAACCATGCAAATACAGGTACTGAAGGAGAAACGGGAACCGGATTGGGACTTATTATCTGTAGGGATTTTGTAGAAAGAAATGGGGGAAAGATCTGGATTGAAAGCCAGCCCGGCACAGGATCCATATTTTATTTTTCCCTCCCTGCAGCCGTTGAAGAACCTGCTCTTCCTCACCAACCCAGGCATGTATTTTCCTGATGCCTGTATTTGAAAAATGAAACCAAAATATGTGTTTGTAATCCTGTAAAAAAGTTTATTTTTGCACCATTCAATAATCACGGGGTATAGCGCAGCCCGGTAGCGCGCGTCGTTCGGGACGACGAAGTCGTCGGTTCAAATCCGGCTACCCCGACTCTTGGAAGGATTAACTGAATAGAAAACAGTTTAATCCTTTTTTTTATTTCCTGGATGAGGCACAATAGGGTACGAAAAAAAAATGCTATTCAGGTTCCAGGAATATTGGCTGAATGGGAACAATTTTACTGATAATGGAATCTTAACCCTAATTGCTACACGACTAAACCTCACGAATATACTTTTTTATCCTTGGTTTCGTTGCTGCTGAAACAGATATTGCCTGAGGAATGTGCCAAATTGTTGCTCAAAACCATCAAGGGGGGCTTTTGTTTCCTGGAAAACCACTTCGTGATTGCTGTTAAGCAAGTAACTGGCAGGAAACGATTTTACGCGGTACTTTTCAATGAATTCATTTTCCCCATCAACCAGGTGTATCCCCGGAATTTTCTCTTCAACAAGAAAACGTTTCATTTCAATAAGATCGGTCTTTAGCAAAACGACATATATTTCGAGGTGTTTGTTGAACAACTCGTGTATTTTGGTCAGGTATTTCAGTTGTTCCTTTACAACAATCATTTCGGTATCGGCAAACATTATGTATTTGAATTTATCGCCGGATTCATTTGTACATGCCTTATTTCCATCAATATTTTTAAGGCAGATTACCGGCGCCTTGCTCCCAACTCTCAGGTGCATCAATTTTCTGACAACATTTTCGGCTATCGTCCGGATCGCGTGATCCTGACTGGCTGTGAAATACCTGTTGTTTAAAAACTTTAATATGTTTTCCTGTGAAAAATTTCCTGAATAAAATCCATCGTGCAGCATTTTTATTAAAACCAGGTCGGACAATTTTCCAGTTATTCCATAGTTCGATTGTATAAAGCTTGTAAAATACTTGGTATCAACACCTGCAATAGCCTTATGAAAATCATTCCCCTTTGTTGATTGAGCTTCAAAGCTCAGTTTTCCACTGAAAGTTTTATCAAATAGCTGGATGAATGCCGGATAATTCCAGCCCTGTGGAGCTGTTTCCAACAAGGACGAAGCAATTTTTCCGGCCGGCAGGCGGAACGCATCTGCTTCAATGGCTTTAATCCGCAGGCTTTTATGGTTTGCCATTATATTTGGATGATTGGATTCATACTTTCTTTCAAGAATTATCTTAACTGAATCAAAAGCGCTTTTTGACTGCTGAAAATAGAGCCGGTTAAAATATTTATCGGTTAACATGTTCAGCTGATCATCGAATGCAGATATCTTGTCGTTCAGACGGTTACCATCCCTTGTGGCAATCCAGAATTCGATGGGGCTGAAATAAGGATTCTTCTGCTCGGCAAACGATTTTTCCCGAAGCGGAGGAAGGAGTAACTCCATTGTCACATTGGGTTCAAGAAACAAATTGCCCCTGTAGATACCAAACTCGCTGAATACATAGGTCACCTGATCTACTGCCGCATTTGCCTTAAACTTCCCTGCCTGGTCTATTTCAAGTGTAAAAACATGTTCTTTATCCAATGTTACCGGATCGGTATATTTGAAAAACCGGATTTTTTTACCGGCATACTCTTTATTTTGTCCTACTATTTCAGTAGAAAACCCCTGGTAAACATTTACAAACAGAAAAAACAAAAATATTATGCGCATGGATTTTTTTAATAATCACGTGTGAGATTTAAATTCATCGGGGTCGAGTCCTGCTGGTAAAAACATACTGGCATCGCCCCCATGGAAAACAATATCACGAATAATAGTAGCGTTTATTGGTGTATGCTCAGGTAAAGTAAGCAGAAATACGGTTTCAATTTCGGGATGCATTTTTTTATTCACCTGGGCAATGGCACGTTCGTATTCGAAATCGGCCGAGGTCCGTAACCCGCGCAGAATGTATTTTGCCCCTACTTCCTTACAGAAATCAACTGTCAGCCCCTCGTGTACCCTTACTTCAACCTTAGCCTCGTTCTGAAAAACCTGGTTGATCCATTTCAGTCGTTTTTCCAACGAAAAAAAAGATTTTTTATTGGCATTGAAACCAATCATTACAATAATGTTATCGAACATTGGCAAGGCACGTTTAACAATGGATTCATGCCCGATTGTAAATGGATCGAAGGAACCCGGGAAAATGGCAGTTTTCATGATAATCAATTTAACGGAATACAATTTCCATATTATTCATTCACAAAATTAACGATTTTAATTTAACAGGTCTTTCGACATGTTTTTAAACGAGTGACAATACCTTTTATTGCACCAATGATTTGACCCCTGTTTTTGGTTGCCCACTGTCAGTTAAAGAAAATATGTTTAGTGATTTTATCCCAATATATGGCACGTTTCAGCGTTAAATCATTTATTTTGTTGCTGTGTATAATAAACTACAAGGTTAATTTGGACTTGAACGTGAAAAATATTCTTTGGGCGATAGTGTTTTTTATTGTTGCGCTGGCATGGTATTTTGGGATGAAAATTGATTTGACCGGCGACTCGGGATTGTATGCAGCAATATCCCGGCAAATGGTAGAGTCGGGAAACTGGCTTGAACTGAAAATAAATGGGGAGCCGTACAATCAGAAACCGCATCTTTTCTTCTGGCTTGCCGGACTTGGGATTAAACTGTTGGGGAACAGCAATTTTGCCTTCAAATTGTTTCTTTTCATTACTGGTGCTTCAGGAATATATTTTACATATCGCCTGGCACGGCTGCTGTTTTCTGAAACTGCAGGCAAGCTGGCAGCCCTTTTTACCGGCACATCCCAAATGTTTTTCCTTTATTTTTTCGACATTCATACCGATACAGTATTGCAGAGTGCTGTAATCCTGTCGTTGTGGCAGCTTGCTGCCTACCTCGAGCATAAAAAAACAGCCAATTTTATATTTGCCTTTACCGGGACAGGCCTGGCAATGCTTACCAAGGGACCAGTAGGAGCAGTCCTGCCCTTCTTTTTTGTACTTTTCTTCCTGCTACAGAAAAAAGATTACGGCCAGCTACTTCATCCCAAATGGCTTACAGGAATCTTACTTATACTGTTAATTATTAGCCCAACACTTTATCATTTATGGCAAGGGTTTGGTGCCGAAGGGCTCCGGTTTTACTTTATCGACAACAACTTTGGCCGGATTTCAGGTGAAGTAGCAGGTTCAAGTACCGATCCGATTTTTTATATCTACAACCTGTTGTGGGCCTTTTTACCCTGGACCGTTCCTGTTATGGCAGGCCTGGTTGCCGAAATATCTGGCCGGATAAAATGCCGGAGCACCCATATTTTCAGTTCCTCCCTTTTAGCAAGTGTTCTGGTACTGTTTTTTGTTTACAGCATTGCCCGCGGCAAGGCGCCCAATTACTTAATGATGCTCCTGCCTCCCATGGCAGTGGTTGCAGCCGGGCGAATCCAGGATTTTTCCTCATGGACTTCAGGGCTAAAAACCCGGATTATGTATGTACAGTGGGCATTGCTCGCATTAATGGTTGTTTTTATGATTATATCGTGGCATATCGTAATCCAGGGAGAAAACTCGGTTTTATTTGCGTTATTATTTGCACTTATTATCCTACTTTCTACTGCAATTATCAGGTACGAACATAACAGCATCAGGAGGTTGATTTTTATTTCTCTTCTGATTTCATCTGTATTTAATCTTTTTTTAAATTCAGCAGTTATACCTGGTCTTTTTTCCTGGCAAGGAGCCCGCCAGGCAATTGCTTTTTACGAAAAGGGTGAATCAGCACAAAAGAAGCTTTACAATTGGGATCTGGAAGAATATGAATTGTTTTTTATGGCTGAAGATTCGGTAAGAAATATTGCCACCTGGGAACAAATGTATGAAGCAATGGAGAAACCCGGCACCTGGTTATACACGAATAAATGGAAATATAATGAAATTGTGAAATTGGAATTTAATATTGATACCGTTTACCGGATTGAACAGCGGGGTATGAACGCTGTTTCTTTAGAGTTTTTAATTTCCAAAACCCGTGACAAATCCCTTGAATCTCATTTCCTTATAAAGACAAACGATGAATTAAACTGAATGTATAAATTGCCAGCAATTATCCGATTGCATCAGGGGTTATGGCAATGAGGGCAGGTTTATATCCGGCACACTGAAACCTTAAATTGGCAGAAATAAATTTAAGCTCAACAGATTATTTGTTTTAATATATTTTTCTCCCTACATCAATGATTCTTAATTATCTTTGGATACTTCTCAGGAAAAATTTAACTTAACAATACTAAATTATACACCTGATGATATTATCTGTTTTAATTCCTGTTTATAATGAAGGCCTGACAATTAACGTAATTTTAGATCGTATTCTGTCGGTAGATTTACAATATGGATTTCAAAAAGAAATAATCGTCGTGAACGATTGCTCCACGGATAATTCAGTGCAGGTTATTGAGGATTACATAAAATCGCATCAGGAAGCGACAATCAAATTGTTGCTGCAGCCTCAGAACATGGGGAAAGGTGCTGCTCTTCACCGGGGCATAGCAGAAGCTTCGGGCGATTGCATAATCATACAGGATGCCGATCTGGAATACGACCCGCGCGAATACAACCACATGCTGAAACCAATTGCCGAAGGGAATGCCGATGTGGTTTACGGCTCGCGGTTTATGGGTGGAAACCCGCACCGGATCTTGTTTTTCTGGCACTCCATCGGAAATAAGTTTCTTACTTTTTCTTCAAATTTATTTACCGATCTGAACCTGACAGATATGGAAACCTGTTATAAGCTGTTCAGGGCTGAAATCATTAAAAGCCTCGACTTAAAAGAAAAGCGGTTCGGGTTTGAGCCCGAAATAACGGCAAAGGTAGCCCGGGTTCCGGGGGTACGCATTTATGAAGTGGGCATTTCCTATTACGGCCGAACCTATGACGAAGGCAAAAAAATTGGCTGGCGCGACGGGTTACATGCCCTGTGGTGCATATTGAAGTATAATGTTTTTAAAAAATAAATATGTTCCGGCAGCCATCCGAAAAATACCTCTATTATCTGTTTCTACCCGCCTATTTCATATTACAGCTTGTTCTGATCTTTGTCAGTGAAAGTGCATATGGATACGGAGGTGCCGATAACATCGCCCATTATCAGATTTCAAGGTATTCCTTTAAATATCCTGAATTATTTCTCGACTTATGGGGTAAACCTGTATATACCCTGCTTTCGGCTCCGTTTGCACAGGTTGGATATGAGGGAGCCAAGATTTTTAATGTTGTTGTTGCCGTTTTTACTTTTGTGCTTACTGCAAAAATCGTCCGTCAATTATTTCCCTGGGAATTAAGCCCATTAATTGCAGTGGTGTTTATTGCCTTTTCGCCGGTATATTTTCTTCTGGCTACCAGTTGTCTCACCGAAATCCTTTTTAGTTTCATATTAATTGCAGCTGTATATCTTTTCATCCGCAAACGATTCATTTTCGCAGCTATTGCAATTTCGTTTCTTCCACTTGTAAGGAGCGAAGGTTTTGTATTGTTTCCTGTTATTGGTGTAGCATTATTGCTTAGCCGCTCATACCGTTCGCTTCCTTTTTTATTTGCAGGTACAGTTATTTATTCCTTCATCGGGTACCTGGTTTTTGATGATTGGTTATGGCTGATTAACAAGCAGCCTTATACTCTGGAACAGAGCATATATGGCAGCGGCAGCCTGCATCATTTTATTAAACACAGCCATTCGATTTTTGGAATCCCCTTGCTTGTTCTGATTGTTTTTGGGCTGGTGGTATGGTTCATACGTGTTATCCGAAGGAATTCGTGGAGGCATCCTGATACGATTCTGTTTCTATTGATTACAGGAAGCTGGGTTGCATTTTTTGCCGCTCACAGTTATGTTTGGTGGAAAGGCACCGGTGGTTCGGCAGGCCTGACCCGGGTAATTGGAAGTGTGATTCCTCTTGCGGCCATTACAGGATTGCAGTTTTATGCCCTTTTAATGAAAAAAGTCAGGAGAACAGCAATTGTGAACAGTTTGTTTGGTGTGCTGGCAATCCTTCAGGTTGTACTGTTTTTTACCCGAAATAACCTGGACCTTCAGCCTGAAATTACGGAGCGTTTAATGAAGGAGACGGCCGAATATATCAGGAAACATGAAAACGGGAAAAAGGTATTTTACACAAATCCATTGCTGGTTCACCTTCTGGGGCTCGATCCATTTGATTTTTCACAGTGCTATGGATGGATTACCGACCGGCAACAGCCTTCCAATTCGCTTGAATGGGGTGATCTGCTGGTATGGGATGCCCATTTCGGACCCAACGAAGGGCGGGTACCTTTTGAAAACCTGGAAGCGGACCCATACCTGGTGAAACTGAAAGCTTTATATCCTCTTGAAACAAGGGTAGTGATTGGGGGATATCATTACAGCGTGCAGGTATATAAAAAGGTTAAGGATAAAGAAGCCGAATCAAATGTTATTGACAGCCTGGGCAGGAAATTAAGTTTTGAAAATTCGACCGGAGAACGAGTGCTCCAGGTGGATGGATTTTCAGTATGTGTATTTGATGAGAGGTATGAGTTTGGCCCCTATATATCCATAAAACCTGATGAGGTACAAAGAAATGAGGTAATTGAAATTTCTGCCTCACTTCATTATAAGGCATTGGATAGGTTCATGCCAGATCAGGTGCTGCTGGTATTTTCGGTTGATCATGCAGGAAAAAATTTGCATTACCGAAAGATTGACCTTCTTGCCAATGAAGGAGAATGGAAACATCAGCGGTTATTTGCAGGGATTCCTGCATCCATTCCCGAATCCGCGGAAATTGGTGTTTATATCTGGAACAAAAATAAAAAGAAACTGCTTATGGAAAATTTGTCGGTGGAGATAAAAAGTTATTAAACGACACTGGCAATTTCTTTTTATCATAAGTCATTTTGTAACCTTATTGTATAAGTTTTAACTAAAGTGACCCCACCTATCCGGCTTTATTTATGCAGCAGATTTATTTTGTAAATGACTTCGCCGTTCACCGAGTTGAAAAAAAGACGAGACGCCTCAACAGAATAGACTTCATTATCCGGAAAAACTTTCTCCATTGCCTTACGATACAGTTCTTCTGAATTATTTTCCAGGTACATGTAAACCGGGACCCTTTCATTTATAATTTTCACTGGATCAAAGGCATCGGCCCAATAGATGAAATTCCCGTCCCAGGTTGTATACTGGTATGTGTTGGGAAAAAGTTCTCCAAGAATTTCACGGTACCGTTCGCGGGCAGCTGCAGCTGACCATACGGTACCAAAATGAAGGGCATATTCAACAAACGGCGACCCGTAGTCCTGGGTGACAATGATCTTCATGCTATCTTTCCCAAAAGTATTTGCAATACCCTTAGTTTCATTTCTCGCCTCAACCTGATTTTGAAAATGCCCGGAGGAATATTTGATTGTAATTAACTGCTGATTGAAATGCCAGGCCAGAAAAACGGTCAACAGAATTAATGAAATAACATTCAGGATTCTTGTGGACTTCAATTCCTGAATGATTCTTATTATTAAAAATACAACAAGGGGGGTCATCATCACAGCAGGAAGGAAGTAACGGGGAGAATAGTGCTTCCCTACAACAATTACCTGAACAAGTACAAATAAAAGCAATGCCCAGGTTACCCTGAAAGTTTTCCTTAACCGGATATTCATCCTGTTTTTGAACCATGCGTAGGAGGCTATCGATACAATCAACAGAATTCCGGTCAGATAGGAAAAACTCTTTTGCAGAAGCATTATTTTCTGAATATTTTCTCTAAACAGATCCGGATCCACTATGTTTTTTTCTCCTCCCCCATAGTATCCGCTGTGCATCAGCAGGTTTTTGGTCCAGTGATAGAACCGGTCGGTCTGAAGGGTAACCGGAATTGACAGCATGAAAAAGAACACAATTACCAGCGACACTGCAAGAAGTTTTTGTTTCCAGGGTTTAATAATCAGAAGGGGAAATACAAGCAGGGCAACCATGTTGATTTTGAGTGAAAGGGCAAAAGCCACGATAATGCTCATTAAAACGAGGTGCGTGACCTCAATATTCTCCTTTTCTGAGTAAAGGTAACACACAATAAACACAATAATAGCCAAAATTGGTACCGGCATCAGCGTTTCGGAAGCTATCCGGGCAATAAGTTCGTACCATACATAATTTGCAAACGGGACAGTCTGAATGAGCATGGCAAACAGTACCGACCGGGTTTTTCTGTACACCAGAATGCCAGCTATGAAAAGGGTTGTTGCCACAATACCCGTAACAGTTATATTTACTATTGTCAGGTAAAGGTCGGAGTTGGCCAGGGCATCTGTTGTTGTGTCGGGATTCTCGCGGAACAGATTGACAATTTTTATCACAAAAGCGATCAGATATTGCAAAGGTGTTCCGGGATGATCGATATGGGTCAGTTTAAAAATGCCTTCTGAAATATTCAAACCGCTGATGAAGTAGGCATATTCAGGATCAATCGAGAGAAGGGAAGGATCATCCAGGATCAGCCGGATATACAATCCGGCAAAAAAGTAAAACAAAGGAAACAGCACGATCAGTACAGTTGTGTACTGTTGTAAAAACGGAAGGATACGATACTTGAAGAAGTTCACTTTTGCCAGGTTTATCTCGAATAATTTTCCACCAAATGTAAAAAATGGAACACGATAAAAAAAGTGATCCCAATGATTTAACTAAAAACAAAATAAACACGGTGCTGATTGCTCTTTAATCTAAAATTGAAAGATTTGGCATTCTTTCAGTTTACGGATATTTATTAAATTAGCGGGCTTTATTCTGACAGCCATAACAGGTATTTACAACCGGCACGATTTATTTGCCGGTAATTGAAAGCCGTCACTAACGTAAAAAAGTATTACATCATAACTAACCAGTTTTACACATGGATTTTTCTTTGGTAAATAAAAAATTAACAGGCATCGTACTGTTCGCATCCGTATTTGTGGGCCTGTTTTTTTTATACGATCTTGATCGTTCTCTGTTCATTCCTCCGCAATCGGTTCATATATGGCGTCAGACCAATTCCCTGTCGCTCACACTCAATTATCATCAGTACAACCTCCCATTTCTGGAGCCTGAAATGCACAATCATTTTGGCGGAGGAGGATATTCGGGAAAGGCAGCAGGAGAGTTTCCCATCATCTATTACTTTGTGGCAAAGCTGTGGGACGTATTTGGCCCCCATGAATGGATCTTTAAGCTGGTACAGATTTTAATAATATTTTCCGGTTTATTTGCGCTGTATCATGGATTAAGGCATGTATTAAAAAATCAGTATCTGGCGGCTTTTATCAGCCTGATGGTATTTACTTCTCCAATGGTCGTTTTTTATGGCCCCAATTTTCTGCCCGATGTCCCATCGCTGGCATTTGTTTTTATTGCATGGTACTTTATATCACGGCATCTAAAAAAACCAAAGACATTCTACCTCTGGCTTTCTGCCCTGATGTTTAGCCTGGCGATGCTGCTGAAAATCACGGCAGCCATTTCCTATATTGCCCTGGGAGGCTGGATCCTTATAGAGCTGTTTTTCCTGAAAAAGCATCAGTGTGTTTTCTGTTTCAGAAGGAAAGATCTTGTGCCTTTTATAATGGCTCTGGTTCCGGTAATATTGTGGTATGTGTATGTTGATCGTTACAACCGGATTCATCAGGGGCTTTATTCTTTCCATGGTATATTGCCCCTATGGGATATGACAAAGGAACAAATATCAAGAGTCATTGAAATTCTTGATCATATTTATTTTAAAGAAATGTATTTGCCCTACACCCAATACCTGACCCTGGGCATTTGGCTGTTTTTGATTTTCCGCATCCGGAAACTGAAACCGGTCTTCAGGTATTTCATTATAGTTTTGCCTTTGGGAATGGCCTTTCAAATTGTATTATGGTTTCAGGTGTTTGATGCACACGATTATTACATGGTGAACCTGCTTGTTGTGTTTGTTGCTGTATGGGTTGTTTTCCTGTACCACCTGAAGGAACTGAAACTAACACGCAACCTGGTCTTCTGGATTCTTGCCGTTTCATTCTTTACCTGGAATGCAATGACCTGTCGGGAGCGGATCGAACACCGTTATGCGAGCTGGATGAATGACATGTTTCACCGCATGGAAGCACTTACCGAAATTGAACCTTCATTCCGGGAATGGGGAATTCATCCCGATGACAAAGTAATTTCCCTCCCCGATTTTACATTTAATGGTTCGTTGTATTATATGAACAGAAAAGGGTATACCGAATACGGCAACAATATGGAAAGTGAACAAGGTTTTTACCAGCGGATTGAACAGGGGGCCAAATACCTTGTTGTGAACGATTCGACCCTTCTCAATAACGACTACATTAAACCTTTTGTACAAAATAAGATCGGGCAATATAAAAACATAGCCGTATACGATCTGAAAAATATAAAACCTGAATAAAAAAGGTATATTGAAGTGATGCAATTATCAATGAACCGTAATTATGTTGTATTTCACGGCTGACCAACCCCGGTTCCAGGAAAGGGTAATAAAAGTCAAACAAGTACGGCAAACAATTAAAAAAACAGGTAAGACTATTATGATGCCTGGTTTAACATTCAATATGTTATAATATTCTTAACTTAGAGGCACGATTAAAACAAGCAATTGCCAGGTTTAACCGTTCTATTAAATAATTAAAAATCCTGTTGATTTTGGAAACGTTAATTAAACAACCTGAAAATAAAACAGATATTTATCAAGAAAAAAAACAGCATCTGAAAGACTATTTTAATAAAGTAGCTGTTGACCGCATCAGGTACCGGAAGAGTAAAAGCTATTACTGGGACAGCATCACCGATTATGTCAATTTTTTCATTCATCCTGAATCTTCAGTCCTGGAAGTGGGTTGCGGCAGCGGAGAATTAATCGGAAATCTGAATGGAAATGTAAAAACAGGCATCGATTTCAGTGAAAAAATGATTGAGCAGGCCCAAAAACAATTCCCCGATATCGAATTTATATGTTGCCCGGCCGAGGATATCCGCGTGGACCGGAAATACGATGTAGTGATTCTTTCAAACCTCATCGGGTACCTGGTCGACATACAACAGGTTTTTCAGGAGTTACACAAAGTTTGTCACCCCGAAACAAAGATAATCATAACATACTACAACATATTCTGGGAGCCCCTTATCAAATTTGCTGAAACAATTGGAATAAAGAAAAAAGCTCCTAAACAAAGCTGGATCTCCAGAAAAGATCTGGCCAACCTGCTTTACCTTTCCGAATTTGAGACCTATAAACAAAACCGGTCGATGCTGTTTCCTTTTTATGTACCCATTGTTTCAACTTTTCTGAACAAATTCCTGTCGCGATTACCAGTATTCAACTGGTTTACTCTAAACCACTACACATTCGCTCAGCCTGCAGTTAAGGTGAGCCAGGAGGAGGTAGCCCACAGCTATTCCACTACGGTATTGATTCCAGCCAGAAATGAGAGTGGGAACATCGAAAATGCCATTCTTCGGATGCCTGAATTTGGAAAACACATTGAAATCATTTTTGTAGAAGGGAATTCAACCGACGACACCTGGGAAAAAATTCAGGAAATACAACAGAAATACAAGGATACACACGATATCAAGATCCTTCAGCAACCCGGCAAAGGCAAAGGAGATGCCGTTCGTGCAGGTTATGCTGTTGCCACGGGCGATATTTTAATGATTCTTGATGCTGATTTAACGGTTCCGCCCGAACAGTTGCCGAAATTTTATAATGCCATCGCAACGAACAAAGGCGGATTTATTAATGGCACCCGGTTAATTTACCCCATGGAAAAGAATGCCATGCGGTTCCTGAACACCCTGGGGAATAAATTCTTTAGCCTTGCCTTTAGCTGGCTTCTCGAACAACCTGTTAAAGATACATTGTGCGGTACCAAAGTTATGTTTCGCAAGGATTACCTGAGGCTGGTTGCCAATCGTCATTATTTTGGCAATTTTGATCCTTTTGGTGATTTTGACCTTTTGTTTGGTGCCTTTAAACTCAATCTGAAAATTATTGACATGCCTATCCGGTACCAGGAACGGGTTTATGGCGATACCAACATTTCACGTTTTAAACATGGCCTGCTGTTGCTAAAAATGTGGTGGTTTGCGTTGTTTAAAATCAAGTTTAAATAAGTAATTCATTTGAATGTTTAAAGGGCTAAAGTATACTATACCCTATGACCTGAACGCTCCTGAACGAACCATCCACCATGGCAGTATTATCAGGGAAAAGCATTTTCTTAAAAAGCTGTACGGGGAATGGTACAACATTTTTCTGCAACAAAAAAAACGGCTTCCTGATGGCAAAATCGTGGAGCTTGGCTCAGGGGGAGGATTTTTAAAAGAACTGGATCCCGAAGTGATTTGTTCTGATCTGCTGGACCTGCCAACCAACGACATTACATTCTCAGCCCTTGACATGCCCTTTGCCGATAAGGAATTAAGTGCCTTGTTTATGATTGACACCTTTCATCACATCCCCGATGCCAACCAGTTTTTGAAGGAGGCACAAAGGGTACTGAAAAAAGGGGGGTCCATTGTCATGATTGAACCGGCAAACAGTATGTGGGGTCGGTTTATCTATAAAAACTTTCATCACGAACCTTTTGAACCCGAAGCCGGATGGTCAATTCCCGATTCAGGCCCGCTTAGCGGTGCCAACGGAGCCCTTCCATGGATCGTGTTCAAACGCGATTCACACAAATTCAAGACGGCATTTCCCGATTTTGAAGTCGAAGAAATTAAATACCACACTCCGTTACGTTATTTAGTAAGTGGTGGTGTTTCCTATAAACAACTGGCCCCGAATTTTGCGTACACTTTTTTTTCGGTCATCGACAGGCTTCTGTCATCAATATGGCCACAGTTGTCGATGTTTATGACAATCAAACTAAAAAAAATAAAGTAGGTTCAGTTTTTTATACAACTCCAATTACT
>OBJA01001754.1_pt1 | contig 14020 bp, 10 predicted proteins | sample 1519751 | NCBI WGS metagenome assembly OBJA01 (sample SAMEA3881238, study PRJEB22517) | soil metagenome | biome: lake sediment; feature: soda lake sediment; material: sediment, water from around vicinity | place: India | collected 2013-12-23 | depth 3 m | reverse complement strand
AATCGCCTGGTTTCTGTTGTCTTTGCAAGACAGCACAGTCGGCGAAGCAATCCGGGCCGAGCCACTACATGTCTTTGCGAACGCCAACGGCGTGAAGCAATCCAGTTAATCGATTATAGAGGGACTGGGTACCATGTCAAAAAACCGTGGCCTGCTCGCTGTTTCTTTGGAATGGGAATGAATCGCCTGGTTTCTGCTGTCTTTGCAAGACAGCGCAGTCGGCGAAGCAATCCTGGCCGAACTACTACATGTCTTTGCGAACGCCAACGGCGTGAAGCAATCCAGTTAATTGATTGCAGAAGGACTGGGTTACCACGTCAAAAAACCATGGCCTGCCCGCATTTTCTTGATTTTCTCGAAATGGCAAGCAAATGGTTTTTCAGAAGTTATCTCATTATATTTTCAACAACCTGCAACCTCAGTTAAAAAAACATTAGCGGCCAGAATCCGGCAATTGAACGCTTCTGCTAGTAATTCTTCCTGTTCGCTAGCAGTGGTTTGAGCTTGGGGTAAGTCAGAGCACGGATCAACTCTGCGGCAGTTTCCCGAGAGATCAAAGGATAGATTCGTCTCGTTTGCCATAAATTTCGTAAGGGTGTGAGGCAGCTACTCTGGAATACCAGCGCCGACAACACCAGATTTGTATCCAATACCACCCGGCTGACGGCTTTGCTCATTTGCATTCAGTTGCCGATCCTTTTACCGGTTGGCGTGCCCGGGTAACAGCATCAATAATATCTTGTTCACCCAGATCCAACTCTGCCAGCTTGGCGCACACTGTATCGGCTCGCTGGATACGTACCGGTGTCAGTATTATTTGTCCGTTACGCACCTCTATTTCAAAATACTCACTGGCACCAATAGCTGCTGTTACGCTCTTGGGCAGGGTCAACTGATTTTTTGCTGTTATTTTTGCAAGCATATAAAACACCTCATCAATGTAAGGAATCCCTGCTTATTCAGTCATGCAACATCGTCAGTAGTTTGACCCGATCCACGAGGCGGTGAACGGCTCAGGATCAGTGTGTGCAGAGAATCGCTACGCCAGTCGTTCGGCACGCTGAGTGGTGATGGCCAATAATGTCCCTAATTTAATCAACACTGTGTCCTGACGATTCTACGGCTCTGCAAACCCATCGGCGATGCTTGAGGATAATAATATAAAAATATACACTGGAAGATTGTATATCTTTTAAGGGAGATTATTTAATGCAGGTTTCAAAATGGGGTAACAGTCTGGCAGTCAGATTACCCGCATCAATTGTTGAAATACTTGATCTTAAGGAAGGTGATTCTATTGAAATTCACGTGGCAGGTACCCGTGACATTGAAATCATGAAAATACCGGAAGCCCGGGAAATCCTTGAACGACTGAGAAAATACCGTGGGCGATTACCAAAAGACTTCAAATTTGACCGCCTTGAAGCGCATGAAAAATCATAGCGCTTTTCTGGATACGAATATCCTGCTGTATCTTTTATCCGGAGATGAAGAAAAATCTGTTCGGGCGGAAAACACTATTGCAGCTGGCGGCTTTATCAGTGTTCAGGTACTCAATGAATTCACAAGTGTGGCCTGGAGGAAATTGAACATGTCCTTCGCTGAAATCCAGGAATTTCTTTCACACATACGCATGATATGTTCCGTAGTACCGGTTACTGTCGAAGTACATGATCAAGGGCTCCGGATAGTGGAACACTATGGATTCTCGATATATGATGCATTGATCGTCGCCGCAGCACTATCGGCTAATTGCACGATACTTTATTCGGAAGATATGCCGAACAGCTGGATAATTGATGATCGGCTTCTAATTCAAAATCTCTTTACTTAATACCCTTACTTGTTTTTCATGTTCGCAGGTCGTTTTTCGTAAATTGCTCATCAATTCTTCCCGCTATCGGGCTGTTTATTTCTTAAAACAGCGCTATTTCCCGGCTTTTAGCATTTTCCCTCTGCGTTAATCTGCACCCCTCACATTAAAACCATCTGTTCATCATCCGGAATGGGGCTGATAGAAGGTTTCATCTGCCTTGCATAAAAGAAAGGCGCCAAAAAACCCCTTAACTCACCGGAATGATTCATGCCGGGTTGATCAAGAATATTCAAAGCAACTGGAATCACTTTTCTCCGATTACCAGCCTGAAGCTGGTGAGCTGCTTTCGGTAATGCCGAACAATGTAACAGTGAGCTATATAAGAATGGATATGACAGTCCCTGCTGAAGTAATCGAGGTGCCGCACATAAAAGAGTTAGAAGAAGAAAATGAATTGCTGCTGGCCCAGCTTCATCTGGTACAGGAAGAGCTGGAAAAATATTATCTGCGGAACAAGGAGCTCGAAAAAGGTCAGTCTGCAGAGTTGCAGGATAACTTTACCGTGATCAAAGGCTGGGTGGATGATGAACTCATCAATACCCTGGCTGAAAATCAGCGCTTGCAAGCCTTGGTCGAGGTACAGCAGAAAATTCACCAGATCGAAACACAAAATGCCCTCAACGCCAGATTGGGAAATATTCTCATCGAAAGTGTGGATTCATCAGGATCGCTGCTTTCAGTGCCAAGTAAGCTCAGAAAAATCTGGAAAGAAGAAAACCGGCAGACACCGCCCGAATTACTCGGTGGCAGTGATTTCAGCAAGGTTATTGCTGCCTATGGCGAAGGCGGTTTTGATGCGGTAGAAGCATTGATCGCCACAGCTTCAATTTCGCCTGCCATGCAAGCCAGCGCATTGACAACACTGGCCCGGTATTTGATGGTTGGTGACCTTATCCAGGCTGCAGAAGCTGCCCGCCGCGCCTACACCCTTGACCCTAAACCGTTCCGCCTGAAATGGCTTGCTTTCCGCTTGCATGAAGCGGGAGAGGTGGCAGAAGCCGAAGCCATGCTGGCTATTCTGCCGGCAGATACCTCATTCAGTGATTCTGAAACCCGCCACGTCAGCCGGTTACGTTCAGAAGCAAAAAATGCCCGCCAGCGTGAAGCAAAGCAAAAAACAAGATACTCCGAACAGCGTGCTGAAATCGACAGACAGCTGCGCAACCTGAAACGGGAACGGGATGAACAATCAAAACTGGTGATCGAGCGCAGCCGCGGAATCGAGAAACGTGACCAGGATATTCAAGTATTGAAACAGGCGCAGGTACAGCTTGAACATGAAAAACAGGAGTTAGTGGAATGGCAAAAAGAGAGAAAAGGGCAATTAGCCGAGCGTGATCAGGAGATTAGAGAGCTCAAACAGATACAGGCGCAATTGCAACAGGAAAAATTGGAACTTTTAAATTTGCAAAAAGAAGCCAATGTACTTTTAGCTGAACGTAGTCATAAAGTTGAGAAGTACATCCGAGATAACCAGGCATTGGAACAAGTGTGGGCACAATTGGAGCAGGAAAAACAAGAACTGAAGGTGCAACAGGAAGAAAGCGAAAGGCGAGCAGCTGAACGTGATCAGGAAATTGGTAAGCTCAAACAGGTACAGATGCAGCTGGAACAGGAAAAAGCAGTACTTTTGCAAAAGAACGTGGAGCAGAGGCAACTGACTGAAGAGCGCATGCGTGAGATCGAAGCCCTGAAGCAGGTACAGGCGCAACAGCAACAAATTCTGGCGCAGCTTGAGCAGGAAAAACAAACGCTGAAGGCACAACAGGAAGAAAGCAGAAAACAGTCAGTTGAACGCGATGGGAAGATTGAAGAATTAAAACAGGCACAAACACAGCTGACGCAAGAAAAGGCGGCGCAAACAAAGCAGGGCGATGAAGCTAAACAACTTGCTGCTGAACGCCTTAAGCGGATCAGCGAACTGCAGCAGCAAATTCAAAGTCATCAAACCAGTGAGGCCGAATTGGTTACTCGCCAACAGCATATGCAGGAAGAAATGGCACGTGCTGAAGCCCAGCTCGATCTGATCAAGGATATGCTGCTGCGGGAACCAGTGCTATGAGCAAAAGATTGGCCACACGTCATCACAAAGTCCCTGCCAGACGATACGTTGGCATGGTCGAACCAATAGTGGAATCACGAGCAGAACGAACCCTCGCTTCTCATGATGGCGGCCTGCTTGAACGTGCCCGCACCCAATGGCAGTTTGGCGATTGGCAAAGCCTGGTGCAGATCAACCGCGATACGCTGGAACACCACCCGGAGCGTGCCAAACTTGCTCTATTGGCTGCTGCCGGGCGGTTGCAAACGGGGGAAAACAATAGTGAAGCCCGTCAGTTTATTCGCCTGGCCCAGAGCTGGGGTGCAAGCAGAAAACTGATCAACCAGATTCTTATTGCCGGCGTACACAACAGCCTTGGTCGTGCAGCTGCGATCAGCAACCAACAACAGCGAGCTTATCAACACTTTGAGAATGCTATTACCGTTGGTATGCCCGGTAGCGATACCAAACTGCTTACCCGCGCACGTAGCAATGAGCAATTTGCTCAACTTAGTTTAAAATCTCCTCAAAGTGACAAGAAGGTATTTTGCGATAAAACAAAGTATCACTCCCCTATATTCCCCAAGATTGCGCAACCATCTCAGATTCCTCCAATTTTTGTTGATATGTTTTTTTCAGAGCATGAAGGTGATCGAGTTAGATCTCTTAATGTGATAAAAAAAATATTAAGTAATATTCCTTCAGCAGGAGATTTACCTGATATCTCCTGGGTTTCTGTCGAGCATAGAGGCCAAGAATTTTTCTTCACTCATTTTTTTGATGATTACATTCCCAAAAAAATGGGCGAGAAAAAAAAATTCTATGAATCACCTTTTCTTAACCTTCTTGCTCGATTGCATCAGCCTGGGAAACTGATTGTTGATGGTGGAGCGAATATTGGTAATCACACAATGTTTTTTGCCGGTGTTATAGGAGCAGCAGTAGTCGCGTTTGAGCCACAGCCATTCAACCATGAATTTTTGGTTGCCAATGTACAGTTGAATCATTTAGAAGAGAAAGTTGAGGTTCGTAAAGTTGCTTTAGGGGATCAAGCAAAGCGTGTTTCTCTAGTACAAGCATTACCTAACAACTATGGTTCTTTCACTGCAGATACGACTTTGGTAAAGCAAGATGATAAAAATATTCGCCTTACTACTTCTTTCGACGTCCAAACCTCAACACTTGATGCTGAATTGGCAGATTGCAAGGATGGCATTTCAATTATCAAGCTGGATCTGGAAGGAATGGAGTTGGATACGCTGCATGGGGCGAGAGATGTTATCGCAAATAGCTTACCAGTGATCGCTGTTGAATGTTTCACTCGATCCATATACCAGAAGATCAAGGAATATCTTGGGGCTTTCGGTTATTTCGTTATTGATTCTACTAATGCTACGCCAACCTTTATTTTCTTAACGAAAAAAAATCCAAAGCACCTGGAACTACTTTCTAAATATCTCGAGATGTCTGCAGTAGGCAAATTTGCCGCAACCTCATCTTTTATAGGAGCATTTCATGGAAAAAAATAGAACCTTCAGTTCGGGATGATAAAAAAGAAATCGCTCCACGCTGGCAAATCGATATTGCTGCTGCTGGTTTCAGCCAAATCGCCACTGAACATAGGCTCGAAAAGATGCCTGCCTGATCAGGGTACAAGGCACAAATCAGGTATCAAATTTTAAGCATCTGACCATAAATCACTAAAAGTGGGAATTCCAACTACTTTAGATGCTCGCTATGAAACCATATTCAAAGATGGCTGTTTGTATACAGCCACTATTCCAGCTGGCAGATACTGATCTGGTGATTATGTTCATTACATTCAGGTGGTTGTCGTATCCCTATGGATCTTCAGTTAATTAAACGGCATACCGAAAAGCTGCATCATCCCCGGCCTGGTTGTTTAAGTACGTTTGAGGGGATGTTTGGAGACGTGAGTATGTTTGCCAGTCATTTATACAATCAGCATAAAGATTATGTAAACAAGAGAGGGTAATTGGTGCTGTTGGGATTTTTACCTGGTCAATCTGGAAAATTAACGGAAGTAATAAATGCAATCTGCTGCCAAAGAAAATATATCTCCACCGCAAATCAGAGCTGCTGCGTCAGAATATAAGAAAGGTAATTATGCTGAAGCATTAAGAATTTACCAGCACCTGGCGCAGCAGATGGGTGCAAATTTCTTTGCAGCAAATATTCAATTGTGTGAAAGGCGCTTGAAGATTGTTTCGAAACAATCTGCTTCTTGTCCGCAACAGGATGTTGCTGAATCTGATAGCCAGCTGCCCTTGGTAACCATCAATCCAAATATTAGTTTTCAGGAAGCAAATACTTTTTTTTATAAGTTCGGTAAATTAAAGGAAACACAGTCTGTGTTACATGCTTTAACTGAACGAGGGGTTAAATTTGAAAAACCTCAGCGTGAATTTAAGGCATTTGTGGATGGGTTAATTCGTCTGCAAAATGATTGGTATATACCGCCCAGGCAGCCGAATCCTGGCCTTCTGGCTCGTCATCAGCATATTCTGTATTGCCTGCATCAATCAGTACCACACACTACTAACGGTTACGCAACTCGTTCGCACGGGGTGGCAGTGGGTTTACAAAATGCTGGGTGGAAAGTGCGTGCCACCACTCGACCTGGATTTCCCTGGGATACAGGGGCTGAAGGTTTGAGCCGTGGCTATCACACGGTTGAGCTGGATGGCATCACCTATGCTGCCATGGCTGGCTGGGACATCAAGCGCACCCCATTGGATCATTACCTGGCAGAAGCGGCAGACCACTATCTGCGCGAAGCTCAGACCAGTGGTGCTGAAATCATTGTTGCAGCCTCCAATCATATTACGGCACTGCCTGCTCTCATGGCGGCGCGTCGCCTGGGTCTGCCTTTTGTGTATGAAGTGCGTGGCCTGTGGGAAGTGACCCAGGCTTCTACTCAACCCGACTGGGCCAATTCTGAGCGTTATCATCTCATGCGCCGCCTGGAGCAACAGGCTGCTCGTGAGGCCGACTTGGTTATTACCCTGACCGAGGAGCTTGCCGACGAATTGGCTTCCTGGGGCGTATCACGCCAACGTATTGTGCTGGTACCTAATGCAGTGGATACCCAGCGCTTTGCTCCCATGCCGCATGATATTCAGATTGCCCAGGCGCTCAATTTGCCATCTGGTGTACCTGTTATCGGTTATGCCGGGAGCGCTGTTGCCTATGAAGGGTTGGATCTGCTGCTGGATGCACTGGCTCTGCTGAAAAAGCAGGGAGAAGACTTTGTTTTTGTGCTGGTGGGCGATGGCAAAGTCATGGATGCCGTCAAGGCACAGGCCCAAGACCTTGGTCTTGAAAAACATTGCCGTTTCACTGGCCGTGTCCCTTTTGATCAGATTCCACTTCACCTTTCCTGCATGGACATCATGCCTGTGCCACGTCTGTCCTCACCCGTTACAGAAATGGTTTCTGCCCTCAAGCCGCTAGAGGCCATGGCTATGGGCAAGGCCGTTGTACTGTCTGACGTATCGCCACATAAAATCATGGCGGGTGATAATCAGCGTGCGCGCCTGTTTACCAAAGACAATGCCCAGGCGCTCAGCCAGGTTCTGCAGCAGCTCATGCATGACCCCGCAGAGCGGACTCGCCTGGGCCAGGCGGCACGTATCTGGACAGAAACCGAACGTTCCTGGAATCACGTTACCAGCATCTATGCCCAAGCTCTGGAAACTGTGCGCCAGCAAACTCGAGCATCTGATAGTGCTACTGTTTCCACCGCTAAAACTCTGGATCAGATTACCCTGGGGCTGATTGCTGATCAATTTACTACCGATACCTTGGCCAGTGCCGTCAAGGTATTACCTCTCTCACCTGACAACTGGCAGCAGGAGCTGGCCACACAACCCGTCGACGTCCTGTTTGTTGAATCCGCCTGGAAGGGCAACAACGGCCAGTGGTACCGCAAGGTTGGTTATTACAGTGCTGAAGAATTTGCTCCACTCAAGGCTTTACTAGCTCATTGTCGCAGTAAGGCCATTCCCATCTTGTTCTGGAACAAGGAAGATCCTGTCCATTTCGATCGTTTTCGCAAAACGGCCAGCTTGTGCGACCACGTCTTCACGACCGATAGCCGTCGCATCATTCCCTATCTTGCAACGTCAGATTCGTTAACCCAAACTGCCAGCAGTTGTCCTTTTTACGCTTCCCCGCAGATTCATAACCTGTTGCCCTCTACACGTTCATGGCAGCCTACTGCGGCCTATGGTGGTACCTACTACGGAACGCGCTATCCTGAACGAACCGAGTATATGGACAAGATCATGAGTGCAGCAGCTCCATTAGGTCTGTCTATTTACGATCGCCAGCATGCTGACCCTGAATCACCCTATAAATATCCCAGTGGTTTGGGTAACTATGTGGCGGGAGATTTAAGCTACGCTGATATGATTCAGGCTTATAAAGCCCATCCGGTGCAAATCAACGTTAATTCGGTGCTCGATTCACCCACCATGTTTTCACGCCGTGTGGTTGAAACCGCTGCCTGCGGCACACCGCTTATCTCTGGACCTGCTCTGGGGATGAACCGCTACCTGGAAGGTGCAGCCCATGTGATACGCACTGAAAGCCAGGCCGCTCAGGCGTTGGAAAATCTATTGCGCTATCCTGCTTACCGTTGGCGCAATTCCCTGCGTGGGGCGCGTGCTGTCATGCGTGCTCATACCACTGGCCTGCGGTTGGCTCAAATGTTACGTACAGCCGGTATGTGCATTGCTGCCCCCCAAGTGCCGCAAGTACATCTTCTGGCTGAGCACATTGATCTGCCCGCTGCCCACAAACTGCTGGCACAAACCCTGCGCCCCCATACCATTGTTGCCCGACAATGGAATACATCCATCCAGTATCAGCTGGAGCAGGCAGGCATTCAATGCTATTCCCTGGCAGATTCGCGGCTGTGCCAGCAGGGCCAGCGCTGGCTACTGGCCACTTCCGATGCTCTGGAACAACTGGAGGCTGAAGATATTGAAGATCTGGCCTGGGCCAGCACTTACGCTCCCCAGCCACGTATCACCTATTTGCATGATACCGCCGTGCAACCAGGAGAATGGCCAGGAGTGGCACTGGAAACAGATCGGGTCGATACCAGCCTGCAACTACTGAATCTGCCCCAGGCGCTTCCTGTGACGGACTTGAATGCCTGGGCAACCGAACAAGCTACACTGGCCCTGCGCAAGCCGTTTGCAGAACATGATCGAGCTCCTGATGTAGCACCGCAAAAAACCCTGCTGATTGCCGGGCATGATCTTAAATTCATCCAGCCGTTTTATCCGTATTTTGCGCAAGCCGGCATTCGTATCCTGTTGGATTTCTGGGCTGGCCACAATCAGCACAACTCTGCTATCAGTCAGCGTCTACTGGAACAGGCAGATACTATTTTCTGCGAATGGATGCTGGGCAACGCTATCTGGTATGGCGAACATAAGAAACCGGAGCAGAAACTGGTAGGACGTCTGCATTTGCAGGAAATACACCATGCTCTTTTTCCTACAATTCCTTTTGAAAAATTTGAAAAGGTAGTTTTTGTGGGGCCTCATATTTTGCGCCAGGCTATTATTCAGAATCCAGTTTTGAAGAAGAACGGGGTGGTTATTTACAACGGGGTAGATGTGGAAGCTTTGCAAGCTGTGCCACGCAAAAAAACGAATGGCAAAGTGCTGGGGTTTGTCGGCATCGTCCCGCAGCGCAAACGTTTGGATCTGGCACTGGATATTTTGCGGGAGCTACGTAAGAAAGATACCGAATATATCTTGCGTATCAAAGGTAAACGTCCTGAAGAATATTCCTGGATGGCTAATCGTCCGGACGAAATGGCCTGGTACCAAGAACAATACAACCGTCTGGAACAAGATCCATTACTGAAGGGTGCAGTAATTTTCGATCCGCATGGTAACGATATGCCTCAATGGTATGCGGGCATAGATTACGTACTTTCCACCAGTGATTTTGAGAGTTTTCATTTCACCATTGCAGATGGTGCAGCCGTAGGATGTATCCCTGTTGTTCTTCCATGGGAAGGAGCAGATGAAATTTATCCGAAGGAATGGGTTGTTTCAAATATGAATTCTGCTGTGCAGAAGATAAGAATTAGCCAGAATAAAAAATCTTCTTTGAAAGAATCTTATGTTAATAAATTTGATATAAATATAGTATCAAGTAGATTATTTTCTATTCTTTGATAAATCTTACTGTGATAGAGATAAAAAAGAAAAATGGTATCTCATTTATGTTTATCTATAATGGATGAGTCAATATTATTTAATCTTAAGGATGCAGATTTATTATAAATTATTTGCAATATTCCATGAATTATAGAGATAGATGTTTGATAATTGATACTTTATTTGGGAGGTGTTTGCTGGACTGATAAATATTGAATGTCTCTTGTTGGCTATACTGATCGATATTTAATTATCTGAGAGTGATTTCTCTGAAAGATAAATATTATCACCTCACATTAGTAGGTGTAGTCTGCATGATAATCATAGGTGAGGCATAAATTATTAAGCCGATCAACTAAAATAGGTTGTATATATTGACAGTGGCTATTGTTACATCAAGATTGAAAGTGTAGTGACTGTCAAGAAGGCAGTGCCATTCCGTTAATCAATATAAATTTACGAATAATTTCATGAACTACCTAATTTATACCCAATATTCTAATTATTTAGAAATTCTGTAAATTAAATGATCTCTAGGAAACTTAAAATTGACTATTAATGTAAGTTAATCACGAATTATTTGAAGTGGTTAAATATCATAGGTGAATGGTGAAGGAATTAGAAATAAATGCTTCCTGAAATTAAAATAATAATTTATTGAGAACATATATAATAATATAAGAGGTAATATATGGATTCTATTATGAAGCATTATCTTATAACTCGTTTTAATATCTATTCTGATGAATATTTCTTCGGGGATTTGGATAGATTTAATAAATGGAGTGAGAGTAGGATTGATATTTTTAAGAAATTTACTTATTCTTCAGTCATTTCTGTTAGAAAAAACAGTGATTTCAAGTGGATTATTTTGTTTGATGAGAGGTCACCAAAATCGATATTTGAAATGATAAATAATCTTGATTTAAGTTTTATAAGGCCTGTTTTTGTGAAACATGGTATGGGATTTGGAAGGGGGGCTATACAAGCATCTTGTGATTTTATTCATAATGATATTGGAGCTGATGTTGAATTTGTATTAACTACACGTATTGATAATGATGATGCTATTCATGAAAATTATATGAAATTTATCTATGGAAAAGCTGCTGGTTTGACTCATATTTCACCAGTGGCCTTAAATTATGAGAGAGGATTATGCTTTTATGAAGGAAGTGGTCATGTTTTTAATATGAATGTTCCAAATATGTTTATTTCTTTATTGGAGCCCATTGAAGAATTAAAGACTATTATATCTTTTTCACATAGTAAGATTGGAGATTATGCTGAGGTGATAAATATAAAAAATAACTTCCCAGTTTGGTTGATGAATGTTCATGGAGAAAACTGGGCAAATACAAAAAAGAATGGGAAAATTCTTGAGGATTTATCTTGTTTTAATATAAATATAAATGATGGAAGATAACTTAAGATTTTATATTGATTTTTAAATAATCTATATCCTGTAAAATTGCCATTCTACTATTTTTATTTTGTATTGTCTTTTGCCTTATTGCTTGATGAAGTAAGTTTTTCCTTAGATTGATTGAATTGGTAGAATTTATGAGTTTTCCTTATATAGAGATTTTTATGGAGAAGACTGATTTACAGAAAATTAGATTATTGCAGTACTGAAAGAAAGTGAGGCGGGAATGCCAATAATTATTTCAGAAAGAATTAATTTGAATTTGAGAATAATTGTGAAATTTCTGAAAAAATTGATGCTAGTGGGTTTTATTGAGTAGTCGCGATTTTTCAGTTACAGGGGATTTTATGATTCTAGTAACGGGTGGTGTTGGCTTTATTGGCGCCAATTTTGTGTTGGACTGGCTGGCGGTAAATGATGAGCCGGTCGTTAACCTCGACAAGCTGACCTACGCTGGCAATCAACAGAACCTGACGGCACTGGAAGACGATAAGCGTCATATCTTCGTTCAGGGTGATATCGGTGATAGTGTTTTGATTGAACGCTTGCTGGCGGAGCATCGGCCACGTGCCATTATTAACTTTGCTGCTGAATCTCACGTTGATCGTTCTATCCATGGCCCGGAAGATTTTATTCAAACCAATGTATTAGGCACTTTTCGCCTTTTGGAGGCTGCGAGGGTTTATTGGGCGGGTTTATCTGATTTTGAGCAAACTGCTTTTCGCTTTCTGCACGTTTCTACCGATGAAGTGTATGGCACACTCACTCCGGAGGCGCCGGCTTTTTCCGAGACGAACCCTTATCAGCCCAATAGCCCTTACTCGGCCAGCAAGGCCGCATCAGATCACCTGGTGCGTGCCTGGCATCACACCTATGGTCTGCCGGTACTGACTACCAATTGCTCCAACAATTATGGCCCTTATCAGTTTCCGGAAAAATTGATTCCGCTGATCATCAATAACGCCTTGCAGGGCAAACCGTTGCCGATCTACGGCGACGGCCAGCAGGTGCGTGATTGGCTTTACGTTACCGACCATTGCAGCGCTATCCGTCGTGTGCTGGAAGTGGGCACGCCGGGTGAGGTGTACAACATCGGCGGCTGGAATGAGATGCCGAATATCCGGATTGTGCAGACGATCTGTGCCTTGCTGGATGAGCTGCGGCCGAATTTTGGCGGCCCATACAGCCGTTTGATTACTTATGTTAAAGATCGCCCTGGTCATGACCGGCGCTACGCTATCGATGCGCGCAAAATCGAGCGCGAGCTGGGCTGGAAGCCAGCGGAAACTTTCGAGAGTGGTATCCGTAAAACGGTACAGTGGTATCTGAATAACGCTGAGTGGGTCACAAATGTTACCAGTGGCGCGTACCGGGAATGGGTAGGTAAGCAGTATGGAAGATGCAAAGAGATAGCATGAGGATTTTGTTGACCGGTAAGGATGGGCAGGTGGGGTTTGAGTTGCAGCGTAGCCTGGCCGTATTGGGCGAAGTGGTAGCTGTGGGACGGGATGAATGCAACCTAGCTGATGCGGATGCAATTCGTACATTGGTGCGTGATGTTCAGCCGGAGGTGATTGTTAATCCGGCAGCTTATACCGCTGTGGATAAGGCAGAAAGTGAGCTGGAGTTGGCGCAGGCGATCAATACTGTGGCACCGGGGGTATTGGGTGAAGAAGCGGCGAAGCTGGGGGCCCTGGTGGTGCATTTTTCTACGGATTATGTGTTTGATGGCACGCTGGAACGGCCTTATCTGGAAAGCGATGCGGCCAATCCGCAAGGTGTGTATGGGCTGACCAAGCGCGATGGCGAAATTGCACTGGCTGCGGCCACTTCGCAGCACCTGATTTTGCGTACCAGTTGGGTGGTAGGGGCGCATGGCAACAATTTTGCCAAGACTATGTTGCGGTTGGCGGCGGAGCGTGATGTGTTGCGCGTGGTAGCTGATCAGTGGGGTGCGCCGACTTCGGCAGCCTTGCTGGCGGATCTGACGGCCCATTTACTACGGCAATGGCAGAGCAGGCCGGAAGCCTTTCCTTACGGACTGTACCACTGCGCGGCAGGCGGTGAGACGAACTGGTGTGATTATGCACGCTTCATTGTGGCGAAAGCGGTACGTGCCGGTAAGGCGGTTAAGGCCACGCCGGACAAGATCGAGATGATTACTACTGCCGACTATCCCTTGCCAGCTAAGCGACCAGCTAATTCACGGTTGGATTGCGACAAATTCAAGCAAACTTTTGGATTGAATCTGCCGCACTGGCAGAGCGATCTTTCCCATATTCTTAACCAAATCCTGTAACACCGTAAGCTTCTCTGTCAAGTAGACATTTCATAGTAGAGAATTGGAGCATGTTCGTCCGTCAGTAATTGTCTTTGATGGTACTTGGCCATATCAGGGATTTATTAATGCCTGCAGAGAATATGGCAAGGCAAAGATTGTCTGGTCGCATCGGGGTTTGCACCAGGCAGACAAG
>OBJA01001753.1_pt1 | contig 14026 bp, 10 predicted proteins | sample 1519751 | NCBI WGS metagenome assembly OBJA01 (sample SAMEA3881238, study PRJEB22517) | soil metagenome | biome: lake sediment; feature: soda lake sediment; material: sediment, water from around vicinity | place: India | collected 2013-12-23 | depth 3 m | reverse complement strand
CCCAGATTTTGTACATTGATTACCATTGTCCCATGATTATCATAGAGAATTCCCCCCAAATCAACCCCGATTCCATGTCCTGATATGGGCAGACCAACCTGCTTAAAAGGGTTGTCCAGTTTCCAGGGACCATGGAACCCGAAACCGGCGGTCTGAACCTTCACTTCACCATCAACCTCCAGTTCATTTGTCGATTCGTTATATGTCAATTTTCCCCGCTCGGTGGTCGCTTTCAAAACAGAATGCCCCATCACATATTTTACACCCAGCCCTCCAGCACCATACCGAAGTTTGAAAAAATTATGCAGCGCAGGGATAGTTACCGGCAACCCCAAATGAAAGGTAAAATCGGTAGCCCAGATCGCATCCTGGCGAAAGTCACTGAAATCGAGCGTGTTCCCACGAAGCAACCCCTTGTCGCTGGAAAATATCATGTACAGAGGCCCCTCTGGTATATGTACTTCCTCATCGAAATGAGTTGTGATATCAAAAGCGAATCGTTTCCATGCGTAGTTGATAAGAGATGACCTTAAACCGGTATAGGCCCGAACACCACCCGCCAGTTCCTTTGTCAATTTATCGGAAACTTCATCAGGTGTCAACCCTTCCAGATCAAAGCTTTTCTTGAGAATTTTTGTGGTAAGCGCAGATCCCTCTTTAAGACTATCGACCCAGTACCGGTTAAACGGAGAGAGTGCCAGCTTGTCACTCCAGGCACCTACCCCCAGGTTAGACAAAGGAAATGCCATTCCCCCCCTGGGCGCCCGTTCAACACCAAGGAGCGCCGGATTATGACTGGTTGCTTCAATGGTGCGGCCAAGTGCATTGCGACTTTGTGTATTGCCAACACTGAGAGGATTATTGTCAACCTCCGCCAGAAGCGAAATACCTGTAACCAGGACAATAGCACTATACAAAGCAAAGAACCTCATGAGATATGCACACCTCTCTATATTGAGAAACGAGTTCACCAGATAAGTAATGAATCTGTATTATTAATACCTTCAATAAGAAACGAGGAGTTGATTTTGATGTAATCGGTATCGATCAGGGCATCCCTATCCTGCTCAAGAAATTGCAGCCACCACCTCCAGCTGCAACTGTCCGATGAAAGCACAGTTTCAAGCTGATCATGATTTAATGCAATAGAATTATACATTGATGAATTGGGATCTCTTGGCGGAATACACACACCCTCTGCACCAAGAAAATTCACAAAACCCCTCTCCTGTGCTTCAACGGGATTCTTTATGAGGCGATATACATCATTAGCCGGCATCGAATCGAGGGTATCCATAAGATGGTGCGGTGCAATGAGTGCAAAAAGGAATATGTTAAGATTGGAGTTGTTGGTGATATCCATATTGAAAAATGCACGACGCTGCTCCAGTTTCCTCACATACCTGAACGGTTTAAGCATCTCAAACCGCCCGCTCCCCAAATCCATGTTGGCCACTCCCCGCACTTCCCAGTCAAGCAGTGCGTTAAGACGGTATCGGGTGACAAGACTGATTATCATTCGGCCAATGTAATTATTGTAATCAGGATCACCAAGCTTGAGGTCGTTTACAACCCGCATCCTTGTTCCCTTAGGAATATGCATGCGTGCGGTGATACCAATAGAATCGGGGTAGCAGTTTGTCACCCCGGTCAAATCAAGGGTTCGCAAAAATGTGGTATCCCGTTTAACATTGACCATTGAGGTTCTTTCAGAATTCACGACCGATGGTGAATCTGCCGGAAAAACAGCAAAATCAAGCCACATGGAATCTATAAAGGCTCGTTCCGGAATTCCAGCCTGCATAAAAACATCTCCGTAGACTTTCTGAAGAATGAATTTTCCCCGCAGTGAATCCTTTATAGATTCATCCCAGGGAAGATTGATCGCAACCATCTGGGTATCTCCGGTTTTATCGTAGGATTCCATAACAGTTGCTAAAAATTCATTAAACTTGAAATGAGTGGTTCTGATTGTAAAGACAAGAGAGTCTGTTGCGCTCAGGGTAATTGTATCCCCCCGTGGTGTTCCGGTACTCACATAGTAACGTACTCTGGTTATCGATTTTTCGATCTCCGGATTCCACTCCGGAAAAAGACGACAGGAAGAGAGATTCTGGCTTGAAAATTTCTGCATCCTAACTGGTGGTGCAACCACCTCGCCACTGGTAATTGCACCCAGATAATTCTGACTGCTGTCAACAGCACTGAGATTTTCAAGATCCCGGTAACTATTGTATCCACGCTCCTCAGCAAACGAGGTGATCCAGAGGTGTTCATGAACACCCCGGACACGCAGTTCAATTCCGGTATGATTGGTAATGGAATAGTGGAAAAAACCATCACCGATGTCGATATAATCGACGGCCACCGTGTCTGTCAATTCATAGGCATTGACAAATTCCTGGGTATACCGTACCAGATGATCATCGACACGCAGACTCGCTGCACACAAGCCGTTAAGAGAAAACGAAATCTCGATCGACTTTCCTGCAGCCCCATCGGTTGATCCGGAAAGCAGAAGATCCGCCGCGTGGTTCAGTGCCTTGCCTCCCACAAAAAGCTCGATCTCTGCGCTCTCTCCGGCTCCAAGGGTCCCTGCAGTTGCCGTGTCCAGACCGGCAATCCCAAATGACACATTAGAAACAGAGCTCGATGATGGATTGTGTATGTTTACCCGCAACACGTTGGTCAGGGTATCATAGAACTCGACACGATAGACTCTGTCCACAGCAATTGTCAGCGGGACGGAAAATGATCCCGCTACTGGCGGAACCGAAAAAACCTGCTCTACATCCGCTGCACCTGATATAGGTATCGGCCCCAGCGTAACATGATAGAGTTTATCCTCCAGGGTATCCTGATGATTTTCATAGCGGGATGTGTCAGTCTGCAGTATCGAAAAAACGACGGTGTCACCTTTTATTGTATCAGCCTGCAGCACTGATGGATCTCCGGAATAGTTCCTGAATACCCGCAAGATATCCATATTGTCGAATTTGAAGAGGTTATCAAACTCCTCTCCGATTATAAACGATTCGTTGGTTACCGGAATTTCTGCTTTTGTTCTCCACCTTAGAGGCTCCTCATCGAGCGGATTGGCACATTGTAAAACAAGAGAGCCGCAGAGCACGGCAAACAGAAAAGGCAGAATAGCCAGGGGGAATCTTTTCACGACTGCTCCTTTCGCAAGCATCAGAATCGTGGAACAATAAAAGCGCTTAAGCTCTACATTAATGAATATATATCTGCAGAGCTATTTTTCAACAAGCGCGACCCTGAGGACGTAAAAAAAGGTAAAAACCGGGTACCGTTTGTAATCACCCTTTACCGATACTTTGCAGCTCACGATACCCGCTCATATATGTTGCTACCGGATTCAAAACAGCTCACATTTTCTTGATCTGCATCAAGAATTGCCCATTCCTCTTTATATATATTACAGGAAGAAAGGATTCCGTATGATCAGAGTTCACTTTGTGCAGCAGGTTCCCTTTGAAACCCCGGCCTGCCTTGAAGAGCTTACAGAGGCTCATGCCTGCAGTTGCTCGTATTCCCGGCTTTATGAGAACGCACACTTTCCCCCGATCTCCTCTTTTGATCTGCTGATCATCATGGGCGGTCCGATGAACATATATGAGGAAAAAACCCACCCATGGCTTAAAGATGAAAAGCAGTTCATTGAGAAGGCGATTCGGGCAAATAAAAAGGTTCTCGGTATCTGCCTGGGCGCACAACTGCTTGCCGATGTTCTGGGTGCAAACGTAACCCAAAACAGGTTTAAGGAAATTGGCTGGTTCCCGGTTCACCTGACCGGTGAGGGCGATGAGTGCAGATTATGCCAGGGTTTTTCCAAAACATTCACACCTTTTCACTGGCATGGCGACACCTTCAGCATCCCAAACGGTGCAAAGCGAATTGCCTGGAGTGAGGCGTGTGAAAACCAGGGATTTGTTTATGACGATCATGTTGTTGCACTTCAATTTCATCTGGAAACTACAAAAAAGAGCATGCAGGAGCTTATAGGGAATTGCAGAAATGAGCTTGAGGATAATGCTCCTTACATTCAGAAATCTCAGGATCTTCAGAAAAAAGGAGAGCTCTTCATAGCAGATTCCAATAAATTGCTCGGAACGCTTTTTAACAATCTCATTTCGTGATCAAAAAGAGTGTGTTCGGCATGCTTTTTGGTACTGAAATCGGTCTTACATATTTTTTGATACAACAGGAGGAAATTCATGGGTGCAATCAAAGTGGCAATGTTCGATGCAAAACCGTATGACAGAGAATTTTTCGATAAACTGAACTCCCGATCTCAGTATCACTATGAGATACACTACTTCCCGGCACACCTGACACCGGATACCGTTGCACTGACCAGTGGATTCGATGCGGTATGTGTCTTTGTTAATGACATCGTCGATGCGCCGATCATACATGCGCTAGCTGAGAATAATGTCCGTTTGCTTGCACTCCGTTCTGCAGGGTATAACAATGTCGACCTGAAAACCTGTTATAAAAAACTGCATGTCGTTCGTGTTCCAGCCTACTCTCCCTATGCTGTTGCAGAACACGCCATCGCGCTGATGCTCAGTCTGAACCGAAAGACCCACAAAGCTTATTTCCGTACACGTGATAACAATTTTGCGATTAACGGATTGCTTGGATTTGACATGCACGGAAAAACTGCTGGAATCATCGGTACCGGAAAGATCGGGAAAATCACCATGGGCATATTGCGGGGGTTCGGCATGAATGTTCTGGCATTTGACGTCTACCCGGATGATGAGTTTGCAAAATCGATTGGTGCACAATATGTCGATCTCGATACGCTATATCAGAAGTCTGACATCATCTCCCTGCATTGCCCTCTCACCCCGGAAAATGTGCACATGATAAACGTCGATTCCATCTCCAGGATGAAAGATGGGGTGATGATAATAAACACCGGACGTGGAAAGCTCATTAACACTCGCGACCTTATTCAGGGGCTCAAGAGCCGCAAGATCGGCTCTGCGGGTCTTGATGTCTACGAGGAGGAAGGTGACTATTTCTTCGAAGATTTCTCTGCTGAGACGATCAGTGATGATGTGCTGGCACGCCTGCTGACTTTCCCTAATGTCCTGGTTACTTCTCATCAGGCATTCTTTACCAGGGAGGCACTGGATAATATCGCAGAAACGACACTGGATAATATCCGCCTTTTCTTTACCGAAAACCAACTCCCCAATGAGATCTGTTATCAGTGTTCTGATGGAAAATGCACGAAGAAATTATCAGGACGTTGTTTCTAAATGTATACTGAATATACAGCCCGGGGATGACACCAGTTCCCCTGCCAGGCTCCTCGGTACCAGAGCGCCCAATATCATGAGTACATGACCGGGTCATCTGGTACAGTGCTCTGGTACACCGTGACCCTTGGTGCGCCCCGGTAACGAAGGCGAATTATGCCGTTTAAAAGTGCACTTCTTTCCCACATCCCTTTCGGCCCACCATCCTGAGGCAGCAACCAGAATCTGTGATACCTGCACTACATTCATGACTGCGTTGGAAACGAAAATACACTAGCACCACTGCGATTTACATGAAGCTTTTTGCTGTCTATTTCTGGGCTGCATACCAAAGATTGCTTTAGCTTATTTTCATGTCTTTTGACCAATAATTACAATCTCATCTGATTCAGTGTTATAATTTTTCCCTGTTGTATCAGAATAATATTCGGTTACAGTGAAATTATTTCCTAATAGTTCTTTTTCAATCATTTCCTTTGAATAGTATTGAAACCAATTGTATACATGCCAGATCCCGGTGTTTTCAACAATTGAATATTTATCTAATGAAACATAGAGATCATCATATTTAAAGCAGTTCTCAAATCCGTAATAATCATGCTCTGACCAAAACCCATCCATTAAGTTGTGCTTGAACAAGGTTTTTTCCCGCTTGTTATTATACGCATTGATTGAGAGAACATCGAATAATATCGAACCATCATCGTTAAGGCATTTATGAAATACAGATAGTAACTGTTTTCGTTGTTCCGGACTTAAAACGCAATAATCAAGGTATATAAGCAATATTAAATCGAATTTCTTATCAGACTTGAAGTAAAGGTAATTTTCATGTAAGTATTCAATATTCAAATGATGTAATTTTGCTTGATTTCTTGCATACTCTATAGATTTTTTAGAAAAATCGATGCCGGTAATGTCTGCACCTGTTTTAGCTAATTCAATAGAGTAAAGCCCTGGCCCACATCCGAAATCACATATAGCTTTATTTTTTCCAATTTCAAACTTGTTAGCGATCCAATCGACAGTTTTAACAATATGTACTTTGTTCCGGGAAGCAATATCACTTTTTACATCTAAATGATACTGCAACATTTGATCAGAAATATGAGAATCATTCCAAAGTTTTTCAGCGGTATAAACTGAAAAAGGCTGCGGACGATCACATAAATTTGTTAATTCCTTATACATGCGGACGCGCTCCTCTTGCGCAATTGGTTCTCCAACGAATTCCTGGAAATCAGCTCCAAAACACAAACGATCCTCAATACCTGTAAGTATTGAATGTTGTTACATTCATTAATGCTATACAATTTTTATAACCACTTTTCCGGAAGAATGACCCTGACTTAAATACTTCATTGCAACACCAGCTTCACTAAGTGGATAAAATCGTTCAATTACTGATTTGATACTTCCCGTTTCTACAAGGTCTGATAGAATTTTTAGGTCCGCATTAAGTTCTGTAGCAAATAGAGGCTTTATTTTCTTCGTACCAAAAGATAATAACCAACCAAACAGGAAGAATTTGAAAATCTGAAATAATGCGCCACCAACCACAATGCAGGTGCCATTTTTAGTCAACATTCTCCAGTAAGCTAATAACGGGTAATTTCCATTTATCGCCAAAATAATATCATATTTCTCGGTTTGATGATAAAATTTCTCTTTAGTGTAATCAATTACACTATAAGCCCCAAGTGTATAGGTCTGTTGAACATTCTTCGTACTACATACCCCAGTGACTTCAGCGTTGAAATATTTTGCTAGTTGAACTGCAAATGTCCCCACACTACCAGCACTTCCAACAATTAATACTTTGTGTCCCTTTTGAATGTTCCCTTTATTGCGTAATGCCTGGATCGCAGTTATTCCAGCGATTGGCAAAGTTGAAGCATCTTCAAATGTTATTCCATCTGGCTTCTTAATAACAGCTTTTTCTGACACAGCTACATATTCTGCAAGCCCCCCATATCCAAATTGGATAAGAGTACCAACGACTTTATCGCCAGGGCTAAAACCTTGTACGTTGTTTCCGATGGATTCAATTATTCCCGATATGTCAGCGCCGAATATTCTTTTCTTTGGAATTAAACCCAACTTCATTGATCGATAGTCAGCAGCATTAAGTGAAACTGCATGGATCTTTATAAGAACTTCATTTTCCTGAGGTATTGGTTTATCAATATCACAATAGATAAATTTATCTGGAAAACCCTTTTTATTATATAGGACCGCTTTCATTTTTTCCCTATTTCCAATCATTTGCTTTTAAACACCCTTCATTAAATGATTTGCTGATTGTTATATTTCTCACTGTCCCACTCTCGGCATTGTTTTTGATTTTGCCCACCTTACATTCTCAGTTGAATCTTTAAGCAAATATGCACGTCAGCGTAGGATACAAGATTACTCCTGTACTCTGCCATAGACTTCCGGCGTACGGTACCAGGCACCTCTGTGAGACCTGCTTCACACATTGAAGCAAGTTCCAGAAATTCTGGACTGCTTCACATCCCTGGGGGAAGATAGAATAAGTATTCATCACGTTTGATGACGACCACCGGAACACATAAAACATTCGATAAGACTTACTACTTCTTCAAAATTTGTCTCAAGAGCCATGTGTCCAGCATTTAAAATGTGAACATCTGCTTCGGGAAGATCCCGTTTATAACAATTGGCTTCTGCTAATTCATAAAACACATCGTACTTACCCCAAATAATCAGGGCTCGCGGTTGATACACACGAAAATACTCTTGAAAAACTGGAAACAGTTCAATATTACTTTTATACGTACAATTTAACTTAAACTGCATCTCAATATTACCAGGCCTGCTCATTCGCTCCCAATCCAATATCCAGGATTCAGGACTCACCCGCGTAAGAAGTTCATCATTTAACCCTGCAGTATATTGCATTTTTATTCCGTCTTTGCTTAAAAATGCAGCGACTCTTTTCTTTTTCTCTTCAGTTGGGTTTTCCCAATAATCGATAGTTTCATCCCATTGAGGCCCAATGCCCTCAATATACGAATTACCATTTTGTACAATTATTCCTTCTATTTTTTCTGGGTTTTTCACACACATGCGAAGCCCGATTGGACATCCATAATCATGAAGATAGACTGTAAATGACTGCACGTTTATTGCTTCGGTAAACTTTTTGATACAAGCTGATGTGTTCTCAAAAGAATAATCGAAGTCGTTCATATCAGGAAAATCACTGAACCCAAACCCCGGATAATCCGGTGCCACCAGATGATATTTATCAGATAGTGCAACCATCACATTTTTGAACATTACAGATGATGTTGGGAATCCATGTAGAAGTAGCATAACAGGATTTCCTCTTTCACCTGCTTCTCTATAATGAATATTTACTCCGTCAACTTCAATCTTCTTATTAAATATTTGTCTGCTCATATACTTCCTTGAGTATATTGATAAGTTTTTTTGGTTGACATATTATACATTGGTAATTTATTACACCTACAAAAAAAGGCATCGTTTATGTAACTTTAATCAACTTTCTGCCACTAATATTTTCATAAACAGCTTTCATAATGCCATTTTTATTCTCATAAATATTCTTCAGGATTATTTTCCTTACAATTAATGAAACTATAATTCTGTCGATTAATTTCTGGAAAGGATATTTTCTCTTTTTTCTGATATCATTCACCAATTTTATGCCAAGCATATATGCACGTTTTAAAATTTCAGGACTCTCTTCGACTTTACTATAGCCTAATTTAGCAGCTACATATCCAGTCATATATGCTCTTTTGTGAAACCCTGCAACAAAATGCTTTGCCATATTTTGTGCAACTTTTTTTGCTCCGATCCCACCACATGTGGAAACTCCTATAAAGTACTTGCCACCAAGACTTGAAGTATAAGCAGTATACATTCCGATTCTATCAACAAGAAAATTCTTCATTCTTGCTGTTTCCATGATTCCATACGAAGGAGAGGCAAGCACAATACCGTCCGCTGCATAAAGTTTTTCCTTCAACATATCTACATCATCATTAATGATACATTTACCAGTCGCCATACAATGCGCTTTTCTATTTTTGCTAATACAACCTCTGCAAAATTCAATCTCATAGTCAGCCAGAAATATTTCTTCTATATCAGCTCCGCATGTATGTGCACCTTTTAATACCTCACGGGCAAGAACACACGTATTACCATCTTTAGAAGGGCTTCCTAGAACCGCAATGATTTTCATCTTGTATCCTTATTTTACCATTTACAGTACCCATTACTTCATTTTTATGCGAAAAGTAAACAACTTTTTCGACATTCTAAATTCATATCATACACCAACACAAAACCACTAATTACGTGACGGATAAAATCAAAATCGGAAAGCGGCCCTAGTGTATAGAGATCCAGGGAGCACGAAACCAGCACGAAGCGGTTTTGTTATTATATACCGTTAGCGCCGGCACGCTAATGATCATTACTGATGATGACGGTGCCTCTATAATTTCTTTCCAATATAAAATACATACCCATAATAATCTTTATACTTTTCATAAAGTAAGGCATGACGTTTTTCATATTTTACAAATTCTTCGGCAGATTTATTACCTTTATATTTATTCAGAAATGTTTTTTGTACTGTTTTTGCCGGTTCGAAGAAATTGTCAATCCAGCAAATTTCAGGCAATATGAAAGATGCCTTAACAACATAGCCTGCTTTTTGCATTTGCGCAATTTTGTTTGGAATGGTGTCTATTTCAGGATATGCTTCATTCCAAAAATCAGATATTTCTTTTGGTCGTTTCTCTGTAAACCATGATGCTTCAGTAACAGCAACATAGCCACCTTTTTTCAAGAACGTATTCCAATAGTTCATGCCGTTTTCAAAACCAATGTTATATATTGCCCCTTCACTCCAAATAAGGTCTAATTCATTTAATTGAAAATCAAGCTTATCCATCGAACCTGTAATACCGTGAACTCTGCTTTGAAGATTCAATTTTTTTGCTTTTTCATTTAGCGTATCGATAAAACCAGGGAATAAATCAATGCCTGTAATATTCCCAGGTGTGTTTTGAGCCAAAACTATAGTTTGATTTCCAGTCCCACAACCAAGATCAACAATGTTTGTTTTTTCGTGTAAATTATCAATAAAGCTCAGTGCTTTAATTGTCGCTTCCTTGCTTCCTGGGCCTTGGCGCTCCATACTGGAAAAATATTCGCAAATTAATGCAATATCAAAATCGTGAATAGTATGCTCTTCATCGCTCATTTTGTGTTTCTCCAAGATTTTTGTGATGTTATAGAAATTTCGTGTCTCTTGCGTCCCTCTTTTTATCCTTTAAGAGTGTTTTCTCTTGTAATGTCTTGCAACGATCATGATTCTAACAGTCTGCAGCACACACAAAAGCCCTGTTTCTTTGCAAAACCATCAATTGCGTTGCGGATAGAATACATGGTGAACAAATACACCTTAGTATATGGGTTGAGTATCCAGAGTTCCAGAGCTGAATGTAACAATTAATATAGTAAAAAAGTGGTGGGAAAAGAGATTTTCTACAAAAGAAGGGGAAAAAGCATGGACAATGTACTCATTTTGAATCGATTTACTACCCAAACCATGTTTTGCATGGGATCAAAATGTCTTTTTCTGCAAAGTCGATTTTAATCTGACCGTTTGACTTATTGGCTACGCTACATGCCGCTCATCTCATTTTGCCGGTTTCGGTATCCCACTCGTGGCAAAATCCTGTTTTCTGGTGCAGATCCGGCCACGCAGCAGCGCGATGCATCTTTTCTGATACTTCGTATTTTAATCTTCTGCCATAATGATTTTCAGGCCTACTGGCATTCTTTGTATTACAGTAATGCTGGTTATGGTGGTATTTACTGTTTCTGAACTGAATGTACAGTGTATACAGATACATTTTCATGAACAAGACTCAGCAATTCAGGTGTTTGCAGTAACGCCTGTCATCAAAGCCGCGATTCATTCCTGAAACAATGTACGATTCACAGTATTCACCCATTTACTTTTTTGAGTATTTATCCATTGGTTTAATATTACTTTCTAGCAATCTAATCAGCTCCAACAATCGTTTATTTCTTGTCTTTTCATTTTTTGGTTCAAAATATAGGCTTACAAATTGCTTTCTAATTGATTTTGACATTTTATGATAATTACCAATAGCTTTTTTGTTATTAGCGATTTTTAATTCGAATATTTGAATTTTTTCTTCCGTAATTATATTGTCACCTTTCGAATTCCATGAACCATCATTTTTTGCTCGTTCAATCACAAACAGCCCATCTTTTTCCATCAGGTTATTTTCTATTAACTTTGCAACTATTCCTTTATTTTTCTCAGACCAATTACTTCCTTTTCTCCGTGGCGCAAAATATTTCTTGTATTTTTCATCATCTATGCCTTTAATTATCCCATCGATCCAACCAAAACATAAAGCTTCCTCTAATGCTTCATTGGCAGTGATAGTTTTAATGCTTTTTGTTTTACTAAAAATTAACCATACTCCTTCAGAATTCAAATCCACTTGCTCAAGCCATTTCCTAAAATCACTTCTTTCTTTGAATAATATTTCTTTACTCATAGTTGAATACACCTTGGAATCATTTTTTTATAATAATCAGTAGGCAAAATTTTTGCCTACGTTTTAATGCATGCCCGGAGTTTTTGCAATTACCATAATTTCCTCTTCTTAAATCAACTATGAAAATTCAGGGTTCGCTGTGCTGTGCGCCCGTATTGCTGCCCCTCCCTGCACTGGTTAACACAGATCGCGCTCTTATTCTCTCGATCTCTTTCTTAATTTCTTCGCATCTAACTTATCCTGGTCTCTTCCAGTTGATTCTTTATCCTTAATCAACTCATCTATTCCAATGAAATTAATTTCCACTTCACCATACATCCCCCGAACAGAATGAGACAATGCTTCATCTATTCCTACACCATCAATTTCATTTAAAATATCAACTCGTAATGGTTCAATTCCAAACTGAATGATATTTCCTAGTTCATAAAATATAGAATCGGGTAAATCTTCAGACGAAAATCCAAATGCAATCAAAGCTTTTTTAATCTTTTGCACGTTGTCTTCAGAATTCTTAAAGAGAATATATCAATTGGAATATCCATTACCATTCCAATGTCCAGTAAATGAGCATCTCCGCTTACTATACAGGAACCATTACCCGCCACCGCACATTCTATGAACGTATCATCATCTGGATCTTCCGATAATCTGAATCTTCTGCTTCAATAACAGGTTTGTACCATCAGTGATTACAATAAGCTTGGAACCACCGCTTAACCCCATTTGTTTTCTCGTTTTCTATCTGATGAATAATCTGATCAACCCAGCCAAGAATTTCATCGGAGATCAACACACTCGAACATTTCAACAAGTGTACCACTCGGGCCATAATACGATAATCACCTTTGGAAGGATTTTTTCGGCTCTACGCTCTTTTGTGGAATTTTTTCTCTGCCTTGATGCAAAAGTCGGGCTAGTTCGGCGAAAACCAGTTGTTTTTATGTTCATCACACCTGTTGGATTGTCATGACTGGACTAAAAAGCACTTTTCTTGCCCAAGAGCCAGAATCCGTTGAACATTTCCGGATGTGTTTTTTTTTCACGACAGGACCAAAAAGAGTTTTAACTGACAATCTGACCAATTGATGTTGAACTGTACTTCAACATTTTAACAGTCTACATGGCTACAATATGGCACCAAAACTTTTATATTGTTATATAACGGTCCCATTAGCCACGGCATCCTGAATAACAGATGGAATCTGGAGCATTCAACGACTTTAAACAGATAAATTGAAGGGTTCAACATGACAGAAAGCTTTTTTCAACAACCGGCGATCTCTGAGGGGGCTTTATGAGATTTTTTAAAAATACGGCAGCAGCAGCGATGTCGGCCGCGCTGTTGGCGGGGGTGGTTTTCGCGCAGACTGTTGTTATCCGCGACGGGTTCGAGGCCAGTTATGACGGGTGGACGAATTCGGGCGACGGTGTCCCCGTCCTCACCGCTGTACGCGGGGAGGGGTATAACTCCGCGCGGGGAATGAAGGTTTCCGGCAGAACGCTGCCGGAACACGGCGCAGCATCGCTCAAGGGGTTTTACCTTGACGATGAGGAGATGTATACCTACAGCGTCCAGGTCAAGCACGCAGGGACGGCAGACGAAACATTCAACCTGACGCTCCAGTGGCAGCTGCCGGGGGGCGCTTTCGAGTCGGCCGTTATCGCGTCCGCCATCGTCAAGCCCAACACCTGGACGGCGCTCACCGTGTCGTACGCTACACCGAGGGGTAGCTTCAACCCAACCTTCTTCATCACAACCAACAGCACCATAGACTTCTTCTTTGACGAGTTCACGGCTAGCGGCAGAAGCGCAGGGGGCCTTCCGAAAGCTATGGCACCCGCGAACACGCCAAGCGACGTTGGGCTTAAGGATATTTACGCAAAACATTTCCGCGTGGGCAACATTCTTAACAACGGTACGGCAAACAATGCCGGCATACGGAATTTGATCCAGCTTGACTACAACAGCATCACGGCGGAGAACGAGCACAAACCCGACGCGACCATGACAAGGACCGGCTCGACCAACACCAATATCAGGGCTCAGATCGGCACCGGCGCGGCGGCCATAATGAATTTCTGCCAGCAAAACAATATCCCCATGCGGGGACACGTTCTTGCGTGGCACGG
>OBJA01001752.1_pt1 | contig 14030 bp, 12 predicted proteins | sample 1519751 | NCBI WGS metagenome assembly OBJA01 (sample SAMEA3881238, study PRJEB22517) | soil metagenome | biome: lake sediment; feature: soda lake sediment; material: sediment, water from around vicinity | place: India | collected 2013-12-23 | depth 3 m | reverse complement strand
TTGGTGGGGAAGGCGGGAATCGAACCCGCACGGTATCACTACCACTGGATTTTGAGTCCAGCGCGTCTGCCAGTTCCACCACTTCCCCGGTTCGTAAGGTCTATTCTAGCAGAAAAGCGTCGATCTTGTCAACAAGTTTCCCTTGGAAGTCCCTGGGGTTTATCGTTGAGTCTTAGCGAGATGGGTATAGCTTAATTCCTCCTCTTTAAGGAGTCCACTCCCATCGCGGGGCGTAAATCGGACGACCTTTGGAGTGTCCGGGAGCAGAATAAATCCATTATCATCAAAGATGCCATGCCGACCGATGGGATCGAGCCAAACATGGAAGATTGGGCGATCGGTTCGAAGGGTGATCTCGGTCTGGGCTCCAGTTGCACGAAGTTCGACTTCAACCTGGGCATCGGAGAGTGGACAATGCTTTGCAGGAACAAGAAACTCCCAATTAATAGATATTTCGCTTCCGTCGGTTCCATGAAGCACTAAAAAGACGTGGTTCGGATCTTCTTTCGGGATCAGTGTATGATGCTCCAGCAATAGAAGTTGTCGACTTTCTTGAGCGTTAAGGGCAAAGGATTCATTCCAAGAACGAAGGACAATCCCATCAAAAGAATGAACCTGCAGTGCAAAGCTGCCTTGGACGAGGTATGGACGGTCGCTGGTGGCCCAAACCTCAACAGCCGATGAACTCTTTACCAGTGAGAAGAGCACCGGAGCAAAGAACCGTTGTGCAAAGGAATGGAGAACCTTCCATTTGCCGCCGTACTCCAGAGCCGACCAGGAGTTTCCAGGCCAAATGTCATTGAGCTGCCAAATAATAGTACCCATATTGCGGGGTTTGATTCGCCGCCAATGCTCGGTTGCAACCTTCATGGCCATGGCCTGTTGAACCTGGCTAAGATAGACAAAATCCTTGAACGACGTTGGGAGGCGATACTCGTACATCATATGTTCGACCATGGCTCGATTGCCAATGGCGCTGCGTTGATGATAATCCATCATCGAGGATGAGATGTTTAGATCGGAGGGTTCCATGGCTGCCTCCAGTGTGTCGAGGCTGGGAACCGACTGAAAGCCATACTCCGTAGACATCCGCGGCAGTACTGAAAGGTAGGATTGAAACCTTTTGCCGCCATGCCAAACTTCCCAATAATGAACGTCTCCACGGGTGGAATCGTTGGGGTCTCCATAAATTCCCGAGCCATTGGTGGGGGATGATGGCCAATAGGGTCGGTCCGGCGATTCGTTATGCGCAATGCGACCCAGGGTATCGATGAAGAGTTTGTGATAACCCGTGAGAAATTGGTCGCGATGAACTCGGGATTCGGGGTACCAATCCAGGGCTTGTTCACATTCGTTATTGCCGCACCACATGAGGAGCGATGGGTGGGGAGACAGGCGCCAGATCTGATCGATGGCTTCTTCGGAGACGTTGGCCAAAAAGGCATCGTCCCAGGGATACATGGCACAAGCAAACATAAAGTCCTGCCAGACTAAGAGGCCGAGCTCATCGCAGAGATCATAGAAATCGCTGTGCTCGTATATCCCGCCGCCCCAGACTCGAAGAAGATTGCAATGGGCGAGTGCTGCATCCTGAAGCAAGGTAGAATAATCGTCTCGCTTAAGACGAGAGGGAAAGATGCTCGCGGGAATCCAATTGTAGCCTTTTAGGAAGATAGGGACGCCATTGATCCGAAAGTAAAATGCCTCTCCGAACTCATCGGGTTCTTGGACCAATTCAATCTGACGGAAGCCAACCCGCAAAGTTTGTTCATCGATGAGCGTCTGCTCATGATGAAGAGTGATGCGCAGAGAATGAAGATTTTGATCGCCGTATCCCCGAGGCCACCAGAGAGCGGGTTGGTTCAGCGTCAATTCCGTCATCGCTTCCGAGTTTCCGGGATCTAAGGAGAACTCTTTGACAATGGTCTTGCCGCCGATTTCCATGGAGAGAGTATACGTTCCGGGAGATGCCAGATCCAATTGGACAAAGGCTTTGACTGTGACTTTTCCTCCGTTATGGAATTGGACGGTTTTGACCCGGCGGATTCGAGCGGCGTCAAAACCGACGAGCGAGACGTCTTTCCAGACGCCGGAGGTAAGAAAGGCCGGTCCCCAATCCCATCCCGCCTGGCATTGACATTTACGGATCAGGTTTCGACATGTATGGGTAGCTACCCATTCCGCTTCCCCGGTATAGGGGATCTTAAATGAGAGTTGTTCCCCGATGGAGCGTGCCTTATTTACGGGAGAGTCGAAAACGATCCGTAGGATGTTGCCGTCTAAGCGCAGCAAGCCAGTGACGTCGTATTCGTAACGACGAAACATATTCTCGGTTGTGCCCAGACAAACTCCATTGAGATTGATGGAGGCAAAGGTATCCAAACCTTCAAAGACGATCCGTTGAACGGATTTTTCCAGTATTGTATCGGGCACGGAAAATTCTCTCCGGTAAATCCATTTCTCCTCGCTGACCCACTGGTATCGCCTTTCGTTATCCCGGAAGAAGGGGCGATCAATGACCTCTGCGTCGATGAGGTCGCTATAGACATCACCGGGGACGATTGCGGGATATGATGTTCCGGTAGCGTCTCGGTGGAGAGTCCAAGGGCCGTTCAAAGAGTATGTTGCGTTCATTTATGAACCTCCTTTGAATTGCGATGCGTTCTGTAGCGAAAACGATTGGCTCCCCAAACCCCTAAGACAATCAGAAAGCTTCCAATGGCTTGATGGGCTTTGAGCGGATCGCCGTTGATCCATACGCCCGCCAAAACCGCCACGAGCGTTGTTAGATTGATGAAACTGGCTGCCCGTGCCGCTTCGACTCGGCTCAACATGTAATTCAAGAGGAAAAATGCCACGATGGAGGAGAGGATTCCTAAATAAACCATGGGAACTCCAATGGCGGCTTGTCCCAGCAGACGGTAGGCTGTCCACCACTGTGCCGGATCCTTGATGAGCGATGCCGCATTGAAACCCAATGCTCCAATGACCATCATGACTAGAGTAATCTCGACTGAGGTGAACTCCATGGAATGGCGACGCGATAGGATATTATAGAATGCTGCGGAAAACGCGGCGCCTAACAGTAGGATATAACCGAAAAAGTGAGTCCCTCCCATGGATTCGCCGCCGGTAACGATGACGGTAATACCTGCAAACGATAGGAAGATGAAGAGAGACTGAAGCTTCGAAGGATATTCTTTGAGAATAAATGCGGCTAAAAACGCAACGATAATCGGTATGGCTCCGATGATCATCCCCGACTCGGAGGGCGATGTTAGTTTAACCCCCCATGTTTCACAGAGGAAATATGATATCGGTTGGAAAACGGTGAGTGGAATCAGGGTCAGCCAACGCCAACCGGATAGATTAACCTTGATCCATCCAAATCCGATAAGGATGGCGAAGACTGCTGCAGCTAAGGAAAATCGCAGCGCCAAAAGATCAATGGAGTGCAGATGATTCAAGGCCTTTTTGGTGGCGATAAACGACAAACCGAAGATGGTGGCGACTGCGAGGCCCGCAGCGAAAGTCCGCCAATCATTCCGTTGATCAATCAACCAATTCACTTCCCTTGGATTCGGGTTAAAGCTTACATATATTCGTCGTTAGTGGAGAAATACCTCTTCAAACCAGATTTATTGCCCCTACAGGCAATAAATCTTCTAAAAAAAGAACCTCAGGCTCTCCGTTCGTTCAAGACCAGATTTATTGCCCCTACAGGCAATAAATCTTCCAAAAAAGAACCTCAGGCTCTCCGCTCGTTCACAATAAAAAAGGGGCTATCGATGATGCTAGCCCCTTTGCGTTTAAGTCCAAGTCTTCCTATTCAATTGTAGAGTCGAGGGTGTTAGGCTGGGGTTCGGGTTTCGGTGCGGGGTCGGATAAAATCTAATGCCGTCTAAAATTTTGCCTCGGGGTCGTTTCCCCTTGGTCTTGCTTCATTATATGGTCTTACTATCCAAGAAGAACCGGGACTTATGCCTTATTTATTCCCTCACGCCCATCGTCCTGTTCCAGATCGTCATGGAAGATGACGCCGTCCATCGCTTGGATAGCATCGCTAAAAGCATCCCATTGTTTCCGGGGTATCCAAAGATGGCAATCAATCTCCTCGGTGTAATTCGTCGCTTCAATTATCCCTGAAGCATTGCCCACCTCCCGTTGGACGATGGCCCACTGAGAATAGGGAAGGATTAAACGGCATCGTATCCCCTCTACCCATAACCTTCGCCCCGCAAGGGCCAAGAGTTCGGCGGCGGTTTGATGATAGGCATCGATAAGTCCGCGGACTCCCAGTTTCTTTCCGCCAAAGTAACGGGTGACCACGACAACGGTCTGTTGAAGCCCGGCTTGTAAAATAGCATTTAAGATGGGCTTGCCTGCCGTACCAGAGGGTTCGCCGTGGTCGTGATAGTATGTAATCGGTTCGGGCCCGGAGCCCACTCGATATGCATAACAATTGTGGGTAGCATCGGCATACTGGAGACGAACCTGCCCGATGAACTCCCGTGCTTCCGCCTCGGAGGTGGCGGTGGCGCAGTGGGCGATGAAACGGGAGCGTTCGATGCGCATCTCGTAATGGGTCTCCTCCGCCACGGTCCATATCTCTTCCACAATATGACGCCTCCTTTGGGTCGATAAAGAGCTTCTCCACTAAAGATGGAATCCCTTCCGATTGGAATCGCTTATGGAAGGATAGGGGCAAATTTTTGGCAGGAGATTAAGTAAAAAAGGGAAATATATGAGGGGCGGTTTATCAATATAAACCAAGGGGGCGACTTTTATGGGGCAAACACAGTATGACGTGATTATCATTGGAGGGGGTCCGGCAGGGATCTTCACTGCCATGGAGTTGTTGGATAAGACCGATTATAAGGTCTTGATGATAGAAAAAGGCAAAAACCTCGCAGAGCGGAATTGTCCGTCAAAGGAGCGCAATATCCAGTGTCCCGGATGCAATCCCTGCTCCATTGTCTGCGGATGGGGCGGCGCTGGGGCGTTCTCCGATGGCAAGCTGACACTTTCGACGGAGGTAGGGGGGTTTTTGGATGAATATGTCTCCAAAGAACGCCTCCATAAGCTGGTGCGTTATGTGGATGATATCTACCTTCTCTACGGCGCTCCGGAGAAGGTCTATGGCACCGACGAAGAAGCGATCGCCGATATTGAGCGCAAAGCTGTTTTAGCAGACCTCAGGTTGATCCCCTCAAAGATACGCCATCTCGGTACCGGGCGCACCAAAGAAGTTCTCCAAGCCATGCAGGAACGTTTGGCTCAACGGGGATTGGAGATTCGGTTGAAGGAAGCGGCCGATGAGATCTTGGTCCATGACGGCCAGCTGGAAGGGGTCCGTACAGAACAAGGCCGAATTTATAATGCCCGTTATGTGGTGGTGGGTCCGGGCCGGGAAGGCGCCGACTGGCTAGGACATCAAGCGGAACGATTGGGTCTGGATAAGACCGTTAATCCGGTGGATATCGGCGTGCGGGTGGAGATGCCCGCGGAGGTCATGGAGCCATTAACATCCACGATCTTTGAGAGTAAATTTATCTTTTACTCCCGCTCCTTCGAAGATCGGGTTCGTACCTTTTGCATGTGCCCCCATGGTGAAGTTGTGACGGAGAATAACGATGGATTAATGACAGTCAATGGTCATAGTCATGCGGAGAAGAAAACGGCCAATACCAACTTTGCTCTGCTGGTCAGTAAGAGTTTTACCCATCCTTTTCAAGAACCCATCACTTATGGCAGATACGTGGCGGGGTTAGCCAATCTGTTGGGCGGGGGTGTTATCGTCCAACGTTTAGGCGATCTTCAAGCCGGGCGACGTTCGACTCCGGAACGCTTGAAGAAGAGTCTTACGGCGCCAACTTTAAAAGAAGCGACGCCGGGGGATCTCAGCCTTGTCTTGCCTTACCGGCATCTAACGGCGATTATGGAGATGTTGCAAGCCTTGGATGTGATTGCTCCGGGGGCCAACTCGCGCAACACCCTGCTCTACGGTGTAGAGGTTAAGTTCTACTCATCCCGGCTCAACCTAACGCAGCAACTGGAGACTCAGATTCCCGGTCTCTTTGCTGTCGGCGATGGCGCTGGCGTGACCCGTGGTTTGATGCAGGCCTCCATCTCTGGGGTGATCGTGGGTGAGGAGATCAGGAAGCGACTACATTAAAGCATAAAAAAGGATTTATGGGAGTGAAGCGTTTGCAGACAGTTCGATTGTTGCCCGGCAAGGAACGCCGGGTATTGGCGGGGCATCTTTGGATCTACCGGGGGGAGCTCCTGGAGAGGAGTTTACCCTCGGAGGTTGGCGTTGTACGCGTCGCCTCTTCAAAGGGGCGGGTATTGGGATATGCCGATTACAGCATCAAATCGACGATCGCCCTTCGGATGCTGCCAGGGTTTGTAGAAGAAGATGAGGTGGGTTGGTTGCGCCAACGTTTGTTGGATGCATCGCAATGGCGAAGAGCGACGATGGGTGGAGAGAGCAGCTACCGCCTGGCCTATGGTGAAGGAGACCTGCTCCCGGGTCTCGTGGTGGATAAGTTCGGCGATTATTTGGCCGTACAGCTCCTGACGGCTGGGATGGAACGTCGTAAGCATTGGATCTTTCAGTTGCTTCAAGAGCTGTTCCGACCCGAGGGGATTGTGGAGCGCAGCGATGTGGGTGTACGGCGGCTGGAAGGACTGGAACTCAAGACGGAGGTTGTCTTCGGCAATGTCCCTGAGATCGTTAATTTTGAAGAGAACGGCCTAAAGCTGGCGACCAATCTCATTGCTGGACAAAAGACCGGTTATTTTTTGGACCAAAAACTAAACCGCCGCGCATTGAAGGCTTATATTCAAGGGGGAAGGATGCTCGACGCGTTCTGTCATGTCGGAGGTTTTGCCCTCCATGGAGCGATGTATGGAGCAGGAGAAGCTGTGGGAGTCGATGTCTCTGAGGAAGCTACAGCGGCTGCAAGCGCTAATGCGGAACGGAACGGGCTTGGAGAACGTTGCCGTTTTGTGACGGAGAACGCCTTTGATTTTCTTCGTCGGGAGGCCGACGCGGGTTCCGAATATGATTTGGTTGTCCTAGATCCGCCGGCGTTTACCAAGAATAAGGCTGCCATTGAGTCGGCGCTCAGGGGGTATAAAGAGATCAATCTACGAGGTTTTAAGCTGGTGCGTCCTGGAGGAATCCTGGTAACCTGTTCGTGTTCCCACCACATCCATACCACAGCATTTCAAACCATGGTTGAGGCTGCGGCTGCTGATGCGGGCCGCAGGGTTCGGCTCATTGAACGGCGCAGCCAAAGTCCGGATCATCCCGTGCTTCTTGGAGTTCCGGAGACGGAGTATTTGAAGTGTTTGGTTATGCGTGTTATCGAATGAATGCCTCGGAACGCAAGCCATAATAAACCATACCCTTTGATTCGGCAGTTAGTTTCTTGCTATGGAAGTTCGAGAACCCATTCCAGAGGAGCGTTTTGCTGTCATCGGAAAGGTCAGCGTCACCGTGGTGCCTTTGCCCACTTCGCTTTGGATCTCCAGATTGCCGCGGTGTTGCTGCATGACTTTGAAACAGTAGGAAAGGCCTAAACCATAGTGTACGCCAAACCTTTTTGTTGTAAAGAAGGGTTCGAAGACACGGGATAGGTGCTCCCGGGAGATCCCAGCGCCGGTGTCGGTTATCTTGATCTTGATGTTTCTTCGAACGATTGCCGTCTCGATATTGAGCTTGCCGCCATGATTCATCGCTTCAACAGCATTGGAGACCAGGTTTTGGATAACTTCGCGAATGTTAATGGGATCGCCGTGGATCGTTATGTCGGAGATGGGTTGGTAATCGACGATGATTCCTTTCCTTTGAAAGATGGAATCCTGTGTCTCTAAAATGTATTGAATGATGCTATGGATATCACAACTGCTCTTGATGGGCAGATTGTCTTGCGTCTGATCTTGAATCCGGGAGACGACTTCCATCAGACGTTGCGTCGACATGGTGATGGTGGCCAGACTCCGCCGGGCATCAAGGGGAAGCTCCATGGTTTGTGCGTTCTCCACACAAGCGTTGATGACCTGGACTTCGTTTTTGATGGCATGGTTGAGCATAGCCGTTCCCAGAGTAACGGATTTAATGGAACTTTCCAGAAAGTCTTTTCCTATGACCAGACGGATACCCATAAATCCATGACGGGCTGCGAAAAACAGAACGGCGAGGAAGATGAAGATGCCCAATCCTGCGGTGAAATGTGTAAAGTCATGGTGACCAAGGGCGGGCATGACGTAGGCATGGTAGGTAACAAGCATTGTCGGTAGTGTTAAGATGGATATAAACAACTTCTGTAGCCGAATTCGTTGATCGGTTTCTTTGAAGAAAGCGTAATAGACAAGGATATTGGCGGCTAACGCATAGAGTGTTCCCCAGACCGCCAAGAAGCCAAAGGAAGCGCTATAGTCGGGATAGACATAGACAAAGCTTTCTTGAGGAACAAAGAAGCCATATAGATACTCTAAAATCATCGGTATGGCAAAGAAGTAGCTGTGTTTTCTCAAGTCTTCTTTTGTTGGCCCAGTTAAGCTGTATCCAGCCAATATGAAAAAGTATGGGCTAAATCGATAGCTAATGGCTGAGAGGAATCGTGCCGTCAATTCCAGGGGGACGATCTGCTCGACGGCGTGGGCGATGGGGTTGGGATCCAGGGTGTGCGCCATAAATCCTAGACTCATAGCCGTCAAATAGCCGCTGAAATAGAGGTTGGTTCGATAACGGCTGTGAACACGCAATAATAAGGCAGACACCAAATTAATCACGATAAAAGCGACAATGTACATGGAATTCCTCCCTGAATTGTGGTGGAGTGTAGAGTCTAAAACGAGCAAAAATAATCTTACTCTATATATCGTCTAGAAGTAAAGAATTTCATATATAAACTTTAGGGGTCACCCCTTCAAACTGAGATGAGTTACACGTGGACGTGGATCGTTTCCGAAGAGTTGATTGCACGGTATTCACTGTGCAGCCCCTAAAAAACGACCGACCCCTTAAGGGGTCGGTTGTTAAGCGTTTTACTGCAAATCGATCTTTCGGCTGGTGTTACCAGGATTCGCCTTTGGCAGTTCGACGGTTAAAACGCCATTGATGTAATCGGCTTTCACCTGATCTCCATCAATAGCCTTTACAAAACGGATAGAGCGGGTAAGAGAAGTGGAACGCCGCTCCCGGCGGAGATAACCATCGGTCTCTTTATTGACCTCCTCATTCCGTTGGGCAGATAAGGTCAAAATATCATTCTCCAGTCGAATATCGATTTCTTCCTTTTCATAACCGGGAATATCAGCTTTTATCACGTAACGGTCATCGTGTTCTTGGATATCCACAGCCGGAGAGCCCCGATCATTCGAATCGATAAACAGTGGCCATCGGTCAAACTCGGTCAAGAAGTCGCCGAAAGGCCAAAACAGGTTGTTACGGTTTGCTAATTCATAGCGTTTCATTATTATCCCTCCTATGTCTGACCTTTTCTGACTAAATTATAACGCTAATTGATTTGCTCTGTCAAAATACGAAAAATGCCGATTGTTGAAAAGAAATAATGCAATGTAGTGATTGAGGGACGCTATTGTTCTAAATTAACAAATATCTCACTATTCAGGAGAAAAATCTTCATATTTACGGTCGGATTAACCGTCGTGGGATAACGTTGTATATATGGCTCCTTCCCATGGCATTAATGTCTGACCCACACGGGACTTTTATCCAAACGATTCGCAACTTGCAAATCATAGCAAATCTCAATATAATAGAGCTAGAGATTTAATCCTTCGTCGTGAAGCGATTTGCGCCGGAGGAGGACATGAGTAAATTTTGAAGACGATTCAAATTATAGCCCCATGTTCCTGAGACAAAGGCGAAAGCCTGGACTCGAAGGTCAAAGCAGTCATATTTTGCTTTGCATTTTCGCGCCCGTCTCTGGAATCGGAGACGGGCGTTTGATTTTGGAAGAGCGGAGAGCCAGAGTTTCTGTTTTGGAAGATTTATTGTCTGTTGGGCAATAAATCTGATTTGGAGTATCGAAGGACGTAATATGAGCAGGGAAAGATAGCGGGAGGTATAGCCTATGGAAGAGCGGCGTTTGGGAGTTATTGGCGTGGTGATGGAGAATCCCGCGGCAATTCAACGGGAGTTGAATGATCTGGTCAGTGAATCCAGCCGTCTTGTTGTGGGGCGGATGGGGATTCCTTACCGTGACCGGAATATGGCCGTTCTCGCCCTGGTGGTCGATGGAACCAACGATGAGATCAACTGTTTAACGGGGCGTTTGGGCTCTTTGCCGGGGGTCAGCGTCAGGGCGGCCTTATCGAAAAAGTCATCGGGAGGAGCGTCTTCGTCATGAGAACGATATTGGATGATTTAGAACGCGGCGTTCCAGTCGCCGATGGGGATCTGGCGGCGCTTATCCGATGGTCGGAACCGGCCATCTTTGAAGATCTATGTCGCCGGGCTGACCGGGTGAGGGAACGGAACATGGGTCCGGAGGTGCATCTGAGGGGTTTGATCGAGATCTCCAATATCTGTCGGAACAACTGCTGCTACTGTGGGATACGCCGGGATAATCTTAGCGTCAATCGTTACCGCATGACACCCGAGGAGATCGTGGAGGCTGCAAAGACCGGAGTGGAACTGGGCTATGGTACGATCGTTCTCCAGTCCGGAGAGGATCCGTGGTTTGATGGACAACGAGTGGAGGATCTCATTCGTCGGATTAAGGATATGGATATGGCGGTTACGCTTTCCCTGGGCGAGCGGGAGCTTGAAGAGTACGCCCTTTGGCGCGAAGCCGGCGCCGACCGCTATCTGCTTCGGCACGAGACGGCCGATCCCGAGCTTTACCGACGACTGAATCCCGGCATGACGCTGGAGCGCCGGATTCAAATACTGTATCACCTAAAGGACTTGGGTTATCAAGTTGGCGCCGGTTTTATGGTGGGGCTTCCCGGTCAAACACCGGAGATCTTGGTGCGGGATCTCCGTTTGCTTCAGGAGTTGGATGTGGAGATGGCTGGAATCGGACCGTTTATTGCCAACCCTGCAACACCCCTTGGGGGGGACCCCTCGGGCGGATTGGAGGCGAGTTTAACCATGGTGGCTTTGACCCGGTTATTGTTGCCGATGGCTCATATTCCAGCCACTACGGCTTTAGGGAGCATCGATCCCATGGGACGGGAGAAGGCTTTGCAGGCTGGAGCCAACATCGTTATGCCCAACCTGACCCCTGTGAAATACCGCGAGGACTATCAACTCTATCCAGGAAAAATCTGCCTCTCGGAGACCGCTGAGCATTGCAAGGGATGTCTGGCGGGTCGTATCGAGTCCATTGGTCGCCGAATGGGGCGCGGACCGGGCCACAGTCCAAAATGGAATAAACGGCGGGAGGCGTAGAATATGAGACAGGCGATGATCGATTGGTATCGAGAAGAGCAGATTCATGATCTGTTGGATCAGGGGAAACGTATGCCAGTCAATGCCCTGGAAAGGATCCTTGAAAAGGCGGAATCCGCCAAGGGATTAGAGCCTTTGGAGGCCGCAGCGTTACTTCAGGTGGAGGATCCGGCGGTTTGGGATCGGGTTTTTGCTGCGGCGAAGCGGGTCAAAGAGCGAATCTACGGGAGCCGAATCGTGCTCTTTGCTCCGTTGTATCTCTCAAACTACTGTGTCAATAGCTGTACGTATTGTGGATATCACTGCGGCAGCTCCATTATGCGACGGAAGCTGACTCAAGAAGAGATCGCCGAGGAAGTGCGGGCTTTGGAGGCGATGGGGCATAAGCGGTTAGCACTCGAGACCGGCGAAGATCCGGTCAACTGCCCGTTGGAGTACGTTTTGGAGTCGATCAAAACCATCTACAGCGTGCGGCATGGCATGGGGAATATCCGCCGGGTCAATGTAAATATTGCGGCAACGACGGTCGAGGATTATCGGCGCTTAAAAGAAGTTGGCATTGGGACATATATCCTTTTCCAAGAGACCTATCACCGTGAGACTTACCAACGATTGCATCCTGCAGGCCCAAAGCATGATTTTGCTTGGCATCTCTCCGCCTTTGACCGGGCGATGGAGGCGGGAATCGACGATGTGGGAGCGGGGGTGCTCTTTGGTCTCTATGATTACCGTTTCGAAGTCATCGCGCTCTTGCTTCATGCTGCCCACTTGGAAGAGGCTTTTGGCGTGGGTCCGCACACTGTCTCCGTGCCGAGGCTTCGACCGGCCCATGACGTGGACCGGGGGCAGTATCCCCATCTGGTCTCCGATGAGACCTTCAAGCGGATCGTTGCCGTCTTTCGGCTGGCGCTTCCCTATACCGGCATTATCCTGTCGACGCGAGAGTCCGCTGCATTTCGGCAGGAGGTCATCGAACTCGGAGTCTCTCAGGTTAGCGCGGGTTCCTGTACGGGTGTGGGGGGATATAGCGAAGCCCAGAAGGACCAGGCGGAAGATACGGCGCAGTTTCAGGTGGAAGATCATCGTTCCCCCAATGAGGTGCTCTGTCAACTCTGTAAAGATGGTTATATCCCCAGCTTTTGCACGGCCTGTTACCGGCAGGGGCGAACCGGGGACCGCTTTATGGCGCTGGCGAAGTCGGGAGAGATCGGAAAGGTCTGCGCGCCCAATGCGATCCTGACCTTTCAAGAGTATCTGATGGACTATGCCGTGGGCGAGACGCGGACGGTGGGAGAGGAACAGATCAGCCTGAGTGTGGAGCGCCTGCCGGAAGAGATCCGAGATGAAGTAAAGCAGCGGCTGGAACGGATCAAGCAGGGGGAGCGGGATCTCTTTTATTAAGTTTGAAGTTTGAAGGGTGAAGTTTGAAAGGGAAAACGCATTAGTTAGACGGATGGCTGTCAGGGAGGGCCGATCGGTTATATTTAAACAACGAAGAACACGAAGTTCATGAAGTGAAAACGAAATTGAGAGATTGGATCCAGTAAAATACCTCCGATTGGCTCTCCAAAAAAGTGAGGCTTTATTATAGGATTTTAGCAAAGGAGGCTATACCATGCCGAAATGCAGGATAACGGTTTTGAAGCGGACGGTCAATCCCGACGTGGCCCATGAGTTTTGCCAGGAGGAGGTCACCCCATGCGAAAACTTCAAGGAGGGGCAGGAGTTTGTCACCGGTTATGCTAAACCGCCCAAGTTCTGCGATTGGGCATGGAATGACATCCATAAGTACGTGACGGTGATGCTGGCCGATGGGAATTTTCAAACATTCTTTAAGGACTGGATGAAGGATGACAAGACCATGATCGCCTGTTGCACCGACGGCGTTCGGCCGGTCGTCTTTAAATTGGAGAAGATCGACGACTCCGTCGAGGATAGCTAAAGTTCATACCTTTAAAACTAATCGACTTTTTCACTTTTCCCTTTACACGTTTCATTTTAAAACCGTGCCTTCTTCAGAGGAATAACTTGCCTCTTTACACTTGGTGCGGTATAGGCTATAATAATCTTTGCACCAAACGTGCCGAAGTGGTGGAACTGGCAGACGCGCTGCGTTCAGGGCGCAGTGGGCGCACGCCCGTGCGGGTTCAAATCCCGCCTTCGGCACCATTTTTATGTCTTTCTTTAGAGGATAAGAAAAACTAAAAAAGTTTTGCTACGAATGAAAAAAATCTACCGTAGATGGGTAGCTTTTTTAACGTATAAGAATTTATAAGTTTTCGGGGTGGAAAAAACCTATATATTTTAAACCATGAAGATGAAAGACCATGAAGGTGCAAGCAGAAATACTAGAAAGAGAAGATGTAAGTTGTTTCTCTTTGCGAGAAAATAAAGATAAACTTGCATTTAGACTTGGATTCTTCATGCCCTTCGTGCTCTTCATGGTTATAAAAAATAGGGGCAAGAAGATTGAATTGTCCATCTCAAATCCAAAGGACGCCGCAAGGCGTTTTTCTTATTTATTTAGGTGTTGTTAGAAAAAGGTGACCTGCTCCCCAAAAACTGAGCCACTCAAAATGTTAGTCCGGATGATATAATT
>OBJA01001751.1_pt1 | contig 14035 bp, 9 predicted proteins | sample 1519751 | NCBI WGS metagenome assembly OBJA01 (sample SAMEA3881238, study PRJEB22517) | soil metagenome | biome: lake sediment; feature: soda lake sediment; material: sediment, water from around vicinity | place: India | collected 2013-12-23 | depth 3 m | reverse complement strand
CCCCGCCGTTGGCCAGCCGGACGCCGATCTGACCGAGACCGATCACCGCCAGCGTCTTGCCGGCGATCTCATCGCCCTTGAAGGCGCTTTTTCGGGCCTCGATCTCGGCGCTGACCCTGTCGGGCTCCATGGTCGCCAGGGACTTGCAGAATTCGATGCCCCGATAGATGTTTCTCCTCCACACGCCGATCATGGGGAAAATCAGGTCGACCACGGCGTTGGCGTTGGCCCCGGGGGTGTTGAAGACGCATATGCCCTTTTCGGTGGCCCGGGCCACATTGATGTTGTTGATCCCCGCCCCGGCCCGGGCCACGGCCAGGAGCGTCGGATAGTCGTCGACATCGAGGGGCGCGCTGCGCAGGATTATGCCATCCGGCTTCGGCTCGTCGGCCGAAACCTCGAATCTCTTGGAAAAATGTTGCAGACCTTCCTTGGCGATGGCGTTTATCTTCTTGATCCTGTAGACCGTCATGGAATTCTCCTTGGTACTTGCTCGAAATGGACTGCTCTGCAAAGAAATTTCCCAGGGTCGCCCCGGGTCCGTCCATTTCCGGTATTCGTGTTCCTGATGATCAGAAAACCATCACCTTTTGGAATCCATACAAAGAGTCCTCCCGATCCGCCAGGATGCAGAGGATCGGCTCCGGCAGGCCGCAGGCTTGGCTCAAGGCGGTGAAAGGTTCCAGTTCGGCGAGGGCTTCCGGAGAAACACGCAGAAAGAACGACTTACGAAAAAAATGGTTGCGATCGGCCCGGCTGTAAACCCCGGCCAGCTCCCCGGGCAGCGATTGATAGAGAGAGGACCTGAGCCTCTCCGGCCGGGCGTCCGGCTCCTCCACCGCCAAGCAGTCCGGCAGGAACCGGCAGCCGCAGCGGAGCCAGTCGCAGCGCAGCAGGTCGAGGACCACCCGGCGGTCGTCGCGCCCCGAGGCCATTTCCACCAGAAGCGAGCACATCAGCTCCTGGGTCGCGGCCAGCTGGAAGAAGCCGCGTTCCCGACAGAGGTCGAGCAGGTTGTGGAAGAACCGGAAAACATCCTCTCCGCGCCTGCGCAGATGCCGCCAGAAGGAGACGAAATAGCGATTGTTGATGAATTTCTCCACGCACTCGGAGAACCAGTACAGCTCGGCCAGGGCGGCATGATCGAGCCAGCGGTTGGCGAAAACGGCGTATGGCGGCTCGCCGCTGTGGCGATAGCCGTACTCTTCGGCGCCGTGGCAGATGGGGGTGTCCGGCAGGATCTTCAGCAGCCCCATCTGGATGTAGTGGGCGCCCATGGCGAAGGTATCGCGAAAGGACCGGGCAAAGGTCTCCGCCGTCTCGAAGGGCAGGCCGAGGATCAGGTCGACGTGGAGATGGATGTTGCCGAGCGCCGCCAGCCGGCGCACCGTCCGGCGGGCCTCGGAAGGGTCCATCCGCCGGTGCACCGCGGCGAGCGTTTCCGGGTTGGTCGACTGGATCCCCAGTTCGAACTGGAAGCGGCCATGGGGCATGGTCGCCAGGAACTCGAACATCTCCTCGGTGAAGCGGTCCGGGGCCATCTCGAAGTGGCAGAGGGTATCCCCGCCCTCGGCCGCCAGGAACCGCCAGATGGCCAGGGCCCGGTCCGGCAGGTCGTTGAAGGTGCGGTCGATGAAGCGCACCACCTTCGGGCGGTGGCGGAGGATATCCCGCAGTTCCGCCTCCACGGTCGCCAGCTCCTTGTGGCAGAGCCCCTTTTCCGTAGCCGAGAGGCAGTAGCTGCAGCGAAAAGGGCAACCCCGCGAGCTCTCGTAGTAGATATGCCTGTTTCGCAAATGATCGGTGAAATCGCTCTCCCGATAAGGGGAGGCAAAGGTGCGGCCGGCTTGCTCGAAAAAGCGGCCGTTGTAGCGGGAGTGAAGGCTGCCGGCCAGGAGGTCGCGAAAGAAGTCCTCCCCCACCGCCTCGATCTCGCCCACCACCGCCGTGCACGACTCCCCGCCCAGGCGGTCCCCCAGCACCGCCGCCTGCGGCCCGCCGATGACCACCCGGCAATCGGGCAGGCAGGTGTGGAGATCGCGGGCGAGCCGCTCGATCAGGGCGCTGTTCCAGACGGCGGCGGAGAAAAAGATGTACTTCGGTTTCCCCGCGGTCAGCCGCAGCACCATTTCATAGTAGTTGTCGTTGATGGTGAACTGGCAGATCTCCGCCGCCATTTCCGGGCAGTGTCTCTCCAGCTCGTTGCGGACATAGAACAGGGCCAGGCAGGAATGGGTGAAACGGGCGTTCAGGCCGACAATTTTCACCTGCGTGTTCCCGGCATCATGAGGCAAGGCCGCGCCGGCTTCGGATTCACGGGATTTCTTTGGCATGAAAAGAACTTCGATATTAGTGTATAGGCAAGTCGCGCGGCGGAAGGACCACAAGGGCCGCAATATCAATATAAATCAGATTCTCCGAGGATGCCCGCCATGGCTTCGCTGATGAAGATCCTCCCGGCACTGCTCGTGCTTATCCCGTGGCTGACGGTCCGGCAGCCGGCCGCGGCCCCCCCGCCGAACGCCGATCCCCCGCCGGCCGCCGACTACGAGCTGTCGCTCTCATTTGCCCTGGGCGAAGGTTCGGGCGTTCTCACCGGCTCGGCCAAAATCGCGATCCCGCCGGAAACACCCCTGGCCCTCGCCTTCCCGCGCCTGACGATAACCGAAGCCATGCTGCGGGACGAAGAGGGCGGGGAGACGCATCTGCAGCCGGAAGGCGGGCTGATGACCATTCCCCCCTCCACGAGACCGCGAACACTCTCCATCTCCTACAGCAAGTCCGTTATCGACGATCCCGGCAATCTGATCGGCCCGTCCGGGATTTCCCTCATCACCGGCTGGTATCCGCTCCCGGACCGCCCGATGCGCTACCGGGTTACCGCCGCCCTGCCCGAGGGCTTCACGGCCATAACCGAATCGGACACCTTCCCGCTCCCCCGCACCCCGCCCTATACGAGCAATACCGTTGAGGCAAAATTCAGCCGGACCGCCGGCGCCATTCACTTTGTCGCCGGCCCGTACACCATACACAAACGACAGGTCCGTGAGAACCTTTTTGTCTACTCGCTGTTCTTTCCGGAAGACGAGGGGCTGGCCGAAGAATACCTTCAGGCGGCGGCTGCCTACCTGAACCGCTACGAGGAGGAAATCGGTCCCTACCCCTACAACCATTACGTCATCGTCGCCAACCGCCAGCCCACCGGCCTCGGCATGCCGACCTTCACCCTGCTCGGCCAGACCGTGTTGCGGCTGCCCTTCATCAAAGCCACCTCCCTCGGCCACGAGATCCTCCACTCCTGGTTCGGCAATGCGGTGGGGGTGGATTATGCCCGGGGGAACTGGGGCGAAGGCTTGACCGCCTACCTCGCCGACCGGGCCTACCGGGAAGAACGCGGCGAGGGCTCGGCCGACCGCAAGGAGAGCATCACCCGCTATCAGAGCTATGTCCGTGAGGAGACGGCCATTTCGCTTGCCGAATTCGCCTCGGCCAGCCACGATCAGGAGATGGCCGATGCCCGGCGGGCGGTAGGCTACGACCGGGGCGCCCTGCTGTTCCACGAACTGCGCGGGAAAATCGGCAACGAAGCCTTCCGGGAAGGTCTGCGCCGTTTTTATGCGGACAACAACGGCCGGATTGCGGGTTGGGACGACCTGGAAAAGAGCTTCGCCGCCGCGGCGGAGATGGATCTCTCCCGCTTCTTCGCCGAACGGCTCAACCGCCGGGATATTCCGGCCCTGGCGGTGAAGGATCTTGTCATCCGAACCGAGAACCACCGTCCGGCACTGGCCTTCACCCTCCTCCAGCAGACGGAGAAGCCTTACTCCCTCCTGGTGCCCGTCCGGATCCGCACCATGGCGGGCGAGAGCCGGGTGCGGGTGGCGACGGAGGCTCCGGAACAGAGGATCGTCATCCCCCTCCCCCATCGCCCCCTCGAATTCACCCTCGATCCCGACCATGATTTCATGCGGCGGCTGAGCATCGGTGAGTATCCTCCTGTCTGGTCGCGGTTCCTGGGCTCGGGCCAGCGGCTCGCCATCCTCGGGCGGGAAGAGGATCGTGAGCTGTTCCGACCGCTGCTCGACACCTTGGACAACGGCCTTGCCGTAACCACCGGCGACAGGATGACGGACAAGGACCTGGCCGAGCATGACCTGCTCTTCCTCGGCGCCGGCCAGCCGCGGGCGAAAGCCATTTTCGGCCCGCCGGCCGCAACCGAAGGCTTCAGGCTCGATGTCCGCCGCAACCCCTTGAACCCCGAGCGCGTGGCCGTCCTCGTCTCCAGCGGCGACCGGGAAGAGACCGCGGCGGCCGCCGGGCGTCTCGCCCACTACGGCAAGTACAGCCTCCTCGCCTTTGCCGCCGGCCGCAATACGATGAAGGAAATCCAGCAGGAGGAATCGGGCCTGCGCTTCGTGCTCGAAGACCTGCCCCGGGGAGGGGCTGCGCACGACCTCGATTCTTTCGCCGCAATCGTCGAGAGACTTGGCGAGGCCCGGGTGGTCTACATCGGCGAAACCCATACCTCGGCTGCCGACCATCTCCTGCAGCTGCGGCTCGTAGAGGCCCTCCACCTGAAAGACCCGAAACTGGCGATCGGCATGGAGATGTTCCCCATGGCCGCCCAGCCGGTGCTCGACCGATACACGCGAGGGCAGGAGCCCTTCGACGAACGAAGCTTCCTGAAGGACTCCGGCTACTACGACGTCTGGCGCTACGACTGGCGCTATTACCGCGACATCGTAAATTTCGGCAAAACCCACCGGCTGCCGGTAATCGGGCTCAACCTCGACCGGCAGATCGTCTCCGAGGTCTTCCGGACGGGCGGCACGGACAGCCTCTCCCCGGAGGTGCGCGCCGCCCTGCCGCCGGACCGCGACCTCGACATGGCCGGCTACACCGAGCGCCTGGCCGACATCCATGCCCTGCACATCGAGGGCAATCACGGCCAAGGCGGGATGAGCGGCTTCGTCCAGGCCCAGGCCATCTGGGACGAGACCATGGCCGCCAACATCGCCCGCTTCCTCGAAGCCAACCCCGGCTATCGCATGGTGGTCCTGGCGGGCGCCCAGCACACCCGCAAGGATTCCGGGATCCCGCCGCGGGTCGCCCGCCGGCTGCCGGTCGCCCAGGCCACGGTGGTGAATGCGGCGGGTGACAGGAGTCCGCTTGACCTCGGTCTGGTCTCCGATTACTATTTCTTCGCCTCGGCGGCAGACCTCCAGGAAACCCCGAAAATCGGCGTCACCCTGGCGACGGAAACCAAGGACGGCCGCAGCGCCCTCAGGATCAACCAGCTCAGTCCCCACGGCAAGGCCGCGGCGGCCGGACTCAGGGAAGGCGACATTCTCGCGGAAGTGGGCGGGGTAGCGGTGACGTCGATGGCCGACCTGCATATCGCCATGCTCGACGCCGAACCAGGCGACGTGATCGAGGTGAGGGTGCTCCGCGCGGAAGACGGTCGGGAACGCACCGTGGAGTGCCGGGTGGAACTGACGGCCCCGCCGGCCTCGCTGCCGCATCCCTGACCCGAGGACTGTCTTTTTCCCCCCAAACCATTGCCAAAGGAGAATCGATGCATAAAATCTTGACCCTACTCTTACTTATCTTCGGCTGTATAACCTTATCGGGAGAATCAGGAATGGCAAAAGCAACGCTGAAAGACGGCTTGTACGCAAAATTCGACACCACCAAAGGCGAGATCGTCTGCGCCCTCGAATATACCAAGACGCCGCTTACGGTCACCAACTTCATGGGCCTCGCCGAAGGCACCAAGGAGCTGGGCGGCGGGGCCAAAATGAAAGGCGAGAAATTCTACGATGGCTTGAAATTCCACCGGGTGATCCCCGATTTCATGATCCAGGGCGGCTGCCCCCTCGGTACCGGAACGGGCGGCCCCGGCTACACCTTCCCCGACGAGATCGATCCGAGCCTCACCCACAAGGGACCGGGCATCCTGTCCATGGCCAATGCCGGCCCCGGCACCAACGGCAGCCAGTTCTTCATCACCCACGTGGCGACCCCCTGGCTGGACGGCAAGCATACCGTCTTCGGCCATGTCGTGGCCGGCCAGGACGTGGTCAACAAGATCGTGACCGGCGACGTCATCAATTCCATCGAGATCATCCGGGTCGGGGCGGCCGCCGAAGCCTTCAAGGCCGACCAGCAGGCTTTCGACAACCTGCTGGCCAACTTCGAGAAAAGCCGGCGGGAAATGGAGCAGGCGGGACAGGAACAGGAACAGAAGCAGATCGCCGAGCAGTGGCCGACCGCCGTCACCACCCCGACCGGCCTGAAATACGTAGTGGTCGCCGAGGGCCAGGGCGAGCCGCCGCAGAAGGGGGCGATGGTCACCGTCCATTACACCGGCAAGCTCCTGAGCGGCAAGAAATTCGACAGCTCCTACGACCGCGGCCAACCCATCGATTTTCCCGTCGGTCGGGGCCAGGTGATCAAAGGCTGGGAGGAGGCGCTGCTCTCCATGAGAAAGGGTGAGAAGCGGGTCCTCATCATCCCGCCGCAGCTCGGCTACGGGCCGGCCGGGCGCGGCCCCATTCCGCCGAACGCCACCATGGTCTTCGACGTCGAGCTGGTGGATATCCGGTGAGCGAATAGTTTTCCAAGAAAAAAGGGGCAAGGTGCCGATCACGGCGCCTTGCCCTTTTTTTTGGATCGCCTGGCGGTATGTCCAGGGTTGCAGCTAGAAGCGGATCAGCGGAGCGGACTGGGCCTCCATCAGCCGCCACCTGAGGTCCGACAGCTGATCGTCACGATATCTGATCCGGTCGCGGAGATCCCTTCTGGCACGCTTATCCAGCTTGGAGTCGTCGAGTTTTCGTTCGAGATCTTCGATCTCATGGTACACCGAATCCATCTCGCGCCTCAGTTCGTGGATCAGCAATCCCAGTTCTACGTTTTCGCGAAAGAGGAAGTCCGTGCCGTCGGGGCATATGCCCGGATTGCCGCGGGATCCCGACAGGCCGACTTGATAGGCCCGCTCCGGCAGGCAATACTCCCGGACACCCCGGGACCAGCCCGCCATGTAGGTTTCTCGTTGAGGCAGGACCCCCAGTTCGCCGCATGCCTCGGAATGCTGGTTCAACCGCCTGTCGGGATGATAGCCGTTGAACCCGTCCTCATACCCGATACGTTCCCATGAGGTCGCGTCGGCCTCCAGACACTCCCGTTCCGACAGGGAAGCGCAGCCCGACAATGACATCAGGATCAACACCACCAGCCACAGCTGCATCCACCCCCCTTCCGGACCCGATCCGATGCAAATTTGTTGAAGATCCTTTTTCACGATGAGCTACTATACCAATTTTTTTGTGGCCGAAACAAGTAGGGGACTGGTTTTTACGAATTATTTCGGCATATGATTATGATCTGGCAGCCGACCGCCGAAAAGACATGTTGGAAAAAGGAGCCGGGGGGGACCCGGTGGATGAACTGAAAATCCGCCGGGAGGCGGTCAACGACGGCATGAGCACCTCCCTGATCGTTACTTTCCTGTCGGCAACACGGGAAGGGGAACGGTCCGGTCGAACTGCGGCAGCCATTTATCCTCACCGTGGGAGTAGGTCCTTACCGTTACCTTGTCCGGATAGAGATAGAGGGAGTTGGTCCAGACCTGGCCCTTGTTGAGGTCGGTGTTGTGGATGACGGTGACCCGGCCGTCGTAGAGGTTGATCGGCGAGGCGAAGCTTTCCTCGGACGGCGGGGTATGGGTGTGGCCGGAAACCCAGAGGAAGACCTGCCTGTTGGCGGCCAGGATTTCGTGCAGTTCCTTCGAGGGCTGGGCAACGGCGGAGGGCTTGTTGACCCAGTGCTTGTAAGTCCGGAGGGTTCCCTCGAGCGGGGCGTGGTAGAATACGATTGTCGGACTCTTCCGGTTGTCCGCCAGCTCTCGGCGCAGCCAGCCGAGCTGCGTATCGGATATCCCGACCTGGTATTCCGGATGGTCGGCCGAGAGGAAGACCAGCAGATATTCCCCCATCCGCCTGCTGGAATAGAGGCTCGGCAGGTCGAAGGTCTCGGCGAACTTGCGGAGCTTTGCCTCCTGGCTCTCCCTGCTGCCGGGAATGAGCCCGCCTTCCCCCGCGGCGGGGGTTTTGTACAGGAAGTCGTGATTGCCGGCGACGACCATCAGCGGTTTTGCGAGTTTGCCGAAGAATTCCTCCGCCGCGGCGTATTCCTCATCGGTGCCGTAATCATCGCAGATGTCGCCCACCGCCACCACCAGCTCGACATCCGGCCAGGAATTTATGACCGCGAGGGACTCCTCCTTCACTTCCAGGTGGTCGCCGGGCAGGTGCGGGTCGCCGAGCACGACCAGGTGGTGATAATCGGGCCCCGCCCCCAGTGCCGGGAGCGCCGTCACCATCAAAACGGCCAGCAGCAACATTTTCAGACGGATGATGACCAACCGGCCTCCATCTCTACCTTGCATCTTTCCGATAAACATACTTGTACCTCACATTTTATTGTTTTTCAGAGATACGTGGTGCAGATTGCAGAGGATACCGGCAGGCGGATCTTTCCCACCCTCTTGGGCTGTTGCCGTTGACGTGCAGAGACTACAGGCCGATCTCGCCGGCGATCTCCTGCATGGCCGCGAGACTCAGTTCGCAGAATTCGGCCAGGGGGATTCCCGCCTTTTCACATTCGGCGATGATATCGCGATCGGCTCCGCGGGCGAATGCCTTCTCCTTGTAGCGTTTCTTCACCGATTTGGCTTTCACCGCCGAAAGCTTCTTCTCGGGATTGACGAGGGCCGCGGCGATGATCAAGCCGGTGATCGTTTCACCTGCCGCCAGGGCGAAATGGAAGCGGGTGGTCCGCTCCTCGCCCGGCCAGGCGGTGGGGTTGTGCAGGCGGATGGCCTCGACGATCTCCGGCGCCACCCCCTTGTCCTGCAGGATGGCCGCCGTCTCCCTGGTATGGATTTCCAGGTCCGGCTGGGTTTCCGCATCGAGATCGTGGAGGAGTCCGGCGAGGCCCCACTTTTCCTGGTCTTCGCCGAGCCGGACGGCTGCGGCCCTCATGACCGCCTCGGCCGCCAGCGAATGGTTGACCAGATTCTCGTTTTTTATACGGGAATGAACCATTTCCAAGGCCTCCGCCCTGGTTACACCATAGGACACGATCCACCTCCTGACAATATTTTGCATCTTTTTTCTGTGAATGGCCAGCCTGGCGGAAGCATCGAGGATATCCGGCTGTTTCTGCTGAAAGCCATTGACCGGCCGCTGAACGCTTTCAATACTTCAGACCCACCCGGTCACGCACCAGGTCGAGGGTGACGATCGCCCTGGCCCTCGCCTTTACGCAGCCCTTCCTGAGAATGGCCCGGAGCATCTCCTTGTCGCCGAGCAGCTCGGCCTTCTTCTTGCGGGCCTCGCCGAATTTCTCATTCAAAAGATCCAGCAGTTCGAGCTTCAAGTAGCCGTAGGCAGCCCCGCCGTTGACATAGAGGCTGTGAATCTCGGCCATCCGCGCCGGCGCAGCGAAGAGCTTCATGATCTTGTAGAGGTTGCACTTGTCCGGGTCCTTCGGAGCCTCGACCGGGGTGGCATCGGTTTCGATGGCCATGACCCGCTTCTTCAGCTCCTTGCCTTCCAGGAAGATGGGGATGGTGTTGCCGTAGGATTTCGACATCTTCTGGCCGTCGATCCCGGGGACGATGGCGGTCGACTCGTTGATCGCCGGCTCGGGAACCACGAAGGTCTCACCGTATTCGTTGTTGAATTTTATGGCGAGATCCCGGGCAACCTCAAGATGCTGCTTCTGGTCCTTGCCCACCGGCACCCGGTCCGCCTGGTAGAGCAGGATGTCGGCGGCCATCAGGACCGGATAGGAGAAGAGACCGTGGCTGGCGGCAATGCCTTTGGCCACCTTGTCCTTGTAGGAATGGCATCGCTCGATCAGGCCCATCGGCGCGAGCGTCGACAGGACCCATGTCAGTTCGCAGACTTCGGGAACATCCGACTGAACCCAAAATATGCACTTGTCGGGGTCGAGACCGAGCGCCAGGAAATCCGCGGCCGCCTCGAGCGTCCCGCCGGCCAGCCTGTCGCGTTCGCGGACCGTGGTGAGGGCATGCAGATCGACGATGAAGACATAGAGCTCGGACGTCTCCATATTGGCGATCATGGTCTGCATCATGCCGAAATAATTACCGATATGGAGTTGCCCCGAAGGTTGGATTCCTGATAGGATTTTCATGACATTCCTGCTGGTTGGTGGGTGAATGAATGAAATTGAACGAGATGCGGTTTCCGGACCGGTACCTTACCGTAAAAATAAAAAAAAAGGGAGAGGGGAACCGTGTTCCCCTGCTCCCGATCTATATAAAGAGGCTCTTGGAGCCTCGGAAAAGCCTGAGTGAGCTATGAGGACTGAGCGCTATGAGGACTGAGTGAACATCCTCAGTCCTCAGCCTCAGTCCTGGTCGTTATTTGACTTCCTCGAAGTCGGCGTCTACCACGTCATCGTCATCCTTCTTCTTGCCCTTGCCGCCGCCCGGGGTGCCGCCGCCCTCCGGATTTTCCTTGGAGGCCTGCTGGTACATGAGTTCGGCCAACTTGTGGGAGGCCTGGGTGAGGGCTTCGACCGCCGACCTGATGGCCGCGACGTCGTCACCGTCCTTCACCTTCTTCACATTGGCAATCTCCTTCTCCACATTGCCACGGGTTTCGGCATCCACCTTGTCGCCCAGATCCTTGAGGCTCTTCTCGGTGGCGTGGATCATCGCGTCCGCCTGGTTGCGGGTCTCGACCAGCTCCTTCCTCCGCTTGTCCTCTTCCGCATGGAGTTCGGCGTCCTTGGTCATCCGCTCGATCTCTTCCTTGGTCAAACCGGAGGAGGCGGTGATGCGGATGGACTGTTCCTTCCCGGTACCCAGATCCTTGGCGGAAACGCTGAGGATGCCGTTGGCATCGAGATCGAAGGTCACTTCGATCTGCGGCACGCCGCGAGGCGCGGGCGGGATGTCGGTCAGCTCGAAGCGGCCGATGGTCTTGTTGTCCATGGCCATCTCCCGCTCGCCCTGGAGGACGTGGATGGACACGGCCGGCTGGTTGTCGGCGGCGGTGGAAAAGATCTGGCTCTTCTTGGTCGGGACCGTGGTGTTCTTCTCGATCAGCTTGGTAGTGACTCCGCCCAGGGTCTCGATGCCCAGGGACAGCGGCGTGACATCGAGGAGCAGGACATCCTTGACGTCGCCCTGCAGCACCCCGCCCTGGATGGCCGCGCCGATGGCCACGACCTCGTCCGGGTTCACACCCTTGTGGGGTTCCTTGCCGAAGATCTCCTTGACCTTCTGCTGTACCAGCGGCATCCGGGTCATACCTCCGACCAGGATGACCTCGTCGATCTCGGAGGCGGAGAGACCGGCATCTTTCAAGGCGGTGCGGCAGGGCCCGACGGTACGCTCGACCAGATCCTCGACCAGGCTCTCGAGTTTGGCCCGGCTCAGCTTGATGTTCAAATGTTTCGGACCTGAGGCGTCGGCGGTGATGAAGGGCAGGTTGATGTCGGTCTCCTTGGTGGTGGAGAGCTCCATCTTGGCCTTCTCCGCCTCTTCCTTCAGACGCTGCAGCGCCATCTTGTCGTTGCGGAGATCGATGCCCTGCTGGCGCTTGAACTCGTCGGCCAGCCAGTTGACGATCCGCATGTCGAAGTCTTCGCCGCCGAGGAAGGTGTCGCCGTTGGTGGATTTCACCTCGAACACGCCGTCACCGATCTCCAGGATGGAAATATCGAAGGTCCCGCCGCCCAGGTCGTATACCGCGATCTTCTCTTCCCTCTTCTTGTCGAGACCGTAGGCGAGCGACGCGGCGGTGGGCTCGTTGATAATCCGCAGGACGTTGAGCCCCGCGATCTTGCCTGCGTCCTTGGTGGCCTGGCGCTGGGAGTCGTTGAAGTAGGCGGGCACGGTGACCACCGCATCGGTCACTTCTTCGCCCAGGTATTCCTCGGCGGTCTGCTTCATCTTGGCCAGAACCATCGCCGAGATCTCGGCCGGGCGGTAACTCTTGCCGTTCACGTCCACCGAAACGCTGCCGTGGGGGCCCTCGACAATCTTGAATGGACTGATTTCGATCGACTTTCTCACTTCCGGATCGGAGAATTTCCGACCGATGAGGCGCTTGATCGCATACAGTGTACGGGTCGGGTTGGTAACAGCCTGACGTTTGGCTACCTGCCCCACCAACCGCTCGTCGCTGTCGGTGAAGGCCACTACCGAGGGAGTCGTCCTGTTTCCTTCGGCATTGGCGATCACCTTGGGGTCTCCCCCTTCCATAATCGCCACACATGAGTTGGTGGTACCCAAGTCAATTCCGATAATTTTACCCATCTTCTCTCTCCTTGAATCGTTCGCTTCGGATGAATCTTTCCGTCCTGCAATTCGTCTCTGTGATTACCCTACCCCGCGGTAGTAGCAACCTTCTTAAAGGTTGTCATTCTCCCTTTTTTGTCAAGGGAGACGATTTTGGTCCCGATCTTGATATCTTTAGGATTTTGTTCAGCTCTTGCCGGAAGAAACCACGACTTTCGCCGCTCTTAATAACCGATCCTTGTAGTAATACCCTTTTTGAAATTCTCTCGAGACATGGTTGGCCGGCACGGTGTCGCTCCCCTCCATGGTCATCGCGTCCTGGTGCTGCGGATCGAAAGGCTTGCCGACACTGTCGATCGGTTTCACCTCGAATTTCTCAAGGATGGTAAGGAGGCTCTTGAGCGTCAGCTTCACGCCTTCGTGCAGGGCCTGCGCGCTCTTCTCCGTCTCCGCGTTTTCGGGTGATCCCTGCTCCACCGCCCTCTCCAGGTTGTCGACCACCGGCAGGATCTCGCGGAAGATCGACTCGCCGGCGTATTTCATGCTGGCCTGCCGGTCGCGCTCGACCCGTTTCTTGAAATTCTCGGTGTCGGCTGCCATCCGCAGCAGCCTGTCGCGAAGACTTGCAACTTCCTCCTGGGCCTCGCTGAGTTCCTTCATCAAGTCCCGCGTCTCTTCACCTGCAGTCTCCTCAGTTTTCGGCTCGGGGGTCTCGGAGGCGTCATCAACGTCGGTCGCGGCTTCGGGCTCCGCCTGAAGTTCCTCGCTCAATTTCTCCTCGCTCACCTCTTCCTCCCATCTTGTTTTTCATTTCATGTTCGCCATTTACCGAGAACAGCACCCCCGTCGGCGCTCCCTCGGATAGGCCGGATTCAAACTTGTTGGCAACAATAAGTAGCCGATTTTTTCTTGTCAAGTGGACGAAAAACAATATGAAGCCCCGGAAACAGAAGAAAATAAACAACAAACTCGGTCGGGAAGAAGATGAAAGGAGGCGGGAGAACTTCCCGGTTTCAGCCGTCGCCGTATCTGTTCAACTTGTTCAGGAGGGTCTTGCGGGTGATCCCGAGCCTTCTGGCCGCCTCGCTTTTGTTGCCGCCGGTCTCCTCGAGCGTCTTCAGCACCAGCTGTTTTTCCGCCTCGAGCAGGGAAACGGGCTCGGCTTCACCCGATTTCGCCGGTTCCCGACCCTCACTCGGTATCTGCCTCTGGACAGCCAGCGGCAGGCTTTTTTCGGTGAGTTCGGTGCCCCGCATGAGGATGATCCCCCGCTCGATGGCGTTTTCCAGTTCCCGGACGTTGCCGGGCCAGGGATAGCGGCAGAGCAGGTTCATGCAGTCTTCGGTGATCCGGTCGAGCACCCGGCGGTTCTTTTCGGCAAACTTTTCAGCAAAGAAATCGACGAGCTGCGGGATATCCTCGCCGCGTTCCCGCAAAGGGGGAACGGTCAGCATGACAACATTCAGCCGGTAGTAGAGATCCTCGCGGAAGGTATTCTTCGCCACCTCTTCCTCCAGATTACGGTTGGTGGCGGCGATGATCCGCACGTCGACCTTGATGGTCTCATCCCCGCCCACGCGCTGGAGTTCCTGTTCCTGCAGGACCCGCAACAGCTTGACCTGCATGGCGGGGGAGGTCTCGCCTATCTCGTCCAGGAAGAGCGTTCCGCCGTCGGCCCGGACGAACTTGCCCTCC
>OBJA01001750.1_pt1 | contig 14041 bp, 7 predicted proteins | sample 1519751 | NCBI WGS metagenome assembly OBJA01 (sample SAMEA3881238, study PRJEB22517) | soil metagenome | biome: lake sediment; feature: soda lake sediment; material: sediment, water from around vicinity | place: India | collected 2013-12-23 | depth 3 m | reverse complement strand
GAGCCAGCAGGATTCGCGCCAGGGTGAGGTGTTCATATTCGTGCAAGTAGCTGAGATCGTCGGCGGTGGTCAGATTTTGTTGGCGCGTCCAATCGAGGGCTGCCTCCAACCGGTCGTGTTCGGCGGACAGGCGTGCTTTCATCGCTGCCACCGGGCGCACGTTGGGAGAAAAGTCGCCGTTGTACAGGCGCTCAGCCTCATTCAGCAGATCGAGCGCACCGTTTACATCCCCCTCTGCCTGCCGGACACGCGCCATCGCCACGCGCCAGCGATAGCGGTTCTGTGGCAGTCCGGTATGTTCGCCTTGCTCCTTCGCTTTCACCAGGTACTGGGTAGCTGTGAGTAGATCGTTATACTCATAATAAAGCTCGCTCATCCCCACCAGCATATCGGCGGTGCCGCGCAGGTTTGGTTCGCCGCGCTCAGATGCAAAGCCCAGCGCCTGCTGATAGATGCCCATCGCTTCATGTAGGTGTCCCTGCGCAATGGCGATATCCCCCAGGGCCAGGGCGCAGCCGGTCGCATCTGCCAAATAACCGGCACGCTGTAAGTTAAGAATACTGTCAGGATACACCTGCCGGGCGGCATCCAGGTCGCCGAGCGCCCAGGAGGAAAGCCCCAAAATCGCACCTACCCCGCCGCGCCTGAGGAAATCGTCTTCTGGGGCGAGTTCGAGTACCCGCAGGGCGTTGTGGATGGCTTCATCCACCTTGCCAAGCAGCAGTGCCTGCCCAGCGCGGTGCAAGGCAACTGCGCCCGGCAACCAGCGGAATTCCTCCTCATTCACAAACACACTTTTTTCACTCAGCCCCTCATGCTCATCCTGATCGATGTCCAGCCGCTGTTCGGCAGCCAGCAACCAGTCCTCTACGCCTTCCATCACGCCGGTTTGCATTAACGCCCCGGCAAAAAGATTGCAGAGCACCGGACGGTTGCGTACCAGCCCCTCGGGCAGCTCCTTCAGCCAGCCAAGCAGGGTCAACTCCTGCCTGCTGCGTGTCATTGCCGGGAAGACCCGCTCGATCATATCCGCTGCTTTGGCGAAGTCTTCCGCTGCAAGCGAGTGCTGGATGGCGTCTGCAAAAGCGCCTTGCTGCTCGAGCCATTGGCTAGCACGCCGGTGCAGGATCGGGACCTGATCCGGTTGTTCGGAATCCAAATGCGCCAGCAGAACATCGGCGAACAGATGATGATAGCGATACCAGCGGCGTTGACTATCCAGCGAAATTACGAAGAAATTTCCGCGTTCAAGCGCTTCAAGCTGCGCGCTGCCTTCTGCCTGACCGGTCACAGCATTGCACAATGGACCGCTCAGACGGGTTAGAATGGACGTTTGCAGCAAAAAGCGACGCACAGGCTCAGGCTGGCAGCGGAGCACCTCTTCGACCAGGTAATCCATGATGTAACGATGGCCGCCGGCAAAATCGCGGAAAAACGCAGGGATGTCCGGACCGCTTTGAATCGCCAGGGCAGCCAACTGGAGACCGGCGATCCAGCCTTCCGTGCGCTCCTCCAGCGTGGCGACCTGTTCGGATCGAAGCCTGATCCCCATCCCGGCAAGAAAATCAACTGCCTCATCCAGGGTGAAGCGCAGGTCAGACGCGCGCAGCTCGGTCATTTGTCCCCGGGCACGCAGCCGCGCCAGGGGCAATTGGGGATCTTCGCGGGTGGTGATTACCAGGTGCAATAACGGCGGCAGGTGATCGATCAGGTAGATGATCGCTTTATCGACCGGTTGGGAATCGACCACGTGGTAATCATCGAGTACCAGGATGATTTTGCAGGTGACAGTGGCGATTTCATTGAGCACAGCCACCAGTATCGCTTCGATGGGCGGTTGCGAAGATTGAAGCGTCCCTTCAATTCCTTCGCTCAGCCCGGGAACAGCCGTCCGCAATGCGGCGATCAGGTAGTTCAAAAAGCGCACCGGGTCGCCATCTTGATCATCCAGGGAGAGCCAGGCAGTGCGGACCGGCAGCTCACCCGGATCGGCTGCCTGGTTATGTCCGCAGCATTTTGCCCATTCACTGACCAGGGTGGTTTTGCCAAAGCCGGCGGGTGCCGAAACAAGTGTCAGTTTGCGGTCAAGGCCCTGGTTGAGCCGGTCCAGCAGCCGGGAACGCAGCACATAGTTCGGCGAAACCGGAGGTATATATAATTTAGTAGCCAATAATGGCACGATCATTTATCAGTGCCTCCAACCTTGCTCCCCCTTATGCGCCCCCCCTCACGCCATGGCCCGATAAGTCCTCCAAACGCATTATACTAGTTTACGCATCGGCCAGTCCACAGAGGGATAAGGATGGTATGTACGATTGGAAGCTTGTGCCTTGAGAATGAGAAGAAATTGGTTAAATCAAGTTTATCGGTACAAGTTCCAGCCGCGTTTATAAGTGATCAACGATTTTAAGAATAGAACCAGAGCCAGCGATGGATACTCGCCATCACTGGCTTTTCAGTTAATATATGCTATACTAAGGAAAAGCGTACTTACACTGTAAGTATAGGAGGTGCTATGATTAGGCGTTTATTTAAAACAGGCAACAGCACTGTTCTTTCACTACCGAAGGAAGTTCTGGATGATCTCGGAATTAAAGACGGCGAGAGTGTCAACTTGGAACTGGACCGCAAGCAGCGGCGAGTGATTATTACACCAGCAGAAAAGCCTATCGCAGTTGCTGGGTTAAACGAGGAATTTGCACGACAAGTGGACGAATTTATACAACAATATCGCCCCGCCTTAGAAGAATTGGCGAAATAGTAATTTCGGTGAAGTAGCCACCCCAACGAACAACATTGAAGCGAGCATTATGACTCAGTATCTGACACCCGAGCAAGTCCTTTTTCTTCACAGCCGGCTCATTGCTGAAACTGGCGGCGAGCAGGGTATCCGAGATTTAGGAATGCTGCTTTCGGCTTTAGGTAGAACTCAGACAACTTTTGATGAAAAGGAGCTTTATCCGGATCTCTTTTCAAAGGCAGCCGCGCTGATGAATTCATTGGTTCGAAACCATCCGTTTGTGGATGGAAATAAACGTACAGTTATAATGACTGCAGCTTTGTTCTTGAGGACCAATGGTTTCCAATTGGTTGTTGAAAATGCTGAGATGGTCCGATTTACTTTGGCTTGTGCTCAATCCCAACGTTCTTTGGATGAGATTGCCGACTGGTTTAAGCGATATAGCAAATGAATAACACCAATCAAATATATGATAGGCTGGGACGAATTTACTATCGTAGGAGAGAAAGATAATGGCTCGTGTTTTTGGTGAACTTGATGGACACCCGGAAGGGGAATGGTTTGACTCTCGTAAATCCCTGGCAGCCTCTGGCCTCCATCGCCCGCTACAAGCCGGCATTTGCGGAAGTTCGGATGAAGGTGCTGAGTCGATCGTCCTCTCCGGTGGTTATGAAGACGATATAGATAACGGCGATGTAATCATCTATACTGGCCATGGTGGACGAGACCCAAGTAGTGATGCCTAAATAGAAGATCAAACACTTGATCGTCAGAATCTTGCCCTGGTCAAAAACAAGGAACTAGATATACCCGTTCGTGTTGTCCGAGGATACGAACACGCTTCAGATTATTCTCCTAATACAGGTTACCGCTATGATGGGCTTTACGAGGTAAAGGATTATTGGCAGGCCCAAGGAAAATCTGGCTTCAAAATCTACCACTTTCGATTGGTTTAGATTAATACAGAACCTCCAGATCCGACAGATTTGGGATTATATAGGTGCAGTGTATGCAGCAAAAGGGTCTTAGGTTATGAAACCAAAAAGCACAAGCAAGAGGCGCATCGGTCTCAGAGGGTAGAGTGGAAAAAATTGTTATAGAAGTTCGATTAAACGAATTTCGATAAGGAAAGAAAATGCTCAAAGAACAATACTAACAATAAAGTCGATCAAGTCGCATGTACGGTTATATGTTCCGGCCGGCTGTCCGGGCGGAATAGATAAAATTTTTAAGCACGAAGCGCTCTCCATCTCTGGAGGGTGCTTTTTTCTTGGCGGGCATTTTCGGGTGTAGAATAAACGAGTGTGGGATAGTTTTCCCCTCAAAATTTTTCCCCTAATCGAATCCATACCCACCCTTCCACCTGACGCAAGTCGTCAGGCTGTGACCGATCTTATCCACCTGTAAGGAGTCATTCAACAATGGACATACCCCGGATATTCAATATCGCTGAGAGTGCTCACCGCATCCACGACCCGTTCACACCCGAAAAGCTCGCCACGCTCGGCGCAGCGCTGCGCCTGGGACCAAAGGACCGAATACTCGATCTCGGCAGCGGTTCGGGGGAGATGCTGTGCACCTGGGCACGCGATCACGGCGTCATCGGCACCGGCATCGACATGAGCCGGTTGTTCACCGAGCAAGCGAAACGCCGTGCCGAAGAACTCGGTGTCGCCGATCAAGTCAGGTTCATCCATGGCGATGCCGCCGGCTATGTCTCTGACGAGAAGGTCTGTGTGGCAGCCTGTGTCGGTGCCACCTGGATCGCCGGAGGAGTCGCCGGCACCATCGAGCTTCTGGCGCGGAGCCTGCGCAGCGGAGGGATCATCCTCATCGGCGAGCCCTACTGGCGGCAGTTGCCGCCGACGGAAGATGTTGCCAAGGGGTGTCTTGCCAACTCAATCGCCGACTTTCTCATGCTCCCGGAACTTCTCGCGTCTTTCGGCCGCCTTGGCTACGATGTCGTTGAAATGGTTCTGGCTGACCAGGACGGCTGGGACAGATACGAGGCGGCCAAATGGCTCACCATGCGCCGATGGCTTGAAGCCAATCCCGACGACGAGTTAGCCAAAGATGTTCGAGCCGAACTGACCTCGGGACCAGAGCGCTACGCCGCTTACACCCGTGAATACCTGGGCTGGGGTGTGTTCGCGCTGATGCCGCGGTAACATGTCATTTTGAAAGCAAATTGGAAATGAGATGCGAGGTGTATCCATGCCATTCATCCACATCAAAACCCTTCCCTTCGACGGTGCGTTTCAGGCGGAGGAGGTCCTGGCAGGCATCACCGCAGACTTTGCCGTGGCAACGGGCATCGGTCTGGAGCATGTCACAGCAACCTGGGAATTCTTCCAACCCGGGCATTACGCGGTAGCCGGGAAGGTCGCGGAAAGTCAGCCACAGAATTCTCATCCGGTACTGGTTGATCTGCTGACTCCGGATTTCAACGATATGGAAACCATCGCCAAGATGCTGGAAAGTGTCGCTGAAAGTATCGCCAAGCGAACTGCAGTGCCACGGCGGAACATCTTCATTAATCATCGGCGGGCGCATTCCGGGATGGTGTTCAACGCCGGCGAGGTTGTTCGGTGGTGATCGCGGCGATACCGAAAATACTCAGGTGTCGCCGATGATCATTCCACCTCACGCCGCTCCATCTATTACCTCGCGCACCTTCCTGGCGAGAGCTTCCAGGGAGAACGGCTTCTGGAGGAAATGGACGCCTTCCTTCAGGACTCCGTGCCGGACGATAACGTTGGTGGGATAGCCGGAGATGTAGAGACATCTGGTTTCAGGAGACATGGTCGATATTTGCATCTTCAATTCCGGCCCGTTCATCTCGGGCATCACCACATCGCTGATCAGCAGGTGGATCGCATCGGCGAATTCCCTGACTATGCCGATCGCTTCCCCCGGTGTTGCCGCTGTCAGGACTCGATAGCCCCGACTCTCCAACATTTGTCGAGCTATTTCCAAAATGCCAGGCTCGTCTTCCACCAGCAGAATGGTCTCATCCCCCGGGGCAATCGACTCCGCCGGGCATTCACCTCGATCGGGCGCGGCATCCTCCGCCATCCTGGGCAGGTAGATCTTGAAGGTCGTCCCCTGGGCCGGTTCACTGTAGACATTGACGAAGCCCTGGTTCTGCTTGACAATACCGTAGACCGTGGCCAGCCCTAAACCGGTCCCGTGTCCGACGCCCTTGGTCGTAAAAAACGGTTCGAAAATACGCTCCATAGTCGGCTTGTCCATTCCCCGGCCATTGTCACTCACGGCCAGCAGGACATACCTGCCCGGGATCGCCTCGGCATGATCGGCGCAGTAGGTTTCGTCGATATCGATCCGGTGTGTCTCGATGGTGACCTTGCCCACGCCGGAAATGGCATCGCGGGCATTGATACACAAATTGACCAGGATCTGGTCAACCTGGGAGGGATCCATGAAGACCGGCAGAGGCTGGCGTTCCGGAATCCAGGCAAGGTCGATCTCCTCCCCGATCAGCCGGCGCAGCATCTTGAGCATCCCCGTCAAGGTGTCGTTCAAATCGATGGATTTGGGGGCGATGACCTGTTTGCGGGCAAAGGCCAGCAGTTGCCGCGTCAGCTCGGTGGAGCGCTCCGTCGCCTTGAGAATTTGCCGCAGATGTGCATGCAGCGGATGTTCCGGTTGCATCTCGTTCATTGCCAATTCCGTCTGCCCGAGGATCACCGCCAGCATGTTGTTGAAGTCGTGGGCTATGCCTCCGGCGAGCCGGCCGATGGATTCCAGTTTTTGCGCCTGGTGCAGCTGCTCCTCGAGCCGCTTGCGCTCGGTTATGTCTTCCTTTACCGCGACATAATGGGCAATGCGTCCCTGCATATTCCTGACCGGAGCGATGGTGGCATGCTCCCAGAACAACTCGCCGTTCTTCTTTCGGTTGAGAAACTGCCCGCTCCAGACCTTGCCCGCACTGATGGTCTGCCAGAGTCGTCGGTATTCTTCGGCGGATGTTTCACCGGTCTTGAAAATCCGCGGATTCTGCCCCAGCGCTTCATCACGCGAGTAGCCGCTGATCTCGCAGAACTTGCCGTTGACGAACTCTATCCGTCCTTTGGTATCGGTGATGACAATGGAAACGGGGCTCTGCTCGATCGCCTGGAAAAGTTTACGCAATTCCGCTTCCGCCTGCACCTGGTCTGTAATATCCTGCATCATGCCCAGCATCCGGACCGGACGCCCTGTTTCGTCGAAGGTTACGTCGGCTTCGCTGTGAATGAAGCGCAACTCGCCGCTGGGCTTGACGATGCGATATTCGAGATTGTAGCGAGGTCCTCCCCGCAGGGCTTCCATGGCAGCCCGCTCGGCTCGTGGTCGGTCTTCGGGGTGGATCAGGCCGAGCCATCGTTCGTGCCACTGCTCCAGAGGGAAAACCGACCCCTGCTCGGCGATGCCGAAGATGCGGCAGGCCTCGGCCGCCAGGACGATCCTTCCCTCGGCCAGATCGCGATCCCAGTAGCCGATGTGGGCGATTCGCTGGGCCTCTTCCAGCTTGGCCAGGTTGTCTTTCAGCTCGCGATGGCTGACCAGGATACTTATCCCATCCGCCAGGCGGCGGCCGATCGCCTCGAAAAGCCGCTCTTCCTCCACAGTCCACCGGCGAACATGGGAGCATTGATGGATACCGAACTGCCAGGGCTTGTCGACCTTGGGATAGATGGCCATCGCCATGAAACACTTGATGCCGTATTGTTCGGCAATCTCGGTCGGCAGCGGGTTATCCGTTCCGGGGCCGAACCTGACCGGCCCCTTGGCCGCCAGCAAGCGACGCAGGCTCTCCGCAACCCCCGGATCCATAGGTATTTTTACACCCAGCCCATTCACCCCGGGATACTCGGGCCGGGTACGCTCCATGGGTATCCACCAGCGCTTCGCCCCGGGATCGCAGGGAAAGAGCAGATAGGCCCGGTCACAGCCGAAGACCGACAGGACCACATCCAGCACGTCGCTCATCATCCGCTCGAGGTCGTCCGGCCCCTGGATGGCCCGGTTGACCCGATCCATGCACTCGAAAAACCGGAGATTGGCGTTCCGCTCTTCCTCCGCGACCCTTCGCTCGGTGATATCACGCCCTATCGTCAGAACTCCGCTGATCGCACCATCTTCTCCCCGCTCGGCGACGAAGCGGACATTATGATAACGCACGCCCTCGCCCCGGTCCGGCAGAACGAGATCCATCTCCGACGCTCTGCCGGTGGCCAGCACCCCGGCGACCTTCTCCTGGTACGCCCTGACCTCGTCAATGCCAGGCACCTCCAGAGGGGTCTTGCCAAGTCTTTTCGAGGCCGACAATCCCAAAGTCTTTTCCAGGGCGGGGTTGATATAGACGGTTCGGCAGTCGGCATCGTACCTCGCGATATTGTCCGGGCTGTTCTCGGCCAGGGTGCGGAACTCCCGCTCGCGCGCCCGCAGTATCCGGTCGCTTCGGGCACGCTCCAGTTCGGCCGCGGCACGAGTTGCCACCAGCTGCAGCAGTTGGGTTGCCGTCTTGGTGACAGTGAGCGGCTTGCCGTCCATGACGGCGATCAAGCCGATCGGCCGGCCGAAGGAATCCCATAACGGGATACCGATATAACTCTCCACGCCCATCTCGGCCAGCAGCGTATCTTCCGGAAACAGTTGCTGGACGTCCTGCGGATACGCGCAGAGGTGCCGTCCCATCACGTTTTCGCAGGGAGTACCGGTGAGGGCGTAGGACATGTTCGCAACGATTGCGCCTCTGGCATACAACGCCAGCGTTTCGGCAATATTCGATTTTTCGCCCAGCTCGCTGACAATGACGTAGTCCATATGGAGGCTTTCGCCAAGAAACTGGGCAAGAGCGGTGAAAAAGTTTTCCGCGCCGCTCAGCCAGCCGCGTTGAGCGACGAAAAACAAGGCATCTTCCATGAGCTTGCGTTCGGTGAGTTCGTCGGTGACATTCCGGCAAATTTCCATCCCGGCAACGATCTCCCCGCTCGTATCGAAAAGCGGAAAACAGGAATTTTCCCACATACTGGTCGTCCCGTCCTCTTCGGTCGCGGTACGCACCGTCAGAGCAGGTTGCCCGGTGGAAAAAACCTCTTGCAGGCCACATCCCTCACACATCCGATCCCGTCCTTCATAGACACGAAAACATTCCTCACCGATATGGGAACCGAACCTCTTGCGAATGGCGGTATTCTGGAAAACGATCATAAAATTTCGATCCTGGACGGTGACCGCATCAGGCAGGCCGGCAACGATCTGTTCGAAGAGAGAAGGGTCGATCAACATGCGAGATCTCCAAGGCTCAAATGCGGGCTGACGCCCGCAACCAAAGGGCTGAAATCCCCTCCCACTGCAGAGGGATGAGTACCTTCATGAAATTCATTCTCAATAATTATTAGTGATTTTCATAGGTATCAATAACTTCATGGTACTTGCATTTCCACCCTATTACAAGGAGCTGGAGAAGAATGCCCTTGGCTGTGCGATAGGCGGCGGAATGCAAAACCGACCTGATCGTCATGGGAGCACATCGACATACTGCGGTGGGCGAGATCATCGTGGGCAGCACTACCAGGAAAGTCCTGCAAAATGCGTGGCTACCGGTCCTTGTTGTCAGAATTCCGGAAGGGTATTCCGAGCAACCTTAAAGAACCGCTGCCGGCTTACATCACCCACACTGGACAGGTGAAGGCAGTTCTACAGCCCTTCCGCCAGCCGCTGGGCAAACACCTTCGGCAGTCCCGCCGCCAGGATCTTCTTCGCCGCCTGCATCCGGTCGTAGGCAACCCGGTAGAACTCGATCACCTTTTCCCGGTCGTCATAGATGAGGTAAGAGGCCCGGGGGTCGCCGTCCCGTGGCTGGCCGACGCTGCCGCAGTTGAAGATCTGCCGGTTGAGTTCCGCCGCCGGCACCACCATCCGGTGCTGCGGTGAACGGATATAGATGCAGAAGAAGTTCTTGCGGGTAATGGCGATCGGCACGTGGGTGTGACCGACGAAGAGAATCTTGGCCTTCGAGCGAGCGAAGGAACTGGAGATATAGGTCTTTTCCGTCACATAGTACCAGTTGCGCGGCCGATAGGGGTTGGAGTGGCAGAAGGAGAGGTTCCCCCAGGTGATCAGGTCCTCCATTTCGCGGAGAAACCACATCGAGGCGGGGGTGATCACCTTGCGCGTCCAATTGATCGCCTTGCGGGCCTCGGCCTTCATGTTGAGGGGGATGCCGAGCACCGCCGCGTCGTGGTTGCCGAGCAGGCAGGGGCAGTCAGGGAGGGCCTGTAGCATCTTGATGCATTCGTTGGGATTGGCGCCGTAGCCGACCACGTCCCCAAGGCAGATGTAGCGGTCGGTCCGGTGGCGGGCGGCGTGGTGGAGCACCGCTTCGAGCGCCTCCAGGTTGGCATGGATATCTGAAAAAACGGCAACTCTCATGGCTCCCCCATCCCCCCATCACGGTGCACGGGGATATCACCACTCCGTGGCGGCACCACTTTGCATGATTTCTTCTCCTACGATATAAATCAGTTTCCCGACAATAGCAAACATCCGGCGCAACCCGGGGAAAACGAACCCATTGGTCCAGATTTTCCTTTCCTTCATCCCCCTTTTTCGCTATTGGTAGGGTCGACCAGCCTGACCCACACCGCAACCCGAAAGACAGGATTTCCATGCTGCCCGCCAAAGAAGAAAAAATACTCAAAGAATTCCTTGCCTTGGCAAAAAATCCCGAGGAAACCCTCAGCTACGACGAGCTGCTCGGCTTCCTCTTCGGCCTGGCCATGACCCCCGAGGCCGTCCCCTTCGAGGAATGGCTGCCCTGCATCATGGGCGGAGAGGAACCGACCTTCCGATCGGCGAAGCAGGAGGCGGAAATGACCGAATGCTTCGCCCGCATATATAGCCGCCTGTTCGAATCCTTCCGCGCCGGGAAGCTGGAGTTCCCGATCGACATCGCCAGCCTCGAGGAGGATAGGCTGATCACCGTCTACGAGTGGGTCTCCGGTCTCGACGAAGCCCTGAATCTGCGCGCGCCGTTATGGGAACCGGAATTTTTCCCCAAGTTGAACAAGACCAGGAAGGAAGAGCTCTATTTGAGCCTGATGATCATCGAGGGGCTGGTCGAACCGGATCAGGTCATGGACTTCTTCGACAAGCTGCCGGACGAATTCCTGCGGGAGAGCTTCCCCGGCATGGCGAATGAATCCATGGACCGGGACATGCAGATCCAGATCTTCCTGCTCGCCTCCCTGCCGCTGGCGGTCCGGACCCTGCAGGAGCATGCCCGGTCGATAGAGAAGAAGAGGCGGGGCGGCAACCAACCCGTGAAGCTTTCGCTGCTCAGGCCGGCGGCACGCCGGCCTGATCCCTCCCCGTGCGGCGGCTGCGGCAGCGCCGGACAGTCCGGATCCTGCTGCGAGGCCGGCGCCGGCAAGGCCAAGGCCCCGGCCGGCGCCGGAAAATCCAATGTGATCAAGGTCGATTTTCCCCGCCACGGAAAAAAGACCCGTAAAGATGTCGCCACCTACCAGCTGAAGGTGACCCTGGAGGGCGCGAGGCCACCCATCTGGCGCCGCATCCTCGTGCCCGGCGACCTCACCCTCGTCCAGCTGCACAAGGTCATCCAGCTGTGCATGGGCTGGACCGACAGCCATCTGCACCAGTTCGTGATCGACCGCACCATGTACAGTCATCCCGACGGGGACGACATCCTTCTCTCCAGGAAACCGAAGAACGAGGCGAAGTACACCCTGCAGGCCCTGGATGCAAAAATTCGCAACGGGTTCCAGTACGTCTATGATTTCGGCGATGACTGGCTGCACCGGATAACGGTGGAAAAGGTCGTCGAGCCGGGCATGGGCAAGCCCTGGCCGGTCCTCGTCGCCGGCCGGCGCGCCTGCCCTCCGGAGGATTCCGGCGGCATTCAGGAGTACCAGCATCTCATCGAGATCCTGGCCGATCCGAACAACATGGAATACAGGGCCATCAGGGACTGGCTGGGCGAGGATTTCGCCCCCGACCGTTTCAGCAAGGAAGAGATCGGCCTGATCAACGTGGTGCTGGAGGACATTTATTCATAGGGGGCACCGATGACGACGCCGAATCCGCTGCTTACGCTCGCCGAGGAGTATGTTCGCGACACCGGCTGCAATATCTTCCTGACCGGCAAGGCCGGCACCGGCAAAACCACCTTCCTGCACAACCTGAGGAAGGAGAGTCCGAAGCGGATGGCCGTCACCGCGCCCACCGGCGTGGCGGCGATCAATGCCGGCGGGTCACCCTGCACTCCCTGTTCCAGATGCCCTTCGGCCCCTTCGTGCCGGGCGTCGAGGGGGAGGAACGGCACAAGTTCAGCCGGGAAAAGGTCAACCTCATCAAGAGCCTCGACCTCCTGGTGATCGACGAGATCAGCATGGTCCGGGCAGACCTGCTGGACGGCGTCGACAGCGTCCTGCGCCGCCTGCGCCGCAGCCAGCTGCCCTTCGGCGGAGTCCAGCTGCTGCTGATCGGCGACCTGCACCAGCTGCCGCCGGTGGTGAAAGACGCCGACTGGCGCCTGCTTGCGCCCCACTACGACTCACCCTATTTCTTCAGCAGCCAGAGCCTGAAAAAGACCGAGCTGGTCGCCATCGAGCTGCAGCACATCTACCGCCAGGCGGACCGCCATTTCATCGACCTGCTCAACCGGGTCCGCGACAGCCGGCTCGACCCGGCGAGCCTGGCCGAGTTGAACAGGCGTCATATCGAAGGCTTCACCGACGACGGGGACCTCGGCTATATCACCCTCTGCACCCATAACAACCGCGCCGATGCCATCAACCAGGCAAGGCTTGCCAAGATCGGCGCCAGGACCCACCGTTTCGAGGCCGAAATCGAGGGTGACTTTCCCGAGCACGCCTTCCCCACCGCCCCGAGCCTTGAGCTGAAGGCCGATGCCCAGGTGATGTTCGTGAAAAACGACACCTCCCCCGACAAGCGCTTCTTCAACGGCAGGATCGGCAAGATCACCCGCATCCGGGACGAGCTGATCTGGATCAGGTGCGAGGGCGACGAGGAGGAGATCGTGGTCGAGCCGGCGACCTGGGAGAATATCGAATACAAGCTGAACGAGGAGACCCTGGAAATCACCGAGAACAAGATCGGCGCCTTCATCCAGTACCCGCTGAAGCTGGCCTGGGCCATCACCATCCATAAGAGCCAGGGCCTCACCTTCGACCGGGCCATCATCGACGCCCAGGCGGCCTTCGCCCACGGCCAGGTCTATGTGGCCCTTTCCCGCTGCCGGACCCTGGAAGGTCTGGTCCTCAGCTCGCCGCTCTCCGCACGGGCGGTGAAGACCGATCCCACCGTGCGCCGTTTCGGCGAGGAGGCCGGGGCCAATCTCCCCGACCGGCAAAAGCTCGAGACCGCGAAAATCCGCTACCAGCGGCAGCTGCTCCTGGACTGCTTCGACTTCCAGCGGCTGCAGGGGCTGCTGGCCCGATTGATCATGAGCGTCGAGCGCAACGCCGGCTCGGTGCGGGTGACGGGGGCCGGCGATCTTCGTGAGCTGCAGGCCCGGACGGTGAACGAGATCTGCAACGTCGGGGTGAACTTCAGGAAGCAGCTTTCCGGGATGTTTGCCGAAGGCGTCCTGCCGGCCGCGGATGCGGCGATCCTCGACCGGCTGCGGAAGGCCTCCACCTATTTCCAGGAAAAGTTTGCCGCGGGGCTGGGCGACGCGGCGCCGCTCCTGCAGGTGGAGACCGACAACAAGGAGCTCCGCAAGAAGGTGAAAGACCTGTGCCGGCGGCTCCAGGAAGAGACCGCGGTCAAGGTCGCCGCCGTGCATTCCTGCGAATCGGGCTTCTCCACCGCCGACTACCTGAAGGCCGTCGCCCGCGCCGGGATCGAGGCCAAATCCCGGAAAGAAAAGCAGCCGGCCACCTACACCGAGGCCGACGTCGGCCACCCCGAACTCTTCCAGGCCCTGAAGGAATGGCGGGCCGGCAAGGCGAAGGAGGAAAACCTCGCCCACTTCCAGGTCCTGCACCAGAAGACCCTCGTCCAGATCGCCGTCAACCTGCCCGATACCCTGGAGGCCTTGACCAGGATCAAGGGCATCGGCAAGAAACTCTCGGAAAAATACGGCGAGGAGCTGGTTTCGCTCGTCTCGGAATACCGCGCGAAAAACGATATCCAGGAGGTCGTCCTCCCCGCCCCGGCCAAAACCTCCAAAGACCCGGACGAGCCGGCACAACCGAAGGAGAAAGGCCCGAAGATCCCCACCCGGCTCCTCAGCCTGGAACTTCTCGACCA
>OBJA01001749.1_pt1 | contig 14041 bp, 15 predicted proteins | sample 1519751 | NCBI WGS metagenome assembly OBJA01 (sample SAMEA3881238, study PRJEB22517) | soil metagenome | biome: lake sediment; feature: soda lake sediment; material: sediment, water from around vicinity | place: India | collected 2013-12-23 | depth 3 m | reverse complement strand
CGTGACCCCAGGCGCGGCGGATGAGTCACCATCTTAGGTACCCTATGCGGACAAGAAACCGCGTACACGTACGCCCTTCTCCATATGTGTTGCGGAACATATCTCCCTACTCATGTGTAGTGGGTGAGTACCGTGTGAGGTGTACGTACACGTACGTAGGTTCGTACTGTATACCAACATGGTTGTAAAAAGCATCGCCCCCGGTACGTATATATGGGGGCCCGTAGAGGCAAAGCTAACGTAGATTTCAACATTTTGGGTACAACTTTCTCTCCGAAAAAAACCAGATGCTATCAAAAACAGGTCCTTGAAAAATACCTAGACCCCTAAAAATAACCCTCTGGAGACAGGCTATACAAAACACCTAAAACAGAGACAGGCTATACAAAGCACCTAAAACAGAGATAGGCACAGTATCTTCTCCGAAACTTTTTCTTTCATTTTATGGAGAAGTCGTTAAAAACCTTTTCAATCGCTATATTATAATAATAAGATGCAAACCCAATACAACCTCCCGGAAAGATCAAGTAGAAGCAGCCACAACTGCAGCTATACCGAACTTACCAGGGGGATAACTTTTTTGTTGGCCAAACCATGGTAAAGGAGGTGGGAATATGACTAAAAACGACCATGCATTACTTGATTGGGATAAGCATAAGGTAGCAGCACAAGCCAAATTGGGAGAACTAGTCCAATATTTCCAGATGAACCTCCCGACGGGGAACAATGGGATTCCTCAAGCCTATATAGATCCGACAGTTATCTCACCTATTGCCCTGTCAGTAGAGAGTCCTGACGATGTTCCTAATGATGTTCTTGCGCAAGCACAGGTCCCAATTGAATTCGACGAGGGATTTCCCACTGTTTGCGGAGTACCCCTTTGGGAACGGCTGGATGGTGAACCTATTCCTTACTACAACATGTTCAAACAATATAGGGAGATGCGTTATATAGAAGGGGTACGCTCTATTGCAAGATTGATGGACGTAAGCCAAATGCCAGGCCGCGCCCTCAACGCACTCTCACGAGTATATCATTGGCAAATCCGCGTGAAGTGCTACGATAAATATAAGGAACAACTCCGATTAGCCGCTAAAGAGCGTGAAATTGAGAAGTTAGAAAACAAGCACGCAAAGATCTCAGCTGCACTTTTGGACCAAGCGGTGGCGTACCTAGAACACCACCCAGATGAATTGACACCCAAGACAGCTATAGAGCTGCTTCAACTTGCAATGAGAGCAGGCAGACTTTCGGTTGGACTGAGTCCCGACAAGCCTACCGGAGGTGAGGGCGGAGGGAATGGTAATGGTGCCCGGTACCCGAGTATCAATATTACCAATCAACAAACGAACCAGACAGCGGACACCCTTCAACAAATCGATGTCAACCCGTTGTCTGCCGCTCAGAGGCAAGTGGGTGAAGATGCCAAAGATTTTGACAAACTCCAAAGCGTCCTTCAGGTACTGACTCACTCTGGCGCCTTAAACGTGAGTAACAAACAGGCGACGCAAACTACTTCGAGCAGACCGTTGGACGCACTGGAGGTTGTCGATGCCGACTACGACGCCGATTACGACTATGACGACGACAACGCCGACAACGACGCCGCAAATTGAAAAAAAAAACATGCACACATAAACAATGACACGGAAAGAGAAACACCACACATAAACAATGACACGGAAAGAGAAACACCACACATAAACAATGACACGCTGCAAGTTCAATAATAGGCGCGTCTAAAGCGGCACCTAGCCTTGCCACCACACTGGTACGCCCGAGGAGGGGTTGAAATGAATCTAGACAATTTAAGACTGGAGGATATCCCTCGATCGGAGCTGCACCGTTTACAAGCGCTTCTGACTCCAAAAATGACCAAGTATATCCCGCATGCTCCGACGCCGAAACAAGCAGCGTTTCTTTTATTGGATTGTCGTGAGGCGTTTTATGGCGGGGCAGCGGGTGGAGGGAAGTCGGACGCCTTACTAATGGGAGGCCTTCAGTATGTTGATGTAAAAGGTTACTCTGCTATAATCTTCCGTAAGAATTACGCGGACTTGGTTAAACCGGGTGCACTTATTGATAGAGCCAAGGAATGGCTCTATCGTTATGATAATGTGCGATGGATTGATCGTGAAAAGAAGTTTGAATTCCTTGAAAAGTATGGACCTCACACCGATGTAACCTCGGTCTTACAGTTCGGGTACCTTGAGAACGATAATGACCGATTTAATTATCAGGGTGGTGAGTATCAGTTTATCGGCTTTGATGAATTGACTCACATCTCTGAAATGTGCTATCAGTACATGTTCTCACGGCTTCGCCGTTTGAAGCACCTGGACGTACCATTGCGGGTTCGCGGAGCGAGCAATCCTCCTGAAGATGATGATGGTATCTGGGTATATAACAGATTTGTAAATCCTAAGACGAAGAAGCCACATGCAATCTTTATTCCGGCTGGCTTGGACGATAATCCGTATCTTGATCGAGAGTCCTATGAAGAGTCACTCGAAGAGCTGGATGTTGTAACGCGTTCGCGTCTTCGAGATGGTAACTGGACCATCGTGCGTAAGGGTAACATGTTTAAGCGTGAATGGTTTCAATCGGTGGATCTTCTGCCGCCCACAAGGAGGAAAGTACGCTTCTGGGATATGGCGTCTACCGAAGAAAGAAAAGGCGCACGCAAGCGCAAGAAAGAGCCTGACTATACTGTTGGGGTACTTATGAGTGAAGCTGCGGGTATCTATTATATCGAAGACATCGTGCGAGTTCGCAAACGTCCACACGATACAGAACAGCTCCAACTGTCTACTGCTCGTGGGGATGGATTCAATGTAATTATTCGGGAGGAGCAAGAGCCAGGAAGCAGTGGAGACGCCGTAATCGATGCTAAAGCGAGAACACTTTTAAGGAACTTCAATTACAAAGGTGTACGCTCTACAGGAAACAAAGTACAAAGAGCGTTAGCTTTATCAGCAGCGGCTGAGCGGGGACATGTCCGAGTTCGAGTTGGGTGTCGTAACCTTTCTGAATTCTTCGGCGAGGCTGAGTCGTTCCCTGGTGGCTTACACGATGATATTATCGACGCTACTAGTGGTGCCTTTAATGAATTGCGCTCGATGCCGTCATTGCACCTACCTATTGAGGTAGGAGCTGATCATACTTCCTATTGGCAAGACAATCCGGAAGAGATGTATGCAGATGAAATGGCGGACTTTTATATTGGCTAGTATGAGTGGAAGGAGGTGAGGAAGAGTGCCGGAAGCCCAAGAAGTTGTTTCGAGAAGTGTTGATACTTATCAACTTGTAGAGTATGGTTCTACCGGGCTAAATCGTTGGGGGCAGGATGTATTTGAGGAGTTTTTACCTCAGTTACGTTGGCCTTATGCGGCAAGAGTATATAAAGAGATGGCGGATAATGACCCGACCATCGGGGCAGTACTTTATATGATGCGCCAACTTATTCGTAAGGTAGATTGGAGTGTCAAAGCTGCAGGGGAATCGCCAGCAGATGTTGAGGCCGCTGAGTTTCTTGAGTCTTGTATGAACGATATGTCCACAGATTGGGAAGATTTGATTGCAGAAATTCTTTCATATTTTACCTACGGTTGGTCTTTTCATGAAATTGTGTACAAAGTACGAAGAGGACCTGGCCAAAAGAACCCCAAGTATCGCTCGGAGTTTTCAGATGGACGTGTTGGCTGGAGAAAAATGCCTGTAAGGTCCCAACATACCCTTGTTGGATGGCATTTTGATGATAAAGATGGCGGATTGGAGGGGATTCAGCAGCAAGCACCACCCTTTATGAAGGTCGTGGATATCCCATTGAGCAAAGGTTTGCTGTTTAGAGCAGATCTTTCGCGCGACAACCCTGAAGGAAAGTCTTTATTACGTAACGCATATCGTCCTTGGTACTTTAAGAAGCGTATTGAAGAGATTGAAGGTATTGGAATTGAGCGTGACCTTGCGGGTTTGCCTGTGCTTATCCCACCTGAATCAATAAACATATGGGATACAGAAAATCAGGAAGCAGTAAAAGCGCGTTTAGCAGCTGAAAAGATTGTTAAAAATGTTCGCCGGGACAAGAGTGAAGGGATTGTAATACCGTTTGGATGGGACTTTAAGCTGATGAGTACCGGTGGTACGCGGCAGTTTGATACAAACGCCATTATCAATCGATACGATCAGCGGATTGCCATTACAATGCTCGCCGATATTGTTATGTTAGGCGCAGATAAAGTTGGTTCGTTCGCCCTTGCTGATGTTAAAAAGAGCTTGCTTTCGGCGGCTTTGGAGGCACAAGTTGATAATATCTGTAATATTTTCAATAAATATGCCGTTCCAAAGCTGTTTAAGTACAATTATTTTCCAGGTATTGCCCGTTATCCAAAGATTCAAGCATCTGAAGTTGCAGTTCCTGGGCTTAAAGAGTTGGGTGATTTCTTTAGAGCTACTGGAATGAATATGGAGGATGACTTTGAACTAACTAACTTCCTCAGACACATCGCAACAATGCCTGAACTTTCTAAAGAGGAGTTTGAAGCTCGAAGGAAAGCTAAGGAAATCAGAGAAACTCCACCTAAAGAGGAAGAAAATAAGGACTCGGAGGAAACAAAATCGCCTACCCCTCCGAAAGAAGGGGAGGTGGATTGATGGCTGAGGCGTTAGAAATTGCAAAGTTTCACGATGATGAGCAGTTAGTGTTTGGTTGGGCTAGCGTTGCTAAGGATGCTAGTGGGAATGAGCCCCTAGATTGGCAGGGTGATATCATTGATCCAGTCGACCTGGAAGTGGCTGTTTATAAGTTTAACCTTGAATATCGTGAGTCCAATGAGATGCACGCCGGACCAACAATTGGATACTTGGTAGAATCTGTAATGTTTACCAAAGAGAAGATGTTGGCGATGGGTATTCCTGAGGGTACTGTGCCTGAGGGATGGTGGGTCGGATTCAAGATATTCGATCGAGATTCATATTTGAAGGTTAAAAACGGTATCTACAAAATGTTCTCAATTGAAGGTTCTGGACAGAGGATACCAGTTTCTGGTGAAGGAGGTGAATAAGGATGCCAACTAAACTTAAGAACCTCACTATCACCAAAGTGGCACTCGTGGACGAAGGATCTTGTAGCGACGCCCACATAAGGTTTTATAAAAGAAAAGAAGGAGGTAATAGCGGTATGACTTTTGAAGAGTTCTTGAAGACCCTATCAGAAGATCAGCAGGCGCTCGTAACTGACGCAGTAAATAAAGCAAAGGAAGAGTTGCCTGAAGGCACTCCTACACCTGAGCAGCTTCAGGAAAAAGAGCAGGCGGTTGCTGATCTGACCAAAGCTAAGGAAGACCTGGAAGCAAAGGTGGCCGAGCTCGAGAAAAAGGAAGAGACCGAAGAGGAAGAGGATGTTATGAAAAACCTCGACCCTAAAGTCAAAGCTTTGATCGAGAAGGCGAAGAATCAAGCAACTGCTGCCGAAGCAGCTGTCAAGAAGATGCGGGAAGATCAAGATGCTGTTGAAGCTTTGGCTAAAGCAAAAGAACTTCCTAACATCGGAGCACCCGAGGAAGACCTGGCTAAGAATCTCCAGAAGTTGAAGTCTCTTGATGAGGAAGTTTTCAACACTATGTTTGGTGTTCTGAAAGCTGCCAATGAGATGATCGCAGCTAAAGAGAGTTTGGACGAGCTTGGCACCTCCAAGGATAACGATGAAGCCATTAGCAAGGCTGCTGACGAGGCTTGGACCAAGATCGAGAAGCATGCTGATGAGCTGATGAAGTCCAAGGAAATGACAAAAGAAGCAGCCATCGCAGAAACAATTCGTACGCACCGAGATCTGTACAAACAGTATCTTGATGCCGCGAAGTAACTCACATTAAGGATATTAAGAAGGAGGTCAAGTGATAATGCAAGCATACCAAATGCCTTTTAAGAACATTACAATCGTTCCCAAAGCAACCTGGGCAGAAAGACGTTACCATTTTGTCACCCTGGATGATGACGGTGGCGGTATTGTCGCAGCTGCCGGCAAAAATGCTATTGGGGTAGCTCAAGAGCCTAACGGTATCGGTGAACCGACAACCGTTATGGTGCAAGGTGTTTCTTTCGTTGTTCTGGGAGGTACTGTTGAGCCCGGTGACGAAGTGTCCGTTGGCACCAATGGTGTTGCCGTTAAAGCCACCGCTCAGACACAAGCAACAGACTCCCCATTTGCAGTTACTCCTGCAACTAAAGTTGTGGGTATCTGCATGGTCGGCGGCGGCGAAGGGGCAATTGGCTCCGTGCTGTTGAAATAATTACAGAAAGGTAAGGTGAAAAGAAAATGCCAACCAGACAACAAATCCATATTGACCGCGCTTTAACAAACATTTCAGTGCATTATATGCAAAGCGCAGATGTCTTTATTGCAGACAAAGTTTTCCCTAAGGTTCCTGTTCAAAAGCAGTCCGACACCTACTTCATCTACAAGCGTGAAGATTTCTTCCGCGATGAAGCTCAAGTTCGTGCTCGCGGCACTGAATCCGCTGGCGGAGACTATGACATCGAGCAAGCTCCTCCTTACTTCTGTAGGGTGTATGCTTTCCACAAAGATGTCGATGAGCAAGAAAGAGTAAACGCCGATGATCCTCTGAAGCCAGATGAGGATTCCGCCGAGTTCGTATCCCACAAGCTTCTGCTTCGGCGAGAGAATATGTGGGCGTCCACATACTTCAAATCCGGAGTATGGGGCAAAGAAGTAGTTGGCAAAGCCTCTTCCCCAAGCACCGGTGAAACACTCCGTTGGGACGTTTCCACCTCCGATCCGATCAAATTGATCCGCGCTCTACGCACCGAGATGATCGAGAATACCGGCTACCATGCAAACAAATTGGTTCTTTCCCCCTGGGCTTACAATGCTCTTTGTGACCATGAAGCCATCCTGGAAAGAATCCAGTACAGCCAAAAAGGTATCGTAACTAAGGACCTGATGGCTCAGTTGTTTGAAGTGGATGAGATCCTCATTCCTTACGCCATTCAGAACGAAAAGCTTAAAGGTGAAGATGGTGAGTACAGATTTATCATGGGCAAACATGCATTGCTTTGCCACACCCCTTCAGCTCCTGGCCTGAAGAAGCCAGCCGCTGGATATATCTTTACATGGAAAGGCTTGCAGGGAGCCGGTGCTTTCGGCAATCGTGTCGTAAGAATCCCGATGCCTTGGTTGGGTATGGACACTGAGCGGATTGAGGGTGAAATGGCCTTTGATATGAAGGTCGTTGCGAAAGATATGGGTATCTTCTTGAAAGACATCGTAAGCTAATGAAAGTTTACGTAGTCCGAAAGGATTTTCGTTCTTACGGGGTTTTCTACCCCGTAGGGACAGTTCTTACCTCTCTGGAGGGGATCCGAACACCTAGCCTCAAGCTTAGTAGACGGATCCTCTGGGAGGTAGAAACAGAAGACTTGGTTGAAGATGTAAAGCAGCTTGAGATTCTAACTGCTAAGTCAGGTAGAAGTATACGCGAGGCTATTAAGAAGGCAGTAGCTGCTGCAGCTCCCGAGGAGCCCATTGAAACACCCGAAATACCCGCAGTACCCAAACCAGTCGAGGAAGCGCCTGCACCTAAAAGTTCACCGGCTAAGGTTGCGGGCAAAAATACCAAACCACGCAACACTAAGCCCCTAACTAAATAGGAGGCGATAACATGGCTTGGACCTATAGTGGCGACCCATCAACCAGCGATTTAGATCGCCTCAGGTTTGTCGTTGGGGATGTGGACGAAGATTTTCAGCTTCTCACAGACGCGGAGATAAACTTCGCTCTAATTGATTCAAACAACGACATAAATAAAGCCGCGATCAAGTGCTTTAGAGCTTTAATGGCTAAGTTCGCTAAGGAGGTAAATTACGGTGTAGGTCCTGAACGAATTGAAGCTGAGAAGCGTTATCAACATTACGCCTCGATGCTGAAGATGTTCGAGCAGAAACTGTCACAGTATGGTCCTCCGTCAGGAGCACCTGATACAGATGGAGTGTTCGATGTAGGTATGCACGATAACCGCTGATCGAACCTTCATCGCGGACAATCTGTTCCACTGAAATACCAACCAACTGGTACGTAGGAGGTGATTTGTATCGACCCACAATGTAGGAGAAGGTTAACCTTGACAACACAATGGCGAAAGTATTTGAAGCGTTCAGGTAGCGGGCGGCCAGAATATGCTGATCCTGTAACTTTTCCTTGCACCATTCGGGGAAAGATCACCGCCGTGCGTGATGCAAAAGGAATAGAGAGAATGTCTAGTCAGGTGATGGTATTGGCGGTTGCTGATGAGCTGTCGCAGGAAGATCAATTTACATTATTCGGCAAACCCAATATCCCAATTGCGGTATCTCCTTACTTTAGTGAGAGAGGTAAATTGGCGGGATGGGAGGTCTTTTTCTAATGAGAGCTACACTGAATTTGAATAAGGCCGAATTAAGGAAAGTTGAAAAAGGTTTACAAGCTTATTTGTTTAGGAAGAAAGGGCAATGGCGTCGTACAGCTAGAAGGTTCGCCAATAACATAATGACCGAAAGTCAACAAGAGATTCCTCGTTATACAGGAACGATGGCAAGCACAGCTTATGTTGATGTCAATGTAAATGGTGATGTGGAATTTGGCTATGGTGGCCCTAATGACGCCTGGAATCCAGAAACTAAACAGATGGCTTCTGAGTATTTGATGGCTGTCCATGAAGACCTCTATGCGCGACATGTCACGGGCAAGGCTAAATTCCTTGAAGATCCTATTCGACGTAATGTTGGAAAATTGGAATTGATGTTAGCCCACGGCATGAAGGATTGAGGTGATGTTTATTGGAAGGTCTACTGCAAAGTATTGTAGCTTGGGCTATTGAAAAAGGTCTTGCGACTGAAGATGGTGTTGATGTTTTCAGAGACTATCTTCCCAATGACCCAGATGCAGTATTAGTTTTCAAAGAGTATGATGCAACTACGGCTCCGGCAGATCGAATGATAGCTAATCGAATGTTGCAGGCGTTAGTCCGAGATGTAACACCTGAACTGGCTAAGGAACGTTGTGATAACTTATACGAGGCGTTTTTTGATCATCCCGAAATTGTACGTACTTTAGAGAATGGTAGGTGGGGATTGTTCTTACCAACATCACCTCCCCTCCAGTTAGGTAGGGATGATAATGATCGTGTGAGGTACGTGTTTAATTTCAGCGTAATAACCCGAGTTGATTAAGGAGGTAAACATGGCTGAAAAAATTGTTCCAGCAGGATTGGAGGCCACATATGAAGCGATCGGATCTGAAGGCTTGGAGTTTACGAACTCAGGTAGTATGTTTATTCATGCTAAAGCGGCCGCCTCCGATACGCTAACCATTGTGACACCTTTTCAAGCAGAAGGCTTGGAGTTAGCTGATCGTGAGATCGTGATGGGCACTGGTGATGAGGTTTTTGTTGGGCCTTTTTCCCGGCAGCTATATAACGATTCAACAGGAAAAGTTAAACTCCTGTCGGCTAATGAAGAAATTACAGTGGCTATTTTGACACTGTAAGGCATAAGAATTTAATTAAGGAGGAATGAGGATGTCTGTACAAATCGGTTTATCCGATCTGCATTTTGCTAAACTGGTTTCTGATAGTGAATCTGCGGCTACCTACAGCGAACCTACCAGGATTGCTGGAGCAATTACTGCAAATATTAACCCCAACTCTTCAATTGAAACTTTGTTTGCTGACGATGGCCCTTTTGACACCGCGGCAAGTATGGGACAAATTGAGTTAGAGACAGTCGCTGCGAATTTTCCCCTGGCTGTCCAAGCTGAATTGTTGGGGCACACTCTTGGAGCTGACGGTGTTTTGAAGCGTAAAACATCTGATGTTCCCCCTTGGGTAGCTGTTGGATTTAAGTCCTTAAAGAGTAACGGTAAGTATCGTTTTACTTGGCTTCTCAAAGGCAAATACAGTATGCCTGAAATGGGACAACAAACTAAAGGAGATACTGTGGAATTTCAAACACCTACAATGAATGGCTCTTTTGTTGCCCGTGAAGTGGATGGCGTTTGGATTATGCAGGCTGATGAAGACGATCCAACCTTCAGCGGTGCAGCTACATGGTTCTCCGCAGCAACAATTAACGCTTAAAGATATAAACCATGAACTTTTAGAGGAGGAAAAGTCATGAGTAACCCGATTAAACCAAAACCAGTCACTATTCAGTTGGATAAAGAAAGAAGTTTGTTGTTTGACCTAAACTCGTTTGCAGAAATTGAAGAGATTTACGGTTCAGTTGAAGAGGCTATGGCTGCTCTGGAAAAGGGCAGCCTAAAAGCCGTTCGAGCAATTTTGTGGGCTGGCTTAATACATGAAGATGTTTCATTAACACTTCAGAGAGTTGGAGCTATGATTACTTTGCCTGAGTTGCCACTTATTTCTGAAAGTATCAAACAAGCCTTCGAAGAAAGTATGCCGGCAGAAATGTTAGAGGAAGTTGGCAGCCCAAACGTGCAGGCCCCACGAAAGAAGCGTGGGACTGGGGCACCCTCTATTACACCGGCACAGTAGTCCTGAAGATGACGGAAGAACAGTTCTGGAAAACAACCCCACGGAAGTTGAATGAACTGTTCTCCGTTCATATGAAAATCCATGGTGGTAAATCGGAGCCTAAAAAGGCATACATTGACCAAGTCTTGTAAAAGGGGGAGGTGCGCGGATGAAACAAATAGCTCATATTTTTGCGGACCTTTCCCTCCGTACCACGGGATACAAGAAAGGTATGCAAGAGGCTATAGCGCAAACGAAGGCGTTAGGAAAAGTAATGAATGACTCCTTCGGTAAACGCACACAAAAAGACATCAAGGATGTAACTAAAAACATCGAAAAAATGACTTGGGCAGCTCGGGGCGGATTAAAAGACGTTATGCGAGTTGTTTCTGGTATTTTAATCTCGCAAGCATTTTATAGAACTTTGCGAGGAATACAGGATGCAATAAAGGGAATGCATGAGTTCACAAAGGCCACAGAGCGTTCTCAGTTGGCTTTTAGTCTCTTGTTGGATGATGTCGAAAAGGGTCGTCGCTTAACACGAGCCGTTGAACATTTCGCAGCATCAACACCGGCAACAATGGAGCAATCCAAGATGATGGCAGAGACGCTGCTTTCTCTTGGGTTCCGTTCTGAAAGTCTTTTAACCACCATGCAGGGAATTTTGGATGCCTCTGTTGTTGGTGGTGGTACTGCTGAAGTACTTGAACAGATTACACTTGCACTCGGTAATATTCAAGCCAAAGGACGTTTGGATGCTCGCCATATTTTGAGATTTGTTGCTGCGCGTGTTCCTATTTACGAAATCTTACGAGAAGAGTTGGATTTGACGGAAGAGCAAATTCAACGTATCGGTGATCAAAATATTCCTGCAGGAAAGGCAATCGATGCTATTCTTAGAGGGATAGAGAAAAGATTTGGTGGCGCCGCAGATCTTCTTGGTACTACTTGGGATGCTCGTATGAACCAAATAAAGGACAATCTCGGTATCATAGCGAGGACCATGTATACTGGTACTTATGAAGCTATGAAAGATCAATTGGATCGATTCCGGGATTATTTAGTTAACCTCCGATCCATTGCTGAGAAGTATGGAGCAGGGGGTATTTTTGAAGCTGTTATTCCTGAGAGGTACCATGCGAGTTTACGCATAATAGCTACTTCAATTGCAAGCCTTGTAAAGTCGGTGGTGCGTTTGTATCAAGCCTTTAAGCCTGCTATAAGTGTAATGAATGAACTTATTATTAAGTCAATGGCAGTGGCCGCCCCCATTATTGCGGGGGTTGTGGAACAACTTACTAAATTGGCTTATTGGGTATCCCACAATGTTCCCCTCATTAGTCAATTAATTCGAGCACTGACAACCATCACGGTAGCCTATATTGCGGGTAGGGCAGTCTTGTTCCTATATTCAGCGTTGAAGAGTTTGGCAATAATTAAAGGTGTTATTTACTTGGTTGCTACACTTAAAGCTGCATTGATTGGGTTAGCTAAGGTTGCAGGAATTGTTGCCGCCGTTATTGGTGGTCCTATGACGGCTGTTCTTTTTGTTGCTGCTGGAGCGTTATTGTATTTAGCCAGTACAAGTAAGACTGCGGCTGCTTGGCTTGATGCCTTGATGGTCCGGTTGGCAAAATTATTCGGATTTAATGCAGAGCAATTATGGTTACCTTCTGAGGAAGACTTTGACTTCGATTTGGATGAATTTGCGCAAGATTACATGGAGGGAATTGCGGGCATCGGTGATGAATTTGACGACGCACATGCTGCAGGTAAGGCGTTCAAAAAGTTTATTGCTGCCTTCGACGAAGTTTTCCAAGTACCCGAAGAAATGGGTGGCGCTGGTGATGGATTTGAGGGTCTTGCGGATCTTATAGGCAAACTTCCTACTATGCCCACCTATGAACCTCCTGAAATCCCTGCTATGGGAACTATGGAAGGTTTCAAATGGCCTATAGAGTCTCTTAATTGGGACGATTATCTTCCGACATTCCCGGGCTGGCCTTTAATTCCTCCTTTTATTTGGCCTGTCATACCTCCAGTACTAATACCCGTGCCGGAACTCGATCCAGCTTGGGCTCCTGCCTTTGAAAGAGAATTTCAGCGTGCGACTGTACCAGTGTTGGAGCGTGCTAAACAGTGGGCTGCTGATGCTGTAAGGCAGTATGTAGATGTAATGAAACGATTTGGAATTCCTATCATGATACCCGCACCAATGGTAGCACCGGGGTGGAATTCTATCGGAGATAGTTTACTACAACAAATGGAAAAAATCTTTAGAGGACTTGATAATGCTTGGGGAGCAGTTACACCAAAACTAAATGAGTTTGGAAAAAGGCTTGAGCGCATTGCGCAGGAAGGTGCGGGCGCTTTTGACGGTGTTACGCAAGGCCTTCGCGGTTTATCTATAGCACCTGACTGGGGCTCTATTACACATAAGCTAGCAGACCTTCAACAAGGCTTCAGAAATGCTCAACAGCATGTTTCTACTGCGGTTGACAATATCAAGCTTTCTGCAGAACAAGTAGGGCGTTCGATAAGCGCAGGTTTTTCTGGTGCTATTGAAAGAGTAATGGAAATGGGTAAATCCTTTGGGGAAGTTGCTACTTCTGCTTCTGGTGCGCTACCCGTAATAGGTAAGAAGATGAAAGAGTCCGCCAAAGAGTTTAATGAGGGAAAACAGACTATTTCAGACGGTATAAAAGAAGTGCTTGAAAGACAAAACGTTGATGTACCTATGATGGGTGAAGTATGGTCTACAACGTTAGACGGTATTAAGAACCTTTGGGAAAATCATAAACTAGAAATAGGGGTTGCAGCAGCTCTAACCGCTGCAATAGCCGTCGCAGCTTTTGTCGGTGTTCCTGCCGGTGTTGGTGCGGCGCTATTGCCTCTTGCTAAAAAAGCGGGTATTGCTTTTGCAGCAATGATTCCCATAATAGACTTTGAGGTTGCTAAAATTCCAGGTTTATTTACTGAAAAAGAAGGCACTCTCAGCGAGAGGGCAGCATCACTGGTTCAACGGATCACAGAAAAGTTCCCAGATATCCCAACATTGTTCCAAGAAATGACCTTCCAACTCCCAGGGATTCTGGAATCATCACGTTCAGGTCTATCTGAAACAGCTATCGGTTTAATGGACAGTATTAAAGAAATTTTTAGTAGTTTAACACCTGATTGGGAAGAGATTGTAAATAAGCTCCCAGAACCTGTCAGAAATGTCATTGCCCCGGTTGTCGCAGAGGCTCAAAGCTTACTCGACAACATGATGCAAAAACTAGATGAAGTCAAACCCAAATGGCAAAGTATCGTAGACAGCATGCCCCAGATTTTAAGTACTATTGTTGGTCCGATGTCTTCACTAGCTAATACAATCGCCTCTAATGTAAATTCAGCATTGGGTAGGATCCAGCAAGAAATCAGTAATATTATCGGCCGTTTGAATGACCTCGTTAGTCAAGCAGCGAGCGCAGCAAGTCGCGCGGCTAGTTACCTCAGTCAGGCTGCAAGCT
>OBJA01001748.1_pt1 | contig 14051 bp, 10 predicted proteins | sample 1519751 | NCBI WGS metagenome assembly OBJA01 (sample SAMEA3881238, study PRJEB22517) | soil metagenome | biome: lake sediment; feature: soda lake sediment; material: sediment, water from around vicinity | place: India | collected 2013-12-23 | depth 3 m | reverse complement strand
GCACTGCCTTGATTCGTGTCGAGCCAAGCTCTATGCCAAGATATGTTTGGCCGCTGTCGAGTCGGTTTTCGTTTTGCTTAATAGCCATGACTTTCCTCCGCGTCATTTAGGCTTACACCTTCGTGCCTGTCAAAAAAGGTTGGTCAGGAGGGTAAATACCCTCCAAACCAATATAAATGAGATAGGATGCTTAATTAATGCTCTTTTCAGGCCATTTTAACCATTCTAGCTGACGTCGTTTGATTGTAATACAAGCTCTTTGCATCTTTCCTGCTGAAAAGATGTATATACTCCGAGCAAAAAACCAGATTATGTTGACTGCCCTTACGAAAACGCTTGCGATATTGGTCCATGTCACCTATGGTTGGTACACGCAGGATTGTGTTGCAGCCGTTCATGATTACGTTCAAGATTAACTCACTGTTTATCATTTCAGACATTTCCACTTGTGCACTCACAGTGTTATTTGATTGCATATCGGCTAATCCGATATGCTCCGGCCTAATACCGAAAACAACATCCTGTTCTTCCGTGTTATTATCGTTAAGTAATCTTATAAAGCGATCTGCCATTGGCATCTTTACATCATGGAACAAACAATAATAAGAGTCATTTTCTCTGATGAGTCGTGCTGAGAAAAAATTCATTGGCGGCGAGCCGATTAACCCTGCAACAAAGATATTGACTGGATGGTTGTAGACCTCTTTTGGTGTGCCTATCTGCTGTATATGCCCCTCTTTCATAATTACAAGGCGATCACCAAGCGTCATCGCTTCGCTTTGATCGTGTGTCACATATACAAAAGTCGTGTTCAGCCGCCGATGCAGCTTAACCAACTCTGTTCGCATCTGGCTCCGTAATCTGGCATCGAGATTCGATAGCGGCTCATCCATCAAAAAAACCTTTGGCTGACGGACGATCGCCCGCCCAATAGCCACACGCTGACGCTGGCCGCCCGACAAAGCCTTTGGCTTTCTTTGCAGTAGATTTGAAATATCAAGAATTTTCGCAGTTTCTTTGACCTGCTCATTTATTCTCATATAATCCATTCGCATCAACTTTAACGGAAATGCCAGATTTTCATACACTGTCATGTGCGGATACAGTGAATAATTTTGAAACACCATCGCAACGCCTCTGTCTTTAGGCGCGATACCATTAACCATTTGGTCGTCGATATAAATTTCTCCGGATGATTCTTCCTCAAGTCCGGCGATCATGCGCAGCATGGTGGTCTTTCCACACCCCGAAGGCCCAACCAGTACAATAAATTCTTTATCGGCAATTTGCATATTAAAATTATCAACAGCAATGATATCGTTATCATATTCTTTCTTCACATTTTTTAATGTTAAACTTGCCATGCAATCATGTTTCCTCTCGAATCATTTCATAAGGCCCTATGATACGTTTTTCTAGTGGCAGATTGATTGCTGTACACACGATTAACTGCATTAGCGAAAACCATATAAAGAGCAAGAGAAAGATGGAATGCGGGAAGAAAAAGATAATGATAACTGCCATTGCAAAGGCAGAACAGAGCAGAGCCAAATTCGTCTTCCATTCAATAACCATCAGTATAAACGCGTTTCTTGCTATATGCCTGTTTTTGAGATTTAGCGAGGGCAGAAACACAAACACATAGCTTGAGAAGAGGAATGCGATTACAAGAAAAAGAACGCCGATAGCTCCGCTCACCACATACATACCATCTGCCGATATGCTTAAGCTTAAAAAGTAGTAGCTGCTAAACAGCAGAAAAGCTGAAAGAATGCCAAATGGCAAGCTCTTGAAGAGGTTTTCTTTAAATTCCTTTATAAAGTCGTGCCATAAAAAACAGTTTCCTTCTCGCACCAGCTTAATCAATACCCTGTTCATACCACATAGCGAAGCTGGTATCGTAAGAACAGGAATACTGAACGCCAGAAAAAGCAAGTTTAAATAAATGAGTTTCCACGGATGCGTGACCAGCACAAAGATAAAGCGCTTGACTCCCTGCTGAGGCGGCGGTTCAATCACACCTTTTCCGGGTGCAAACCGTTTTCTCTTGATCAGCTCCGTAATGCTCATGTTCTCATCCTTAGTTCTTCATTCCCGTCATCACGATGCCCTCTACAAAGTAACGCTGCCCAATGAGATAGACTATCACGCCAGGCAGAAACGAAAGGGAGGTAGCCGCAAACATGCCTGCATAATCAGTTTTGAACGAGCCCATAAAAGCAGTTAGCCCTAATGCCATCGTGAAATTTTCTTTCGAAGAAATATAAATTGTTTGTTGCAGCAAATCGTTCCACGTCGTAATGAAAATTAGAAGCGCCACAACTATTATCGCCGGCCTGATAGAAGGAACAATGATACTTGTCAGCGTACGCATATGCCCGGCGCCGTCAATTGTTGCTGCCTCGTCAAGCTCACGCGGTACCGTTCTAATAAACTGGCGGACTAAAAAGATATTGAACGCGCCGCCGCCGCATAGATACGGAAGTATCAGCGGCCAGTATGTATCTGTAAGCCCAAGGCTCGCCCATACTATATAAAGGGGAATAAGCGTTACCATTGTTGGCAGTAGCATCGAACCAACACAAAGCGCAAAGATAAACGTTTTTCCTTTAAAGCGCAGCCGCCCAAAAGCATAGCCGCAAAAGACCGCCGTGACCGTTCCGAAAACAACACAAGGAACGACAATAGTCATCGTATTCCCTAAATAGAGCCAAAAGTCAAACGTTGTCGACTTTATATCGTAGTTTGAAAACAACCACTCAGACGGAAAGAATTGCGGCGGCCATCTAAATATTTCAAGGCTATTCATAAGCGAAGAGCGAATAATCCACCATAACGGCAACATGACTAACGCAGCTAATATAACGACGACAAAAAATGTAATGACGTTCGCAATCTTCTGACTTCTCTTTTTGCTTCTTAGAGAGCTTTTAAAGAGCACTCCTTTTATTTTGTTTGTGTCTTGATTAGCGGTTCTGCTCATTTTTTATCATCTCCTGACTCATGAAATATCCATTTTTTTGATGTAGCGAACAATATGCCGGCTAATATCGCAGCCACGACAAAAAACACAAAGGCGATAGCACCGGCTTGTCCCAATTGCCTGCCTCTAAACCCGGTCTGATACATCAAATATGTCATAAACATTGTAGATTTCCCCGGTCCGCCTTTTGTCACGGCCAGCGCGGGTACGACAACTTGCAGATTAACGACAAGGCTCATCAAAAGATTATAAAAAATGATAGGAGTCATGCAGGGCATCGTGACGTTCCAAAACCGTTGCCAAGCGTTTGCACCGTCTATTTCCGCCGCCTCGTGATAGACCCGTGGCACGTTTTGCAGCCCTGCCATGAATATGACGATTAAATTTCCTGATGTCCAAATAGCGATAAGTGCCAATGACGGTATAGCTGTGTCCGCAGATGACAGAAAGTAGGATTTTTCAAAGCCTAAACTCACAAGGATATAGTTTAAGAGACCGCCGTCATACCTAAATAAAAACCACCAACTAATCATAACCGCAGTGGCAGGAAGGATATAAGGAATGTAGAATATGGCGCGGAAGAATCCGCGAGCGGGCATCTTGCGGTTTAAGAGCAGTGCGATAATCATAGAATAAACAATACTTCCGACAACGGCGATTAGCGAGAAAATTATTGTTACCTGTATCGAGTTGAGAAAGTCAACACTTGGGCTTTTAAATATATGAACAAAATTATCAAACCCAACGAACTGGACGGGTGGCAGAGTACTACCTTGAATAAAATGACCTACATTCAAATCCGTTAAACTAATCCCGAAAACGGCCAGTATTGGCAAGTATGTGATGAACGATAAACCAACAAACGCGGGAATCAAATAGAGATACGCCGTGCGCTGTTCCTTAATAGCAATAATGGACATCTTCTTCTTGTATTTCATGTATTTTATCCCACTTTCTTGGATGTGAAACCAGTTGGGGCGCCTGTCAGGTATTGATGCTTTTCAGGCGCCCCCATTGACCATACGTTACTTCACAATAAGTAGTCGCTTCTTATCAGCCCAGTTCAGCTTCCATCGCAGCACGAACTGATTCGATAACTTCTGCAGCTGTTTTGCTGCCATTAATCGCTTCAACCAGTGCCGGTTGTAATGTTTTTACCAGTATTTCGAAGGTATTTGGCGTATAGTACCATCCTGTTTGGTGGGTAACATTAAGATCTAAAGCAACGTCAACAATAGCCGTTCTGTAAGCCGATGCTGGTAACGCAACGCGGTTTTCGGAACCCTCAATCCACTGTTCAAGCAGAGCCGAATCAGTATACCAATTCATTTTGGTAGGCATCCACCATCCGAAAAGAATCGTGCCAATGTTGTTGTCTTCACTATTGTACCATCTTAAGAAATCAGCAGCTTCATCCGGATACTTTGTTGTGGCAAATACGCCTGTGGGACCGCCGGTGGAGATAGTAGCCTTCTTCTCCATATAGGGCAGCACGGCAACACCGTAATCGATATTGTCAAAGCCGACTCCTCTGAATCCTACCGCCCACTGTCCTTCTGTACACATGGCCACGTTTCCTGCACCTAACGAACTGGCAAAACCATTATCCATAGTTCCGTCATTAAGCGGCGCAACGTTGTGTACCAAATGCAGATCAAATACCTTTTGCAGAGCCTCGATAGCCGCATCATCAAACACTATCGATTTGCCGTCGGGAGAGAAAAATTTGCCGCCATTTGAAAGCGCCCAAACTTCAAGCTGCCATGTATATTGATTTACATAAGCACCGTACTGTACGATATTGTTCTTGTCGAAACCGTCTTCGCTTGCATTTTTGCCATTGGCGTCAATCGTCAGCTTCTTGGCAACTTCAATAAACTCATCCCATGTCCATGCTTCATCAAGCGTAGTGGGAGGATAGGGTATGCCGGCATCATCAAACATGTCCTTATTGTACCACAGCGCGAGAACCTCGTTAGCTGCAGAATAAGCAACCGTTTGACCGTCATATTTGAACGCAAGGTAATCAAGCGGCAATTCATCCTGACCTGCATATATATCTACATCTGTAGACAGCAGGCCATCTCTCGCCCAACCGATAACGGTATCTTCTGCGACCATTCCGCAATCAGGCATCTCGCCTGCCAAAGCCATGGTCTGGAGCTTTTCGTTGTATTCATCGCGACCAATCTGCAACGCTTTCACATATACTCTGTCCTGTGAGTCATTGTATACGTCTAGAGCTGCCTGTGTAACTTCCTGTTCTGCGGGGTCGCCCCATAACGAGAACGTGATAATAATCCTATCATCTGGAGCAGGCGGCGTATCCGGTGTTACATCCGTTTGGCCTTGATCTGTGTCTTTTGGTGGATCTGCGGTTTCGCATGCCGCAAACGCGAACACCATCACCAGACACAACAAAGCTGCAATCAGTCTTTTTGTACTTTTCACATCAAACACTTCCTTTTCGTATTTTTCATTATACAACAACTATCGCTGCCATATAAAGATTAACTATCGCTTTGACCAACTAGTGCTTTCTGCCAGACGGCCATCTCACCGGGCTGCCTGTTGCACCACAAACAATATGGCACAGCTTTCAGAACTGCTTGTTCATACTCAAATGTGGCCGTCCCGTATAAGCTATCTTCATTTTGCATAGATTGTTTGAGCCGTCTGCCTTCGTAGGTGAGCACAGGAAGATTGCCCGGTAGACCAACTTGCGCACTTTCACTGACAGCAGCCTCCGGGCTGACGTATATAGAGGCCAAGTTTGCACCGTTATCTATCTCTTCAATACAATAAACACAAGGGCCTTTCATTAAGGCTACTTTTCCTACGTCTTCTCTAACCCGCGGATCAGCCGCAACCCACTTCGGTCTGATATCCATCCGCATCTGGATCATATGCTCATCTGCAAGATCAACATCGATAACAGCATATCCTTTTTGCATGTATGGCTGTATGCTCTTTCCATCAATCAAAAACATGGGCTGCTGTGCATATTCAGGAACACGAACGGCCAGAGAGAATGATCCCCCCTCACCTCTGATGCGGATTGCCACTTCACCTGTAGTCATCAATTTTGAGTCCATATCTATCGCGATATGACTGTTAGAAACTGTTGATTCAAATTCGGATGAAACAAAGAGATTGATATATACCGAACGATCGTTCACTGCATAAATGTATTGACCCAGAGACGCAAGCGTACGCGCCACGTTCGTTGGACAGCACGCCACATTAAACCATCTCTGGCGTACAGGCTTCACATGTGCTAGCGCCGTAGCCGATAGGCAAGCCTCAGGCCAAACCTCAAGAGGATTCACGTAAAAATAGCGATCCCCTTCCGTGCTGATGCCAGCGAGCACCGTGTTATAGAGCGCACGCTCAACAATGTCATAATATGACGCGTCGTGTTCTATAAGTGCCATCCGTCTGCCAAAAAGCGCAAGCCCGATGGATGCGCACGTTTCACAGTATGCATAACCATTAGGCAGATGATAGTCTGTTGTGAATCTTTCAAAAACGCTTGAGGCCCCAATGCCGCCAGTGATGAACATGCGCCGCTGTGTTACGCTGCGCCAAAGCGCACGGCACGCCTCCATCATCTCTTCGTCATGATATTCATTTGCCAAATCAGCCATTGCGCAATACATGTATACCGCACGAACGGCATGTCCCTCTGCTGTGCGCTGTTTCTTTGGCTCCATATGTGCCTGAGAATACTTCAGTTCATACTGGTCGAATTCCGGAAAAAGATTGTACCCTCCTCTTCTTTTTATTTCAGAATCGAAGTAGTTTGGTGTCTTTCCCCTCTCATCGATAAAGAACCGAGCACACGAAAGGTACTTATCTTCTCCTGTACAATGGTAGAGCTTAACCAAAGCCAATTCAATCTCTTGATGCCCTGGGTATCCCTTGATTTGTCCCTCATTCGGCCCGAATAGCTGACATATGAGGTCTGCAAAACGGCACGCAATCATTAACAGTGCGTTCTTGCCTGTTGCTTGGTAATATGCTATAGCTGCTTCTATAAGATATCCGGCACCATAAAGCTCGTGTCCTTCAACAAGATTGCTCCAGCGCGCATTTGGTTCCACTACAGTATAATAAGTGTTAAGATATCCATCAGGCTGCTGAGCTCGTCCAATCAATGCGATTACATCATCTGCAATCTCTTCAAAGCATGTATCTGATCCGTTATGTATGCAGTAGGCCACAGTTTCGAGCCACTTGTAAACATCTGTATCAATAAAAACCACGCCCTTGTGCTCACCGTCTAGTTCGCCGGCGGCGATGCGGAAATTATCAAGACAATGCGATGCTTCAGCATCTGGCACCCTATCGTTAAGTATATCCCATTGGTACGGAACAATAACCTTTGCAACCATATCTGTATAACGACTCCAGAGCTTATCTTTGATACTTATTTTGTTTAATTGAGGCAGACGCAAAGGTGTATTCATTACATTGCTCCTATATAAGAATATTTGATAAATGTTAAACGTTTTCCTTGTGTCACAACTATAATACATGTTTTTTGATTTGTAAAGGGTGTTTTCTCAATATTTAATGATTTATCATGCGATACCGGGGCATATTTGTACTATTTTATAGGTATTATTATTAATTTTAGAATTTATACTCTATATTAAACGTTTTTCTCTTATCAATTAAAAAATATAGTTTTTCAACTCCATTAGGCTATATGGATTGTAATTATTGAGTGTATGACTTGAAAGTTAAACGTTTATGTGGTATTGTTCACTTATTGAGATAATACGAGGAATAAAAATGGCAACCATTCGCGAAATTTCAAAACACGCCAACGTCTCTATTGCCACCGTGTCCAAGGTGTTGAACGGAAAAAAAGGCGTCAGCCAAGCCACCATAGATAACGTGCTCTCTATCGCCAAAGAGCTTGACTATCGTCCAAATCTGACTGCACGCAATCTAAAAAAAGGGCAGAGCCGCACATTAGGCGTTATCACGGAGGACCTGACAGTCTTCAATGCACCGGATATCGTAGATGGCATAGACGCTTACTGTGAAAGCCACGGTTACCACTACATACTCGGAAACCTTCGCTTATATAAGCGTTACGGAAACAATCCAAAGGATACAAAAGAATGCACCGAGCTGGCTCTCTCACTGGTTGATACCATGCTCTCAAAGCAGATTGACGGTATTATATACATCGGCTGTCACAGCCATCCCGTCGTACCCTTAAGTACACTCAGAGATACGCCATTCGTTTACGCTTACTGCTATAGCACTGATCCTGGCATCCCATCCGTTATGTATGATGACCAGAAAGCCGCGTTTGAAGCCACGCAACTGCTGATAAGAAAGGGTTATCGAAGCATCGGCGTGATAGCCGGCCAACCAGAAAGTATACATACCGCTAACCGTCTGCTGGGGTATCAGGAAGCGCTGTTTGTAAGCAACATTCCTTATAATCCTCGCCTTACCGTTTATGGCAGCTGGGAAAGAGATCAGGGGTACGCGCTTGGCAAACAGCTTATCGACGCAGGTGTGACAGCTATTTTCGCGCAGAACGATCTTATGGCCACGGGCGTGATAGATTACTGCAACCAGCATGGTATAAGGGTGGGAAAAGAGTTTGGCTTAATCGGATTTGACAATCGTGAAATCAGCACAGTATGCCGGCCTACGCTGAGTACCGTATCACTGCCCTTATTCGAGATTGGCCAGAATGCCACGCACCTGATGCTCGACATGCTCGAAGGCAAACACGTTGCTTGCGGTCAAAAGCTTATGCTTGCCTGCACCCTTATCGAGCGCGAATCCAGCGAGGCAATTGACACAACAAAGGAGACGATATGAAACTGACTGCAAAAATAAGCCTAAATTCAACTGATGTTATCTCTGCTATAGATGATCGGCTCTACAGCTCTTTTATTGAGCATATGGGACGTGCGGTATATACCGGAATTTATGAACCGGATCACCCTGCATCACAGAAGAACGGTTTTCGCGCAGACGTGATTGATCTGATTCGTCCGCTCCGCATCCCGCTTATTCGCTATCCGGGAGGCAATTTTGTATCCGGATATAATTGGGAAGATGGTGTTGGCCCAAAAGACAGCCGCCCTGTCAAGCTGGATCTTGCATGGTCTGCAATTGAAACCAATCAGGTAGGTACCAATGAGTTTATGGATTTTCTCAAGATGGTAGACGCAAAGCCGATGTTGGCTGTCAATTTAGGCACGCGCGGCGCACAGGATGCCGCAAATCTGCTCGAATACTGCAATTACCCGAGCGGGACATTTTATAGCGATATGCGCATTTCACATGGCTATCCTCAACCGCACAACGTAAAGCTTTGGTGCCTTGGCAACGAGATGGACGGCCCATGGCAGATTTGCGCCAAAACTGCCGAGGAATATGGCCGTCTCGCATGTGAGACCGCGAAAATGATGAAATGGATTGACCCTGAAATTGAGTTTGTGGTATGCGGCAGTTCTTTCCGAGAGATGCCCACATTCGGTGATTGGGAGCGAACGGTGCTGCGGCACACCTATGAGCATGCCGACTATCTCTCGCTACATACTTACTACACAAACACTGACTGCGACTTGCCCGCATTTCTTGCAAGCAATGTACGCATGGATGCTTTTATCAAGGAAGTCGCTGAAATATGCACTGAGATAAAAGCAGAAAAGGGTTCTGACAAGGATATCTATCTTTCGTTTGACGAATGGAATGTGTGGTATCACTTCAAAAAGGATTGCATCGAACCTCAAAAATGGATTTCAGCGCGTCCCATTGAAGAAGAAATATATGATTTTGCAGATGCGCTGCTTGTGGGAAGCATGCTGACAACGATGATTAACAATTGTGATGTGGTCAAGATCGCTTGCCTTGCACAGCTTATCAACACGATTGCTCCGATTATGACGGAGCCACAAGGTCGCGCATGGGTTCAGACAACTTACTATCCGTTCCTTTACACCTCGCAATACGGGCGTGGCACCGCGCTGAAAGCGAATGTGTACACACCTGTTTATGACTGTGCTGCAGGGAAAGATATCCCGTATATAGACATTGCCGCAGTGATAAATGAAGCAGGCAATGAACTGACACTTTTTATTATTAATAAACATCTGAATGAAGATATCCATTGCCGAATTGAACTGTCTGGTATTTGCTGTGAGAATATCGCCGAATGGGTATCTTTAAGCGGCCAGTCACCAAATACTATCAATACCGCTGACGAAACGGTCGTAAAGCCGCAAAGTCAAGAAGGAGCCGCAATAACATCAAACGACGTGGAGCTTGTTCTTCCTAAGTTATCCTGGAATATGCTGCGCATATATTTGAGCTGAATGCTGCTTTTGCTGCATCACTCTTTGAGTACTAATCGCAACGCGATTTGTTCGCGTACGGTCTGAAGTTATGTGCTCCATAAAACTGTATTTCCAGCTGAACTTCGGTAAGACCGTATTTGCGCAGTCGTGATGTCACTGCATATATAAAGCCAAAGGTCTCTGGCTTAATCAGTTCCGGTCTAATCAAGTTTCGTTAAAATGTCATGCTGTTGCCAACTGATTTGACTTCGTGTTTTTCGCTGGCGAACTATTTTGCAAACACGTTATTGAACAAAACGCAATACAATATCTTTGCTTCAACATACTGTTTATATAGTACAGAGTTATTCCCCTAACGCCGCTTCCAGCGCTGCAAGCTTCTCAAGCGCGTCAGCCTCGTCAGCGCCTTTCACCCCCAGATAATACTTGATTTTAGGTTCCGTTCCCGAGGGCCGCACGCAGCACCAAGCCCCGTTATCCAGCTCAAAGTACAGCACATCAGAAGACGGCAAATCTGTCCGTGCTACCTGTCCCGTGTCAAACCGCTTGATGACGCCGCTTTGGTAATCGCGTATCGCCGCGACGCCAAAGCCTCCCAGTATCAAAGGCGGGCTTTGCCTTAAACGCATCATCTGCGCCGCGATGCGCCGCGCACCGTCTGCACCCTTGAGCGTGAATGTCAGCAGCCTTTCGCGGTAATGCCCGTAGCGCCGATAGAGTGCGCACAGACGCTCATAAAGCGTCTGCCCGGCCGAATGATAGTACGCGGCAGCCTCACACAGCATCGCGGCGGCAGATACCGCATCCTTATCGCGCGCGTGCGTACCCGTCAGAAATCCGGCACTTTCCTCATAGCCGAATAGAAACGTGCCATTTCCACGCTTTTCGAACATGTGAATGCGCTCACCGATGTACTTAAAACCCGTCAGCGTCTCTATGTAGTCAACACCGTAGTCCTGCGCGATCGCGCGGCCCATTTTACCCGATACAATCGTCGATATCACGGCACCGTCTTTTGGCAGTATATGCTGCTTTTTGCGCCGCGCCAGAATATAGTCGCAAAGCAGCGCACCTGTCATGTTCCCGTCGAGAAACTTCCATTCACGCGTGAGCCGATCAAACACGCAAACACCCAGCCTGTCCGCGTCGGGGTCGGTGGCCAGCACGATATTAGCATGGGTACGCTCCGCCAACCCTATTGCCCGATCAAACACGGCTGTAACCTCGGGGTTTGGATAGTTGACTGTGGGGAAATTACCGTCCGGCTTCGCTTGCTCCGGCACGATCACTACGTTATTAAAACCAAGCTCTAAGAGCAGTCTCCCTATTAGCGCACCGCCTGTTCCATGAAGCGGCGTATACACGATGCCAAGCTTATTGCCGTACTGCTCGATTACACCGCGTTCGTACGACAACAATTTGACGGCGTCCAGATACGCATCGTCCATCGATGACGGTATTTTGTGGTATAGCCCTTTTTCAACTGCAGCCTGCTTTTCCATCGTCTTAACCGCATCCCAACCAGAAACACGTTTGACTGCATCAATGATCTCTGCATCCCGCGGCGGCGTAATCTGTGCACCATCGGCCCAGTACAACTTATAGCCATTGTACTCGGGCGGGTTATGACTGGCCGTCACCACGATGCCGGCAACACAACCCAGTGTCCTTATCGCAAAAGAAAGCTGCGGTGTGGGGCGCGGCTCACAAAACACATAGGCCGGTATGCCGTTTGCACATAAGCAGCACGCGGCCTCCTTCGCAAACCGGCGGGAGTGTTGGCGCGAATCATAGGCGATTGCAACGCCGCATCTGCCCCAACCCCTATTGATAATGTAATCCGCCAGCCCTTGCGTCGCTTTGCGCACCGTATAAATATTGATGCGGTTTGTTCCCGCTCCCATCACGCCGCGCAGTCCACCGGTGCCAAATTCCAGTTCACGATAGAACCGGTCCTTGATCTCCGCCTCATCGCCGCTTATGGCCAATAGCTCTGCTTTCGTGCCATCGTCAAAAACGGTGTCCGTGCACCATTGCTCATATATTTTCGTATGGTCCATAAACTTCTCCCTGATGGATGTGGGCGCTGTGTTTCGTTCGTTTAGCGGCATATCGGCCGGCTGTTGTCAAAAGAGCCTCGAATTTTCCGCTGAGATGATAATAACCCGAACCGGCCGGTATAAACAAGCTGTCACCTTTTTTGCATGCGACTCTCTCCCCGCCGCACAGTGCCGTACCGCTGCCTTCAAGTACAATCAGCGAATGAAATGAATCGCCGTCCGCAAACAACGTTTTTTCTCCCTCAACCTCAACCTTGTCGGCCGTAAAATATGGACACGCCACAAGATGACCCCCGAATCCACGCACTTTGCGCATAGGACAAAGCCGCGCAACCGCAAGCGCCTTGTCGATATGCAGCGCACGCGGCAAGCCGTTTTCATCGCGCCGCCCATAGTCAAACACGCGGTAGGTCACATTCGAAGACTGCTGTATCTCCGCGACCAGCAGGCCTTTGCCAATCGCGTGAACCGTTCCGGGCTCAACATAAACAACATCTCCTATTTGAACAGGCATCCTGAAGAGCACTTCATCGAGCGTTGCTTCATCAATGCGCTTTCTCAATTCCTTCTTTGATATTTTATGCCGGAAACCAAGATAAAGAAAACCGTCCGGCGGTGCGTCGAGAATATACCATGCCTCGGTTTTACCGTTCTGCGCCTCGTGCCTTTTGGCATACCGGTCGTCCGGATGCACCTGTACGGACAACTGCTCCGCCGCGTCGATCAGCTTGATCAGTATTGGTAATTGCCCTGAGCGCGCTCCATAGCGTCCGAGCGCGTTATCTCCGCAATCGCGAAGCCAGCCAGATAGCGTTCGCCCTTCATACTTTCCGCCCTCTATGCGACTCTCGCCGTCAGGATGGCAGGAGAGTTCCCACGATTCCGCGAGCCGTTCTCCTTTAAAATCCTTGTAAAATTGCGTAATCAAACGCGTCCCGCCCCATATATATTCTTTGAAAGCGGGTTTGAGCTTTAATACAGGCATTGTGATCTTCCTATTCCGGCGTTCGAACGCCCATGTCCGTGCTTTTGAGCAGCGCCAGATTTTTATCGATCAGCGCACAGCGCTGCCGCACGCAGTCCGATGAGCGCAGAGGATCGGCAGGCGTATTAAATGTGTAGTCAACAAGTCTGTCTATCGTTGTGGACGCAACGTGAAGTCGGGTATCCGAAGAAGCGTAATAAATATAGACACTGCCATCCTCGCGCGCGATTGCACCGTTGGTGAAAACCACGTTGGGTACATCACCGATACGCTCGCTGCCAAGAGGCCCGATCAGCAGGCCCGATGGTTCCGCAATCAAACGCGAAGGGTCTTCAAGCGCCGTTGCGAACGTATAGATCACATAACGCAGACCGGCCGCCGTGTTGCGCACGCCATGCGCGATGTGTATCCACCCTCGCGGTGTCTTGACGGGTACGGCACCCGCTCCGTTTTTCGCTTCCGTGACGGTGTGATAACGGCGTGGGCTTATGATCTTCTCTTCATCGACAACGGCGTTCTCGATATCCGCGCAGAGCCCGAAGCCTATACCGCCACCAGATCCTGTATCGATGAATCCATCCATCGGACGTGTATAGAAAGCGTACTGGCCGCCAACAAATTCGGGGTGTAGCACCACGTTACGTTGCTGCGGCGATCGTAATGTGCGTAAGTCGGCGAGCCGTTCCCAG
>OBJA01001747.1_pt1 | contig 14060 bp, 14 predicted proteins | sample 1519751 | NCBI WGS metagenome assembly OBJA01 (sample SAMEA3881238, study PRJEB22517) | soil metagenome | biome: lake sediment; feature: soda lake sediment; material: sediment, water from around vicinity | place: India | collected 2013-12-23 | depth 3 m | reverse complement strand
ATAATTACTGAACCTGCAAACGGAACTGCACAAATAAACCACCTGGATGGAGCTGTAACTTATACACCTGCCAGGGGATTCATTGGAATTGATTCGCTTGTTTACCTGGTATGTGATGATGGAATTCCTTGCGGTCCTTTGTGCGATTCTGCAATTGTAATCATTCATGTTAAAGCTCCTAACCAGCCGCCGGTGGCAGTAAACGATTCCTTCAATGTTATGTGCTATCCGCTGATTGAATATCTGCTAATTAACGATTACGACCCTGATGGAGATAACATCCGGATTATACAGTGGCCAATGGTGGATGTACAACACGGCACCCTGACAATCGAATCCGACGGTGCATTTATATACATGCCTGACAAGGGATTTATAGGCATCGACACCTTTGTTTACCGCATTTATGATGATGGCAGTCCGCAACTGTGGGATGAGGCAGTTGTATGGATAAACGTACTGCCTGAAGCAGATTGCGACAATCTGCCGGGCGATGATGATGATATCCCTGCTGCATGCGCCCTGATGATACCTGAGGGGTTCTCACCTAACGGCGACGGAGTACACGACTTCTTCCAGTTATTCTGCATTGAGAAATACCCTGAAGCCATTATGCGCATCTTCGACCGTGCAGGTAATAAGTTATTCGAAAAGCATAACTACGGGAATCTCGATTACTGGGGTTCGGATGAAAATGCCTGGTGGTGGGGTGTATCGGAACATAAACTGACATTGGGCCGAGGTACCCTGCCGGCAGGTACCTACCTTTATGTTCTTGAACTTGGCAATGGAGAAGTACGAACAGGAACAGTGATGATTGCCTATTAATGCAAAGCGGATTAAACATAGTGGGGGATCAAAAAAATGCAGTGCGGCGATGTTCAAATATTATTGATCTGATAAATAAACGTCCTACTTCTGTTGTTGCTGGAGTTGCTAACCCTTATTGAAAAAAGTTTACAACTACAGCAATCCATCAAAACCTTCTCAGCCAGCTACTGAATGGATTATGACATGCTCCTGTTCCAGCTATATTAAATTAAGCATGTAAATTTTGTACTTTAGCTGTAAACTTTGCTGATGAATCAGGTACAGCGAATCAAAATTTTAACTGCAACTCATTAAGACCACCTGCTGCATTGTCCGTAACCACATTTGGAGTTGTTTCTGTACCTTCTTCATTTTTAAATTCAATTTTCCACATTCCCCTCAATTCATTTAATTCGTAATCCATTGCCTTATCGTCGGGATACAATTCTTCGATCCTGTCGTAAGTGGCCTTGTCGATTTCAACCACCGGTCCGTGGCATTGGAGGCATGCCTGCATGGATGTAAGGATGGGCTTGTAATAAATTATCCGTTGTCTGTCTATAACAACGGTATCATGTATCAATTCTGTTTGATTAACCAAAAGGAAGTATTCCCATAACTCATGCTCGATATCGGTCGACAATACATTTTTAGGATTGCGGTTTTTAGCCGAAATACGTGAGATACTGCAATTGCATAAGTTGTTCAGGCTGTCGGTAATACCCGAAGCTTCCAGATTGCAAAATTCGACGGCATATACAGTGCCTCCCTTCTTTATAGCTCCCGAAACATTTGAAAGCAGGACCGATTGTGCCTGGCCCGATAATTCATTCCCGATTCTGAGGTAATTATTATAGTTTTCTTCGTCCAGCTTATCTGAAGCAGGTTTTTGATTACAGGAGATTATAAGCAGAATGATTACAGGCAGAATTAACAAATGTAGTTTCATAGTTATTCGTTTTATTGATTTATTTATACTATACAGCTATTAACAAACATATAATTGCACAAGTTTTATATAGCATTTATCTTCTATGCCCATTGTCTGTCGCAACCTGTATTTTAAAATCACGTAACCAACTGCTTAAAAAATGAACTATCCCGATAATCGCCCAATCCATCTAAAACCGCGGGGTTAAAAGATTTCGAATTATTCAAAACATCCAGAATCTGTTAGTCCCTTTTTATTCTTATGATTTTCTAAAATGAAGAATGAAGTGACAATATTATTCCTGAGCCTCATCAGGGCTATCCCTTCCAGGGCCACTTGACACAATCTTTGATATCGGGAAAAAGCACATAATCGGCTTTGCCTTTCATGGCCAGGGTTTTTACGTCAAGCCCTTTGAGTTCCTGTAAGGCGGCATTCATTGTTTTACCAGAAACCGACACATCATCTACAAGAAGAATACGTTTCCCTTCCAGATTTCCAAAAGGTTTTTGAATTAGTTTTGGTTCATTGTATTGGGGTGCATTTTGTTCATCGCGATAATTTAAAACCATCACCTGGAGCTCTGCATCCAGATGAAAGGCAACTATACAGGCAGGAACAATTCCCCCTGAACCAATTCCAATAACAACATCAATCTCTGGAAATGCAATTTGTTTAAGCCGCATTGAGATTTCACGAAAAGTAAGCGGAACCATATAAATGAAAGATTTAAATTAATTTACCTAATTTACCAGCAATTATCAGGTACAAGATTAATTGATTTTACCCGCTTATGCAATTTTTGTATTTAAAAACCTGATTTAAGCATTTCCCGTTTGGTCTGATCGATAGCTTCTCCGTATTCATTTGCCTGATAATATTCTATGTTGATACTTCCTAACCTTCCCAAATTGGAATTTCGATGTAAAAGGTAGAACCTTCTCCCGGTTCTGTTTCAAACCAAACGTAACCTGCAAAGTTTTCGACGATATTTTTAACAATCGCAAGGCCAAGGCCCATTCCACTGGTCTTGGTGGTAAAGCTGGGACTGAACAGCTTGTCACGTAAATCTTCAGAAATTCCTTCGCCTGTATCGGAAACTGCTATAACAGCCATATGGTCGCGGCGGCTTAAATTGATCTCGACTTTTCCTGTACTGTTTTCAGGAATCGACTGCATCCCGTTTTTCACCAGGTTTATTATAGCACGTGAAAGTTGGTCGCGATCGGCATTAACCTGAATGTATTCCAGTCCATTTGCATGAAACTCAATGTCGACCCGCTCATGCTCGAATAATTCCATCACCTTTTTCAGCTGCTCGGCAAGATAAAAAACCTGGTTCCTTGCCGTCGGGATCTTTGCAAAATTGGAAAATTCAGTGGCTATATTCGAAAGATTATCAATTTGTTCGATTAACGTTTGGGTCATCCGGTCTAAGAATTTATCGAACTCCTCTCCTTTGCCCCGGGTACGCTGCAAATGTTGGATGTTTAGCTTCATTGGAGTGAGTGGGTTTTTTATTTCATGGGCTACCTGCCGGGCCATCTCTCTCCATGCCGACTCACGTTCGGACCGGGCCAGCAATTCGGCACTGACAGCCAGTTCATCCACTTTCTTGTTATACTCCTTTACCAGGCTTCCGATTTCATCATCGCGGTTGTAATATATGGGTTCGTTGCGTTTGCCCAATTCAATTTTTCGCAGGTTCTCCTGAATGATCACCAACGGGCGTGTTATCTGGTTGGCTATAAAGATGGCGACTATGATGCTTGCCAAAAACAGCAAAACGTACAGGTTAATAAAAGCCACAACAATTGTCGATAATTCCTGACTGTAGCGATCTTGTCTGACAAAATAAGGCAGATTGATAACCCCCAGAAACTTTCCGGTATTGTTAATAACAGGTCGGTATGCTGACAAATACGACATGGTTCCTATTTCTTCAGGTTGAAAATAATTTACCTGGAAATTATGAAAGATTTCATGAAAGGCTTTCGCATTCATACGCCGTGACACCAAACCACGATAAAAAATTTCAGGCCTCGAGGAGGATATCAAGTTGCCGTCGGTGCCATAAATATTGATATCGGTCCGGAAAACATTTGACATCCGCGCCAGTTCCCGGTTCAGCCACTCCACCAAATCAGGGGTGATATCCTCCACCTCCTCCAGCCGCATATCAATCTCTTTAGCAATGGATATCATTTTCTCATTTAAATCGTTCTGGTGCTTTCCCTTGTACTCCTTCAAATTATACCAGATGGTTGCTGCCGCCACCACTAAGAGCGAAACAAAAACAATAGAAATTATGGCTGCCTGAATTCTGAATTTAAGATCGAATTTGACGGATCGTCTCCTGATGGAAGGATTGGCGATAACCAGAAGAATCAGTACCGACAGAAAATAGAAAACAAAAAGGTAAGGAAACGAAATCAGATAATCAATAAATGTATACAGGTCACGGGAAACAATTACATAATTATTCTCCCGTGTGTGATAGATCAGATGTTCCTTTCCATCCCAGCGGTTATATTCAAATTCATTATCCGATGTAAGATAACTATGAACATATAAATTATAATTATAATCGCCATGCCGGTCGGTTAGCTCGCCCCCATAATATTTTGCATAATCAAATTGCTTATAGCTCTCAGGTTTTACCATTGACTTATCAATAAGTAATTCGGGAAAACCTATCCCTTCAAAAAGTACTTCAGAATTCAGTTCAATAAAAATGGAGACTCCTTCAGCTTCGGAAGCGTGTTGATAATGAAGCCAGCCGGTATAAGAGATCCGGCCATTCATGTTATCCATAAAATAAAACCTGGTCCCGGGAATCCGCATTCCCTGGGTTTCGATCATATCTTCAAAAAAATCGATGCAGGGTGCCTTTTGATTATCAGCCTCAATAATCAGGCTGTCGGCACCGGTACAGATCAGTATCCGCAATTCATATTGCCTGAAATACCCGCTGAAATAGGTTTCATCGAGGTACTCTGCAAGACCTTCCTCTTCAAGCAGCAATAAGGGAATATTTGAATCAACATTTATTGAGTCCTGTATTTCAGAAAGAAAAACCTCTGCTGCCGGATCGCGTTCGGCAACCAGATTTACAGCCATCAGCTTTTGAATATTTCTCTGTTGATCGGCGGTATTGCTGTAGAAAACAATAAGGGAATATATTGACGAGGCCGATACAAATATTATTAGATAGCTGAGGGTAAAACGGTTAAGGTACTTCTTGCTGAACAGGGCAGCCAGCAAAGTGGCTACTACAAACAGGATCAGAGCTTCAACTGAAATTTTTTGATAGCCCACATTCTGTATTGCGGCAAGTAATAAAGCTATTACAACAGCAGCTCCTGCAAGGTGGTAGAAATGAAAATCATTGCGGAAATGATCAACGATCCGGACTGTCAGTGTGAAAACCCCCAACAGGAGCAACCCTACGGAAAAAATGGCTAGAACACTTTGAGCAGATATATCAATGATCCGGTTTAGCGAAAACGATATTGTTGAATTAAAAACCAGCTCATGAATATAGAAATGTACCAACAGATAGGAAGCAGCTGAAAAAAACAACAACAGCAAACCAATTACTTTTCTGGGCAAGAGCGAATCCTTGTGAAGCTCCTCTACATCAAGGTATTTACCCGAATGATACATCCAGAACAAGAAGAAAAGCGATAACAGGAAGAAATCGCCCAATGATGGCAACCAGTCACTCAGGGCAAACACCGATGGACTAAAAAACCTCAGTAATAAAAATACTTTTGGTACCTGAAACATAAGGTGAAGCCAATAAACAAGAAATAGAACCACAGCCAGGCCGCTGATTTTTAAAAGAAAATGAGATTGCGAGGCTGTGAATTCACGGTTGAAATAAAAAAGCAGAAAAAATAAGCCCATTAAATAAAGTAAACCCGGGAAGTACAGCTGACGTTTGGTACAAAGGAAAAACCCACGGGGCTTTATAGAGAAAACATACTCCTCTTCAAGGTTATAAACAGGAAAAGAATCATTCGGATGGCTTTTTACTACTTCATATCCATCGGGTAGCCGGTAATCATGAAAAAAAGAATTTACAAGATATTTATTCTCATGCAGGTAATTATTTTTAATAAGATGGAATCCATATATTTTATAATCGTTTACCTGGATGTTCTCTGCCACATAGAACCCGTTGGGAAGTTGAATCATCCCTTCTTCGTCGGGAAGTTCAGAAACCTTATCATAAAAGGCAATTGACCGGTCAGACCAAAATATCAGGCTGTCGTTAAAAAATACAAGAATCCCCACGCCTTCTTCTTCAAGTGTCTGACTTTGGTAATCCAGCCTTCCGCCAAAATACCCGTCAAAATCTTCTTCGTTAATCAAGGAAACTACCTGGTCAATCCGGTAATGCAGCATTCTTTCATTATCATGAAATTGCTTTCTGAAATCGCGGATCAGGTACATTTCGGGATGCCTGTTCAACAACCCATTTTCAATGATTGCTGCAATTACAAAAAAAACAAGGGCATAAATAAGGTAGCTGTATCTGTTCATTTTTCAAAACCCGCTATTCATGATGATAGGATTCGCCTTTAAGTATTGTAAAAGCCCTGTATAGCTGTTCAACGCACAAAAGTCTTGCCAACTGATGGGAAAATGTCATGGGCGACAAGGATACAGATGAAGCAGACTGCTTATAAACTTCTTCCGAAAAGCCGTAGGGCCCGCCAATAACCAGCGTCAGCTCCTTTAACCCACTTGCCATTTTTTTTTGAAGAAAATCTGCAAATTGCCTTGAAGTGAAAGCATCACCTCTTTCATCGAAAAGCAGAAATACTTTATTTGGACCCAGTTTCGATAAAATTCGTTCACCTTCCAGGATCTTTTGCTGTACAGGTGCTAAGTTTTTCCCTTTTTTAATGTCAGGAATAATCTCTAAGTTAAAATCGATGTAATGCTTTAACCGTTCTGTATATATTTCAATGCCATGTTTCAGGTACTTTTCATCTGTTTTTCCTACTGCCAATAAAGTTAGTCTCATGCTAATAATGAATTTTATTTTTTAAATTTACCAAAAAAAAGGTTTGAACCACTTTTTGCATGGTTTTTGTAAATTAAAGGGCGCTTAAGAACGAATAAATAAAATTTAATAAAATGCCATCACTAACTAAAAATCTTTTTACAGTTTTTCTTTTTACCGGAATGTTCCTGTCTGTTATACCGGTAAATGCACAAATCACCGATGAAATTATTTTAAGCCTGAAGTCGGGAAATGCAAAATCACTCTCAGCATTTTTTAATCAGAATGTGGAATTGGTAGTTCAGGAAAATGATAATGTTTACAGCAAGGCACAGGCACAACTAATTGTAAATGAATTTTTCAACGCCCACTCACCACAAAATTTTTCAATAATTCACCAGGGAGGAAAAGAAGGAGCTCAGTATGTCATCGGCAATCTGGAAACAAAAAGAGGTTCCTTCAGGGTTTATTTTTTACTTAAAAAAAATGACGGTCAGGATTACATCCACCAGCTAAGAATTGAAAAACAAGAATGACCCTATGGCAAATGGGCTTCTAAACCGGAAAACGTATAAAGAAATAAAAGAACTAGTAACAGAAAAAGCACGCAGAATATCGCTGCCCTTTTTTGACGGAATACCTATATACGATGTTGCGGTATTTTTTTGGCACAGCATAGTCAACGGTGCCATTACTACCAGAGCCTCAGCCATAGCCTTCTCATTTTTTATCGCATTGTTCCCTGCAGTCCTGTTTTTATTTACACTCATTCCCTATATCCCGATCCGTAATTTTCAGAACGAACTGTTCCAACTCCTTCATGAGTTGTTGCCTGAAAGTACTTTTGCCACTGTTGAAGACACACTTACCGACATAATTATGCGTCCGCGTGGAGGATTGCTCTCGTTGGGATTCATTATGGCCCTGATATTTTCGACAAACGGGCTTGCTTCAATGATGACCGCATTCGATGCCACTATCCACAGCATTAACCGCCGCACCTGGATCAGCCAGCGCCTTGCCGCTATTCTTTTGCTTATTATATTGTCGGTACTGCTGTTCTTTGCCGTTGCTTTGATTGCCGGAGGGCAGATTGTTATTGGCTACCTTCAGAACAGCCTGATCCTGCAGGATCGCTTTACAATTTTTCTTATAAATTTTGGTAAATGGCTTGTTATAATCCTGCTGTTGTTCTTTGCCACTTCCTTTTTATATTACATGGCACCTGCAAAAAAAACCCAGTGGCGCTTTTTTTCTGCCGGCAGCACCCTGTCCACCGTCCTCAGCCTGGCTGCATTAACCGGCTTTTCATTCTACATCAACAACTTCAGCCAGTACAATAAGCTGTATGGGTCAATCGGTACTTTACTCATTATCCTGTTCCTGATGTACCTGTTATCACTAATCCTATTAATTGGTTTTGAATTGAATGCCAGCATTTACCAGGCAAAAACCGAAAAAAAAGAATGATTATTTCCCTTGTCTGAATAAAATTTCCTTTTCCTGTTTTGTAAGGCTCTCATAACCCGTTTCCGCAATTTTATCCAGGATACGATTAATTTCCTCCTGTTGGATATTCATTTGTTTGTTGTATTCATAATCATCCCGTGGTGGCTTCTTAAAGCTAACTTTCATCTTCTCCCTGGGCTTAAACACATTTTCCAGTTTCCCAACAATATTTACAACAGCTGATCCGCGGTCTTTCCCCCTGCGGAGCTGATTGATATAAAACCACCCCCAGAAAGCACCACCAAGATGCGCCAGGTTACCACCGGGATTGGAAGCAGAAATGCTGATTATTGACAATACAACATAAAAAGCAGAAATATACTTTAACTGAAATCGTCCGATAAAAAACAGATGTATTTCCCGATTGGGATCGTAAACTGCAATGGCCATTAAAACAGCAAAAACCGAAGCCGATGCACCCAGCATTATACTGTTCATCTGTTCAAAGGCCGGAAAGATGTTAAACGCAAGAATATAAATTAAAGCTCCGGCAAGTCCACCCATCAAATAAACACTCAGCAATTTCTCTCCCTCAAAATGGTACAGAAACAATTTACCAAACCAATACAACCCTAATACATTGAAAAGCAGGTGTAGAAATCCTTCATGCAAAAACATATATGTAATGGGAGTCCAGGGACGGGTAATAAGCGTTCCCAGATCTGAAGGGACTGATAACCAGACAACCAGTGGAAAATATACACCTGCCAGGTAAAAAAACAATCCGATTATCTTAACAACCAAAAATACGCCAAGATTAATATATATAAGCCGTGTTAAGGCGGATCCGTGCCTGAACGTACGTTTTATGTCGCTCCAAATATCCATTTCAATAAAAGTGTGTTGTCTTTTTATTCCAGTACTTAATGAGCAGGTATCCAAACAACATGCCACCAAGATGGGCAAAATGGGCAATGTTGCTTCCAGGTTTTGAGAATCCAAGGTAAAGCTCTATTAATCCGTACCCTATAACAAAATATTTAGCTTTAATTGGAATAGGTGGAAAAAGTAACATCAGCTGGGTATTGGGGAATAACATCCCGAAGGCAAGCAACACTCCAAATACAGCGCCTGATGCCCCCACAGTAGGGATATCCATCTTCAGTTGCTTGATCCTTTCCATGAGGTTTAATCCTTCAGCAGCATATGCTGAACTGGCAGGATCATCGTACCATGTATTGATAAAATCGCGCACCTGGGCCGATGCCTGAGGAAGGTTTCGGCTGACAAACTGATCGAGCAACTCGGGGGAAGGTGTATTTCTGAAGGCATCAATAGCATTTTGAATAGAATTAAATTCCAGATAGTTTACAAAATTATGCAGAACTATGGCACCCAGTCCGGTAACAAAATAATAAACCAAAAACCGCTGCGAACCCCATACAGTCTCCAACACCCGGCCAAACATATACAGGGCAAACATATTAAAGAACAAATGCCAGATACCTCCATGCATAAACATGTGGGTGACAATTTGATGCAACCTGAATTTCTCGGATTCGGGATAAAACATGGCAAGATGTTCCACCAGGTCGATACCTGCATTCTGCAAAATGAAAGTAGCAATCAACAGAAGAATATTTATTAAAATCAGATTTTTAACAACCGGTGGTATAGAACCCATTGCAGGACGATAATTCATAAACTATTATTTTTTGGGCACCGGCAAATGCCAGGCCATATTATAAAAAACTGCAAGATAACGACATCTTGTCATTTATTAAACGTCTTTTCAATATCCTCCAATGGAATTATAGTTAAAACTTTTTTTCCTTCGGGAGAAAAGTTCGGTGTAGCACAAGCAAACAAATTATCGATCAGATAATCGATTTCTCCTTGTTTTAAGGTTGTACCGTAATTCAAAGCCGATGCCTTTGCAAGCGACATGGCCACCTGCTCCCTGGCCTTTGCCCTGGCATCCACCGGCGAATTTTTATATTCCTCAAGTAACTTTTCCACGATCAGTTCCGGAGACGACACATCAAGCACCCCTGGTGTGCCATTTATTATAAATGTATTGCGACCGAACTCACGAATATCAAATCCCAATGCCATCAGGTCGTCCAGAATTTCATGCAGCAGGGTGCTATCACCCGGCTCGAGCTCTATTGTCTGCGGAAATAGTTGCTGTTGACTGGCCACCGAATCGGACTTAAGGACTTCCAGAAATTTCTCATATAAAATTCGTTCATGAGCACGTTTCTGGTCAATTATCATCAATCCTGACTTTACAGGTGAAAGAATATATTTCTGCTTAAGCTGCATTGCTTTTTTCCCGGTGAATGGTTCCCCATCCTGACCACCGTTGCTTTCATCATTTCCAAACAACAGGCGCATATTGTCACTCTCTGAAGCCTGTCCCGTATATAAATCTTCCCACTGCCCCGGATTCTTCTTTCCTGTACCTGGTTGGCCCCGAAAATTTGCTGTAACAGTCATGTGCTGATCAAAAGGATTATACCCCGGGTTAACTGTAATTTCGGGAAAAGCAACCTTTGTTTTGTCTTTTTCAGGTACAGGTATTTCGATGCTGCCCCTCTGATCGAAATCGATCGACGGAACAACATTGTGTCTGCCCAGACTCTCCCGAATGGACGCATGGATAATTTGCCATAACGCCACCTCATTTTCAAATTTTATTTCAGTTTTGGTAGGATGCACATTGATATCAATATCGGCGGGATTAATCTCCAGATACAGAAAATACGAAGGAAATGAATCAGCCGGCAGCAGTTTTTCATATGCCTGCATCACTGCTTTATTAAAATAGGGGTGCCGCATGTACCGCTTGTTAACAAAGAAAAACTGCTCTCCCATCGTTTTACGGGCGAATTTGGGTTGCCCGATATAGCCCGATATACCAATCATGCTTGTACTTTCCTGAACAGGAATCAGGCTGTTGTTAATATTTTTTCCAAATATCCCTGAGATGCGTTTTCTCAGGTTGCCTGCTTCCAGCTCATAAAGCTGTGAATTGTTATGGTACACTGAAAACCGGATATCGGGGTTTGGAAGTGACACCCTTTGGATTTCATTAATTATATACTTGAGTTCGGTGGAATTCCCCTTCAGGAATTTACGTCGTGCGGGAACATTAAAGAACAGGTTCTTGACAGTTATGGAGGAACCGTTGCCACAGGCCACGGGTTCCTGTGAAAGTACTTGCGAACCGGAAATAAGGATAAATGTCCCCACTTCATCTTCCACCCTTTTGGTCCGAAGTTCAACTTCGGCAATGGCTGCCACCGAAGCCAGCGCCTCGCCCCGAAAGCCCATTGTACGTATGCAGAACAGATCGTTTGCCGTATTGATCTTTGAAGTGGCATGCCGTTCAAATGCCATCCGGGCATCGGTGGGCGACATACCACAGCCATTATCTGTAATTTTTATTAAGGTTCTCCCTGCATCCTTTATGTTGACAGTAATCTCTGTTGCACCGGCATCAAGTGCATTCTCCACCAACTCCTTCACCACCGAAGCCGGTCGCTGGATCACTTCTCCGGCAGCAATCTGATTGGCTACCGAATCGGGTAATAATTGAATAATATCACTCACTTAAAAAACAAAATCAGAATAAAAAAACAGGTAAAAAATGAGCGACAAAATCATAATGAGTATAATAAGGCGTGTATTGGACGCTTTCCGTGCACCGGGTGAAGATTTTGAAAATCCTTCCTGTGCCTTTCTGAACTGTCCCTTAACGTTTGGCCGGTAAATCCTGCCATCGGCCTTTTTCTCATCTACAATTCCCAGCTCTTCCTTTATCCTGCGTTCCCTTTCATCACGTTCCTCCTTGTCGGGATCGTAGAAACGCGGAGTAATATTGAATTTTTTTGTACCCGGTGTATAAAAAAACCGTCCAATCATATTGTTCCTTTTGTTTTTACAAAGATACGATTAATTCACAAAATGCATTCCAATTTGACGGCGAAGGCACAGAGGGGGGAAAGCGAGCAATCCTTTTAATTGCCGTGCAATAATCCTAAAAAATTACATGAGTAAATCAGGAACAACAAAAACAGGAGAGATAGATTACAGACCCTGCAATGAAATGGTGCATTTAAGCCCCATGAACAATACAGGCACGTATATTTTCAGATTGTTTAATGGAAGCCTTGGATCTCTTATGATAGAATCCTTTTAAAAATACTGGTTCCTACCCACTCATACTTGTACTAATCAGGGCAAGGAAAGTAAATCCACATGCTGCTGGCACAGAAACTATTCGAAAAATCTCTGTGCAGCTGTTCCTGAAGACAAAAGAAATGCAGATATGCATCCTGAAAATAACTTAACCTTCAGGATCTTCGCAGATCCTGAAGGTAACCATTTTGAGACCAACAAATCATTAAACCCGCAATATGTGCTGCATCGAAATAAAGAGAATTCAGATTTAAAGGGACCAGACACATTAAATCCGGAACTAAAATTGTAATCTAAATTACTTCTTCTTCCGTTCCCATATAGTGTTTTTGAGCTCCTTTAACATGCTCACATGCCATATCCACCTCGCGTTTAAACTGTTCAAAGTCGATCTGAAGTCCATTCACGTAAGCACTCCATCCGGCAGTGGATTTGGCAAAATGAACGGCATCTTCTATCTCCTCCTCAGTTGCACCATTCAAACGGGCCAGCTCGGTGTGAAAATAAGCGCAGTAGCGACATTTGGTAACTGCAGATATAGCAATTCCCATTAGTTCGCGGTATTTGTTTGGTATAGGGCCTTCTTCAAGCTGAACGCGCTTGAAAAGATTCCATTCCAAATCAAGTGATGATTCAGGCACAGCCTTAAACATTGAAGGCACCAGACCGAATGTCTGTTCAATTTCCCGAAACACTTCTTCTTTTTTCATAATACAATCCTCCTCATTTTAAAAATTTTGAAAATCCCATAACTTGAATAATCACAGGACAGGTTTTGGGAATCAGCTGAGGGATGATTATTAGATAATCAGATTAAAGTTCCTTTCACTGGTAAAATCAGAACTAAAGCCATTTAACTGCGTCACATATTGCGACATTCAAGTTAATACTTATTTATTTCAAATAAAATACTTTATAGTATTTTATTTCTGTAGATAAATGTAATTATTAAATATTGCAGTTCCTGGATGAAAAAGGTATGGCATTCTATAGGTTCTATTTATACCGCAGGCCAACTATTCCGATTTCTTCAGAATTTCAAACAATTCATCGTCATTGAGCACAACAGGATTGCCCTTCATACTGCTGGCATTTTTTGCCTTTTCAACCAGATTCAGGAATTGGACGGAAGTAAGTCCAAAGGATGAAAGCCGGGGTATCTGTAACTTTTGTATTAACCGTTCCACCCATTCGATGCCGTCGGATGCAGCAGCTTTTGAATTTCCTGTCAATATACGTCCCAGCTCATGGAACTTTTCAATGGAGTGCTGCAGGTTTTGTTCTTTTACAGCTTTATAGTTGACTTTCATTACCGCCGGAAGTAACGTGGCACACACTGCACCATGAGGAACAGAAAACATACCGCCCATGGGGCCGGCAAAACCATGAACAGCTCCCAGCTTCACGTTGGCAAGTGCCATTCCTCCCAGCATAGCCGCAAAAGCCATATCTTCACGGGCAACCCGGTTGCTGCCGTCATCATAGGCTGTTTCAAGCGAGGCAGCGATTCTGTGCATCCCTTCGCGGCACAATGTGTCGATAAAAGGGTTCGACTGATTGGAGACAAATGTTTCAAGCAGATGTGTCAGGGCATCCATACCAGTAGCTGCAGTAATTTCCGCTGTCATCGAAAAGGTAAGTTCCGGGTCAATG
>OBJA01001746.1_pt1 | contig 14063 bp, 9 predicted proteins | sample 1519751 | NCBI WGS metagenome assembly OBJA01 (sample SAMEA3881238, study PRJEB22517) | soil metagenome | biome: lake sediment; feature: soda lake sediment; material: sediment, water from around vicinity | place: India | collected 2013-12-23 | depth 3 m | reverse complement strand
TTCTTAATTGTTTGATTTAGTATTGAATTTAGTGCGTGACAATGGTAAAATAAAAAAGCCTTGCGGATGTGGCGAAATTGGCAGACGCACTAGACTTAGGATCTAGCGCCTTACGGCATGGGGGTTCGAGTCCCTTCATCCGCACCATATGTAAAATAACCCACTATTTAGTGGGTTTTTTGTTGTTTAATTTATTTTTGGTGGCATTTTCGTGGCAAAATCTTATAAAAATATCGCACGATAATAACAAGTGGCACACTTATTCCTTCTCTTTAACCAAGTGATAAGACCAGCACGCCTAATATGGTGAACTAACCGCTTAAAGGCGGTTTATGTTTGCTATTATGGAGATTTCGATGTGATATGCAACAAAAATATGCATCGAAACCTTGATTATCGATGCAAAATGCAACGATAAATGCAACGATAAATAAATCGTTGCAATAATTTGGGAGAAATGATACACTTACTCTAAGAGGTGAAACATGGATAGAAGAGAAACCAGAAATCTTGAATTCAAGTTAGAAATATCAAAATCATATTTAAAAACAGTAAGTGCATTTGCTAATTACGGAGATGGAGAAATATATTTTGGAGTTGATGATAATGGTAATCAGGTTGGTCTTGATAATCCAAAAAAGGTAGCACACAATATTGAAAATCAAATCAATGACAATATAAAACCATCACCAAACTTTCTTATTGAGATAAATGAAAAGAGTAAGGTTGTACATCTATTTGTGTATCAAGGGTTAAATAAACCGTATTTTTATAATGGTAAAGCGTATAAAAGATCTGATTCTTCGACAATCGAAGTAGATAGATTTGAATTAAACAGACTTATTCTTGAAGGGAATAATGAAGATTTTGAAGCTCTACCTTCAAAAAATAAAGATTTGCAGTTCAACTATTTGGAGAATAAGTTGATTGAAAAGCTAAACATTGAAGAATTAAACATTGATATACTAAAGACATTGAGTCTATACAGCGATAAATCAGGTTATAACATAGCAGCCGAACTACTTTCAGACAATAATTCATTTATGGGTATAGAGTACACTCAGTTTGGATCAGATATCAATACTGTTGTTAACCATGATAGTTTTAGTGGTTTATCAATGATTGAACAATTTGATAGGACCATAAATGTATTCCAACAACTCTATAGTTATGAAATAATAAACGACACACAACGCAATCGAGTTGAGCTCATCCCATCACTAGCATTTAGAGAAATAGTTGCTAATGCTATTGTTCACCGAGTGCTAGATATAAAAACCTCAATAAAAGTATCCTTTTTTCCTGATTTTGTTGAAGTTTCTTCACCTGGTGGTTTACCAAGTGGAATAAGTAAAGAAGAATATCTTAGGGGTCAAATTTCAATTTTAAGAAATCCAATTTTTGGAAATGTATTTTTCCGTTTGGGTTACATTGAGAAGTTTGGGACAGGTATTCGCAGAATTATGAAATCCTATGAAAATAGTATAAGAAAACCTTACTTTACATTTAGTGACAATTCGATCGTTGTTAGATTACCTGAATTATCGATGGAAATTGGTGGATTGAGTAAGGATGAGTCAATTCTGCTAAATGTTATGACCAACAACAAGTTGTATAAAAGAAAAGAAATAGAAGATGAGTCTGGATTCAATAAGGATAAAGTAGTTAGACTCCTTAATAAACTAATCGATGCTGGCCTAATAACAAGACATGGATTAGGGCCGGAATCGAAGTATTTGAAAAATTGACAACTAGTCATTTATTCATAAGGCTAAATGATAATCTCAGCTTGACTTACTTTCACCAAAACTAACAATTGATGGGAGTCCTATTATTAGATTAATTGAAAAATTATTTGGAAATGAAGAGATCGATAGACCTTGTATGCGTGTAAAAAATAATCAATTGAACTCTAAACTGGTATATAACTGAATATTTGTACAATCAGTTGAACTAAATGACCAAGTGATAAGACCAACACGATTCATCTCCACCAATATTCAAAACAGTTTCAAAGCAGTTTTTTTGATTATATCGTATATAATTTATTGGTCGACTAAAAGAGTAAACATCTATTCAATATCGTTCGTTATTTTGTGAATATGCTTCATAAAATTTCATTTCTAGTTAGCCGGGTAAATTCCGGGTAAATGTCATTAAATTTCTTTTGAAATCTTTTGGAATTATGGCAAAATTATCGTGTAGAATCCAATAGATAGACATTTATTTGAATCTTTGTGTAAATGTGGGGTATTCCCTTCATCCGCACCATTCTGATATAGAGACCATGGTATTAAACCCATGATTTTTTAATGTTTAATGAGTCAAATTATATTACTTCATGTTAATTATCGTTTGTGTATCTTTTTTAAAAATTAGATATATAATACTTATATCGATCGTAATCAGATTTGATAATGTTGTTTCATGCAATGAGGAGGTACCCATGGATAAAGAAACATTAGACGTCATTGAGAAACAAGAGCTTTCTTTAGAGAAAGAGCTAGAAGAGAAGTTGTTTAGTAGAAATACAAACAAACTTGGTGTTGATCTAAATCCAGTTGTTTCATTAACTACGATTATTCTTATTGCGATTTTGTCACTTTATGTATTGATTTCTCAGCAGGGATGGTTTGGATTGCGACCTGCAATTGAAACCTTTAATCTGATGACGTCTTGGATTGTGTCAAACATGGACTGGGTATTTATCTTATCTGGAAACGTCTTCGTAATTATAGCTATATACCTTGCCCTTTCAAAACTTGGGAGAATCCGAATAGGTGGATTACATTCGAAACCTGAGTTCAGTAATTTTGCTTGGTATGCAATGTTAATCAGTGCAGGAATGGGAATTGGATTAATGTTTTGGGCTGTTGGAGAACCTCTGACACATCTAAATGTCGTTCCTCCGATATTTGAAAGCTCAAATCTTCCAGCACAAGCTATGGCCGTCACATTCTTACATTGGGGGTTACATCCATGGGCAATATATGCTGTCCTAGCACTTGCGATCTCATATTTTGCATATAACAAAAAGCTTCCTTTATCATTACGATCGGTTTTTTATCCTCTTTTCAAAGAGAAGGTATTTGGTCGTTTGGGTGATGTAATTGATATTGTGGCAGTACTTGCAACTTTATTTGGATTAGCAACATCACTAGGTTTGGGTGTACAGCAGATTAATGGAGGAATGAACTATCTTTTCGGGATGCCAGTATCAACACTCTTCCAAGTAATACTAATAATTGCGATCACCGCAGTTGCAACCATTTCAATTCTTTCAGGAATTGATAAAGGAGTTAGAGTATTATCCGAATGGAATATGAGGATAGCATTTACATTAATGTTGCTAATTTTCTTATTGGGTCCTACGATATTTATTATTCGTTTATTTTCAAACTCACTTGGGTTGTATATCGGTAGTATTATACCGTCTGCATTTTTCTTAAGCATGGATGATGGGGGAGCACGTGCTTGGCAAGGAGCATGGACCGTGTTTTACTTAGCTTGGTGGATCTCTTGGAGCCCGTTTGTAGCGATGTTTATTGCTCGAGTTTCCAAAGGTAGAACGATTCGAGAGTTCGTTCTGGCAGTTTTAGTTGTTCCTTCTATGTTGTCATTTGTATGGTTATCTGTTTTTGGTGGAACAGCGATGCAAGTGGATGCATCCATAAATGGTGCTCTTTTTAGTATGGTGCAGACTGACTATTCAATTGCGCTTTTTGAGATGATTCAAAGAATGGATATAAGTGTTTTGAGAGGTGTTATAAGTGTCATCCTCTCTATTATTGGAACAGTGCTAGTGATATCGTTTTTTGTAACATCAAGTGACTCAGGTTCAATTGTTGTAAATAGTATCACCTCTGGTGGTAGACTCAAAACTCCTGCAAGACAACGTGTTTTTTGGGCTGGACTTGAAGGGTTTGTGGCTGCTTTATTATTAATAATTGGAGGGAACGAAGCTTTAGGTGCACTTCAAGCAGCTGTGATTGCAACTGGTCTTCCATTTGCGATTATCATTCTGTTTATGAGTATTCTGCTTATATTCAGTTTACAAAAAACATATCATAGACAAAAACGTTTACGAGATGAGCAAATGGTATTAAGAGCGATTGAAGATAGCGCTTTAGACATTGATATGGAACCTGTATATCGCGAGGAAAGAAAAAGAAAACAGCGAATAAAACGAAGACAAAAGCAAAAAGAAAAAGAAGAAAAAGAAAGAAATGCTTCAATTTAGAACTATAAAGAGAGTTACTCAATTAAGTAACTCTTTTTTATTTTCGTGTGATATACGATTTAAGAGAATTATGTGTTGTCAAATGATTTAACAATTTTATTGCAATTGCCTGATACAAATGGTAATCAATGTAAAACTGGATACTTCCTAACAAATAGTTGTTTCTTTGATTCTAAGCTTGTATGTGAGCACATTCAAAATGAATGTTTTGCTAGATACGATTATGATACAATGACTCTACTAATAAATCATTCAATTAATTGTTGGAGAGTTGAATAAAAGTCTCACTTGTATCCTCATGATTTTATTAAGAAGTTTATTAGCATCATTTACTTTAGAAGCTAATGCTGTCTGTGATGGCAATAAAGGAGGAAAATGTGGTAATAACTCAATTTGAAATTTATATTTACGCAACAAAAGAGAAAGTATGGAATACTCTCTGGGATGATGATTCATTTTGTGATTGGGCAAGTATAATTGATGAAGGAACCTACAAGGTAGGAGAAATGAAGGAAGGTCAAGCTATCCAGTTTATATCTTCTATTAATGGTTATGGAGTAACTAGTTTAGTAGAGAAACTTATCTTGTATGAGCTTGTGATTTTTAGACATAACATTGATACATTTGAAAAAGGCAAACAAGTGAGAGATGAAGAATGGTCTGGCGGGACAGAGAGTTATAAACTAGTTGAGAAAGAAGGAGTGACAGTATTAACTGTTGAAATGGATGTACCTAATCATCAGATAGATATGTTTAGTAATAGGATGCCAAAAGCTTTGGAGCGGATAAAGAAACTCGCTGAAAACTTATAGCACTGATAACTAATTGAAAAAATAGGGATAGATTATTAAACTGGATGAATTTAAAGGAGGTTGTAGTATGAAAACAGAGATAATGTTTCATTGTGGTAATGCACCAAAAATGGAACGAGTCATTGAACTAACAGTTGCACTGGCAAGAAACGATCTTAGTTTGATCAAAGAAAATGTGCGTCAAGATTTTGTTTGGAAGATCAAAGGTGAGGATGAATCAACCTCACTAAATGATTTAACTCTTGTGTTTGATAAATGGCCCACAACATCAAAGCTAACTGTTGTAAATGCATTAAGTCATGGTAACGGTGCAATGTGTGAAGGAGAACTTTTACTAGAAGATGGTAAACTTGTTTACTTCTGTAATGTCGTACAGTTTGTGAATACTGCAAAAGATGCTTTAGTCAAAGAAGCGCACACTTACTTTATAGATCATCAACAGAAGTAATTCGACTACAGTTGCTAGATTTAGCTTACTGATTAATACTTCTTAAAAGAATGGTATGTTCCAGCTTGCAATGCGCATTAATTGTTTACATTAAAACCCATTATATGCATTCTAGATTTCTTGTAATGTTTGATAAAAAAACTGTTAGCAAGCAGTTTTTTTGATGTTTAGAAATAATACAAACTCTAACTAATACCACTGTATAAAATAATTAATAAATGGCGATGTGCTATAAAACAAAGGAAAGAATAATTGTAAATCCTACCATTAATACATTGCTATAACTGTGCATGATCATTGGATAAACAACACTCTTTGATTTTTCATAGCAATCACCATAAAAATAACCTAAACCAATGGATAATATTACTTGCATTAATGAATACGTTACACTAAATGGGTTGAATGAAAATCTCATATGTGCCATTCCAAAGATGATAGAAGCAAACAACACGGCATAACTAACCTTAATGTTTAAGCGTTTATTTGTTACTAAGTAAGCAAAACCACTGATGGCAAATGCTCTATAGATAAGTTCTTCTGAAGGTCCTGATAAAAGAAGTTGAAACCCTAAATATCCTGAGATATTCCTAATTGTTAGTGGATATTGAAATGATTGAAACCCATTGGTTAATACAATGATGATGTAAGCAATAATAGTATAGCCAGTAAAAATCATCATAAACTTAGCTAAATACTTCATGCCTTTTTCTTTATCTCCTAGACCTAAATGAAACTTGATTTTTAATGTTTTCGTCATGATATACATAAGAACAAGGATGATAAGCGCTTGTGCAATATGGTGGATACTAATCCACATAAATGTGCCATCTGGATCAATAGCAGAGTAATCAAATAAATCTGCAACCCATCCTCCTATTCTTGGAGCAACAAGTAAAACAAGTGCTAAAACAAACATGTTTATGAACTTCAATACATTCTTCATAGTCTCGGTTCCCCTTTTAAGTAAACATTTTCACATACTATACTTATTGTATTATGATAAGTCCGCTTTAACAATATAATCTTACAGATGTTGGAGTAGTTTAATGGTAAGCTCTTTTATTGTGCCTCTATTAGGTATTATTAAAGGATTTAACAATATATATTGACTTCAAATCATAATTTGCATACAATCAATTTAAGAAACAAAACGATGAGTAAGAAGAGTATGACTATTTTAAGATCAAAGAGAGTCGGGATAGGTGAGAGTCCGATATCAGCAACTAGTCAGAATGGGCTTACGAGTGGGCGCTGAACTTTGAGTATGCAACCCGGGATCTCCCGTTATAGAGATAGGATATCGGTAATCATACCCGTATCTGATTAAGTGGGTTTAATAACCAACTGAGGTGGCACCGCGGTCAATCGTCCTCTACGCATTTATATGCGTGGAGGATTTTTTTGTTTAAGACATCAACCGAAAAGGAGAAAGAGAATGGAAAGAAGTGATGGATATTTTGGAGAGTTTGGTGGAGCATTTGTTCCAGAGTCATTAAAAGCTGTGTTAGAAGAGTTGGGAGATAATTTTTACAAGTATATTGATGATCCAACGTTTATCAAAGAACTGGAGTATTATCAAAAGCAGTATATTGGAAGAGCTAATCCGTTGTATTATGCACAACGTCTGACTCAGCATGTCGGTGGTGCCAAAATCTATCTAAAGCGAGAAGATCTTAATCACACCGGTGCACACAAAATCAATAATGCGATTGGGCAAGCATTGTTAGCTAAGAAAATGAATAAGAAGCGGATAATTGCTGAAACTGGTGCAGGCCAACATGGCGTTGCCACAGCTACTGTTGCAGCTTTGTTTGGTATGGAATGCATCGTATACATGGGTGAAGTTGACATGAAACGACAAGAACTGAATGTTTTTCGTATGGAGATGTTAGGTACCAAAGTTGTTCCCGTAACAAGTGGAACAAAAACCTTAAAAGATGCAGTAGATGCCGCATTGGAGGACTATGTTAAGCATGCTGATGACACCTTCTATCTTTTAGGTTCAGCGGTTGGACCACATCCATTTCCAACCATGGTACGCGAGTTTCAAAGTGTGATTGGTAAAGAAGCACGCCAACAAGTGCTCGATGCTGAAGGGCGTTTACCTGATTATGTAGTGGCTTGTGTTGGGGGCGGTAGTAATGCCATTGGTTTATTTCATCCGTTTGTTGAAGACACATCAGTTAAGATTGTTGGCGTTGAGCCAGCAGGAAAAGGATTGAACACCAATGAACATGCTGCATCAATTACAAAAGGTGATGTTGGAGTCATTCATGGTTTCAAGTGCTACACACTAACAGATGCTGATGGTGAAATAATGCCGGTACATTCCATTGCAGCGGGTCTTGATTATCCGGGTGTTGGACCTGAACATAGTCACTATCATAAATCCAAGCGTGCACAATATGTCAGTGTAACAGATCAAGAGGCGATTGATGCGTTTTTCTTACTCTCAAAAACCGAAGGAATCATACCTGCAATTGAAAGTTCTCATGCCATATCATATGCTGTTCAGTTAGCAAAAGAGCTTGAACAAGACAATATTATCATTGTCAATCTTTCAGGACGTGGTGATAAAGATGTTAACCAAATCAAGGAAATCATAACAGCTAAAATATGAGTGAAAGATGATTTTGTCTTTCCTGGCTTGTGAAACAAGGGTTTAAAAAGTGGAATAAAAATTCCACTTTTTAGAATACTAAACAATTGATTAGTTTGAACTAATCAAGAACGGCTTTTACAAGCACGATCAGAGATTCCAAAGCTAGAACAGTTATACTTTCTGATTAATTGATGTTTAGTGATTGAAGAGCCACTTTTTGATAATTCAGTAAAAAAACCTTTGTATAAAAAAGCAAAAGAATACATAGGATACTCTCTAAAAACATCTCTAATTTTGTCAGGGGTTGGATGTGTTCCTTCGAAGATTACAACATTGGATTGCGGTACTTGACTTACTAAATCCGGTTCATCTTGTATTCTAGACAGTACAATGTAGTATCTAATCATAGTTTACCTCCTAATGGTGTTCTATCACCTGGATTAATCGTAGCATGTATCAGATTTTAAAAAATTATATCACCCGTTGTTTATACATAATAGTAATACATAAGCATGTGTAAAGAGTAGGCTAATTTGTGTATAAAAACAAGTGGACTTACATTCCATGGACATTTTACTTGCCAACATCAACATTTGCCTTAGAGTGGTACAGTTGGCGAGCTTCTCTTGGGGTCAAACCAGTATGGTTTCTAAATGCTTTACTAAAGTGCTGACTAGACGAAAATCCTAACATTGATGCTAACTCAGATATACTATAATCTGAATATTGTAGTAACTCTCTTGCTTTGTTTATTTTGGAGGTTGCGATGTATTTTTGTGGTGATACATTAAGTTTCTCTTTAAAAACATTGAACAGATAACTAGAAGAAAAATTAACATGAGAAGCAATCATTTCGACTGTTATTTTTTCATATATATGATCTTGTATGAATTTTGTTGCATCAAACAAAACATTTTTTATATCATTTATCTCACAGCTTTTGGAGTAGTCAGGTTTGTTTAATTGCTTTCGGTAAACATGGATGCAAATAGCTTTAAACAAGTTTTGGCATAACAGGTAATAGCCTGGATTCTTTTCTTCAAATTCCTCTAAAATCCGACAAAAAAGAATTTGCAATGGTTTTTCTTTTGAATGATAGACAATTGGAGATTTGTGATATCCAATGATGCTTAAGAACTCACTCTCTAAATATGCGGTTGATAATGTGAAATAGATAAATAAAAACTCGGTATTTGATTCTAAGACTTCAACAGCATACAAAGCGTTTGGTCGAGTCAACAAAACATCTCCTTTATTAAGGACATATTCTTTATTGCCATATGTGAAATTTATTTTACCTTCTACGATGAAAGCAATACGATAGTAGGGCAGTGTTTTGCCTTCGACTTTTTTATGATGAGTTACTTTCCAACGCCCGCAAGAAAGAAAATTAAACTTAAATCCTTCTATCACAGTTGAAAGGTGATCAGGTTGAACAAACTCTATTAAGCTTGAATAGTTTGACATGACAAATACCTCGTTACAGCAGTATTATTCCACATGTGAAAAAATTGTCAATGTTTTTATACATTTACTAATGAAAGATATACAACTATATTTTCGAAGATAGGTATACTTTTAGAGGTAAAGGAGAATAAAATGAAAAAGTTATTTGTATTATTGCTTACAACAGTACTTGTGATGTCATTGGGTGCATGTAGCACAAGTAATCAAATTGAGTATGATCGTTCAGAGTCAGCTGAAGTTATTGTTGTTGGTGCAGGGGCTGCAGGTTTGTCAGCAGCATTATCAGCAATTGAGAATGGAGCTGAGAAGGTAATTATTCTTGAAATGCTTTCACGATCTGGTGGAGCATTGAACACGACTAGTGGTACGATTTCAGGTGCTGAAACTATCATTCAAGAGCTTGATGGATTAACAGAAGACTCACTTGAATTATACAAAAGAGATATTATAGAAGAAGGTAGTAAGCATGGAGGCACTCCAAATGAAGAGTTAATAGATGTATATGTTAATGAAACAAAATATGCTGTTAATTGGTTGTGGGAGAAAGGGCTTAAAGATTACAATTTCGCTACTGATTCAGAAGGTCGAAAAAGTGTATTTGCTCCAGAGCATACCTTGTACTCTTACCCAAGATCATACAAGCCAATAGCAAAAGATAGACAAAATTATCGGTCTGCTGTACATGAAGTTTTAGATCAATTGATTGAAAATGAAGACAAGATAGAAATTCATTTTTTGGTTAAAGCTGAGAGACTGATTGCAAATAAAAATGGACAAGTTGTATCTGTCTTAGCTACAGACATTAAGTCAAACGAAGTTGTTAAATATGATTCAACCCGAGGCGTTATTATGGCGACTGGTGGTTATGCTGCAAATCAGAAACTAATGGGGCGCTTTAATGAACATGGAGATGTGTTTATTACAGGTGGGTTAGCCACAGCAGATGGGCTAGGAATACGGATGATGCAAGAGGTTGGTGGTGCTCTAACTTTAGAAGCCATGGGATGGATTCCAACCTATCCAATGGGACTTGAAAGTCTAGACTATCCAGGAACAGGACGTATTGCTACGACAAAAACACAGTTCGCAGGTGGAATCTTAGTTAATAATGAAGGACTACGATTTGTTGATGAAACAACAAGAGATGTGGTTAAAAGAGAAGTTGCTTTAGAGGAGCAACCTGGCGGTGTACAGTATGAGATTTACACAGATAAAATTGTTCAAGACTTAATTGCAGCAGGTCAAGGTGCATTCATGCAATTCTTCTTTTTAACAGAAGCATTTGCCCCTTATGTGACTAAGGCTAGTTCACTAGAAGAGTTAGCAACAAAGCTTGAGATACCTGTGGACCAGTTTGTCCAAACGGTAAACACATACAATGAATCAGTAGAAAGTAAAAACGAAGACGAATTTGGCAGAAAATTCGATGAAGTGTCACAACCATTCAACGTTGCTATTAATAAAGTTGAAGGTGATACATTCTATGCAGTTGCAACAAGGCCGTTAGTATTATTAACACTTGGTGGCATACAAGCAAATGAAAAAATGCAAGTACTTGATGAGAACAAGTCAATTATCCCAGGATTATATGCAGCTGGCGAGGTAGTTGGAGGTGTATGGGGACGTTATATTTCTAGTGGAACAGGTGTCATGGGTCCAATAAGTTTTGGTAGATTAGCAGGTAGAATGGTAATGCAAGAAGAAATGGCAAAAAACTATAAAGTCAGTGAAGCATCAAACATTATACCTATTGAATACTTTGAAAAAGAACCATTAGAAAAAATTGACTCATATGATATGACTGGAGTTAAAGATGGCGACTATGAAGCTACAGTCGATGGTCAAAATGGACCTATGACCGTACAAGTCACCATTAAAAATGGTGAAATCGATAAGGTTGTTGTTGTATCTAACAATGAGACAGAGAGTTTTGCAAAACAAGCATTTGACATAATGTTAGATCAGTTTGTACAGTTTAACACTCCAGATATTGATATCGTATCAGGGGCAACATACACATCTGAGCGACTTATCAATGCTGTTAAGCAATGTCTGGACAAAGCAAAAGAATAACTTATCAGAATAATGTATACTTTAAAGGTTAGCAAAACATTTGGTTTGTTAACCTTTTTTTTAAAGCAATGATCTTTTTGCAGCATTTGGATTTGTAAATAAGTAGATTTAATAGTTACAGTAGCTACGTTATAGTTATGAAAATTGTGACAATTGTCACAAAATTATATTTCCTTCTAACCTGTAATCGCTATCATCTTCTAATAATTATGGTTATCTATCTTGTGATGATACGATATAGATGAACAATAGGAGGGATAGATTGAAAACCTTAGAAAACTTTAAATCTGGTCAATGGCAAACGTCCATTGATGTTGAAGATTTTATTATTCAAAACGTAACATCCTACGAAGGAGATGAATCCTTCTTACAAGATATATCAGAGAAGACAGAGAAGCTTTGGAAGACATGTGAGGGTTTATTAGCCAAGGAAATAGAGCTTGGTGTTTTAGATATTGATTTAGAAAACATTTCTGGAGTCAATAATTTCAAGCCTGGCTACATCAATCAAGAAGATGAAGCCGTTGTTGGACTTCAAAGTGATGCTCCACTTAAACGAGTTATCAATCCATATGGTGGAATTCGTTTGGTAGAGTCGATACTCGACACATACAACAGACCGATGCCAGAAACACTTAAGCTTGCTTTTAATGATTGGCATAAAACTCATAATCAAGGTGTATTTGATGGGTATACAAAAGAAATGCGTCAAGCACGTCGCACAGGGTTGTTAACTGGGTTGCCAGATGCTTATGGACGTGGACGTATCATTGGTGATTATCGTCGTGTTGCCTTGTATGGCATGGACTTTTTGATTTTAGAAAAGAAGAAAGATTTAGCAAACATAGCTGTGACTAGCGAAGAGAGTATTCGTTTGCGTGAAGAAGTTTCAGATCAAATTCGTGCTCTTGAAGACACTAAAAAAATGGCTTCAAGTTATGGCTTTGATATTAGTCAACCAGCAACCAGTGCACAAGAAGCTATTCAATGGTTATACTTTGCCTATCTAGCAGCAGTTAAGCAAAACAATGGTGCGGCAATGTCACTTGGTCGCACATCAACATTTTTGGATATTTACATTGAACGTGACTTAAAAGAAGGCATTATCAATGAAATGCAAGCGCAGGAAATGATTGATCAGTTCATTATGAAGTTACGTTTGGTGCGTCATTTGCGTACACCAGAGTACGATGAGTTGTTTGCTGGAGACCCAACATGGGTCACAGAGTCAATTGGTGGTATTGGTAGTCAAGGACAAAATCTTGTCACAAAAAACTCTTTCCGCTACTTACACACATTAACGAATCTAGGACCTGCACCAGAGCCGAATATGACTATTCTTTGGAGTGAGAACTTACCAGAAGCATTTAAGAAGTATTGTGCGAAGATGTCGATTGAGACAGGAGCGTTACAATATGAAAACGATGATTTGATGCGTCCAATATTTGGTAGTGATTATGGGATTTCTTGTTGTGTGAGTGCGATGAGCATAGGTAAGCAAATGCAATATTTTGGTGCTCGTACCAACTTAGCAAAAGCATTGTTATTATCAATCAATGGTGGCGTTGATGAGCTTAGTGGTTCTGTGATGTTTGATGATATTGAAACAGATACATCTGAAGTTCTTGATTATGACATAATCATGAAGCGATTTGATCATGTTCTTCAAAAAACAGCCAAACTTTATACACAAACCATGAACATCATTCATTACATGCATGATAAATATGCATACGAGTCTAGCCAACTGGCATTGCATGATACAGCCGTAGAACGTTTGATGGCTTTTGGTGTGGCAGGTTTAAGTGTTGTTGCTGATTCACTGAGTGCCATTAAATATGCCAGTGTAAAACCGATTCGAAATGAAGCAGGTTTAACAACTGACTTTAATATTGAAGGAAGCTTCCCATGTTTTGGTAATGATGATGATCGTGTTGATAACATAGCTGTTGATATCGTGACACGTTTCTCCCGTTATTTGAAACTACATCCACTTTATCGCAATGCCAAGCACACCTTGTCAGTCTTGACCATCACATCAAATGTTGTGTATGGTAAAAAAACAGGTGCTACACCTGATGGACGTAAGTATGGTGAAGCATTTGCTCCAGGAGCAAATCCAATGCATGGGCGTGATCGTTCCGGGGCATTGGCTTCTCTTAATTCTGTGGCTAAGATTCCGTATGATGAAGTATGCATGGATGGTGTGAGTAATACATTTTCAATCATTCCAACAGCATTAGGTAAAAGCAGAGAAGATCAAATAATGAATACAGTAAACTTGATGGATGGATACTTTGGACAACATGCACATCATTTAAATGTTAACGTTCTTGATCGTGACAAACTTATTGATGCTATGAACCATCCAAGGAAATATCCTCATCTAACTATCCGAGTGTCAGGGTATGCAGTACA
>OBJA01001745.1_pt1 | contig 14064 bp, 7 predicted proteins | sample 1519751 | NCBI WGS metagenome assembly OBJA01 (sample SAMEA3881238, study PRJEB22517) | soil metagenome | biome: lake sediment; feature: soda lake sediment; material: sediment, water from around vicinity | place: India | collected 2013-12-23 | depth 3 m | reverse complement strand
ATTTTATTTGGACAGCGGTGCAAAATATTATAACTTTGTGCCCATCAGGTTGGATGCTTTTTTTTCTTGAAATAGAGGTGTCATTCCCGAGTAAGTTGCATCTATTGAGCGTGATAGAGGATAACTCAGCTTATTTGTATTACCGGAAATAGACCTATAGATGAAAGACAGAAACAAAGAAATTAGTCTCATATCTTTCAGAAATTATTATGAGTCAAACGTATCGCAACTGATATTGTTTGCCCGGCGTTTTGTTTCTGTGGAAATGGCCGAAGATATCATACAAGATGTTTTCCTTGACATTTGGAGCCATTCTGAAATAAGTGAAGAATTACCTTCCCGTTCTTATCTGTTCATGGCTGTCAGAAACAAATGTTTGAATAGCCTCATAAGAGAACAGGTGAAAAAAAACTATATACAATCAACCGAATTGGATAACCGTATTTTAGGCCTTGATTATTACGATTCTTTTGAAAAACAGATCATAGATAAAGAAGACATGCAGTATATCTATGATGAAATTGAGAAATTACCTGAAAAATGCAGGATCATTTTTAAGATGGCCTATTTTGAAGAAAAAAAGAATGCAGAGATTGCAGAAATTCTGAATATTTCAATCCGTACTGTGGAGCACCAATTATACCTGGGATTAAAAACATTACGTAACCGATTGACTACCGATGGTAAAAAAAGTTTATTTTTTTTATTTTTCTTTTAAGTAAATATTTACGGCATCTTGTCTTATCAATATATAAGTGAATCGCAATATTAAGATGATATCTGTAACTGAAGAAATAATCGTTCGATCAATTCAAAAAATTGCTACTTCCGAAGAGTTGGTCATTCTCAACAAATGGCTGAGGGAAGGGGAAGAGAATATAGCATATTATTGTCAACTTGAAGAAATATGGAACTCAGGGAAAAGTTTACCTGAAGAAGTCATTCATAAAGGTTGGCAGATGCTTGTCGGAGAGATTGATATGCATTCGAAAAGAGTACAACCGTTTGTTATTCCGGTTAAAAAGCGAAAGAATGGATGGCTTCGTTATATTGCTGCCGTATTTATAGGTGTGCTGATTGCTTCGGTTGTATGGATGACGCTGTCCGATATCCCGAAAGAGCCGCGGGAACACATTCTTGTGCAAAATGTGCTTTATAACAAGACAGGAGTACAGCCTGTCGTTTTGCCCGATCATTCGGAAGTATGGATGAACGAGGATACCCGGATAACTTATCCCGAAGAATTTAAGGGAGAAAAACGATTGGTTGCCTTAGAAGGGAAAGCCTATTTTGATATCCGTGAAAATTCGGAAAAACCATTTGTGGTACAAATTGGAGATGTAGAAATAGAAGTGACCGGTACGGAGTTTTTTGTAGAATCCGTTTTGGAGGAGGAATCATTTATCACTCTGATTTTGGGAGCCGTCAGTCTGAACTATAAAGACAGGGAAGGGAAAAACCTGTCGACACCTCTTGTCCCTGGTGAACAAGCCCGTATAAATCGTTTGAACGGCAAGGTAGAAATAGAGAATATCGATACCAGTTATTATATTGCCTGGAAAGACGGAACTTATCGGTTTACGAATGAGCCTCTGGAAAAAATAGTTTCCCTATTGGCCAAACGTTTTAACCTTGATATATACATCGCTCCATCTTTGAGAAATAAACGATTCACAGGTAGAATCATTCAGGGAGAAAATATAGAAGATGTTTTGAACTCAATTGGAAAAAGTTATCCGATAAAATACCGGATTACCGGAGAGAGAATCAACATTATTGAATAATCACCAGAAATAAAAAAGTAATGCCTATGGGAAAAGAGTAAATTAGCCTTATTTGAAGTGATAAAAAAGAGCCGGACGATATTGGCCTATCATCCGACTCACTAAGTTTTCAATTTCTTAATCCAGCCAATAACCACATAATCTTGCAGGATCCGGTTAAAGGCTACAAATTAAAAACAAACAAATATATGAAAAATAGTATACCTGGAATACCCATTCCTAAATTTTTATTGTTTATTATGAGAATGACATTCTTTTTGTTTGTCATTGGTGTTTTGCAGACCTACGCTATCGATTCCTATGCGCAAAATACACAGCTGACAATCCATGAAAATGAAATTGAGTTGGGCGAACTTTTCAATCTTATTGAAAAGCAGACCGATTTTTATTTTTTCTATAACAATGACCAGGTTAACAAACATCTGAAAGTTTCTGTAAACGTAAAAGATAAAACTATATTTGAAGTTCTTGATCTTGCCCTGAATAATACCGGGATAGCCTATCAGGTGCATAATAAAGCGATTATATTGACTTCCAGCAGTATATCTGCCGCACAAGTTCAGCAACAAAAAAAACAAATCACCGGAAAGATTACCGATGAAGGGGGAGAACCCGTTATCGGTGCTAATATTATTGAGAAAGGTACTACCAACGGTACCGTAACCGATATAGACGGTAATTTTTCTTTCAGGGTAGAAGAAGACGCAATGCTTCAGGTTTCCTATATAGGTTATCTGGATCAGGAAGTTCCCACAGCAGGCAGAACCTCTGTCAATATTATTTTATTTGAGGATACAAGAGCGTTGGAGGAAGTGGTTGTGATTGGATATGGTACTGTGAGAAGAGCCAATCTTACCGGAGCGGTATCGACTACAGATGCCAGGACTTTCCAGTCCCGCCCTGTACAAAATGCGGCAAGCGCCCTGCAGGGTGGAGTGCCCGGACTTACGGTGATACGCACAAGCGGAGCGCCGGGAAGCAGCCCGGTAGTAAGGATACGTGATGTTTCGTCAATAAACGGAGGTTCTCCATTGATACTGATTGATGGGGCTGAAGGTGACCTGAGTACGATCAATCCGGCTGATATTGCAAATGTTTCAGTACTGAAAGACGGTACTGCAGCTATTTATGGAGCCCGTGCCGCTGACGGTGTAATACTAATTACGACCAAAGATGCAAAGCGAAACCAAAAGTTAAGAGTTTCTCTGGATGCTTATTATTCGGTAAAGAAACCCGCTTTACTTAAGAAGACAGCCAGCCTTTACCAACACGCAGTCATGGCGTTGGAAATTACCGACGGTTCTTTTCCCATAGAATATACCCAGGAGGAATTACAACTAATACTGGAAGGCAGTGATAAAGTGCTTCCGGCGGGCAACTGGGGTCGTTGGTCCGGTTATGAGAAATTTTATAAAGACCAGGATTGGAATAGCCATATCATTGGGAATGGTAGCTTACAAAATTATAATGTTGGTTTGTCCGGAGGAGGTGAGAAGTACTCATATCTTGTATCATTAGGTTATCAGGAGGAAGAAGGCTTGCCAAAATTCGGAAAAGATAACGATAAAAGATATTTTGTCCGGACAAAATCTAATATTGACATACTTAAAAATCTGCAGTATGATATAAACCTGTCTTATGAAGCCACCCACAGAAATTATTCCTCTGGTATAAGTGAAGGACAAAATATCTGGGAGTTGATATATAAAGCCAGAAGTTGGGCCCCTTTGCGTAATCCGCAAGGTAACTTCTATACGTTCGAAGGATTTGATAATCCGGCACAGGTTCTTGAAGAAGGAGGATTTTCGGAATCTACTACCGGAAACTTTACCATAAACAACCAGTTGAGTTGGCAGCCGATAGAAGGTCTCAATTTAATCGGTCGGGCAATAGTCCGTAAACGCGACCAGGATAAAAATGTTATCAATAAAATGATATACAGTTATAACTGGGAAAATGTAAACCATAGAACGGCAAGACAGCCCAATAGTGCGGAACGCAATTATGGCAAAACCCTATATAAAAACTTCACGTTATACAGTGAATATAAAAAGACCATAGAAAAGCATGATATGAGTCTTATGGCCGGAATGGCGAACGAATCTGCAGATTATGATTATTTCTCAGCCAAACGTATAAATTTTGACCAGCAGGAAAGTATGTCTCTCCAGTTAGGAAGTTCCGAAAATCAGTCCGCATATAGCGAAGGAAATGCATGGACAATCAATTCGTTTTTTTCAAGATTGAATTATTCTTTCGCTGACAGATATATTCTTGATGCTACATTACGTGTTGATGGTAGTTCCCGGTTCCATCCGGATCATCGCTGGGGTTATTTTCCGGGAATATCGGCTGCCTGGCGTTTCAATGAAGAAAAATTTATGAAGAACCTTAATATTTTCAATGATTTAAAGTTTAAGGCCTCTTATGGTGAAATGGGTAATCAGTCTGGTATAGGATTATATGATTATATACAACTAGTACAAATAAGCAGCAGTTACTATCCTTTTGGAAACGGACTGAAAGGGCAAATGGCCAGTCCCGGTAATATCGTTTCCACATCCCGTACATGGGAGACGATAAAATCGACGGATGTCGGTGTGGAATTTGCCATACTGAAAAATAAATTATACGGATCTTTCGATTATTTCTGGAAAAAAAATAATAATATGCTCATTCCTGTCACTTATCCTTCGATGCTTGGTGCCGAAGCTCCTAAGACAAATAGTGGAAAACTGGAAATAAAAGGATGGGAAGTTATGCTTGGATGGAGAGATCAGATCGGTGATTTCAGTTATTCTGTACGAGGGAGCATAAGTGATGCTAAAAACAAACTTGTGGAAAGAATCGGTAGTAATCTAATAGGACATGGATTAAATGCCACGCCTGCCGGTTATCCTCTCAGTTCATACTTTGGATATGTTTTCGATGGAATTATTCAAAATGAGCAGGAATTGGCAGAATATGAGGCCCGCTTCCCTAATGGAGGTATCCCCGGACATGGAGATCTGTCTGTCGGAGACGCCAAATATAAAGATCTGGACGGGGATGGAAAACTTTCTGTTCTTGGAGATGATCCTGAGAGTGGTACAGGCGATGTGATTTATCTGGGAAATACAAATCCCCGATATAACTTCGGTTTCAATCTTAATGCAGAATATAAAGGTTTTGATTTTTCCGCTTTTATGCAAGGAGTAGGAGAGCGTACTATCTTTCTCGAAGGTGATGCCAATAAACCTTTTGCTCAGCCCTGGTTTCAATCGGCAGAATACTGGTATGGGAAAACATGGACAAAAGACAGGACTGATGCAAAATATCCTGCGATAACCAATAAAGGGAAAAGAGGATATAACTATTATATCTCAACAAATACCAAGCATAATGTGGCTTATATACGTCTTAAAAACCTGCAGGTTGGATATACTATCCCTAAAAGATATACAGAAGATCTGAAATTTGAAAAAATAAGGGTTTATTTTAGTGGAGAAGACTTGTATGAGTTTCATAATGCACCCGGTGGATGGGATCCGGAAGATGGTGGAGGTTATGTAAGTTATCCTTTTGCCCGTAATTTCTCTTTTGGAGTGAATATCGTTTTCTAATTATCTAAATTTCAGAGTCATGAAAAAATATACATTAATAATTTCAACTCTTGTTATTGCATTACTGACAATTACAGGATGCCAGGATATTAACTTATTGCCCAAAGACAATTTGCCGGATCCTCTATTCTGGAAAACTCCGGCTGATTATATCAAAGAGGTAAATCAGTTATACAGCAGAACAGAATCATTCGGTACAAAAGATACCGATAGCGATATAGGGTTCGAACTAAACACCAATAATATCAGTAATGGGACTTTCAGTGCTCCTAATTCTGATGGGGACTGGTCGGATCGTTTTGTGGATCTTCGCCAGTGTAATACTATTATCGAGAAAAGTGAATCTTATGAAGGAGATTTCTCGGAAATAGAACGTTATGTGGCGGAAGCACGCTTTTTCAGGGCCTATACATATTGGCGCCTGATAAAGAGGTTTAATGATGTGCCCATTATAACGAAACCCCTGACGATTGAATCTCCGGAATTGTATGCGAAACGAAATCCACAAAGTGATGTTGAAAATTTTATACTTTCAGAACTTGAAGCTATCTATACAAAGTTACCTAAGCAGAGCCAACTGAGGCCGGATGAAATAGGTCGGGTTACGCAGGGTACTGCATTGGCCCTAAAGGCAAGAGTGGCTTTATTTGCCGGTACATGGGCCAAATACCATCAACATCGCACGGACTATAAGTCTTTACTTGATCAGGCTATAAGTGCAGCAGAACTCGTTATTGACAGCAAAGAGTATAGTTTATTTGAAGGTGAAGGAGAGGAGAGTTACCGTTATTTGTTTATAGACGAAGGGGATGATGCGCCGGAGGAAATATTTGGCAGCCGGTATTATGAAGATATACGGATGCATTCGTCTGCACATTCTGTATATTGGGGATGGAGAGGCACTCCCACAAAGAAATTAGCAGATATGTATCTGAGTAAGACAACAGGTTTACCAATAGAGCATCCTAACTCGGGTTTTCACGGTTATGAAAAGATCGCTGATGAATTTAAAGACCGTGACCCCCGCATGTCACAAACAATACTTATGCCCGGGACACCTTATATTAACGCGCAACACGGAGCAGATATCTGCTCTTCAAAATTCACTACACGTCCGGAAACAAGAACCGGATACAAATTGTGGAAATTTATGGGGGAAGCTTTTGGGAAACCCTCTACGAATGATACGTATGATTATCATATTATCCGTTATGCAGAGGTATTGTTGATATTGGCCGAAGCAACATTTGAAAAGGATGACGCCATTAGTGATGATGTTTTGAACAAATCAATCAATGTTGTCCGTTCAAGAAAAGGTGTTGAAATGCCTCCTCTTACAAATCAGTTTGTACAGAGTAATGCACTGGACATGCAGACTGAGATTCGTCGAGAACGAACGATTGAACTTGCTTTTGAAGGATTCAGACGTGACGATTTGAGACGTTGGAAAACTGCGGAAACTGAAATGAAAAGAGCCATCATGGGGATAAAATATACAGGAACCGAATATGAAGAGCAGCAAGCGCTGAATGATGGCTATTCAGGATTGATTGATGAGAATGGATTTCTCATTATTGAACCGGCAGGGAATCGTTTCTTTACAGTACCCAAACATTATTATTATTCTATTCCTTTGGATGAATTGTATCTGAATCCGAATCTGGCACCGAATAATCCAGGATGGTAATAATGATTATGCACTAATATGACGTGAGGTTGATATATGAGGTTTGTTATTTTATTGACAAATATCATATATTGATCTCACGCTAATATAATAATAGACAATGAACAAAATTATTGTAACAATAGCTATCCTATTCCTAATTCCGCCTGTTCTATTGGCTTCCATTAGAGAAAAAGATGATAAAACGAATTCCGGGGAACTGATGGGGAACCGGTTTTTAACTTTGAACACAATTATCAGGGTCAATCAGATTGAGGTTACCCGGGACAGGAATGTCGGAATGGACGAACGGAGTATGCATACCCCCGAAAGGGTTATTGCATTTCGAGAAGCAGTATCTTCCGAATTTCCCGGAGCAAAAATTACATGGGCATTCAGTTGGTTAGCATTGCATGACACTTCTGACAATTATAAGAAGATAAGGGAATTGGTGGTAGGTTATCACCATCAATATGGTGATGATATCACTTTTATTCCGGGTGCCTATTTTGCGAATGCTTATAATACCCGGGAGCAAGTGAATAAAGACCTGCATGAAGGACTTGCCAAAGTAAGTGAAATGGTAGGTAATGGGTTCCGCCCTAAGAGCGTAGTTGCCGGATTTCTGGCTGCCGAGAATCAGCAATATCTTGCTGAAAAAGAGGGAATACATGTATGCCAGGGGAACATATGGAGCCAATTCTCTATAGATAACCAGGATGGAGACGGGGCTATATCGTATCCTTTCTATCCATCCAAAGAACATTTTTGTAAACCGGCTCAGGACAGAGATGATTTTATTGACTGTGTGAATCTGGATGGTTGGACAATGGATTTTTTGTCTGCCAGAAGAGACGGCTTTGCGGGAGGTTTTAACAGCCGTATGGGAGTCGGACCGATAGAAACACTACATGCATATGGAAAACTAATCGGTTTGACCCAAATGTTGCATACGACCAGTGTGCACTATGACAAAGGATTTGACCTAAATGGTTTTGCCTGGGTTACCAACTGCTGGGAACTTTCTTTACCCATTGATATTTCGGGGTTGAAGGACTGGCTGAATGAGATCAAAAGAAAGTGGCCGGATGTTCAGTTTATTACACAGGGAGAATTCGGTTTGTTGTGGCGAGAGCATTATAACGAAAACTCATTTGATTACCGTTTTGAACAGAAAGGATCCGGTATTGGAGGTTCCGATGTAAATATGCAAATACGGTGGTTTATGAATAAAGACTTCCGGCTGGCATTAATGAAAGATTGGCAGAAAAACCGAAATGAATATGTAATTGATTTTACCGGCTATAATGAAAAAGCAGAGGAACCGACAATAATGACCCGTAAATGGAGTTTGTTAGGTGAAATAAACCAGAAACAAAGTCGTCCTCAGGATAAACCGAAAGCCATTGATCAATTATCTGTCGAGGCTATCTCTTTAATTAAAAAGCATTATCCGTATTTATTGGAGAATTAAAATAATTGCAGGTTGATTGTATAACTTTAGCCGGTTGCTTATAATTTTGTATGATTAATAAATGACCGGCTATCTTATTTTTGAATTTTAAATATTAGTCTATGAATTTTAAGTATCTAAATTTTCTGTTTGTATTATTATATTTCATAAACAACACAAGTTGTAGCAGTAATCCTAACCGCAATGCGCAGGAAGAGCAAGCATCAGATGCTCCCAGAATAATTAATATTATTAATTTTATCCGTCAAACGGATTATCGGGTGAAAGATGCGGACAGCCTTTTGTTTGAAGCGGTACAAGAACAGATAAAACTTGTGAATAAATATGATTTTCCTGCCACATTCCTGTTTCAGTATGATGCGTTAATCAATCCTTTATATCAGGAACTGATGAAAACACAGCTAAATCCAAATTGTGAGATAGGTGGCTGGTGGGAAATTACCCAGCCTCATGTGGAAGCGGCAGGCATAAAATGGCGAGGTGAACATTCATGGGTTTCTCATGCAAATATAGCTTTTACTACAGGATACACACCTCAGGAAAGAGAAAAGTTAGTGGATGTTTATATGGCTAAATTCAAAGAGATATATGGTAAATACCCCAGATCCATTGGATCTTGGTTTATAGATTCTCACACGTTACTTTATATGTATGAAAAATATGAAATTGTTGCTTCAAGCAATTGTAAAGATCAGGTAGGAACTGATGGTTATACATTATGGGGAGGGTATTGGAATCAAGCTTATTACCCGAGTCGTAAAAATGCCTATATGCCGGCTCAAACAGAACAGGGACAAATCCCTGTACCTGTTTTTCGGATGTTAGGAAGTGACCCGATATATCAATATGACAACGGAATTGGTGGAAACAGGCAAGGGGTAATATCTTTGGAACCTGTGTATCGTGATTCAGGGAAAGACAGGAAATGGGTAGAATATTTCTTTCAATCCATAATAAATGAGCCTTCACTGGCATTTAACTATGCGCAGGCAGGCCAGGAAAATTCTTTTACCTGGGAAGGTATGGGTGAAGGATTGACAATGCAGTTTTCGATTATAGACTCATTGAGAACAGTCGGAAAAATACGTGTGGAAACGCTGCAGACCTCAGGTGAGTGGTTTAAGGAACAGTTCCCTACAACACCTGCAACAGCGGTCACTACGCTGGTTGATGTCAGGAATCAAGGAAATAAATCTGTTTGGTATAACAGCCGTTATTATCGTGCTAATTTATTCTGGGAGAAAGACGGTTTTTGCTTTAGAGATATCCATTTGTTCAATGAGGATTTTGAATCGGAATATCTGAATACTCCCGGTACGGGGAGACAGTTCTACTATTATACGTTACCTGTTATCGACAGATTCCATTGGAGTACGCGTGAAGAACATACAGGGCTTAGAATTATAGCGTTGGGTGAGGGCGGAGAGATACAAGATGTTGTTTTGACGGATCCGGTAGTAACTGAAATATCGAAAACAGCATTAAAAGTCGAATCAAAAGATGAACATGAAAATAACTTTATTATCATATTCCATGAGGATAAAATTGATGTTTCATGCGAGACAAAGAAAAAAGACTTTAACTGGATGTTAGAATTGAAAGTCCCCCAAGAGAGGATAGAGCGGTTACCTTTTAAGAAATTTGATCAATTTTCCATATCATCGGAGTTTAGAGGATTTAATTATGAAATTCTGTGTGAGAAGGGAGATATAGTCAAAGGAGAGAATACCGATTTTGTATTCAGAATAGTACCCATTGACAATAAATTAGTAATAAACGGAATAGCGGGAGTGGGTAAGTAGAATTAACTTTAAAGAAATATCCTATAAATTTGTAGGGACATACTTCTTAGAATGTCCCTACAAAATAAACAATAAAACTTACAACTCTATTATAGCAGTCAATTTGTCGTGTACCGTTTGTTCAATGGGTGTCCGGGCGCAGATGTTTTTGCATTTTAATAGAAACAGGCCCTAATAAACCGGACGGTTCCAGAGGTATTTCATTACGTGGACGTCCTCTGAAATCATTTATCAATACAATATTTGTTTTGGTAATCTGATCCTGCTTTGGATTCATCTCATCACCTGCCACTCGATTATACCAGGAATTGATCACTGTTATTTCAAGACTGTTTTCACCTTCAACCAATTCATTGGTCACATCAACCCTAAAAGGTTTAGTCCAGACCACTCCTTTATCTATACCATTCATTCTGATTTTGGCAATACCTACATCTTTCACATTTTCCAATTGTAAAAAATAGGAGTTATCTTGCTGAGGGGTAAAGTGGAAATCCTTATAATATATTGCAGCACCTGAGTAAAACTTTATACCCTCATTTTCAGAGGTAGTCCAGTCTATTAATTCGGGAAAATTGACCATACCCTGCCCACCGTATTCAGGAGCAAAATAAACATTCCAATTGCCTTCGAGCTCTTGAACTGATGTGAAGTCGGGGTAATTAGTTTTTTCTTTCCCCTGTAAAGTATTATCAATTTCTTTATTAAATAATACTATAATAGCACCATAGGGTTCAAGCGTCAACGGAACAGTAGTCCGTCCGTTTTGTTGAGAGAAAGCCGTTGCTTCACGGATTTCACCGGTGAGTGCATCCCAAAGTTCAGGTTGACGGCCCTCGACCCTGAAAACACTTTCGATAGTTTGTATGTCTTCTGTTTGGTTACTAATGAAATATACATCCAGATTGCCTATTGTATAATGTATATAATCGAAATCCTCTACATGGTCATTTAAAATCTCCAAATCCGGAGAGATTCCTTTCGACATTAAGTAGTCTCTCGCAGATATGCCCCATGAGATCGTCCCTTTCTTGTATTTTTTACTCCCCTTGTCCGGAGTATCTTCTCCCCATATCCTGTTTGCTAATTTCTGAAATTCACTTTGTGCTTTTTCATCACCTACCAGGCTGATCAATCTTTCCGGTTTGTATCCAATTACTTCGGCACCTTGCGATAAAATTGATTCCACTTTTTTTAAGGCGTCCAATGAAAGGACCCTGTGGTCCGGTAAAACCAGCACTCTATACTCTATTCCCCCCGGTACAATAATTTTTCCGTCTTTCACCTTCAAGCGTGTCAGGATTGTTTCATCTGTCACATCGTAATCAAATCCGGGCAACGCACCGGCAGGATCAGTCTGTTTATTGGAAAAGACATTGGGTACATGGTCCCCGTAATAATACAGCACATCGGCCACAAATTTACCTTTTTGCATAATAAATTGCGTACGATGCAGGTAATCAATAAAAACACCGGACTCATCCCACCAGGTAACCTGAGGATTAACGTGAGTACCTGCAAAATATTCCTGTCCCGGCATTCCCATTTCTTCCGGAGAGCAAGTAAAGGTATGGAAATAAACACGATTCAATCCTGAACATATTTCGTGATCGAAGGCTGATTTCTGGTCACGCCACAGTTCATCATTCCAATGAGGGCCTATCGTCGTAAATGATTCAGCTCCCACAATTTTTTTTCCATAAATATGTGCGGCGGAGGATGCTTGTTTTACAAAGTATCGGTGTTGAGGAGTTGGGCGATGCGGTGATGGTGACCAAAACTCGCTCATGACAATATCACTGAATCCATAATTTTTTATCCCATCCAACGGGCCGGCATGGGGACCGGCTGATTCGGGTTGGATCCCCATGCCGTTTTTATGCGCATAGTCTGCAAAACAGGCATAGTGGTTGTTGGCTACCAAATCGGCCAATGTTTTCCTGAAATCCGCCAAGAATGCATGTGTGATGTCGATGTTGTCTACCACATGTCCGGCGATAACGGGTAAATAATTTTTCAAATCATATTTACGATAATTTTTGAATTCATCTGCGAAATTATCGGTCCAGTTCATGCCTCCACATTCCCAACTGTCGGTCTCCATGAATTTCAGTGTTGTCCCTACGTGCTCGCCGGAAGCGTTCAATATAGGTTCGACCACGTCATGCCAGTAGAAATCAAACGCATCTTTACTCAAATAGTCGAGCACCCTTCCCTGCCAGCCTTCACTGGAAGTTGACACATGAGCTTTCGTGCAGGTATACCCGATACGCATGATGTTCCATTCCCCATCAGGAGCCTCCCATTCCAATATTCCTTTTTCATCCATGAATGAAGAGAGATCGATCACATTCTCTTTATTTACAATATAGACAGATTTATCATTTTCCTCGCTGGTATTTTGGGGCTGAGCCGCATTATCCAATAAAAAACGGGTGTCGGGAGCAGAACCACCCAATTCATGGAACCCGAGTTTATAATCCAAAAAGTGAATTTCCTCATTTATCGTGGCATCTACACTGATTGGAAATGCCAGTACTGTTATATCTTCATACAATTCATAATGGGGTGGTACGCTTAGCGATTGGGTTATCTTTTGGCCTCCTTTCACCTTTGTTTCGGAGTAAGTTAGCTGTTTGGCTGCATGCTCAGGTGTTACGCGGGGTCCTCCCAAATTCCATCCGCTCTGGATATTAAAGCCGATTTCCAATCCCAATCTCTTTGCTTCGTCTAAAGCAAACACAAAAAGTTCGATCCATTCGTCAGAACCATATAAAGGCCCGGCAGGAATGTCTTTATTACCCCGTTGGTTATGCCCTCCGGCGTCAAAGATCATAGCACCCTGGAAGTTTTTCGATTTCATGGCTCCCAGGTCTTTGGTAATAGCATCTTTTGTGACATTCCCATTCAGCCACCACCACCAGCAATTCACGCCACTTGATTGATCCGGAGTCTTAAAATTCCCGGATAAAAATTCATAATCAATTGATTGGGTGTCTCCCGAATTTATAACTGTATTTTTACATCCTATCGCCATCAACAGTACAGCTGTGGTGATAGAAATCAATCTTAGGATTTTATATTTTATCATAGAATTTTTCTTTAAGACTTAGTTGTTTTATGGCAACAAAGATATTTATAATTATACTCATAGAGGAGTATATGCCCCTCTATGAGTTATATCTATTTATTCATTGGGTTCGAACGCTAATTCCAACCCGGATTTTGTGACATTACAATATCTTTATTTGTATCGATGACAATTTGAGGTATTGGCCAAAGATTGAAATTCCTTGTCAAAGTGGCACGAGGATCATCCCAGTAAGCATATTCCTTAATGCGATCTACAGCAACAGTTCCTCCCATTCGAAGTAATGTGTTCCAACGTTTTTCTTCATACACAAGTTCTCTTGCTCTTTCGTCCAGAATCAACTCAACACTTATGTCGGACGCTTGTACCATGTATCCACATTTGGCACGGCTTCTCAACAGATTAATATCGGATGCCGCTCCTGTATTATCTCCATTTCGCATTTTAGCTTCTGCACGTAAAAGAATCGTTTCAGGCAGGCGAATCAAATACTCATCTCTGTACAGATTACTTCTGTTTTGCCCATCGGCAAGTCCTGTATATTTATCGGTTGCTATTTTACAGGATACAGGAAAACATTGTGTAACGGCAGCGTTAATTGCATCCTGGCTTTGTCCCTCTTTATAAATCACACTCTTGGGGAAA
>OBJA01001744.1_pt1 | contig 14068 bp, 6 predicted proteins | sample 1519751 | NCBI WGS metagenome assembly OBJA01 (sample SAMEA3881238, study PRJEB22517) | soil metagenome | biome: lake sediment; feature: soda lake sediment; material: sediment, water from around vicinity | place: India | collected 2013-12-23 | depth 3 m | reverse complement strand
CTCCACCAGGATGCCAAGGGGCAGGTTCTGGCCCTGTTCGATATCCTGGATATCCGGGCCTTCGACGGTAACCTTGCCGTCCTCCACCTCGTCCATTTCCTTGGAAACCAGCACTTCGACCCCGGGGGTCCGGCCACCGCCGCATTCCATGAAGAGGTCGTCCTTCCTGATCCGCTCGCCCTCGAAGGCGGGGCCGAAGGACATGGGGATGTCGATCTTGGTGACGCTGACCTTGAGGCCGCGGACCTCGATGGCCTTCTGGACGATCTCCTCATGGGGCACCCGGCTGACCACATGCTCGTAGGTGCAGATCCCGGTGGGCAATACCTGGGGAATGTCGAAGTCGGAGATGGTGGGGAAGCCCCAGTTGATGGCCCCGGCGGCGTTGGCGTACCATTCGTCGGAAACCGGGCCGAAGGCCATGACGAAGGCGAAGGTCCGGTCCTTGTTGTAGATCAGGTTGCCCTTGTAGTCGCCGGGTTTGATCCCGCCGAAGGCCATGGCCACCCGGCAGGCAAAGCCGATGGCGAATACCGCCGTGGTGTAGCTCTTGCCAAAGGGCACCAACCTGGTGTTCCAACCGATCTGGACCCCCTGCTTGACCAACTGCTCGGGCATGCTCAGGCCGTCGGTCTGGTCATGCATGAAGATGTAAAGGTTCTTCTCCTGGAGTTCCAGGGCAATCTTGCTGGCCATTTCCGGGTCGGCGGGGGTGCCCATGATGGCGGCAAAGCCCGGCGCCGAGCCGTCGACAAACTCCACCCCCCGCTTCCGGAAGATCACGTCGTCGGCGGCTCCCAGCCAGATGTTGTTGGCCAGGGGGTCTTCGGTCTTGGTGTAGAACTCCGGCTCATCAAGATAGCGAATGGCCTCGAACATCTCCTCGGCAAAGAAGGTGGCCATCCCGGCATCCAGGGCCGGGGCCAGGTAGGGCAGCCAGAGGTTGTCGCTGACCTGCTCGGGCAGCAGGCTGCGGCATTCGCTGAAAATATCCTTCATATCCCCCAGCTTTTCCACCTTGGCGCCCAGCATGCTGTAGATAATGGGCAGATAGTAGGCGGTGTTGGGAAACGCCACCGCCTGCTCGGGGCCATGTTTCTTGAGCGCTTCCTCGAAGCGCTGCTCGGCCATATCGACGATCTTGTGGGCGCCCCGGATGGCGGCGGAACAGATAATCTTGGACATCGTTATTCTCCTTAAAGGTGTTTACCGTTGGTTTCCTTGGTCCGTCGGGGCAATCAGCCCACCAGGCCCTTGATCAGGGACTTGGTGAGGGCCACGGCCCGGGGATGGCGCATGACCAGAACCTCGCCGCCGGCCACCAGCATACAGGAGGCGGTGATGGCCTCCATCAAAACCCCGCGGGTCTCGGCATCGCCCAGGAGCTCGTCGCTGGGCAGGCGGCACTCTTTGGCCTTCCAGACTTCACGACCCAGGTTGCAGATAAAGGGCACCTGAAGCTTCTCGTCCTTCTGGGTCAGGGCGGCCAGCCGAATCCGTTCCATAACCGAGTAGGTGTACTCGATACCGTAACCCAGGGCGCCCACCGAGGGGTCGATCAGCACGCTGTTGAGGGAAACCCCCAGGTTTTCCAGCAGGATATTGAGCTGTTTGGCCAGGTTGACGTCGATGGGGGAAGAGGCCACCATGGGATGCCCGAAGGCCATGGCGGTGGCGCCCAGGGAGCGGTAATTCTTGTCCTCCAGGGGAGCCAGGCAGACCTTCTTGTCGCCGATCACGGCGGTGAGCTCGCGCAGGGTTTCGGTGTCCTTCTCGGAGTTGCCGCAGCCCCAGACAATGACGGGCACCTCCACGGCATTGATTACCTCCACGGCGATCTTGGCCGCCTCGGAAGAGGGCCGGTTCATCCCGTTGGGATCAGTACCCACCAGGGAGACGCAGAGGGCCTCGGCCTGGTATTCGTTGACGCATTTCCGGGCCCAGGCCACCGGGTTGTCCAGGACTCCCTCAAAATGGCGGGCCAGGGGCACCGGCCACTCCTCGGGCTTGATATCGAGGATGTCCATGGCGATCAGGGGCTTGTTATCCATCTTGCCTTCAAAGAGGTGCAGCGGCATGGCATTGATCCCGCCCACCTTGATGGCCTTGTCGCCATTGCCCAGAGTTACCTCACGGATGGCGCCGGTATAGGCCTGGGTGTAGTTGACGGCCGGCACCTTGGCGGCACGTTCGGCCAGGGTGGTGCCTTCCAGGGCCAGTTCGCCCACCGCCAGGTCGGCGGCAGCGGCAGCCGGCTTGGCGGCTTCGGCTTTGGGCACCGCCTTCTTGGCCTCTTCGGCGGCTTTGGCCTCGGCGGCAGCTTTAGCCTCGGCCGCTTTCTTGGCCTCATCGGCGGCTTTAGCTTCCGCGGCAGCCTTGGCTTCCGCCGCCTTCTTAGCGTCTTCCGCCGCTTTGGCCTCGGCAGCCTTCTTGGCCTCGGCGGCCTTCTTGGCTTCTTCAGCCTTTTTGGCGTCCTCGGCGGCCTTGGCCTTGGTGGCGGCCTCCTGGTCGGCGTGGTCAGCAGCCGGAGCCGCCGGGGCGGCGGCCGGGGCCGGTTGGGCCGGGGCGGCTGTCGGAGCGGGAGGAGCGGCCGGAGCGGCAGCACCGGGGGCCGCCGGTTCCCGTTTGAGGATTGCCTCGGCTCCGGCAAACTGGGCCAAGGCGTCGAACTGATCGTCCGAAAGGTTGAAGGCCTTCTTCAGGGCGGCCAGGCCCGAGCGTACCGACTCCAGGGCCATTTGACGTTCTCTTTCGTTCATCTCATCTTCTCCCGCTTCCACTGATTGAATATCGCTGGTTGCACTGGTTGTCGTTGGGCTGCCGTGGGCGGCGACCGGAGTTGCGGCGGCAATTCGAGCCGCTTCCTCACGGGCCCGAGCCACAATGGCCTCGGCCTCACAGCGGGCGGCGGCCAGTTCTTCCGCACCGGCTCCGGCCGGGGAAGTCACCGTCACCTGCTGGGGAGCCGGAGCGGCCACCGTCTGGGCAACCTCGTCCATCTCCACCACCGGCCGCTCTTCCAGGCCGGCCCGCTTGACAATCTCGGCCACCGCCGCTTCCCATTCGATGGCCATGATATGCACCCCGGCCACCCCTTTGATCTCCCGGCACTGACGGATGATATCGACACAAATTTCGATTCCCTCATCCTCTTTGTCCTTGGCCCCCTGGAGGCGCTTGATCACCTCGTCGGGCACGTCCAGACCGGGCACGAAATTTTTCATGTAACGGGCCATCCCCACCGAGCGGGGCGGGGTGACCCCGGCCAGGATATAAACCTGTTGATCCAGGCCCAGATCACGAACCGCCGCCATGAACTTGGTGAACCGTTCCATATTGTAGATGATCTGGGTCTGGACGAAATCGGCCCCGTTCTTAACCTTCTTGGCCAGCCGGGCGGCCCGGAAGACCTCGTCGGGACCGGCGAAGGGGTTGGCGGCGCAGCCCAGGAAGAGGCGGGGTTCGTTGCGCTTGATGGCCTCGCCGCACTGGAATTTCTTTTCATCCCGCAGCTCCCGCATCATGCCCAGCAACTGGATCGAATCCATGTCGAAAACGCCCTTGGCGCCGGGATGGTTGCCGAACTTCTGATGGTCGCCGGTGAGGCAGAGCAGGTTTTTCAGCCCCAGGGCGGCGGCCCCCAGAATATCGCTCTGCATGGCGATCCGGTTGCGGTCGCGGCAGGTCATCTGGATAACCGGCTCCACCCCTTCCGCCTGGGTAATCAACCCGGCCCCGATGCTGGACATCCGGACAATGGCGGTCTGGCAGTCGGTGATATTGACCGCGTCCACCCGCCCCTTCAGCAGCCGGGCCTTCTCCCGCACCACCTCGGGGTCGGAGCTTTTGGGCGGCCCCAGCTCACCGGTGACGGCAAAGCCCCCCGAGCGCAACACCCGCTCCAGGCGACTGCCGGATTTCATCGCTGTTTCCATATCGATCCTTTTCTAGCTATCTGAAGTTGCCAAAAACTTTACCCAGCCCACTCATCCCACCAGAGCTTAAAGGTTGGTCAGTGCCGCAGATTCGGGCAAGCGGACCGGTGCCGCGTAACCTTTTAACACCAAGGGGTACGCAAGCCGGGCCGATCGCCCGAAGATCCCGTGTCGGGGTGCTGCCGAGCCTTTAAGCCGGGCCGTGACAACCTGCCCCCGGCACCCCGGCGGTGAGGTCACGGCGCATGGCCATGTCGAAGAGCACCCGTTCGCTCTTCTTGTTGATCCCCAGGGCCTCGCGCTTGGCGTCGATCTTGGCCACCATCAGTTCGGCCAGCTTCTGGGGGTCGCTCTCCACGTTCCAGTGGGCTCCCAGTGGTCCCATCAAGCCTTCCAGCAGGTACTGGTTGAATTTTTTGGCTCCGGAAACCGGCAGATCCTGGAAGACGACCTGGGCTCCGCTGGCCACGAAGTACTGGCCGATGGCCACCGCCTTCTCGCTCATCCAGAGAGGGGCGGTGCCGATGGCCGGCAGGTCGGTAATATCATCGCCCAGGCCCCCTTCCCGCACCATCTGGGTGGCGGCCACCAGAATCCGGGAGTTATCGACGCAACTGCCCATGTGCAGCACCGGCGGCATCCCCACGGTTTCGCAGATCTCGGCCAGGGAGTCGCCGCAGAAGCGAGCCGCCTCGGGGTTGACCAACCCGGCTCGGCCCAAGGAGGTGGCGGCGCAGCCGGTGGCCAGCACCAGCACGTTATTCTTGATGAGATGCCGAGCGATCAACTCGTGGGTGTCATCGGCCAGCCGGAAGTTGTCACAGCCCACCATCACCCCGACCCCGCGAATCCGGCCGTTGATGATGTTGTCGTTGAGGGGCCGGTAGCTGGCCCGGAACCGACCGCCCAGCATGTAATTGATGGTTTCGTGGCTGAAGCCCACCACCACGTCCAGCTTCTTTTCTTCGGGGATAAAGAACTCGCCCCGTTTCTTGAAATTCTTGATGGCGTGGGTCAGAATCCGCTTGGCGGAGTTGAGGGCGTCATGCTCGTCAAACTGGATATGAACGCCGCCCGGCAGCTTGGCCCGGTAGTTGGTGGTGATGATGTCGGTATGGAAATTCTGCACCACCTGGCCCAAAGACTCCATCACACACTGAACATCAGCCACCATGGCCTCCAGAGCGCCGGTGGCGATGGCGATCTCCTGCTGGACGAAACCGGCGGCCACCGGAATCCCCCGGCGCATCAGGATCTCGTTGCCGGTACAGCAAACCCCGGCCAGATTGATCCCCTTGGCCCCTTGCTTCTTGGCCAATTCCAGCATCTCCGGGTCCTGGGCGGCGATGCAAAGGGCCTCGGCCAGCAGCGGCTCATGGCCGTGGACGGCGATGTTGACCTGATCACGCTTGAGGACTCCGAGATCGACAATGGAGCGGCGAGGTACCGGGGTACCGAACATGATATCGGTGAGTTCGGTGGAGAGCATGGAAGAGCCCCAACCATCGGAAAGGGCGCAGCGGGAGGCCTGGAGCATGATGTTTTCATAGTCCTGGTCCACCCCCATGTGGGTGCGGTGCATCATCTCCACCACCTCGCGGTCGATCCCGCGGGGGAAGATATTCAGCTTCTTCCAGAGAGCCTGGCGCTTTTCGGTGGCCCGCTTCAGCATGGAGAGGGGCTGGTCATCCTGCTTGCCGAACTCGGCCAGGGCCTTCTCCCCCAGTTCCACAGCAATCTCGCCCACCTCACGGTCCTCGGTCTCCACCCCGAAGACGGCGGCCAGGCTCTTGAGCTTGGCCACGTCCTTGATCTGGTGGGGCCCATGCCCCTTGGCGGTTTCGATAAAACCTTTGACCATCTCCCGGGCATGGTCGGTGTGAGAGGCGGAGCCGGCAGCCACGATCCGGGCGAAGTTACGGGCGGCCACGGTGTCGGCGCTGACTCCGCAGATCCCCCGCATATCCTCGATTCCGTCAATGATCTGGCAGGGCCCCATGTTGCAGTTGCGGCAGCAGGTGCCGCCGGAACCAAAGAGGCAGGCGCTCATCCCCCGTTTCTGCACCCGATCATAAGCGGTAATCACGTTACGGGCCGGGGCCTGGGCCAGAACCTCCTTGCTGGAGCCGCACTTGATAATATCGCTGCAGCTCTCACATCCGTTTCTCATAGCCATGATGGTTCTCCATTTTCCTCTTAAATCTATTAGATCAACGTTTGCTTCTGATCTTTTGCCCTTGAGTCTAAGCCCGATCAGACCAGACCGGCAGCCTGGCGGGCCGCCTGCACGGTGTTCTTCATCAGCATGGTGATGGTCATGGGGCCGACCCCGCCGGGCACCGGCGTAATACAGGCGGCCTTCTCCTTGACCGAGGCAAAATCAACATCACCGGCCAGGATCGCCTTGCCAGAGTCGCTCATCCCGATCCGGTTGACCCCTACGTCAATTACCGCCACCCCGTCCTTGACCATGTCGGCGGTGACCATATTGGGCACCCCGACGGCGGCGATGATGATATCGGCCCGCCGGGTATGGGCGGCAATGTCCTTGGTCCGGGTATGGCAGAGGGTGATGGTGGCATTGCCGGCTTCCCGTTTCTGCAGCATCAGGTTGGCGATGGGTTTGCCGACGATGTTACTGCGGCCGATAACCACCACCTCGGCCCCGCTGGTTTCCACCCCGCTGCGCTTGAGCAGCTCCAGGATGCCGTGGGGGGTGCAGGGCAGAAAGCACTGCTCGCCCAGCACCATTTTGCCCACGTTGACCGGATGGAAGCCGTCCACGTCCTTTTCGGGGTCGATGGCATAGAGCACCTTGGCCTCGTCGATATGTTTGGGCAGAGGAAGTTGGACCAGGATACCGTTGATTTTTGGATCCTTGTTGCACTTGTCCACCAGTTGCAAGAGGTCGGCTTCGGGGGTGTCGGCCGGCAGGGTGATCTGCTCGGAGTAAATGCCCAGCTCCTTGGCGGTTTTGTTCTTGGCCGCCACGTAAGACTGGGAGGCGGGATCTTCACCCACCAGAATGGTCACCAGGCCGGGGACCACATTGTGTTTATCCTTGAGTTCGGCAACTTCCTGCTTCAGTTCCTCACGGATGGCCTTGGCCACCTCAATACCGCTGATAATTTTGGCGCTCATGGTTGGGGTTCCCTCCTGATGGTAAAAAAATATTAATTAGATATCCGCTGCCCCGCCCGTGCCGCAGCCGTCGGCACCGCGAGCCATTATTTTCTATTATTTCCCCGCTGAGGCGTCGCTCAGCTCGTTGCGAGCGCGCGCCAAAATCCGGGCACGGTTCTCCCCTTTCGTGTTTCCGCGGCCCCAAGGCCCGGAAAGCGCGCAGATAAACAGTATTGTCACTACCAGGGATAATAAAACAGCGAACCGGAGTTGAAATTCTTAACGAATTTCTATTCCATTTTCAAGTTTTTCCGAACCCAGCCAGGCAAGTAACACAAAAAAAATGAACGTATGCTCATTTTTGCGCACCCGACCCGCCATCAGGCCGCCGGCCGGCCGGCCCGATCGTTGGCCAGCTTGACGATGATGTTGTTGGCCTGGGAGAGCCGGCCAACCAAGGTTTTGAAGAGGTGCTTGCCCACTTCCGGGTATTTTTCGATGACCTCCATCAGCTTGTCGCCGGGGAAGCGTTTGACCTTGCAACGCCCCTTGGCCATGATGGAGGCGCTGCGGGGGTCGCCGGAGATGGCGCTCATCTCGCCGAAATACTCGTTGGGCTCGGTGATCTCGGCGATCTTCTTGCCATCCCGGACCACCAGCAGCGAGCCGTGAACCAATTTGAAAAAATCCCGGTCGGTGTTGCCCTGGCGGATGATGAGATCGCCGTCCTGGTATTCCTCGATATCGGGATGAACCAGGTAGGCCGGCAGGCTCTCCTCGGTGACCACGGTGCGCCGCAGTACCTCCTCGATACTGGTCACCCCTTCCCGGATCTTCTGCAGGCCGGCCTCCCGCAGGGTGGTCATTCCCTCCTGGACCGCGATCTTGCGCAGTTGATCCTCGGGCACGGCGGCGGTGATGGCCTTGGCCACCTCGTCGGTAACCTCCATCAGTTCAAAGAGGCCCACCCGACCCTTGTAGCCTCGGCCGTTGCAGACCGGGCAGCCCTTGGGGCCGTAAATTTTCAGATTGGGAATCTCATCCTCGTCAAAGCCCATTTTGACCAGATCCATGGGGTCCATGGTGCTGATATCCACCGGCTCCTTACATTTGGCGCAGAGGCGGCGGGCCAGCCGCTGGGAAAGCACCATGGTGATGGCCGAACCCAGCATAAAGGGCGGCACCCCGATATCCACCAAACGGCCGATGGTGGCCGGGCAGTCGTTGGTGTGGAGGGTGGAGAAAACCAGGTGGCCGGTCATGGCCGCCTTGATGGCGATCTCGGCGGTTTCCATATCCCGGATCTCGCCCACCATGATGATGTCCGGATCTTGACGGAGGAAGGCCTTGAGCGCGGCGGCGAAGGTCATCCCCACCTCGTTGATCACGTTGACCTGGTTGATCCCCTTGAAGTTGAATTCCACCGGATCTTCGGCGGTGAGGATCTTGGTATCCTCACTGTTGAGGGAGTTGAGGATGGAGTAAAGGGTAACGGTCTTGCCGCTGCCGGTGGGACCGGTAACCAGCAGCAGGCCCTGGGGCCGGTAGATACAGCGCTTGAGCATATCGAAGGTTCTCTGCTCGAAGCCCAGCATGGTGAGATCGACATTGAGGCTGGACTTATCGAGAATCCGGAGAACAATGGATTCGCCGAAGAGGGTGGGCAGGGAGGAAACCCGGAAGTCCACCGCCCGGTTGCGGCCCAGCTTGATCCGAATCCGGCCGTCCTGGGGCACCCGCCGCTCGGTGATATCGAGCTGGGCCATGATCTTGATCCGCGAATTGAGCGCGTTCTTGATGGAGAGCGGCAGGTTCATCGACTTGTAGAGCGAACCGTCCAGCCGGTAGCGAACCTGGAGATTTTTCTCGTAGGGCTCGATATGGATATCGCTGACCCCATCCTGGACCGCCTTGACCAGAATCCCGTTAACCAACTTGATGATGGGGGCGTCGGAGGCGGAATACTGATCTCCGCCTTCCTCATGCTCCATACTCTCCAACTCCATCCCCTCGGCAGCCTCGGAGGCCAGGGTGCCGAAGTCTTCAATCTGGGTTACCGGAACCTCTTCCTCCACATGCTTTTCGGTCTCGTGGGCCAGCAGTTTCCGGTAATCCTCGTCGCTGATCTTGTAATGGTTGCGATAGGCTTCAACAATATCCCGCTCGGTGGAAACACAGACGGTGAGCGGCATCTTGACTTCGGCCTGCAGGTTCTCCACCGCCCCGGTGTCGGTGGGCTCGGCCATGGTCACCTGGAGGTTTTTGCCGATGATCCGCAGGGGAAAGGCCAGGTACCTGGCGGCCAGCTCGAAGGGCATCCTGGCCAGGGCATCGGGCTTGGGGGGTTCGCGGGAGATGGTTACCGGCTGGTAGTTGTGGAGCCGGCTTAAAAAGTTGAGAACAGTGTTCTCCTCAACGTAACCCAGCTTGAGCAGGATGGAGCTTAAACGCCCCCCCTCTTTTTTCTGGACGGCCAGCGCCTCTTCCAGCTGGTTGCTGCTGATCTGGCCTTCCTTGCGCAGCAGTTCGCCGATTTTGACCTTGCCGGCCCCGGACTGATCCTTAACCGAAGCCCGCAACGTCGATTTCTGAGGTGCCTGCACCATCGCTAAACCCTTTTGGTTTTGAATAAAAAATTGGCCCGGACTCGCCCGAATACGTCAAGATAGCAAAGTGCCGCCGGAAGAAGCAAGGATATTTCGTCCCGAGCCGCCCAAGAATTACAGCCCCTTAGGGCAATAGCGCAGGGTTATTTGGTGGGTTTTTGCGAGATCATCACAATTCACTTGCCGGCGGCGGCCCGCCAGCGGCGCACCGCCTTGAGCAGGTCGGCGGGCCGGCGGCGCTTGATGGCCAAGCGTTCGGGATAAACCCGGCCGTGATCGGCGTCCACCGTCAGCCAGGCCCCTTCCGGCACCACCCGCTCGCCGATCTCCACCAGCCGCCGGGTAAGGTCGAGATGAAGCCCCTGGCATCCCACCACGCAGGCAATCCCCAACTGGCGGGCCACCACCGCCGCATGGGAGGTGCGGCCACCGGTGACGGTCACCACCGCCACCGCCTGATTGACGGCGGCAATATCTTCGGTGGAGGTTTCATGGCGGACCAGCACCACCGGCTGGCCCCCGGCCGCCAGCTCCCGGGCCCGCTGTTCGTCCAGGGCGATCAGCCCGGCGGTAACCCCGGTGCTGGCGGCAACACCCAAGGCCGGCTCGGCGGCGGCGACCTCCGCCAGGCTGGTGACGAACAAGTTGTCCAGATCGATCCCCTCCAGCCGAGCCAAAGCCCGGGCCGGGGTGATGATCTTTTCCGCCACCAGATCGCCGGCAATGCGCAAGGCCGCCAGCGGGGTCCGCTTGCCGTCCCGGGTCTGCAAGAGATAAAGCTTGCCCTGCTGGACGGTAAATTCAAAATCCTGCATGTCGGCAAACTCATCCTCCAGCCGCCCCTTGATCTTTTCCAGCTCGGCCCAGACCGCCGGCAACTGCCGGCGGAGAAAGTGGACATCGTCCACGTTGTGTCTGCCCGAAACCACATCCTCCCCCTGGGCGTTGGCCAGGTAATCGATATAAAGCTCGTTGGCGCCGTCGGCCGGGTTGCGGGTAAAGCCCACCCCGGCCCCGGAATCGCCGCCGGCATTGCCGAAGACCATGGCCTGAACCAGGCAGGCGGTGCCGAGCCCGGCATCGATCCCGTTGAGCAGCCGGTAGGTTTCCGCCCGGGCGCTGTGCCAGGAGGCGAAGACGGCGGCGATGGCCTGATAAAGCTGCTGCCAGGGATCCTGGGGAAAGGCCTTACCGGTGACGGCGGGATATTCCTGGATCAACTCGGCGCAAAGCTCCCGGTAGTTGACGCTGCCCAGCTCGCTGATCTGGCGCAAGCCGGCCTGTTTCAAAAAATTGGCCTGCAGCTCCTCCAGCCGGGGAGCCCGCTCGGGATGGACGATTTCAGCGTAACCCAGCAGCAGGCGGCGGTAGGAATCCCAGGCCAGCCGGGGGTTGCCGGTGAGCCGGATCAGGCCGCGCACACTCTGATCATTGATGCCGACATTAAGCAGGGTGTCCATCATCCCCGGCATGGAAACCGGGGCCCCGGAACGCACCGCCAGGGTCAAGGGGTTGCGGCGACTGCCGAAGGCTCGGCCGCTGGCATCCTCCAGCCAGCGCAACTGCTGCCTGATCGCCTCCCGCAACTCCTTGCCCAGGCTGTTTTCCCTGGCGAAAAACTCCCGGCTCACCGCCGTGCCCAGCACAAAGCCCGGCGGCACGTTGATCCCGGCGGCAGCCAGCCGCAGCAGTCCCCAGGCCTTGCCGCCGATTTCGGCGGCACTCGGGACGGAATCACCCCCCTGCCCCGAACCGATCCGGGTGATCGCCTCGGTTTGCTCCTTTGCTTGCCGGCTCATGGGGTCATAACCTCGGTGATGACATAATCCTTCATCAGTAACGCGCAGCCGGCCAGGGCGTCGGCCGCCTCCTCAAAAGACTGGCCCAGACGGCTGCCCAGCAGCAAGGCCCGGGAATCGACGTTTTCCGCCAGCAACTCCTTCAAGAGCCGGCGCTCACCGGCATCGGTCCGGTGCTCGATGATCAAGACATCGTCCACCGCCTCCAGAAAAGCCTGGCGATCCTCCCTGATGTTGCTCTGCTCCAGTTGGCGGGCGGTTTCCACACAGCGGACGTACCCCCGCACCCCCTCCACCACCAGTTCGGCCAGCTTTTGCAGCTGGGGCAGCAGGTTGTTGCCGTAGGGTCTTGCCGGCAACAGGGTCAGCAGATGGGCCGCCTCCTCCAGGGAGTCGGCCACGTTGTCGGCCTGCTCGGCGATCCGGCGAATGTGGCCGCCCTCTCCGCTGCGCCGGGTCACCTCCCGAATCCGGTTGAGCAAATCATCGGCCCGGCTCTCCCAGCGCTTGGCCAGCGCCGCCATCCGGGCCACCTCGTCGGGCCGGCCCAGCTCGCCGCCAAGACAGTTGCAGACCGCGTCGGCCAGATCAAAAATGGTGGCGGCATGATCGGCGCAAATTTCGTAAACCCCTTCATCCACCGATTGGAAATAGTTGAAGATTTCGGTCTTGATCTCATCGCGGACCAGGCGCTCGGAACGGCCGTTGAGCAGGCCGGTGGCGGCGGCCTGCAAGACGAAACGGAGGAAATCCACCGCCCGGCTCTCCCCCAGGATGACATCCAGCCGATCCCCGTAGCTGAATTCGGCATGGGAAACCTGGGCCAAGGCCTCGTAAATGATCAGCTCCCCTCCCACCTGCAAAAAGCCGCGATGGCCGAAGTTGTTGTCCGCCGCCCACTTGAGCAGCGGCAAATAATCCCGCTTGCGCAAGAAGTTACGCAGCCGCTTGCGGGCCTTGTTCCAGTCGATGAGAAATACGATCCGCGAACCGAGAAAGCGCAGGTAGGCCAGCAGTTGCTCCATGCTTTCGGCCTGGAAGGTGCCGGTGCAGAGAAAATAGCGCTCCTTATCCTCACCCTTGACCAGATCCCGGCTGCGGGTGTCCTTCCAGTTGACCGCAAAACGCTCGAAAAGCTGCTCGAAGAAGGCGGCCCGCTGGGCGTGAACATCGGTATAGGTGATCTTGACCTGCAAATCTTCGACATGGATGATCAGGACATGGGCGTCGGTGGTGCCGATATCGTTTTCCAGGATCAGCCGCCGGCCGGAACTGGTGGCGGTGGTATCGAGGCCGGGATGGTCGAACTTGAGGGGGGCGGTCTGATTGAGCCCGGCCATAAAGGCTTTGACCAGGGGGCGATGTTCCGCCGCCAGGGCGTAAACCCGGGCCCCGTCGATCACCTCCTGGGCCAACTCGGCCTGCAGGCGGTTGATCTTTTTGTGCAAATCCATCACCAGCAGGTGGAGGCTGTCGGCCTTGCCCCGCCGGCCGTGGGTTACCCGGTCGATATAATCGCCGGCCACCTCGTCGCCGGCCACCGGGCCGAGATCGGCCAGAATTTTATCCAGGCGCTGCTGCTGGCGCTTGCCCTCCTTCTCCCCCGACCCCAGGCGCACCGGCTCCAGCATGGCGGCCAGGGCCTCGACGATCCGGGCATGCAACTGCTCAACATGGGGGATGTAATAGGTGCCGACGGGGCTGAGCTGGGCATTGGGAATGATGGTGTCCAGGCTGTAATCGCTGATCCCGGCAACCCCCCGTTCCACCCGCAGATCGGTGGCCCCGCCTGCGGGATTATCGGCAAAACGGCGGGCTTCCTGGAGAACGGTGAAGTAATACTTTACCCGGTTGTTGGCGGCCAAGGCCCGCTCGATGGCCGCCGGCAGCAACAGATTTTCCTCACCCAACTGATTGACAATCTCGGTTTTCAGCATGCAAGCTTCCCCTGCCCCACCCGGCATGATTGCGACAACCTCTGCGGCAGCCAGTGATAAGGCGATTATAGACCAGCCCCCGGCGGAACTCAAGCAGAGGGTGGCAGGGGGCGGCGGGCCACGAAGAACTCGTAGGCGTAGTTCAGACTTCTCCCCGGGTTGAACTCCGAACATAGCAGACACGGTCCAAATGAGGGCTAAGTTTCTTTTTATGTTCGCGGACTCTGGTGTCGATGAGGAGTGTATCCTTAGAAGTCAAAATTGCAAGCAGTCACCAGTGGCTTTTGCTTTGCGCATGGCGTTGGGGTGGTGGTGTTTTCATGAAGCCTGACACGGGGGCGGATTATGGAGATTATTGGTGCCGAGGTCAGTCAGCAGGCCAGTCATCAGGTGGGCAGGGATTTTCAGCGCCGGGAATCTTTGCTGGCCTGGGTTGGGGTGCCGCCGCCGGAGTTTGCCGGCAATGGCGGGGGCCCTGTGACGGAGGGCGGCCGGGAGAATGGCTTGCCGAAGCTTGCGGATATGGTGAGTATTTCAGCCCGGGCCCGGCAGCTTTACCAGGGGGCCGACGAGGCCGGGGAGCGGGAGCCGATTCAGGAAGACCCGGCGGTCCGCAAAATCCGCCTGGTGCTGGAAGCCCTGACCGGCCGGAAAGTCCGGGTGAGCAG
>OBJA01001743.1_pt1 | contig 14083 bp, 11 predicted proteins | sample 1519751 | NCBI WGS metagenome assembly OBJA01 (sample SAMEA3881238, study PRJEB22517) | soil metagenome | biome: lake sediment; feature: soda lake sediment; material: sediment, water from around vicinity | place: India | collected 2013-12-23 | depth 3 m | reverse complement strand
CCTCTTCAGCCACTTGAGTACTACTCCAACCAATGTATTTTACGCTTTTGCGCCTCTATAGAATAGCGTATTTTTTCATCTTTGTCAACCACTTTCCTTTAATTAACAAAGTTACATATATTTTCTAAACATTGCTAACAGCATGATGTTTTCATCAATCTTGATTTTCGTTTGCTGTCTCTAATCGATTACTATTTATTTCTTTTTCTTTCTCTACACTTTTGCTGGAACTTACCTCACTGATATATAGCGCAACCGCTTTAATTGTTCCAGCTAAAGGTACTGCAAGTAAAACACCTGCAAAACCAAATATGCCTCCAAAAAAGATTAAGCTTGATAAGACTAGTAGTGGATGAATATGAACTTGTTTGCCTAATATAGTGGGTTGAATGATACTGATTTCTAATGCTTGTTCTATCAAATGAATCATAACTATAATCCCCATTGCGTATAAATAGATATTTTGATTTGATCCTGTCTCTAAATATTTCGTTAATAAAAAGATCATGGGTACTGCAAGTCCAATCCATGCCCCTATATAAGGAATGATATTCATCAAACCCATGAGGATCGCAAACATAATAGCATATTCGATTCTAAAGCCTGGAACGAAAAATGATAATACACTTAATGTTAATGCAAAATAAATACTGATAATTCCAATCATCATGCCTTGACCACGAAAATAATTTTTAATCACTTCATCACTTCGTTTACCAAGTTCAATGACGTGATGTCTTACTTTCTTTGGTGCTACTTTAGCGATATTTAAGAATATATACTCTTTTTCTTTAATCAAATAAAACATAAATACCGGTGTTAAAACAAAGATAGCTATAATTCGAAAGATACCAGAAATAATGCCTGTAAATGTGAGTAATACTACACCAATTAAAGCCATCACACGTTCTATAGATGCTCCATTTGCTGATATCTCATTGATGATATCTGTAAAACTGTTTGTTTTAAAGTATACATCAATGGCTTGTGTAATCTCATTAATGAGTGTTCTAATTGATTCTGCATCAACTAACCCTAATAAACTATTTAAAACTGAGCTTACTTGAGATAAGATGAAAATGATCACGATGCCTATAAGCATAATCACAAATAAAATGCCAATTAAAATCGATAAGATAACTGCAAGATTTTCATTCATGTTAAACTTCTTAATCATCCAAGAAGAGAGTGGGCCAACGATGAAACTTAAAAAGAAGGCGATGATAAACGGTATAAGAACAGCAGATAAAGCACTCATGAATATGCGAAATATACCTGATGTTAACTGATGCAAGAAATAGATACCCATCACTGATATCGATAGAATCGATACGACTAATAAAACCTGAATTAATTTTTCTTTACTTAACCAATTTTTATTCATAAAATCCCTCGTATAAATATATAAATCTATTATACCAAAACAAAACAAAAAACCTCTAATTTTAGAGGTTTATCGTTTATTTTGATATTGTATCTTTTAGCATGGTTAAGCCAACCTTGCCTCGATTTAAATCAATGTTTAACACATAAACTTTAACAATATCACCTACATTTAAAACATCTTTTGGATGCTTAATAAATGCTTTTGATATTTTAGAGATATGAAGCAGTCCATCTTCTTTAAGTCCCACATCAATAAATGCTCCAAAATCAACAACATTTCTGACAGTTCCTTCAAGCTCCATCCCAATCGATAGATCTTCAAGTTTTAAAATATCGCTTCTAAGAAGTGGTTGACTAAACTGATCACGTGGGTCTCTAAGTGGTGCAATAAATGCATCTAAGATATCATCTAAGGTATATTTATCAATCTTTAACTCTTCTTGTAAATCTTTACGATTAATTTTTGATAGTATGTCTTTAACTGCATCTTTCCCAAACATATCGCCAGTAATCTCATATTTTTTCATAATAGCTTTAGCAACTCCATATGACTCAGGATGAACCGCAGTCATATCAAGTGCTTCATCACCATCTGGTATTCTTAAGAATCCTGCTGCTTGTTCAAATGATTTAGCACCTAATTTAGGAACATTTAAAATCATCTCCCTGCTTCTAAACTTACCTGCTTTATCACGGTACTTAACGATATTTTCAGCACTTGACTTATTAAGGCCTGACACATACATCAGCAAAGCTTTTGATGCTGTATTAATATTAACACCAACTTGGTTAACGGCTTGTGTCACTACGAAATTAAGTGAATCATTTAATTTCTTAGGTGTTACATCATGTTGGTATTGACCAACACCAATCGATTTTGGATCAATTTTAACAAGTTCTGATAATGGATCTTGAAGTCTTCTTGCAATGGATGCTGCAGATCTTTCTTCAACAGAAAAATCAGGGAACTCTTCTCTAGCTAGTTCTGATGCTGAATAAACAGAAGCTCCAGCTTCATTAACGATTACATATTGTACTTTCATACCTGTATCTTTTAATAGTTTTGCGACAAATGATTCGGTTTCTCGACTTGCAGTACCATTTCCAATTGCGATGATTTCTACTTTATATTTATGGATTAAGCGAATGAGCACTCTTTGTGATTCTTGAATTTGTTGATCAGAAATAGAACCACCAATCGTTTTTTCATGAGGATAGATCACACCTTTTTCCATGACTGTGCCTTGTTCATTGACAACTGAGAGTTTACATCCTGTTCTAAATGCTGGGTCAATACCTAATACAACTTTTCCTTTAAGTGGTGGTTGTAATAAAAGCTTTTGTAAGTTCACAGAAAAAATCTCTATAGCTTGTTCTTCACCTTTTTCAGTGAGTTCACTTCTAACTTCGCGCTCTAAACTTGGATAAATAAGTCTTTTTAAAGAATCTTCAATCGCTTCTTTGATCAAAGGAGCGGCTGTGGATTGTTCTTTTTTAATAATCTTTCTTTCTAGATAAGACGTCATTCTTTCTTTATCTAAATCAATTTTTACAGTAATAATCTTTTCATTTTCTGCACGGTTCATTGCTAAAATACGATGAGGTCTTATTTTATTAACAGGCTCTTGATAATCATAATACATTTCATATGTTTTTCTCTCATCAACAGCATTTTTCTTAAGATTTGCAACAACCACACCATGATTAACCATTTCTTGACGAAGTGATTTCCGGTAATTTGCATCATCAGAAATCATTTCAGCAATGATATACTTAGCACCTTCAATCGCTTCTTCAGGTGTTGCTACTTGCTCATTAACGAACTTTTTAGCTTCTTCTAAAACATCTTCATATGGAAACATCATTAACCATGTAGCAAGCGGTTCAAGTCCTTTAGCAACCGCTTCGGTTGCTTTTGTTTTTTTCTTTTCTTTAAATGGACGATATAAATCCTCAACTTCAACAAGCTTTTGTGCACTTAAAATCTCTTTTTTTAGTTCTTCTGTTAACATGCCTTTTTCATCAATTAAACGGATCACATCTTCTTTTCGTTTTAAAAGATTATTCGCATAATCCCATTGCTTATAGATCTCATTGATTTGTTCTTCATCAAGACCTCCGGTTGCTTCTTTACGGTAACGTGCAATAAAAGGAATGGTGTTACCTTCGTCAAGAAGTCCAAGTACCGTTGTGATTTGTTTTTCTGAAACGGATAGTGCTTTTTTGATTTCAATTAGTATTTGTTCGTTCATTTTTTTCTCCTCAATATAGCACAAAAGGGCAACGCCCTTTTGATTGTTTACTTTTTAAAGTTTGTTAATATCAATTAAGATATTTCTCGTATCAGACCATACAACAAAACGGTCTTCAGGGTTTTCAGGATAATAGTCAAACGTTAATAACATGTGTTTAGCCTCACTATTTAATGATAAGAATGCTAAACGTCCATCATCAAATAGATTTGGATTATCATCTAGATTAATAAATAAGAAAGTTAGTTCATCTAGATTATCGAGTGCTAATATTGCATCAACAACTTCTTGATCAATGTCTGATCCTCTATAAAAATAAACATATAAGATATCATTAGCGTTTATTTTTTGATGGAGGTCTTCTAGTCCTTCAACGTTTAGATAATAATCACGATCACCAAATGTTCCAAGATCATCTTCGCCTACAAAGATAGCAAGATTTTCTGTTGTTAAATGTAGATAATCATCAAAAGGTAGTTCGTCTTCTGTTCTTGTCATAAAATATTGCATCAAAACGATAACAGTTCCAATAATAACGGTTAATACGATAACGATGATACCTATACGAAAGAACATAATTTCATTTTTTGATGGTTCATTACTTTTTGCGTTTGTTTTTGCTAATTCTTGTCTGCTTTTTGGATTTACGTTTGTTTTTTGTCCTTTTTTAGCTGCAGATTTTGATTTTTGACTTGTTTGATTTGTTTTTTGGACTCTAGCCATTATGTCACATCCTATCATAGAAAATTATACCGAATAACCATTTAAAAAACAACAATATGGGTAAATATGTTAACTTCTTTCAATGATAACATATGCGATAGCATACGTGTTTTCGTGTGAAATCGATAGATGAATCATTTCTTGATTTTTAAAAAATGAAGTTTTAACAATAGGTTTCCCGTTTTCATCATTTAAAATCGAGAAATCTTTATAGTTTGTATGTCCTGGGCCTTTTGATATTGCTTTAAAGAGTGCTTCTTTAGCCGCAAATCTTCCACCTAAAAAAGATAATTTAGCTTTTTTAGATGTCATACCTTCATAAATAGTTAGTTCTTCTTCATTTAAAACTCGTAATAAAAACTTATCACTTGTCATCTCTTCTAATCGTTTGAGTTCGACAAGATCAACACCTATACCTATAATCATGATGCTCGCCCCTCTCTGATTTGCTCTGCCATTTGTTTAATTTTTTGCAAGCGATGATTCATACCGGATTTACTAATGTGTTCATGATATGTTTCTTCATATATGAGTGTTAATTCTTGAAGACTTGATTCTGGATTTTCTTTTCTTAAATCCATCACTTGTTTCACTTTTTCATTAATATAATGTTTAGGTATAAACTGTTCAATTAATTCAATATCTTTTAACTGTTCATTTGCTGCTATAAATACTTTTTTTTCATTAGCAATCTCACAGTTCATGATGCGATTAATAGAGTTATTAAAATCTCTTTTAATTCTTAAATCTTCAAATTGAAAAACTGAATTTTGAGCACCCGTGACTTGTAAAAAGCTACTAATGCCTTCTGCATCTTTTAAATAGACAATATAACCATTTCTTCGTTTGGTTATTTTCGCATTTAAATCAAATGCGTTCATCATCGATTGCATGAAGACAATTTGACTTGAATCTCTTGAAAATATCTCTAAATGATAATTCGCAGTCTTTGGATGATTAATTGAACCTCCTGATAGAAATGCTGCTCTTAAATAAGCTCTTTTTGCTTCTAAAGATTGTGTTAACAATTCTTGATTTTCGATATTGTTTTCTAAATAACTATGCTCACTAATGATATCATCAACTTTTGATTGAATCCGAACAATAATAGCATGTCTTGCTTTTAATTGGTTTGTTTTCTTTTTGATCAAGCTGGTTTCTGCTTGATAAAGCGTTCTTACAAGCTGTAAAAACCGTTTTGCAACGGTTGGATTATTCGTCTTGAAATCAATCATTTTTAGTTTGTTTTCAATATGAAATTCTGAGTTTAGATTTAAAAATGCACTAAACTCTGCAAGTTGGCCTTCCAGTTCAACTGGTAGGCTAACGAGCTCCTCTTTTACAGTTTTTGCAAAACTCATGTTACTCCCAAGTTTCTAAGAAACGAAGTGCATTTTGAACTGCAATGGCTCCATCTGCTGTTGCAGTGACCACTTGTCTAATTTGTTTAACGATAACGTCTCCCGCACCATAAACACCTGGCACTTTGGTTTCCATTTTTTCATTTGCGATGATATATCCATACTTATCTGTAATGCCTAAATCTTTAACAAAGTCAGTCACAGGAATTAATCCCACATATTCAAAGACACCATCTGCTAAGATTTCAATATCTCTTCCTTCTTTATTCGTAATGATAGCGCCTGTTAATCCTTTATCATCTTTTAAGAATTTTTTAACAACAGACCCGTAATGGATATCAACATTCTTCATCTTGAGTAAAACATCTTGAGCTTTAGGATCTGCGGTAAGTGTATCTAGGTTTTGTACAACAGTTACATGAGTTGCAAGTGTTGCAAGATAGCTTGCTTCTTCAACTGCTGAGTTACCTCCACCAATCACAATCACTTTCTTTTCTTTATATAGTGGTCCATCACATATTGCACACCAGCTAATGCCGTTCATCGCAAGCTCATCTTCATTTTCTACACCTAAACGTCTAGGCACATTACCAGATGCGATAATGAGTGCTTTTGTTTCATATGTTTCACTTGGTGTAATGACTTTTTTGATGTTTCCGTCAAGTTCTACTTTAACCACTTCATCATAAATGACTTCAACACCAATATCATAAGCATGATCAATCATCGCAGTTGCAAGCTCATATCCTGCCATTTTTTTATAGCCTGTATAGTTTTCAATTTCATTATATTTAGATAGTTGTCCCCCTGGTGTGTCTTTTTCAAACATGGCAACCTTCAAATTTGCACGTTTGGCATAAATACCAGCAGTGATACCTGCAGGACCTGTTCCAATAATTAATACATCATACATCGTTAAAATCTCCTATTCTATTAAATCCTTCACATTTTTTAGTTCATCAATCACAAAATCAGGCATGTTATTTAACATCTCTTTTAATCTAAGACTATAAGTAACTGCACACGATAAGATACCAGCATGCTTTGCAGCTGCTATATCATTTTCATGATCTCCAATATAAATGGTTTCTTCTTTTTTTGCATTGAGTTTTTCAATAGCTTTTAGTAATGGCTCTGGATGTGGTTTATGATTAGTTGAATCTTCATAGCCAATGAGAAGATCGATAAAATCATATAATCCTGTTAGTTTTAAATGATGAGTGGCAACACTGATCATTTTTGATGTAACAACGCCTACTTGAATTTTTTTCTTTCTTAAAAACATGAGTGTTTCTTTTGCAAAAGGAAACGCATCAAGTTTTTCACCAATACGTATGTTAGATACTTCACGGTAATATTTTACCATGTCAGCAACTAGCTTTTCATCATCGGTATAAAGTCTAAATGTTTTAAAAAGTGTATGTCCTAAAAAACTAGTGAGTTCTTCATCTTCTAATTTCATATCTGGCATAAAATGATTAAATGTTTCAACAAACGTTTGTAAAATAATATCGGTGGTATTAATCAATGTGCCATCTAAATCAAATAAGACCGTTTTAACGAGAGACATCTTCTTCTTTAACTAATAGATCAACGGTATATGGTTGTTCTTTGAGATAGTATTTTTTACCAAATATAATTGCAAGTCCACCGAGAGCAAACAATATTAAAGATAACCAAATATTAACATAAACACCAAAGACTACAAGTGGGTCTCCAGGAGCACCTTGTGTGCGTAGAGGTTCAATGATTGCACCTCTACCAATACCATACCAAATAAGATAAAGACCCATGATATCTCCGACTTTAAACCAACGTTTTCTTCTAGCTATAAGTAAGAAGATAAGCCCTACTAAGTTCCATGTGCTTTCATATAAAAATGTGGGATGGCGATAAACACCATCAATAAACATACCATTTCTAATGAATCCTGGTAAGATGTCGATCATCCACTGTGACTGAATGACTGGACCATAGAGTTCACCATTCATGAAATTACCAAAGCGACCAGAAATTTGTCCGACAAGAAAACCAATCGCTAACATATCAGCTAAAGCCCAAAAGCTTAATTTTTTCTTTTTTGTCCAAAAATAGACAAAAATAAACGCGGTAATCACTGCACCATGAATCGATAGTCCAGATATACCACCGTTGCTAATACCAATGACATCAGCAAGTGATTTATAATTTGGAGTTGGATCAAAAATCACATAATATAAACGTGAACCAACAATTGATAGTGGTACTGCAATAATGAGTGCATCAAATAACCAATCTGTATTCCACCCAACTTTCTTAAACTCATCATAAGCTAAGTAAGCTCCTAGTGATAAACCTGTAAGAATAAAGACTGCATACCACTGAATAGCAATACTACTTGACACTCTAAATGCAGTTGGATTATAGTATTGTGAACTGTTATATGGTGTATTGTTTTGTGTGATGATTGCTAGAAATAACACAAACAAGAAAACACCTAATACGATACCGTATTTTTTAATTGATCGTTTATTTTTCTTAATAAATTCATTCATCATCTTCCATCTTTCCCTTTCTTGCTGCTAATGCGACTGTATTTGTAAGTTCTAAAGCTGCATTATATCCTAAATACTTAAGTTTTTGATTCATAGCTGCACTTTCAACAAGTGTCGCTACATTTCTTCCCGGTAAAATAGGTATCGTTATTTTAGCGATTTCTGTATTAAATATTTTAACCGTCTCAGAATCAACACCTAAGCGATCGTATTGTTTTGTTTTTTTCCAATGTTCAAGTTCGACAACTAACCTGATTTTTTTATTTTCACGGTATGCACCTGCTCCAAACATTTGGACAACATCAACAATACCAATACCTCTAATTTCAATATACTTTTCTAAAATCTTAGGTGCGCTACCTATTAAAATCCCTGGTGATTGTTCGAAAATGTCAACTCGATCATCAGATACTAATATATGACCTCTTTTAATAAGTTCAAGTGCGGTTTCACTCTTTCCTATACCACTTTTACCAGTGATGAGTGTCCCCATGCCATAAATATCTAATAAGACACCATGAACGCTTGTTCTTGGTGCAAGCTTAGCATGCAAATAAGCATATAGACTACCACTTAATGGTGTTGTCCTAATTTTGCTTTTTAAGATGGCAACATTATATTTGTTTCCCAATTCAAAAAATAAATCTTCAATATCTACATTGGTAGAAAAGATAAATCCTGGAGGTTTCTTCATCATGATGTCTTCAATACGATCTCTTCTAATATCATAAGGCAGAAGTTTCATGAAATGCGATTCTTTTGACCCGATGAGGATGATACGATCTTCATCAAAGAAATCAAGAAAGCCTGCTAACTCTACACCTGGACGAGATAACATTTCTGATTTAATTTCACGTTCTAAAGCTTTTTTGTTGGAAAGAAGTTCTAAATCTAAATCACGAATAATATGTTTAATCTTTAGTTTCATTTTTTTCCTCCTGGTATGACAAATATATCACCATAAAGCATTTTTCTTAAATAGCTTGAGAAGATTAGTCTAAAGATGCTAAAGATAAATGCAAATACAATTAAGTGGTCAACACCGTTAAAATCAAAATTAATAAGCATAAAATCAACAATCGCTAAAATAAGTATTTGTGTAAACACAGAAAATAGTCCCATAGATAGTAGCATAAACCTTAGAAAATACTTAAACAAAAGGAGTTTGATAAAATTTTCTGTTAGAGTGAATAAGATGACACCAATAAAATATGCAGGAAGTTTCACAGTAAGTATCGGTTGGTTAATGCCTGAAGTTAAACCAATGATTACTGCAAATAGTACGAGGTTTATACCCAATGAAATGGCTAAATGAACTAAATAGTTACGATGTAAAAGAAACCCCAAACTAAGTGATACTTTTTTTGGTTGTTTTTGTTGATTCTTTTTAAGTTCTTCTAGGATTCGCAAAAGTTCTTCTTCAGAAGGTTTTTTAGGATCCTTGTTGTTTTGATCGTTCATTGAACTCTCCTAACCGTGTTGATTATAGCATATTACTTTAGTAAATTAAAATTTTAAAGCTTTTTTTAAATATTGTCCTGTATAACTTTCTTCGACTTCCGCCACTTCTTCTGGTGTGCCAATAGCAACAATCTCGCCACCAGCGTCGCCACCTTCTGGACCTAAATCAATGATGTGGTCTGCATTTTTTATCACATCAAGATTATGTTCAATAACAACCATGGTTGCTCCATCATCTACAATCTTATGAAGGACTTTTATTAGTTTTTTTACATCATCGGTATGTAGTCCTGTAGTTGGTTCATCAAGTATATAAATCGATGTTGATGTGATTCGTCGATAAAGTTCACTTGCAAGTTTAACTCTTTGTGCTTCACCACCAGAAAGTGATGTTGCGGATTGTCCTAAAGTAATGTATCCAAGACCTACATCATAAATGGTTTGAAGTTTTTGTCTAATCTTTGGATGATTTTCAAAAAAGCTAAGTGCATCTTCAATCGTCATGTTTAACACATCTGCAATGTGTTTACCTTTATATTTTATTTGTAAGGTTTCATGGTTATATCTTGTTCCATGACATACTTCACATGGTACATATACATCGGGTAAAAAGTGCATGGATATTTTCTTTAACCCATCTCCACCACACGCTTCACATCTACCACCACGAACGTTAAATGAAAATCTACCTTTTTGATAACCTCTTGCTTTAGCTTCATTTGTTTGAGCATATAAATCTCTAATATCATCAAATACGCCTGTATAGGTTGCTGGATTAGATCGTGGTGTTCTTCCGATTGGTGATTGTGAGATTTCAATGACTCGATCAATCATATGATGATCATTAATCGATGTGTGAAGTCCTGGCTTATCTTTTGACTTATAATATTTTTGCTGCAAGCCTTTAAGTAGAATTTCATTCACTAATGTTGATTTCCCAGAACCTGATACGCCTGTAACAAGTGTTAGTTTTCCTAAAGGGAACGATACACTAATGTCTTTTAGGTTATTGGCTTTTGCCCCTAAGACCATAATATCATGACCATTACCATTTCTTCTTTCATTTGGCACATCAACTTTTTCTAATCCTTTTAAATATCTGCCTGTAATACTGTTTTCATTATCCATGACTTCTTGTGGTGTACCTGCTGATACCACACGTCCACCATGAATACCTGCTTTTGGCCCAATATCGATTAAATAGTCACTAGCGAGCATGGTTTCATGATCGTGTTCGACAACGACAAGCGTGTTTCCTAAGTCTCTCATTTTTTTAAGCGTTTCAATTAACTTTGCATTATCTCTTTGATGAAGGCCAATCGATGGTTCATCTAAAACATATAAAACACCCGTTAATTTAGATCCAATTTGTGTAGCAAGTCTTATACGTTGTGCTTCTCCACCGGATAGTGAACCTGCACTTCTTGATAATGTTAAATATCCTAGTCCCACATCTTGCAAAAAGGTTAATCTGTTAATGATTTCTTGAAGTGCCAATCGTGCAATTTGTTGTTGTTCGTTATTTAAGATAAGATTTGATAAGAATTTGATTTCTTCATCAACTGATAAACGGGTTAGCTCATCAATGTTTTTACCACCAATTTTAACGGATAGTGCCATTTCATTCAATCTTGCCCCATGGCAAAGTGGACACTCAGATTCAGTCATGAAATTTTCAATCCATTGACGAATCCAGTCGCTTGTTGTTTCTCTATATCTTCTTGTTAGATTCGTAATTAAACCTTCATAATACTCGACTTTTTCATGAACTCGTCCAGATGACGATACGAGTTTATGATGAATTTTATCTGGCGAACCATATAAAACAATATCAAGTTGCTCATCTGTAAGTTCATTCATTGATACATTCATATCAATTTTATATTTGCGACAAACATCTTCAAGCATTTGTGAAGATAAATTGTCGACATCGTTATTTTTATAGGGTAATAAACCACCGTCATTTAAACTTTTTTCAGGATTGATAACAAGTTCTTTAGCGACTTCAAGTCTTAGTCCTAAGCCGTTACATGATGGACATGCCCCAATAGGAACATTAAATGAAAAGAGTCTTGGTTCTAAGTCAGGTATTGTAAAATCAGAACCTTGGCATGAATAATTTTGGCTAAAACTTAACATGTCTTTATCATTGACTAACACTTTTGTTTTCCCACTCGCAAGCTTAGCTGCGAGTTCTAGTGCATCATATAATCTGCTTCTTAATCCTTCTTTAATGATTAAACGATCAATGATTAAATAAAAATCATGCTTTTTATTTTTATCAAGTTCAACAAACTCTTCTAAAAGAACGCTCTCACCGTTAACATATGCACGTGTGAAACCTTCTTTTAGAAATTGCTCAGCTAGTTTTTTATGTGTTCCTTTTTGTTGTTCAATCACAGGCGATAAAATTAAAACACGACTTCCTTCTTTAAGATTTAAGACACGTAGCGTCATTTCTTCAATGGTTTGTTTCGTCAATGGCTCATCAGTTCCTGGGCAATAAGGAATACCTATTCTTGCATAAAGAAGTCTTAAGTAATCATAAATTTCAGTGACTGTTCCAACAGTAGACCTTGGATTATTTGATGTTGTTTTTTGATCAATCGATATGGAAGGTGATAAACCTTCGATACGATCAACATCAGGTTTCTCAAAGTTTCCTAAAAATTGACGTGCATAAGCAGAAAGAGATTCCATATATCTTCGTTGACCCTCTTGATAGAGCGTATCAAAAGCAAGCGAAGATTTTCCGGAACCTGAAATACCTGTCATGACGACAAGTTTATTTTTTGGAATTTGAATGTCGATATTTTGGAGATTGTTTTCTCTAGCTCCAAAAACTTTAATGTAATCCATCAATCATTACCTTAAATGTCTGTTCATCAATGACTTTGATGCCAAGCTCATTTGCTTTCTTTAATTTTGATCCTGCATCTTCTCCTGCTAAAACATAATCTGTTTTATTGGAAACAGAAGATGATACCTTCCCACCTAGTTTTTCAATGATAGCTGATGCTTCATCTCTTGAGTAAATATCTAGTTTACCTGTTAAGACAAATGTTTTACCGTTAAATGCATGTTCAATTTTCATTTCGGCTTCATGTGTCATGTTTAGTCCGTGAGATTTAAGTTCACTAATGAGTAATTGATTCGTCTCATCATTAAAATAAGATACGACGCTTTTAGCTATCATTTCACCTATATCTTTAATTTCTTTTAAGTCTTCATATGTTGCTGATTGTAGAGCTTCCATTGAAGGATAGTATTTAATTAATGTCTTTGCAACTTTAGCACCAACATGCTTAATACCTAATCCAAAAATCAATTTGTCAAATGATTGTGTTTTACTCTTTTCGATTGCATCCATAATTTTCTCGATTTTTTTATCACCAAAACCTGGTATCTCTTTAAGTTCATCTTTAAACTGATTGAGCTTATAAATATCTGAAATGGTGTTTAAATATCCTAACTCATGAAATGTTTCAATGACCTTATCACCTAACGTATCAATATCCATCGCTACTCGACTTGAGAAATGAACGAGCTGATTAATGTTTCTACCCGGACATGATGGATTTGTACAATAATAATCCGCTTCACTTGGTTTTCTTTCTAGTGGTGAGTGGCATATAGGGCAAGATGTGATCATCTTAAAAGGTTCGTTATTTACACGTTTTGATAAAACAACTTCAATCACTTCAGGTATAATTTCTCCAGCCTTATGAACTAATACTGTATCACCTATACGAATATCTTTGATCTTAATATAATCTTCGTTATGTAGTGTAGCTCTTGCTACGGTTGAACCTGAAACAAAGACAGGTTCAAGTTCAGCCACAGGTGTCACAACACCTGTACGACCAATTTGAAACGTAATATCTTTTAAGATGGTTTCAACTTGTTCAGCTTGAAACTTATATGCTGTGGCCCATTTAGGGGATTTAGCAGTATATCCAATCGTGTCATATAAATCAAATTCGTTGATTTTTATAACGACACCGTCAGTATCATAAGTCAATGTCTTTCTTTTTTGATCATATAAATCAATTTGCAAAATAAGCTCATCTAAAGATAATACATGATGCTCATATGGATTAACTTTAAATCCTAGTTTACGTAAATAATCTAGAGCTTCTTTTTGTGTTTTAACATACTCTTTTGCATTTACAATCATATATATAAAACAATCTAAATTTCTTTTAGCAACGATTTTCGAATCGAGTTGTCTAATCGTTCCTGCGGCTGCATTTCTTGGATTAGCAAAGAGTGCTTCACCATGTTGCATACGTTCTTCATTTGCTTTTTTAAAACTTTGATGGGGCATAAATATTTCACCACGAACTTCAATATCAATGGGTTCATT
>OBJA01001742.1_pt1 | contig 14090 bp, 10 predicted proteins | sample 1519751 | NCBI WGS metagenome assembly OBJA01 (sample SAMEA3881238, study PRJEB22517) | soil metagenome | biome: lake sediment; feature: soda lake sediment; material: sediment, water from around vicinity | place: India | collected 2013-12-23 | depth 3 m | reverse complement strand
AGAGACCAAGCTTATTGTAGGCATCGGCGGTGGTAAGGTCATTGATGTCGCTAAATATATAGGTTTTTTAAACGATTTGCCGTATATAACTGTTCCTACTGCTCCATCCAATGACGGATTTGCCAGTTCCGGCTGTTCCCTGATGATAAAGGGTAAGCGTCGTTCTGTACCGGCAAAGATGCCTTTTGGTATTATAGTTGATCTGAACGTTATTCGGAGCGCGCCGGAACGGTTCATCTACTCGGGTATCGGTGATTTAATCTCTAAGATTACAGCTGTTTATGATTGGTTATATGAAGAAGTAAACGGGAAAGCAAAGGTCGTCGATTTTGCTGTGATGATTGCTAAAAAGTCGGTCAATAGCATTGTCCGGATGGACCTTGGGAATATCAAAGAGAATCTATTCCTTAAGGAACTTGTAGATTCTTTGACTATGAGCGGAATTGCTATGGAGATTGCCGGAGAGAGCGCTCCTGCCAGCGGTAGCGAGCACCTTATTTCACATAGTTTGGATAAATTATCATCAAAGCCCCAGTTGCATGGGATACAAGTAGGTGTTGCTACGTATCTCATGAGTAAAGTACAAGAACACCGTTATCAAAGAGTTGAGAAATTCTTGAGTGAGACTGGCTTCTTCAACTATGCAAAAGGGCTAGGGATGAAGGTGTCCGACTTTGAACAAGCAATTGATTTTGCTCCGACCATCAAGCCCCATCGATATACGACTATTCATCAAAGAGAGAACAGGGAACGGGCCAAAGCCTTACTTCGGGAAGATCCGGTTTTAAGTGAGATATTGAGCGATTAGTCGATTTTCGAAACAAGAAGGAGGAGTCTCATGCGTTATATTGTTCGAAATGGAGAAAGTCAGTTTGGACCATTTAGTGCGGATGAGATTAAGGAATTATTTGATACGGGGGCGATTTCCTTGTCGAGCTTTGCGGCTCCCGAGGGAACCCAAGACTTCCTTCCTTTAAGTGAAATGGGATTAATATCTTCAGGAAGCGCGACTGCCGGGATGGTATCTTCATTTAGCAATCAAACAACTTCTAACAATCAAACAACCTCTGGTTTTTTTACTCCATCGAGTCAAGATTTCAGTTATCAGAGTAATTATCAAAGCAATTACCAAGGTTCAACCTTCAACCCGGTAGGGGTTCACAAAGAACCATCATCGTATGTGGGAATAGGCAGTGCTGTGGTTGTTGACAGTGGTATGCAAATTCATAGTAGTTATCACAGAACCAGTGTTATTTCAAAGTCTTTTGAGATTCTCATGGAGAATCTTTTAGTTTGGGTTTTGATCGAACTTGTTCCAATTATCGTTAACGTTATATTTTTCATTAGTTTATTTGGGCCTCTATTATCAGGAGCTAAGGGTGACTTTAATGTATCTTCTAGCCATTTGATTCAGACAGTTATCTTGGGGCTTGTTTCTTCGTACCTTACAATGACATCATTTATTATGATTATTGATGGTGCCGCAAATCTTTATGATGGCATGGTATTATCTATAGGTGATATGTTCATTCAAGCTCAAAAAAAGCTACCCATCTTTGTCGCAGTAATGATCGGCCTATCAACCATATTGAGCCTACCGTTTCTTCTAGTCTACATATTCCCGGAGAACATGAAGACGTTTGTAACAGTTATTTCGTATACCATCTCTGGGTGTATTCTGTTTAAACTATTCCCCTTACCTATAAGTGTTGTGGTTGAAGATTGGGATTTATCGGAGACATTGAGGATAGGTTTTACAATTACAAAAGGTCATTTCTTGAGGTTTTTTGGAATTGTCGTTGCGATTGTAATTATGCAGATGCTACCGCTTGGTGGCATCTACGGGTTTGGTTTAAAAACTATCTACAATGTCAACAGCATTATAATGCTTACTGTTCTTTACAAAAGCATGATGGATGAGGCGCTTGCTTTGGGCAAGATTTAAAAAAGTAAAGGGGATATTTCATGCCGAGTGTGATTAATGCTGTCATCAATCATAACTTACCCCTTTTAAATGCACAGGGTTACCGCATGATCTATTTTGAACGGGAAGAACAGTTGATTACTGAAAAAAAGCAACCTAATGGATTGAAAGCTGTTTTTACCAGTCCAGACAGGAAGCGTTGCTCAGTGATATCCTTCTTTGACTGGGAGGGACAAGTACTAAGCTTTGCGGAAGCGTGCATTGAAAAAATGGCTAAACAGATGGAGGACTTACGCCAAAGCAAAGGTTATTCACAGATCAGTTGTACTATTGCATTTGCTGTCGAAGACAATGTATTGAAAAAAGAAACGTTAGATCTCTATCAAAACGGAGGTCGCAGATATGGGCGGGTTAAGCTGGGAGTAATGATCATACATCTTCCCCGTAAAGAGATGTGGGGTCCACGCTTATCACACGAACTCCATACTCCTGAACTGTTGTTTCCTGATAATTTAAAATCTGTTGCAATAGATCCCACTCTAGGAATGACAGTCAAACCAGTAACGCGAATATATACGCAGAAACCTTGGTTGGTATATGGGTTAGTTCTTTTAAATATCATTTTGTTTGCCTTAACATTTTCACCAGATCCCTCTCATGTTGTTCGCTTAGGCGCGTTGGATGCATATCGCGTTTGGGATGGTAACTATTGGGTGTTACTCTCTGCTATGGGACTACATGCTGGAATTACACATCTTATTGGTAATTCAATTGGTCTGTTCCTATTTGGAATAAAGGTGGAAGAGTTTCTTGGTTCGGCTAGGTTGTTCTTGATTTACCTTGTCGCCGGTTTATGGGGGTCGTTTTTTTGTTTGTTATTTCATCCACTTGTTCCTGGGTTGGGAGCTTCCGGGGCAGTTTTTGGACTGTCGGGTGCGTTGTTGGCTGTTGTTTTTCGTAATCGCCAGCTGTGGAAGATGTACTTATTAGTATTTATAGTAAATGCAGTTGTTAGCTTAATCTTAGGAGCATTGACCCCAGGTGTAAGTACTGCAGCACATATGGGCGGATTCATCGGAGGATCTTTAGCAGTGTGGGCTTTCGGGGTGCTGGGAGATGTTCTTTCCCATAAGCGAGCAATGCTTATATTGGGCTTGGTGACGCTAACAGGCGTAGTTTTCACTATAGCGGTTAAGCCGCCTTTGACGGGTGTAAAAAATATCTGTTGGCAAGCTTACACGGCGGCTAAACAAAAACAGTTTGAGCTATCCGAACGTTTATATAAGCAGGCAGGAAACGAAAGTTTCGGCAAATTGAAGATGATAATTGATTATAAGCAAGGCCTAATCCATGCGGATTGGGGTGACTATTGCGTTGAATTGGAGAGTCCAATGGAAGCCATTGAGCATTATAATAAGGCAATTGTTCTGTGTGGGGGAGAAGATGCTAGAGTTGTCCGTGGCCTAATGAAAGCCTATGAGCAAATTGGAGACGTAAATCAGGCTGTGCGATGGAAGTTGCGGTTGAGAGAAGTTGAGTACCAGGAGTTTACTGAGTCTCTATTATGAAATCAGATGTTCAAAGCGACTTTTTTTGTTAGACATTTTCGGTATAGAGCAGGCATAGGATGGAGTAAATAGCATCAATGGTTGGTCTGGCCTTTTTTGACACCAGTATATAATTTTGTTATAATAATTTAGTGATCATGGCGAAGTATTCCCTGGGAGTAGGGGTCGGGCGAGTCGGGACAGGCGTCTGGTACGCGGGGTTCGGTAATCTTGGCATTCATCCCGAGACTAGGGCAGGAAAAGCCGTACACGAGAGACTGGGGCTCTCCGTGGTTCCTCTATGCTTATCAGAAGAGGGATCACGGTTGAATTACCAATATGGTGGTTCAGGGTGAGCTTAACGGCGAAGCCCGGGCACTCTAACCTCTCTCTGTTATAGAGAGAAGTTAGAGTGCCCGTTTTTTATATAAAAAGACAAGAGCCTAGGATTTTTAATTGGTAAAGGTGCTGTTCATTAATATTGGGGCATTGCATAATTAACAACGCTCGGTTTAGAACGAAGTTCTTTACAGAGGTAATTATGCAATTCCCTCAATAAAAACATATAAAGGAGATGTTTGGGGGATGAACAAAAAACAACTATTACTTGCGGGAGGACTATTGGTTGTAGCAGTCATCATTATTCTTGCCTTTATGGGCGGAGAAAAATCTAATGAGACTGCTTATACAGTTGCTGTGGTTACAGGAACTACATTTGAAGAAAAAGCTCGGGGGATGTCAAAAGTTAATGATGTCAAACTATATGAAGACGATAATCAAACCTTGAGCGAACTATCGAATGGCCGGGTTGACGCGGTAATTACAGATCGTTTGGTTGGTATAATCGGTATTCAAAAGGGCGGATACGACAACCTTCGTTTAGCCGGAAATCTATTATATCAAGAGTTGTGCGCTGTGGCGTTTCATCAGGACAATGACAGTCTGCGACAAGCAATTAATCGAGGATTAAGTGCTATTATTGACAATGGAACTTACGCTGAGATCAGTGAGAAGTACTTTGGTCGGGATATTTTAGAGGGATTGGAGCGCCCACAGACAGTTCCTAATGATAGTGATGCAACAGATGGAGCTTGGGATCGGATCAAAGAAAAAGGCGTGGCAACTTTTGCAATGAGCGGCGGTTATCCACCTTTTAACTATTACAACGAAGAGAACGAATTAACAGGCTTCGATGTGGAGATTGCCAGAGCGGTCTGTGAATATTTGGGTGTCAAATATGAACCCATTACGACTGCATGGGATGGAATCATTGAAGGGCTCCGCGCTAAGAGATATGATGGCGTCTGGGGTAGTATGGCCATTACAGATCAACGCTTGGAGATCGTAGATTTCTCTGATCCATATTATATCTCAGGTGCTCAGTTAATCGTTGAAGAATATTCTGATATCGAAGGTCCAGAGACATTGCAGTAATTAACATGCGGTAGATTGAAGCGGCAAGGAAGTGACGTCGTATGTCGTTTGATATAAGTCAGTTAAGTAAATATGTACCATATTTCCTGCCGGCGGCCTGGATGACCTTGAAAATTACCACATTTGGCATTGTTATCGGGTTAGCTCTGGGATTTCCCGTGGCATTGGGGAAGTTATCAAAGAATAAGATCGTATCAATACCGGCAAAACTTTATATCTCATTAATCCGGGGAACCCCGATGCTGCTGCAGTTATTCTTCGTCTACTTTGGTCTAGTGAAACTGATTCGGCTAGACCCTTTCCCATCCGCTGCGTTGGCATTGGGAGTTCATAATGGAGCATATATCGGAGAGATTATTCGAGGAGCCATTCAATCCATTGATAAAGGTCAAATGGAAGCAGCGAGAGCTTTGGGGATGACTCGTTGGAAAGCAATGAAAAGAATCATCTTACCGCAAGCGCTCCGCCGGGCTTTGCCGCCGCTGGGCAATCAGTTTATCATTGCTTTAAAGGACTCTTCGTTAGCTAGTACTATCTCCATCCGAGAGTTGGTGTTGACCTCCAGACAGTTGGCTTCTTCCAATTTCATGATGATGGAGATGCTGACCATTGCTGCCGCCTTTTATCTGGTATTAACCGGTATCCTAACTGTTTTGGTTAACCGACTGGAGAAACGGATGTCGGTAAGCGATGCGAGATAAAGGAGGTGGAAGCAGTGAAGATGATTGAACTGCAGAATTTACGTAAAAATTTTGGGCCATTGAAAGTTTTAAGGGGAGTCAATTTAACGGTGGATGAGGGAGAGGTTGTTGTTATCATAGGGGCTAGTGGTTCGGGAAAGTCCACGCTCCTTCGGTGTATCAATTTCTTAGAGACTGCCACTTCCGGTAAGATAATTATCGAAGGGAAACAGATTCACCGAACTAATGATGATATCAATTCTGTTCGTAGAGAAGTGGGGATGGTCTTCCAACACTTTAACCTCTTTCCCCATATGAATGTATTGGAAAATGTGATTGAAGGGCCCACTCAGGTTAAGGGGATGCCGAAAAATGACGCACAGGAGCTTGCCCGCCGACTATTAGAGAAAGTTGGTTTGGCCGATAAGATTGATGAGTACCCGTTACGGTTATCCGGCGGTCAAAAACAAAGAGTGGCCATTGCTCGCGCTTTAGCCATGGAACCGCGAATTATGCTCTTTGACGAACCCACATCGGCTCTTGATCCAGAGTTGGTTGGAGAGGTCGTCTCAGTTATGAAAGAATTAGCTGAGGAAGGGATGACTATGTTGGTCGTCACCCACGAGATGTGGTTTGCCCGAGAAGCTGCCGACCGGGTTATCTATATGGATGATGGCTTGATTGTGGAGGAAGGAACACCGGAACAGATGTTCACAGCTCCCACCCATGAACGAACTCAGATGTTCTTAAAGCAGATACTAAACTAAGTTTCTGGATTTTGCTCTTTGATGAAGGCGATGAATCAAAGGGATGGATTTTTGATTATGGATATGACGGGAAGGGTCATGGACCAGGAGCTTATTACTTCATTAACTCGCTAAACGAACGATTGCGATATAGATTATTGTTAATAGTTAAAGGGCCGTTGGTGTTTCCAGCGGTCTTTTTTTGCATAAAACGGTGTTCCTGAAATTTTAGATTGGTCGAATAGAGGCCTGGGGCGATATCTATCTATTAATATCTAAATTCGGAAAGCGAGTGTTTTCGCGTGACGGGATGTTTTTGCATGATGAAAATTCCAATGGATTGAAGTATTCTGGTTCGAGTTTTGTGATCATTAGGAAAATCAATGCATAAGCTTATAAAAGATAAGGACGTAAGAGGCTGCCGATGATATGATGTGGAATTATCAATACTTCTTAAAGATGCTGGAGGGAGATAAATGTGTGGTATTATAGGATGGCTCGATTGGGAGGTTAACCTAACTGAGCAGCGTGCTGTCATCGAAAAGATGACAGCGACTATGGACTGTCGTGGTCCTGATGACTCCGGAGTTTGGTTGTCTGAACGCGCAGCCATCGGCCATCGGCGTTTGACCGTTGTTGATCCTACAGGTGGGACTCAGCCTATGATCAGACAACGGGGTGGGACGACATTTGTTATGGCTTATAATGGGGAGTTATATAATACGGAAGAGATTCGGGAAGAGTTGAAAAGTAGGGGGCATATATTTCAAGGATATTCAGATACAGAAGTCTTGCTTATGTCATTTATGGAGTGGGGACAGGATTGTCTTTCCCGACTAAACGGTATTTTTGCTTTTGCGATTTGGGATACAAAAGAACAAAAACTATTCATGGCAAGAGACCGATTAGGAGTTAAGCCATTATTTTATACGCAACGAGGAAGTTCGTTCATATTCGGCTCGGAACCCAAAGCATTATTTGCCAACCCGAGGGTACCTGTGGAGCTTGATGAGGAAGGGTTAAATGAGATCTTCTCACTAGGCCCTGCCCGGACTCCAGGGCATGGTGTCTACAAAGGAGTATATGAAGTGAAGCCGGGACACTGTCTATGGGTAACTCATCAAAGGGTTTGGACTGCTCGTTATTGGAGACTCCAGAGTCAGCCTCATACTGATAGTCTGGAGGAGACGGCTCAAAAGGTTCGTGAACTATTCCGGGATACAGTGAGGCGTCAGTTGGTGGCTGATGTGCCGGTATGTGTTTTGTTGTCTGGAGGTTTGGATTCCAGTGCTATCACTGCTTTTGCTGCTGAAGCTTTTAAAAGGGACGGGGTGGGGCCGCTTCATACCTGGTCTGTGGATTATCAGGACAACGCTCGTCATTTTAAATCCAACGCATTTCAGCCAGATGCTGATGGTCCATGGATCAAACGGGTTTCTGAATATTTTGGAACAGTTCAACATCATGTGGTCTTAAAAACAGATAAGTTGGTAGAGTCCTTAACAGACTCAATGCGTGCTAGAGATCTCCCAGGTATGGCAGACGTGGATGCGTCTTTGTATCTATTTTGCCGTGAAATCAAAGGGGAAGCGACAGTTGCGCTATCGGGTGAATCAGCGGATGAGGTCTTTGGCGGCTATCCCTGGTTCCATCGGGAGCCGATGATCGGAGCAAAAACTTTCCCTTGGGCGATTAATCGCCCTCGTTTAATCAGTCCTGAGCTTCGTGACCAGATCCGGCCCAGGGATTATATTGCCGCCCGTTATCAGGAGACGCTATCTGATGTTCCTAGATTGCCGGGGGAGGATTTAGCATTCGCCAGGATGAGGGAGATCGGTTATTTGAGTATTGTCTGGTTTTTAACTACTCTACTCGATCGAAAAGACAGGATGAGTATGGCTAATGGCTTGGAAGTAAGAGTACCGTACTGTGATCATCGTTTGGTGGAATACGTCTGGAACATCCCTTGGGAGATGAAAGCCTGTGACGGCCTTTCTAAAGGAATTCTACGACGAGCTTTAAGTGGTGTGTTACCAGACGATGTATTGTATCGAAGAAAAAGTCCATATCCAAAGACGCATAACCCGTCATATCGTGAAGCAGTGCGCCAAGGTATCTTGGAAATACTGAATGATCACAACTCGCCTGTGTTGCCTTTAATCAATGTGCCCGTAATTAGGGCGATGGTTGAGGGGAAGAGCAAAATGATGGATTTCCCCTGGTTCGGTCAGTTGATGACTGGTCCACAACTCTTCGCCTACTTGATTCAAGTCAATGCATGGCTGAAAGAGTATAAGGTGAAGATAGTTTAGAAAGAATATGGCTCCTATATAAAAACTGACCCACATTATATTGATAGCTAAAAGCTAATCACTATAAATGTGGGTCAATCTACTATCTACTATAAAAGTATTTCTCTAGGTTATTAGTTTTACATCTCTACCGAAACGATTGAATAGGGCGGTAGGGTGATGTGAAGCTTTTCTTTGATAAGTGTGATTTTATCCGAGGGTAAGTCCTCGCCGTAAAAGTCGTCTGATACTATTCGGGCATGGATTTTCCCGAAAGTGACACCTTTTGGTAATGTGATAACTGTTTCTATGCTTTCATCCGGATTTTGGTTGATGAGCATTAAGTAATTTTTCCCTTGCTCATCTTTGCTGGCGAAAGCTTTTACTTTCGAATCTGAGGATGTTGCTTGAATCATTTGGTTGCCGAAATGGTTGGCATAAAATTTAAAGACATAAAACACTGGACGTTCAAGATAGGATGGAGGTTGTTCAAAGACAGCATGGCCTCCGTATTCTCCTAAGCAAAAAAAGTGGGAGTAATCCAACCCATACTGTGCCATATATCCTGCAACTTCCGCAGTCCACATGGCGGCTACCATATCGGTCAAATGGCGGAAGACTGGTGTTTTCCAGTGGAGAGCGTATTCAGATACGGCTAAAGATATATCCCTCTTATAGCCCTTTGGATTCTTTTCGGGATCCGTTAACCAGGAACGGTAGCGATTTATCTGACTAATAATATCCGGCGCAGTTGCTAAAGCGTTTTCATCGCTCCAACTGCCGTCGGTGGGATACCAGTGCCACATTAGTACATCGACGATATCTCCGTTTTCATAGATAAATGATTCAATCCAATCATCCTTCGGATTACTTGGGATTGGCCCGGCGAGTTTGGCATCTGGATCCACATCTCGAATGGCTTCGGCATATTCACGAAAAACACGATTGTATTTCTCTTTGGTCCAGCTTCTGTCGCCTTTGTGGGGGGCGTAAAGATCTGGTTCATTGCCTATGGTCCAAACATCGACACGAACTCCTATTGTTTTAGCGCGTTGCACAGATTCTGCTGCCATCTGCGAAGTTCCCTTATATAAACGTGTTTGAACAAATGTGTAGGGACGGTTCAGCAGCTTTTGTTGGAGCAAGAATGATTTAAAGGCTTTTTCGGAGTTGAGGTCGATCATAATGTCGTCATCAGCGATATTTCCTGCGGGATAAGTAATAGTTGGAATTTTTAAGGCATCTACCATATCTTTGATTTTAATTATTACCATTGAATTGTTCACGTTCATTCCGCCGATGGACATTGGTTTGACCTGTGAGATAACGTGGTTCGGATCGACTTTAACCTGAGCTACGGAGCCGTTTGCGAACCCGGGATTGGAGGCGAACACGATGAGTGTTACTGACAATAAAAACACCAGAACGCCAATGATCTTTCGGTTCATGAGAACACCCCTTCTTTTATAATGAGTTAGAGACGTGGATCTCGTAGCCGTTTTACCTCGCTGAAGCTATCTATTATTTATTCGTTGAGGCAGGAGAACTTCCCTTTATGTTGAAAACGTTATCATAAAACAAACAGTAGTTTAAAGTGCTTATTGCATTATTGCATTAAGGATATTATGAAAACGTTGCCATTAAGTATTTTTATCCTAACATGGAATAGATAAGCCTGTCAACGTTAATTGCGATGAAGGAACGAACGGGGGTAGCATATATTGGCTGGAATTATCGATGTGGCAAAGAAAGCAAAAGTATCTCCAAGTACTGTGTCCCGAGTCTTAAACAACGGTTTGGTTAAGAAAGAGACTCGGACAAAGGTGATGCGCGTGATTCAAGAATTGGGTTACTCCCCTTGTTTTAAGGCCCGAAGCTTACGGTCTGGGATGACGCATACCATAGGCTGCATTACTCCCGCCATTTCAACTGCATTTGGATATCAAATTATTGATGCGATTGAAAGCGCTTTAGCGGAAAAAGGCTTTAACCTTTTGCTTATTCAAGCGAAACACCCTGATAAACATCAGGAGATGTCTTACGCAAACTTGTTACGGGAACGACGGGTTGACGGATTAATAATTGTATCTCCACGGGAGTTTGACCAGGAGGAATTGAAACAGTTGGCGGCAGGAAGCGTTCCGTTAATATTTATCGAAGGTTCTAATTCGTGCTATCCTCTTCCAAGTATTAATCCAGATAATTACCGCGGAGGGTTTTTGGCAACAGAGCATCTGATAAAAGCCGGACACCGACGGATTGCCCATATTTCAGGCCAAAATCATTGGACACCTTGTCAAGATAGACTTAGAGGTTATAAAGACGCTTTGGAAGCCTATGGGATACCCTTTAACTCGAAGTGGGTGGGCCATGGGGACATGTATATAAACTCAGGAATGGAGATTGCTCGGGATATGATGAATTCTACTCATAGACCGACAGCATTTTTCGGTGTTAACGATTACACGGCGATTGGGATTGTAAAGGCATTGAAGGATGCCAAACTCAAGATACCCAAAGATGTGGCAGTGGTAGGCTTTGATGATATTGATTTAGCGGAGTTTCTGCGACCAAGCCTTAGCACGGTTCGGCAACCGTTGTATCGTATGGGGCAAGAAGCAGTGCGGCGAGTGTTACAAATGATCTCAACTCAAGAATTAGATGATTCAACCACAATACTTCCTGTAGAACTAATTGTCCGTGAGAGTTGTTGATTTGTATCTCTGCCTTTAGGGAAGGAGGATTGATTACGCCTTAAACAACATGAGATTAACAGAACATAAGAAGGAGGCCGAATCTTTTTGAAACGATTTCTGCAGATTGTACTAGTAGGCTTATTGTTGTTGACAATGATCGGTTGTAGCGGCAGTAATACTGAAGTTATTAATGGCGAAGAGTTTGATAGTGGCCCGGAGACAGAGCGGGCGGAGCCATTGGGGAGAGGAATAAATCTTGGAAATATGTTGGAAGCTGAACGATATGAAGGTTATTGGGGAGAGAGAATTGAAGAGGAGTATTTCGCTTTAATCAAAAACGCTGGGTTTGATACGGTGCGGATTCCTATACGTTGGTCGATTCGGGCGGATCAGGATTACCCGTATACTATCAACCCGGAGTTCTTTGAGCGGGTAGATCAAGTGGTTGCTTGGGCGAAGGCTCAAGAGCTTAAGATCGTCATTAATATGCATCATTACGATGAGATCTTCATTGACCCGGATGGTCATAAGAGACGGTTTATTGAGATGTGGCGACAGATTTCCGAGCGATATAAAAATGAGGACCCGGATACATTCTACTTTGAATTAATGAACGAACCCCATGATCAGTTGACCATGACCAAATGGAACCCTATTATGAAAGATACCATTCGTATGCTCCGAGACGAAGTTGGTATCACTCATAAACTAATTTTATCGGGTTCAAACTGGGGAGGAGCAAGCGGGTTAACCGGACTGAGTATTCCTGCAGATGAGTTAAGCAATAGAAGCGTCATCGTTACATTCCATTTTTATTCTCCATTTAACTTCACTCACCAAGGGGCGGACTGGACTGATCAGACTCTACCGGTAGGAGTTACCTGGCCGGGGAGGAATACTAACTCAGCGCTCAGAGCTATCAATGATGAGTTAGATATTGCCAAGAGATGGAGCGAAAATAATAATAATGTTCCACTATGGTTGGGAGAATTTGGCGCATATAGTAAGGCACCTTACCCTTCTAGAGTAAATTGGACAGCCTATGTTAGAAAACAGGCGGAAGCTCGCGGGATCTCTTGGGCATATTGGGAGTTTTGCTCCGGTTTTGGGATCTATGATGATCAAACTGGTGATTGGCATGGAGAATTAGTCGACGCTCTGGGTTGCCATGTTCCTTAAGGCACTATTCATTATAAAAAGAACTTCGGATGGTTGAAATTTTCAAGAGGTAGAATTAAAACTGACCCACAATATATTGATAGCCTTAAAAAAGCTAACCAATATATTGTGGGTCAATCTATTATAGAATAGCTTAGCTACAGATTAATCGTCGTTCTTTTTTCACAACAGTATTAGGGAAAAATTGATGTTAGTCATTGTTCTTCCACATAATGTATAAGTGCCATTTGACAAAGATTGGATTTGGAAGCATAATAGAATTATCATTTGAATAAAACATTTGGATTTGAGGTATTATTATGGAGGTTTTCTTGGCACGACAACCGATTCTGGATAGGAGACAGAAGGTCGTTGCTTATGAATTGTTGTTTCGATCCGGTTTGGACAACTTCTTCACTCACCATGACGGGGAACAAGCTACAGCAGATGTTATTCATAATTCCCTCTTCAATTTTGGGTTTGACAAACTTGTTCAAGAGAAGAGGGCTTTTATCAATTTTCCCCGAAAAATATTGATTGATGAGATAGCTACACTCCTGCCACATGATCGGATAGTGATTGAAATTTTAGAGACCGTTGAACCGGATGACCAACTTTTATCAGTTTGTAAGAGTCTAAAAAGAAAAGGGTATCTTTTTGCTCTAGATGATTTTTGCTTCCAGGAGAATTTTAGGCCTTTAATATCTTTAGCTGATATAATAAAGGTTGATTTCTTAAAGAGTGACTGGCGTGAACGGGAAGAATTAATACGTAGGTTTGGATCTGAAACCACAAAATTTCTCGCGGAAAAGGTAGAAACAATAGAGGACTTTCAACAAGGATTAGCCTTGGGTTACAGTTATTTTCAAGGATACTTCTTCAGTAAACCTGTAATTGTTACGAGGCATGAGATCGTGGGTAGTCAATTAACCTATCTCCAAATCTTACAGGAGATTTTTCATCCGGAACCAGATTATGAACGCATTGAAACTGCAATAAAACGCGATGTATCGTGCTCATATAATCTGCTTAAACTGATCAATTCCGCTGGATTCGGGCTGCGAAACCGGATCGAATCCATCAAACATGCTTTGGTTTATTTAGGGGTACGAGAGATTCAAAAATGGGTTTCCCTAAGTGTCTTAAGGGGGATTGGCCGGGATAAGCCTGATGTGCTTTTTACACAATCAATTATCAGAGGAAGAATGGCGGAACTTTTAGCACCTTACATTGGGTTGGCAGATAAAGCAGGAGATCTATTTTTGATGGGACTGTTCTCCTTAATGGATGCGCTGTTAGATAGACCAATGCCGGAAATATTAGAAGAATTGCCGATTGCTGAGGGAATAAAAGCCGCCTTAAGTGGAGAAGACGGGGTATATATAAAGGTGCTTCGTTTAATTATGGCTTACGAGAAAGGAAATTGGCTATGGTTTTCACAGTCTGCAGATGAGCTGTCACTTCATGAATCTTGTATTCCGGAACTTTATCGTGAATCATTGGAATGGGCTGATGGATTAATGCTTTAGTTTGCAGGAGATCACAGAGCGATAGTAGAATTTCTTCTCCTTTGTAAGGAGGAGCATACATGAAACAGAAATATCTTGATGTAAT
>OBJA01001741.1_pt1 | contig 14104 bp, 11 predicted proteins | sample 1519751 | NCBI WGS metagenome assembly OBJA01 (sample SAMEA3881238, study PRJEB22517) | soil metagenome | biome: lake sediment; feature: soda lake sediment; material: sediment, water from around vicinity | place: India | collected 2013-12-23 | depth 3 m | reverse complement strand
CACCGAACTCTGCAAATGCCTCTTTCACAAACGCAATATTTTCGTCAGCAACGATATTCATACACATTCTTACCCGAAAAAAAACGATCTGCCAGTGATCAGATAAAATAACTCTTCTGCAACACCTTATGCAGTAATATCTCCAAAAGAGATGCCGTAGCTGGTCAAATCAACAGCACCAAACTTCACCTCCCCAGCTCGGCTGAGCCTTCAATTCATTTTATTAGTACAGATTTCAGATCTCTTGGCATACCACCGCCAACATGTATTTTTATTGCGTTTTCAGCTACCCTATCGTAAGATGGTTGCAGAATCCCAAAGCAGGCAGACCGTCCATGCAAATGCACGCAAGCACTGCACCTTACCACTAATCATTTAAATAACCGGAAATCGCACAGTATTTCAGACAGATAATGAATATTCAGAACAAGATCAGATCATCAGTCATCGCAGCCATTGTCGGCGATGCGCTCGGGGTTCCTGTTGAAACGACCTCGCGCCAGGAGTTGTCGTTGTGTTCTGTGAAAAATATGCTCGGGTTTGGTCGGTATGATCAGCCACAGGGGACATGGTCAGATGACAGTTCGATGATCCTCTGCACGATAGAGAGTCTCTGCAGAAGGTACGATCTGGAAGATCTCGGTAAAACGTTCTGCTCGTGGATGTTCAAATCGCACTGGACTGCAACCGGTTATGTCTTCGATGCAGGAGTAACCACATTTCTTGCTCTGGAGCGAATCCATACTGAAGGGGTCAGCGCGCGTGATTCGGGGTGCACCCTGGAACAGGAAAACGGAAATGGATCACTGATGAGGATTCTTCCCGCTGCACTCTATTTCCACAGAGAACCCACAGATCAGTTCTTAAGGCATATTCATGAAATCTCTGCAATCACCCATGCCCATCCACGATCACAGATCGGCTGCGGTCTTTATGCCCTTCTGGTGAAAAACCTTCTCATAATGAACGATAAAACCAAAGCGTTGCAGGATGCAGTCCGTATCGCTCTTAATTACTATAGCACCCGTGAGGTGTACCGAAACCAACTCTCCCATTTCATGAGAATCATCTCTTTTGAAATTAGCGCACTCGATGAGGAGGATATTAATTCATCAGGTTATATTATCGATACACTGGAAGCAGCGATCTGGTGTCTGATGAAAAATTCCAGCACCTGTTCGACACTGCTATCTGCGGTCAATCTTGGCCTGGACACCGATACAACCGGGACCGTTGCGGGTGGTCTTGCAGGCCTGCTCTACGGGATAGATGATATTCCGCCGGAATGGCTGACCTCACTTGCCCGTTATGATGATATAGAGAAACTGCTGCAACAATTTATTTTTCGAATACCTGAATAGGTATGGCTCTGCTGCATGACATATAACAGAATACACCATCATTATAGAATGTACGTTCATGAAACCGATCCATATACGAGATTATGACCTGTTAGTCCTGGGTGAATGCTTCATTGAATTCAGATGTGAAGGAGATATCTGCCTTTCGGATACCTACGAGAAAGATATCGGGGGTGCGGATGTAGTCGTTGCGGCAACTTCGGCACGCCTTGGCTCAGGAGTACAGCTGATTTCAGCAGTAAGCAGAGACCCGTTCCATACAATGATCCGTGAACGCTTACTGGCTCAGGGGATCAACATCGACCATGTAATCACCTGTCAGGGGTACAACGGCATCTACTTTACCAGCTCACGATTCCCGGAGCAACGGGAATATCTCATACATCGGCCAGGAAATGCCGCTGAGCACATTATTCCCTCCATGATTTATGATGATCTTATAGAGAACTGTAAAATCGTTTATGCATCAAGTGAGCTGCAGTCGGTATCACGTGCTGCGCGGCATTCAGTATTTAAGGCATTTCACTTTGCACACAGCAACGATATCATGGTAGCCTACGACCCCAATCTACGCCTGAACAGGTGGTCACTGGACGACGCAAAGGAGAGTCTCTGGAGTGTCCTTCCTCTTATTGATGTCATCTTCCCATCATCACCGGAAGAATCCAAAGCGCTCTTTGGGTATGAACGTCCTCTGGATGTGATCGGATTTTTATGGGATCGGGGAGTATCGATTGTCGTGGTGAAAATGGGTGCAAACGGTTGTCTTGTAGGATATGATGGAAAAATCGAGGAATGTCCGCAACAGTCCTGTTCAGAGCCAATAAGAGATGTCACCCTCATCGGGAGCTCCTTCAATGGCGGATTTCTCCATTGTATTGCCCGTGGATACGATCCCTTTACTGCAGCACAGTTTGCCAACTCTGTAGCATTATACAAAGGGCTCAAAGGCGGTGGTATCAGTTCGCTCCCCACTGCAAGTGATCTCAAGGTATGACTTCAAACCGCTACTTTTTTGTGATACCGCCATCTGGTGCGGCACGTACTGTGGCCCTGCACGCAGCAAACGCTCTGAAAAACCAGATCGATTCTGTAAATCTCAAGTGCTTCGATACCGGTACTTACCAGACAGCGTTCTCTCAACTAATGCGCCACGGAGACGAAACAGTCATTACTGATATTCTCAATCAATCTTGCGTCATCTCCTGCCTGGATTTCGGAGCAACCCACTGCATCAGCGCAGCACTCAGTCCTGTAACCCTGTTTTCTCTGAATCTCCTTAAAAAGCAGGGCGTCAAAACAGTACACTGGTTTTATGAAGATTACCAGAGAGCAAGATACTGGTCTGAGGTAATCTCCGGATACGATTATTTCTGTGCAATACAAAAAGGTGCTCTTCCAAACCTCTGTAGTAAAGCCGGTTCTCACTACTACTTTCTTCCAACAGCCCATGCTCCCGGAAATAGTACCATGAGTATCCGTGAACGAAAATCGGACATCGCCTTCATCGGCATACCAAGCATATACCGGATATCGGTTCTGGAGAAGCTTGCACAATCGGGTTTCAGGCTTTCAATTGCAGGAAGTGGATGGGACCGATACCAGGGGATGCTTGAGTCGATGATAGTTTGCCGAACATGGACAGATGAGGAAACATCCCGTGTACTTTTAAGCAATGCCAGACTCGGTATCAATCTTTCGGTGGAAGATCCTTCAGAACGCAGTGATGTACACATCAGCCCACGGGTGTATGATATACTGGCTGCCGGATGCATCCTTCTCACTGAAAACGTCGCACTCGCCCATGAATCACTGAAACACTGCACATTTCACATTTTTAATGATCAGGAAGAGCTCTGCAAACTTGCCAGAGCCATTCTCGACAATTACACTGAAGAATTCAACCAGACAAAGAAGAACATACAGGCTATTCTGTCACACCATACCTATGAGAACCGGATCAGGGAACTCTTGAAGCTGCTTTCCTGAGTTTTTGGGTGAAATCTTCATTGCAGGCACTCACATTCTTTTACCTACAACTCTTCATGGAATTCAAACGGGAAATTGACTGTGATCTCACCGAGACTGTCAGGAACCGGAGTGAATTTCCAGTTTTTAATCCGCTCAACAACATCATTCTCAAAACTCTGGTCGCCCATATTGGACTGGATCAGACGAACACCACCGATAGTTCCGCGAGCTTCAATCCTGATCTCTACCAGCATTTTTCCTGATAATTTAACGCCAGAGCGCAATCGTTTATTGTAAAGGTATCGAAGTTCACTTGAGTTCTCATCGAAAATCCTCTTTAAAGTACTTGGTCTCCGATAGGGATTCTCTGCGAGATTCTGTTTCCGTTCGAGTTCCTGCATTTCTGCTGAAGACAACTTTCCTTTGTCTACAAGTTCCCTGCGCATCTGCTCAAGTTTTCTTTTCTTCACGTCCTCTTCACCAGTGAGGTCAAAATTGCCGATCTGATCAATGAGCTTGAGGATACTGTCGTTTGTAGCGCGTATTTTTTGTGCACCCTTTTTTGCTTCTTTAAGCAGTTCACCTTTTAACGTGTTTTGAGCCACAATACTGGAATATTTTTCTACATTGTTCATAAACATCTTATCCTGATATGCCTCAAGCTGCCGTTTAGCTTCTTCAGAAATGCTCTTCTGCTGCTCGTAGAACTCTCCTAACATTAGCATTCTGCGGTTAGCCTGCCGGGCCCACTTTTTCGACGCATCCACCTTGATAACTCTTCGGTATTCCATAATCGCATCTTCGGTCTCCCCAAGCTCTTCGTGGGCTCTGCCTTTATAAAAACGTGCCTCCGATTCCATCGGTGGCCGGGTATCCTTTCCCAGAAACATAGAGTAGTTTTTAATTGCATTTCTGAAATCCATCAGAAGATAGAACTGTCTGGCTTTTTCCAATTCCGTAAGTTTTGCATTTTGCAGATTCTCACGTTCCCGTTCGATAGATTGAATGAAGTCCAGAAGTTTCCAGGCAAGAATACCTGCTTCAGTCGCAGGATATTTATTGATCACATCCTCATAAATCTGCTTTGATTTAGAATAATTACTCAGCATTGAATAACAGAAGGATTTATGCACAAGTATAGCTGCGGCGATTTCCGGAGCCAAATTAGAGGCAGACAATACATCATCGTAAATTTTCAGAGCTTCTGTGTACTTTCTGTTGCGCTCCCAGAAATAAGCGATCTCCAGCACACTGAAAACCTTATCATCCTCTTTAGGATTGATTATTTTTTTACCCAGCATGATGCGGATGGTATTGAGTGTAAGTCGCACCGGGATTTTATATACTTTACTTGCCCAGGTGTTTTTCTCTTTGAGCTGATCACCTGTCATGAGTGCCTGAATTCTGGCCTCCAACTCATAACTGGTGATATTATCCTCTCCATAGAGCATCCGCCGTTTAATCAACTCGTATTTGGCGATAATACCAAAGGTATTGGACGCTTCCTCCTGCTGTGCGATATATCCCAGCAGATAGCGGATCTCATCAATTCGGATATCGATCAAACCCGCGTTGAAAAGCACCGTGAATCCGATCAGCAACAAAAGTAGAAGCACCTTAAGAAATGTCTTCATGTCACCTGGCCGGGTTGTGAGTCGGTCATACGCGGTATCATGGACGGATCGATCCGTTGAGTCGGACTAACAGGCCCGCTTCTCCGGTCAATAGCATAGCAGGAGCCATCCATACTCTTTACATACTTTTTGACCTCAGCAGCTATCGCGATCATCTCTGCATGGCGACGGAATGGCCGGTGCCTATTTGTCACAACCGCCACCGACACACTCATCAAGGGGAATCGCTGTCGCTCTCCTTTGCGATTTATGGATTCGATAAACCCATTGCGGGCATCGATACTGTTATAAAACTGATAAATTCCTCTGTCAAAGGTTGTGATGAATGACTTTGCGAAAATCTCCCAGTATTCAAAATCGACTACCACAATGAAATCGTCACCACCTTCATGGCCGATAAATGCCCCTTTGACATCCTTGCGTTTTGAGGCTGCGACCAGACAATCTCTTGTGTATAGTATTGCTTCATCACCTTTAGTAAATCCGTATTTATCATTATACGCTTTGAAATTGTCCAGATCGCTGTAGAGTACACAGATTGTCTTTGCCTTGGCCAGGCACTCATCGATGTAATTGGCAATGGTTATGTTACCGGGAAGTCCTGTCAGCGGATTTGCACCCTTTGCCTCATCACGCATGCGCTGCAGTGATACACCCATTTCGTTGAACGATGATGCAAGCTGTCCGATCTCATCATCGCGAACAATCGGTACTCTTATGTCAAGTTGACCCTGGGCAATCATCAGGGTCGCTTCGTTGAGTTTGCGAAGTGGAAGCAATATCATTTTGGAAAAGAGCAATGCAAAACCGATATGGAGCACAGTCACCAGCAGCCCGATAAGGAGACATTGACGGTACAGATAGGCCATCTGTCGATCGATGTCTTTCATCTCAAGGACAAGTGCTGCAACACCGATCTTATCACCACCGTAAGTAAATGGAATATAGAGAGAAACAGTCTTTTCTTTTCTGTCTACGCTATGGTAAAACAGTTTATCTTCAAAGCCCTGTTTGGTGATAGCCATATTGATCATCTTGAGCTCACCCATATCAGCCATCTCTTTTTGGACAATCGCATTCTCCGAGATACTGACGAATACCTTCCCCCCCTCACTGAATAGAGTGAGATTTGAAATTCCCAGCATTCCCGCATCTTTCAATATCTTGTTGATATTCACAGTGGTAAGGTCGTTTTCCGTACTCACCACATTATCGATTCGATATTTGAGACTCGATCCCTTATGCTGACAATTCAGTATCGCATTTTCAGCAATCAAATCAAGCTGATTCTCAAAAACCATCAGAACAAAAATCGAGACATTGAGAATGGTAAGGAAAATGTAGATTACAGCAGTTTTAAATATTATCGACTGGGTATTGAATACCTTCATAGCGTTCCTCTAAGATACTAACCGTATCCGGCCACAGGTTCTGAGCAGGACTTTTCATGAAAATTTCATGAAACTACTTAATAGTATCTTTAAAGCAACCCGATTTCAAGCTCCTGATGAGGGGTCTGCACTACTTGTAAGTCAATTAGTCGCTTCCTGAAGACACCCCGTATTCATGAAGCTTGTTCCGCAGTGTTCTGATGGAGATTCCTAGCATGTCCGCAGCTCGTGTGCGATTCTGGCTGCAGTGTTCAAGTGTTCTGAATATCAGCTGCTTCTCTACTTCCGCTACAGTCTGCCCAGCCTGCAGCGTACCGGAATCACTGTCACACGAATGCAACGCGTTGTTTTTAAACTTGAACAGTTCAGGTTTGATCAATCCGGTACGGCTGAGTACAACAGCCCGTTCAATGGCATTCTCAAGCTCCCGAATGTTTCCGGGCCAGTCATGGTTTGCGAGCACCTGGATGCACTCCTCACTGAGCCCCTCAACACTGAAACCATTTTCACTATTGAATTTCCCGATGAAATGTTCAGCAAGCCTGCAGAGATCACTTTTGCGCTCCCGCAATGGGGGCAGATGCACATGAAACACATTCAACCGGTAAAAAAGATCCTCCCTGAATCTGCCGTTTCGAATCTCGTCCTCCAGATCTCGGTTCGTGGTTGCCACAACCCGTACGTCAACTTCGATCGGCTCATCACCACCAACTTTATTTATCTCCCGCTCCTGGAGAACTCTAAGAAGCTTTGCCTGAGCCTGTAGCGGCATCTCTCCAATCTCATCAAGCAGCAGCGTGCCTCCGGATGCTGCTTCAAACATCCCCCGTTTCTGTTTTATCGCCCCGGTAAAAGCACCTTTTTCATGCCCAAAGAGCTCCGATTCAATAAGCCCCTCTGGAAGAGCCGCACAGTTAACCTTCACGAATGGCCCGTTACAGCGCCTGCTCTTATAATGGATAGAACGGGCTATAAGCTCCTTTCCCGTTCCGGATTCACCGGTAATAAGCACCGTAGAGCGACTCTCTGCAACCGATTCAATCAAGGCACGAATCTCATCCATGCCACTACCCGTACCGATAAAATTCCATTTTTCCTGCAGCGCAGATTTCAGGCGCTTATTCTCAGTAAGGAGCTTCTGATACTGCAATGTACGCTCAACCGTCAACTCTAGCTCCCGAATCAGACTGTCCGATTTCTGAAGAAAATCGAAGGCACCCTTTTTCATTGCCTCAACTGCAGTTTCAATTGCACCATAAGCAGTAATAATAAGAAACGGAACCTCACTACTTGTCTGTCGTATCCGTTCGAGCAGTTCGATTCCCGACATCCCTGGCATTTTCATATCTGAGATCACCAGATCGAAACTGGATTGGGAGATCTTCTCCAGAGCATAAAAACCATCCGGGGCAGTTTCAATCGCATAGCCCTGCCGCTTGAGCGTTTCTACAATCGAGTCTCTGAATAACTCATTATCATCGACAACCAGTATGCGCTTTTTTTCCATCTGCACCCCTCTGCTACTCTTTTAAAAGTGGCAGGAAAACACTCACCGTAGTACCTTTCCCCGGTACACTATTTACGTCTATATATCCTGAATGAGACTGAACGAATTTCTTTACAATAGCCAAACCCAGTCCGGTCCCGTTCTCTTTTGTAGTAAAGAACGGATCGAATATTTTCTGCACCGTTTCCTTCTCAATGCCCGTACCGGTATCAGTAACCGAAAAACTCGCATACACTGCAGTGGCGCGGCTGTCCTTTGAAAGAGACACTAACATATCCCCTCCTGCAGCCATTGCCTGCACCGCATTAAGACAGAGATTCATCACAATCTGACCAAGCTTTTCCGGATCAGCAAGAACATAAACATCTTCATCACAAAATGCTTTTCTGACCTCTATTACCTGCCCCAACCGCTCGATCTCTATCTGCACAAAGTCAACAATCTCATTGAGCACTGCCTGAAGTCGTACTTTACGGAATTCAGCTTTGACCGGTCGCGTATAAACCAGGAGATTCGTTACGATTTTATTCAATCGAGACAAACCCTCAATAATCTTCCCAACTGTTTTACGCCTGGGGTCATCTTTATCCAGATCCCGTTCAAGCAGCCCGGCCCACATCCCCATAGCCCCCAGTGGGTTTCTTATCTCATGTGCTACGGTAGCGGACATCTCTCCCAGTGCTGCCATCGTTTTTGCCTGTTGCATCTCCTCCTCAAGAGCCTTTATCTTGGAAATATCGCTGAAAATCTCCACAGCACCGATTCTGCAATCATTTATATCCTTTAAAATTGCGGTTTGAAATGATATCGGCACCGGATGACCATCTTTATGCCACAACACCCTTTCATCACGCTTCAGTTCACGCCCGGTACGCAGAGCCTTCAGAATCGCCGGCTCCTCATCACTGCTTCTACTGAAAAAATCAGTATAGGGACAGTTGACTACAGCAGCGAAATCGTAACCGGATATCTCCGATGCCGCCCTGTTGAAATGAGTGATAGTACCCCTGACATCTATACCAATCACCCCATTTTCCATGCTTTCAAGAATGCTGTTGAGATAACTCTGCATCTCCTCCTGTCTGGCCAGGCTCTCTTCCAATTCCACATTTTTTCGATCGAGTTCGACATTTATCCGTTTGAAATCTTCCTGCATGGATGCATAGGCTGCGCTTAATCGCTCAGCCTGCTGCTGAAACTCCAGAAATGTTTGTTGTAAAGTTTCGTAAAGTTCGGGGGTAATCTGCGCGGAAGATGCATAGTGAGTATTCATACCGGACAGCTCCTGAAGAAAACTGCAAAAATCACACTACTGCCCGGTACTGTCTGTATCCTTTTGGAGGATACTCTCGATATACTTCTTAAGCTGCTCTTCTTCATCAAGAAATTCACATATTGCTCCACTTGTCTGTTCAAGAACCATTTCGAGTTCCTGTACCGATCCGTTCTTCTCAATTGAGCCTTTGCGCTCCTGCCATTGTGCAATCAGCCCGGAGTTCCTGTTTCGCTCCGATTCGATCGCCTCCAGAAGCACCTTTTTTTTCTCCAACCCGGAGATCACCCCGGAAACATCACCCCGGGAAAGCACTAAACGGCTCAGAATCTTTCCGACCAGGTCCCGAAGTTCCTGGTACCACACCAATTGGCGACGAAACGTCTCACTTAAATCCCGAACCAGAATTGTATCATGTTCATTCATAGTTTTCAACGTGGAGTTTTCTGTAAAAAGAATTCAGATATCAGCACTGCAGTGAACACAATCGTTATTAGCATCATTTGCACTGTTTTTATCTGAGTACAGCGCGATATTCATGCTCCCAGATCGCATCTTCCATTTTCCACTGAGCCTGTTTCGCCCAGTAATCATCAGGATACTTACGTATCAGATCTTTAAAAATGGTAATAGCCTCCTGATACCGCCCCTCGTTTTTGTGAATACCACCGATCTGAAACATTCCCCAGGGAGTCTCCTGATATGAAGGATATTTCCTGATTACCCGTGTATAATACGACAATGCTTCACTAAATGCTTTGACCTTATATTTTTCATCGGCAATTCGATAGTAGGAATCAGGTACCCTGATATACACTTTCTGTTTCTCACCCAAATCTATTGCAGATTGCAGTGACTCATACCCGCGGCGCGAATTTCCAATCTGGAAATACATAGTACCGAGTTTATACAAAGCACATACCTTATCAGCATGCTTCCCTGATGCTGCAGCCTGAGTATAGGCTTCGATTGCCTTTTTCGGTTGCTCCAGATCCACATAGGCATCACCTAACTTTTCATAAGCTTTGCCCGTCCATTCATGGTTCCGGTTACTCTGAATAAATTTGCGAAGGAGAGTTTCAGCGGTAGATGACTCTTTACGCTCCAGATAACTCAGTGCTTTCAAAAACAGACTCTGTGCAGCAATGGGATTCTGGGGGTAACGATCGAGAATCTGCTGGAACTGATTCTCAGCCTCCTTAAAGAGACCCAGTTTAAAGTAACACACACCGGTATTATACAAACAATGCACCGAAACTGCTCCTCTTGGGTTTTCTGCAAGCACCTTTTTGAATTCCCGGATTGCATTATCGTAATTACCCGCAGTAAATTCATGAATTCCAGCCAGTAATTGCTGCCCGATATCCGTCAGTGTATCAACAGTCATCATGGAAAGCAGTGAATCGATACGAATCTCAAGCTGAGTATAGTGTTCCTGCGGAACCGGTGGTTCAACTGCGGCAATCTGAACTCCAGGCCTCTTTTTGTACTGTTCAATCAGATCCCGAGCTTCCTTTTTACCCTGCTCATAGGATGTTTTTTCTATATACATTTCCAGTTGACGAATTGCCTGTGCATAATTTTTCTCTTCTGCGAATATCTTCCCAAGGTAAAAATGTGCATTATGCCCCAACTCTGGATAATCCACAGCTCTGGAAAAATTGATCTTCGCCATCTTATTCTGACCATTTCGCCGCCTGATTAATCCACCATAATAAAATGCCCCGGCGTGGTCTGGTTGCAATGCCAACACCTGCCGTATCTGCTCCAAAGATGAATCGTACTGGTGTTTTTCATACAGGGAAACAGCTGTACGGAACAGCTCCTCGGCTTTGGGATTGTTCGCCTTTTTCTTTACAACAGGTGAAGTTGCGACACGTTCGGTTTTTCCAGATGTAATAGTCTGTTTACTACTGTCTACACGACCTGTATCAGGTGCCGTTCCACGTTGGGTGTTGATTATACCTGCAGAGCTGTCAGTACCGGATATGTCGCGACCAGCTGTGACCCGCTGAATCAACCGATCGATCTGCCGCTGAAGACTGTCCCGTTCTGCCGGATCAGAGGATTGCTGATATTGCTGTATCTCAAGAATCGCTTTCTGTATCTGCCCGTCTTTTTCATAGGAAGCTGCAAGCAACTTGTGCGCTTTCCCCCATCCTGGATTATAACTCAACGCTTTTCTGAGATTGTATATAACCAGGCGGGGCCGGTTCTGCTCCGAACGAATCTCTGCCATGTGCATGTAGGCATTGTAGTTATCAGGATATACTGCCAGCACTTTGCGAAATTCATCTATTGCTTCATCATACTTTTTTTCATTCTTGTATTTTACACCAAGTCGATAGTGAATATAATCCCCCGTATCTTCAGCCTCTCCCTGTACCGAAGAAAACAAACACAACAGCAGAACAAACAGCATATCACCAGGACATCTGTTTATGACTCTATTCTGTTTCATCACACCTGCGATCCCTCGTTCTATTAACTTTTTCCGGGGAAAAGTCGTACGTTACTGATCTTTTCCATTATAAGCCGTTCACCGCTACCATACTTTACCAGGGTATTGGGAAATACGGTCCCGGCTACGATTCCGGGCTCAAAGTTCTGCTCATGCTCAAGCTTCTCAATCTCCTCTATTCTTGCCTGAACAAAACGGCTGTTTGAAATAGATTCTACCGTTTTCTCCCTCAGAGAATCAAGTCTCTTCTCCTGCTCAGGCGAAAGCATGCCATGTTCATCCAGACCATCTCTCACCAGAGAAAAGAGCTGCTGCTTGTGTGAAACAAGTTCAGTTGTAATCTGCCCCAATCTCTTCAATAGTGCATAGCGCTCCTGAATCAGCAGCTGCATTCTACCAATATCAACAATTGTCCTGGTCTCTGCAGTACTTCCAATCGTATCTGCATAGACCTCACCTGCGGTAACCATTCCCCCAACCAGCAGCTTCGATTTCACTTTTCCACCCGAAGAGACCACACAGTGCAGCATACTTTCAACTATGCAGATATCACCTTCAGCGGTAATCGAAAAGTTTTCGGCATGACGAGCCCGTATTGAACCACCACTTTGAATAGTTCCATTTCCAGCTCCGATTACCCCGCCATCCACTTCAAGATTTCCGGTACACCGCACGATTGCGTCTTCTATATTCCCGCTTACTTTCAAACTGCCTTTATTATCCACGGCAAATCCTGATCTGATCGTGCCGAGTATCAGAAGATCACCCGAAAAAACGACATTTCCAGTAGAGTAGTCAACATCACCCCTGATAACCTTTTCAGTTCGCACTTCAATACATCCGGAGGGATCAATAATCAAAGCTCCATCGAGCTCTGCTATAAGCAGATTCGGATCAGCAGGTGAGATTACTGTTCCTGGTCCTTTCTGTAACGAGACATCGGCGACCGGTGGAGCCTGAATACTCTTTCCGAACACAGTTCTGCCTTCAGTTCCTGGCTGCGGTGGAATACGTCTGGCAAGAGAATCGCCTTTGCGCACATTCAGAAGCAGACCGATATCACGGTGATCGACTCTGCCATCCGAGAGCACCTTTGGTTTTCCCATTCCCGAGATATCAACCAGAATTTCGATGCGTCCAGGGATCCCTGGTTTGGGAGGAACTCCCCGGGCAACTTCGATACGATATTCCCGTGTCTTCCCAGAGCTGATCTGAGTCAAAATCTGTTCGTTAATGCCGAATATAACCCCCCGCCGTACCAGCAAACTATGCAATTCGCTACATGATGGAAATCTGGTCATTTCCGGTGGTACCTGTAGAAATGCTCTATATCCATCCGACGAGTGCAATACGGTTATTTCAGGCACTATCCCTCCTGCAGGTGCTCATCTCCAAGGTGGATACCGTGTTGAAGATAATTGCAAACATAATCGTTAATTGCTTCCTCAAGCGACATGCATTCATGTGTACATCCTGCTGTACGGAGATGCTGCAGATCTGCCTGTGTGCAGTACTGGTACTTACCCCTGATCTCTTCAGGCATAGAGATATATTCTATATGAGGAGTTTTCCCGATTGCTTTAAACATGGCATTTGCCAGATCATTCCAGGATCGGGCCTTACCCGTTCCTATATTGTATACACCTCCGATATGGGGATTGTCTATAAAAAACAGCGTCATCTCAAGAGCATCTTTAATGTAGATAAAATCTCTGAGCTGCTCTCCATCACCATAATCAGGCCTGTACGACTTGAACAGGGATATCACTCCTTCATCCCGAAGTCTCCCGTATGCTTTATTGATTACACTCCGCATATCGCCTTTATGATACTCATTAGGTCCGAAAACATTGAAAAATTTCAATCCGACAATTGTATTAAGCCAGCCTTCCCGTCGTGCAAACAGATCAAAGAGCTGTTTTGAATATCCGTACATGTTGAGTGGACGAAGTTTGTCAATAACCGAGAGGTCATCCACATACCCCTGCTCCCCATTGCCATAGGTTGCAGCACTGGAGGCGTAGATAAAACGGGTCCGTCTGTTCTGCTCCCACCATTTGCCGATCCGGACAGTATAATGAAAATTATTTTCCATAAGATAATCTGCATCATCCTCTGTAGTGGAAGAACACGCTCCCAGATGCAGTATCGAATCTATAGAACCGTTATACATTCCAGATTCCAGATTTTTTATAAAAACATCCTTATCAACGAAATCAATAAATGATAGTGCTGCAAGATTTCGCCATTTCTCCGTTACCCCTAACCTGTCAACAATCAAGATATCAGATCTTCCCCGTTTATTCAGTTGCCAGACAAGTGCACTTCCGATAAATCCTGCACCACCGGTTACAACAACCATACAACCTCCATGATAAAGGCACACTTCATAGTCGAAACAGTTGTAGAATATACAATTTTGTGGAAATTTTGCAGGCATTCTAAATGCAGGTTATTTATTTTCAGTTTCAAAACGACGAAAAAAGGATCAACTGTGCGGTGTGTC
>OBJA01001740.1_pt1 | contig 14120 bp, 9 predicted proteins | sample 1519751 | NCBI WGS metagenome assembly OBJA01 (sample SAMEA3881238, study PRJEB22517) | soil metagenome | biome: lake sediment; feature: soda lake sediment; material: sediment, water from around vicinity | place: India | collected 2013-12-23 | depth 3 m | reverse complement strand
CTTCGTCAGGGGCAAGCTGCTCCGCACCGACGACAAGACCGCAGAGATGACCAAGCTGGTGGAGAATGCCTATCGGGATGTCAACATCGCCTTCGCCAATGAGCTCTCGCTTATCTGCGACGCGTTGAATATCAATGTCTGGTCGGTGATCGAGTTCGCCAACCGGCATCCCCGCGTCAACATCCTCAAGCCGGGGCCGGGCGTCGGCGGCCATTGCATCGCCGTGGACCCCTGGTTCATCGTCTCGTCCGCGCCCAGGCAGGCAAGACTGATTGCCACCGCCCGGCAGGTGAACGACAGCAAGCCCGGTTTCGTCGTGGAGAAGGTCCTGCGTGTAGCCGAGAAATTCAAAAACCCGGTGGTCGCCTGCCTGGGCCTTTCCTATAAGGCGGATATAGATGACCTGAGGGAGAGCCCTGCCCTGGAAATAGTCAAGCAGCTATCCCACAAATGCAGTGGAGAATTGCTGGTTGCCGAACCCTTCATAAAACAACTGCCGGAAATGCTGCGGCGGGAGTCGGTGCATTTGGTCGGGTTCAGTGAAGCGATCGAACAAGCGGACATTGTTGTCCTGTTGGTGGATCACAAACAGTTCAGGGCAGTGGACCGGGAAAGATTGCAGCAGAAGATCGTTATAGATGTCAAAGGATATTGGCGTTGAGTTTCGGATGTTTGATGAAGGATACCTTGTTTATGAATGTTTTGATGATCTGCTACTATTATCCTCCCCTGTTGGACGTTGGGAGCAGAAGGTCGATCGCGTTTTCGGAGAATTTCAAAAAATATGGCTGGAACCCGATCGTCATCAGTGTGCGCAATCCCGATAAGCATTATTGCCTCGTGGGGAAAGATGCCCCGCCGGCAGGGATTGAGGTGATATACACCTATGCGCTTTTCAAGCCGTTTTATATTCTAGGAAAATTGAACGGATTGATCGCCAGGTTGCTCAAGCTTGTCCGGCTGAAGCCGACCAGGAATTACCTGATTGATATACTGTGTATTCCCGACATATTTCTCGGCTGGATACCGCTGACAGTAATAAGGGGTGTTCAGGTTATCCGGCAGCGGGATATCGATGTCATCTATGTCTCCTGTTCCCCGTTCAGTTCAGGAGTAATAGGCGTGTTGGTGAAAAAGATGACGAAGAAGCCGCTCGTCGTCGATTTCAGGGACCCTTATGCGCTGGAAGAGCTTGCCCTTATCAATCCAAGGCTGCCCTGGCGGATGAAAATCAACAAGGTCATTGAATCCTGGATAATAAAACATGCCGATATATTCATTGTCAATACTGAGGAAGCGAAGGCTTCTTACACGAATCAGCGCCCACATTCGAGGGGTAAAACGTATGCCGTGACCAACGGTTTCGACTTCAAATACTCGATTGACGAGCCCTTAGCGAAATTCGAGAAATTCACCGTCATTTATGCCGGTCATTTTTATACCTTCGATAGACGAAACGAAGGCCATACCGATGCCTTTTTCCGCGGTTTGAAGATGTTGAAATCGAAAAAGCGGATAGACAGCGAAAATTTCCAGTTCCTTTATTTCGGCGATGAGAGTCGCCACATCTGTCAGATCGGGAAAAGACATGAGGTGGACGATTTGCTGGTTTGTAATGAAAGAAGGCCGTATCAGGAGGTTTTGGAAAATCTGAAAAGATCGCATTTGCAGCTTCTCAGAATTGTGAAACCGATGATGAGCACCAAGTTGTTCGAAGGGATAGCGCTCAATATTCCGTTCCTTGCCACTATTCCCGCAGGGGAGGTGGAAAAGATCGTCCACAGGTATAGTCCGGCTTCCTATGTTGTAACCGATCACTCTCCGGAAAAAATCGCCGATGCGATACTCGACTGCAGAGCACGTTACCACAGTGGGCATATAAGGGATAATGAAATAGAAGAGTTTAAGCAAAGTTATTCCAGAGAAAACCTGTCACTCAGAATGATGGGTATTATCAAGGAATATCTTGATGAAAACGCGATGAAGAAGAACTGACAAATCATAGATGCATTGAAGAGAAGCACGTAGACGGTGCATGGGCGGTTACGCGATGCATAACTGAATTTCAATGGGTGCAAGGGTTATAAGATGCGCAATCTCGAAGCCTCGGCTGTAAACAAGATTGGTCTGGCATTCATTTTGTTCGGCATCTGGTCATTCATTACCCTATGCCGACCGCAGGATTATTTTGCCATTCTGGCTATGGTGCGGCCTAGCTTGTTATTTGGGTTGATCGCCTTGCTGGCATTTTTGCTGGGAACCGGCTATCGCAAGTCTATTTTGAGGGCTGGACAGTTCAGGCTTTTTCTGGCTCTTATCGTCATTATGATCATTGGCATTCCCTTCTCATATTATCGGAGCGCATCGCTGAAGGAAGTTTTTTATTACGCGAGCGTAAGCATGATCTTTTTTGTTCTTCTGTATCATTTTGTAAATACGGTGGACAAATTGAAAAGCCTGCTTTTTGCATATTGCTGCGGCGCGTCGATCTATGCCATCTATGCTCTGGTTTTTGGAAAGATTACCGGAGAAAGAATTGCTTTCGGAACAATGTTCGATCCAAATGACATTGCTTTTTTCATTATCAATTTCATTGCCTTCAATTTCATGTTCTTGGCTTCAAAAACTACCTTGCTGAAAAGACTGATTGTCATTGCCAATATTATCGTCTGCCTGGTGGTATTGTTCAAAACGGGATCCCGCGGTGGTTTTGTGGCCTGTATCGCCCTTTTTACGTACCTGATGTTTGTAAGAACAAGAACTGTCAATGTGTCATTTTTGAAAAAGGCTTTTCTCTTTTTCATGGCATTGATGGTTCTTTGGACTATCAGCATGAATACTGAGCGATATAGATCCATTCTCGATGTTTCGACCGACTACAACGTCGTCGATGAAACAGGAAGGCTTGCTATATGGAAAATGGGCATGAGAATGATGCTGTCGAACCCATTGACCGGTGTCGGCATGGGCCGCTTCTACGAAGGAGTCGGGCGAGATCGGCAGGAGCGGGGTCTGCTCTCCTGGAGATGGCAGGCGGCCCATAACAGCTTTGTGCAGATTGGAGCCGAAACCGGATTAATTGGCTTTATCATTTTTATTTTGCTGAGCTGCAGGGTGTTCCTCATTGCGGGAAGGACTGCCGCAAGGTCCCGGTCGGAGGATTTGGTGAGAATTTCCGAAATGACCAGGGCGGGATTCCTCGGGCATGTCGTCAGCGCCATGTTTCTCAGCCAGGCGTATTCCATCTACTGGGTATTTTATATCGCCTTGTCTGCTTGTCTGCAGCGAATGCTTGAAGAGGAGAGCGCCTGAACATGACGGAATCGAGACTTCGAGTCGCCTACATCCTGACTCCGATTACCTTTGGCGGGGCTGAAAAGGTCAGTCTGAACTTCCTGGGCAGCGTCGATGTGACCAGGTTTGAAGTGAGACCGATCCTGCTCATCCGCCCCTGGGAGGAGGAACTCTACTTCGGCCGCGAGCTTCGCCGTCTCGGTTATAGCTATGAAACCGTACCGGTAGCGCTTCATCGCAGAAAAGACCCGCTGAGGGTGCTGCGGGCCATGTACCGGCTGTATTCATACCTGCGGGATGGAGCCTATGATCTCGTCCATACTCACGGCTATTTCGCGGATATCTGCGGGCAGATACCGGCGAGGATATTAGGTGCTCCAGGGGTATCGACCTGCCATGGGTTCATCGAGACCGATTTCAAATTGAGGCTTTACAATCGCCTGGACAAATATGCTCTACGGTTGTGCAGGGCGGTAATTGCAGTATCGGAAAAGATAAAAATTGATCTGGTCAGCAGCGGTCTGTCGAGTTCCAGGATTGACGTGATTCCGAATGCCGTATCAACTTCCTGCAGTGAAGCTGAGTTTGGTTCCCGCCGGCGGGATAAGCGTAATCTGCTGCAGCTTGCGCCCGAAGATTATGTGGTTGGGTATCTTGGGCGGCTCAGCGCCGAAAAAGGGTTGTCCTATCTGCTGGAGGCGGCTTCTTCGCTGTTGCATGCGGGTTTGCGGATAAAACTGTTGCTGGTCGGCGATGGTCCGGAGAGAGGGTCCCTCGGGCAACTGGTGAACAAGATGGGGCTCGAGCATGCTGTCATCTTTACCGGATTCCAGAGCGACCCGGAAAACTGGTTTCCGGTCTTCGATGCCTTTGCTCTGCCATCCCTGACGGAAGGAACGCCCCTGGCGCTGCTCGAAGCCATGGCGTCGGGGTTGCCGGTGGTTGCCACGGCCGTGGGAGGGGTACCGAAGATAGTGACGGACGGTGTCAACGGCCTTCTCGTCCCGCCAGGCGTCTCTGGGGCACTTCAAGAAAAAATACGGCTCCTGCATGCAGACACCGCGTTTTCCCGGCGGCTTGGCGGAACCGGCCGGGAAACGATCCTGGCGGAATTCGGCCTCCGAGACTGGTGTCGCCGCATCGAGGACTGTTACAGGGAAGTCTCTTGCCAATCCGTCAAGGCTTCGAAGCTGAAGAAAGCGATCATCGGCTGATCGGAAGCGATCATGCCTGGCGAAAAAAACGCCGAGGTGAAATCATTGAGACATTATGCATGCATTACCATCGACACGGAAGAAGATCTCTGGGGGGGGTATACCGTCAAGCGCCCTCCAGTTGAGAATATGAAAAAAATTCCCCTGCTGCAGGAAATTTTCGAAAAACACAATGCCGTGCCGACCTATCTCATTAATTATCCCGTCGCCACCGACCCCTACTCCGTTGACCTCTTGTCAGGCTTGCTGCAGCGGAAAAAATGTGACATCGGCACCCATTGCCATCCGTGGAATACTCCTCCCTTTTATCATGAGGGGGAATCGGAGCGAAATTCGTTTATGTGCAATCTGCCGGAAGAATTGATTCTGTCAAAGTTGACCAGCCTGCATAACGCCATACAGGAGAATTTCCATTTTACACCCACCGTGTTCCGGGCAGGACGCTGGGGAGTCGGAGAAGGTGTTATAAGAACGATTCAACGGCTCGGGTATAAAATCGATACGTCGGTAACACCGTATTTAAGCTGGGAAGAGAGCCATGGCCCGAAAATGTACCTGAGCGCAAACACACCTGTAGGTTTGAAGGGAATGGAGGTGACCTGCGATAAGCCGACGAAGTGCAATGCGTGCGGCAACAATGACTGCATCGTGGAGATACCTCCCACCATAGGATTTTTGCAGAAAAATTTTACGTGGTGTCACAGGTTGAGATCGTTCTTGATGAACAGCGCCTGGAAACGGTTTCATCTCATTGGGATTCTTGAACGTCTCCGGTTGTTGAACTTCAGGATGCTTTCGCCGGAAACATCCAGCCTTGACGATATGATCAAGCTGTCAAGGGCAATGATGAGGAACGGTCACAGATTCCTGAACATGACTTTTCACTCGACCAGCCTGTTGGCTGGAAGTTCACCTTTCGTTAACAACGAAGACGAGTTGAAGTTATTCCTGAACAAAATAGACGGATTTCTGGAATTTTTAGCAAAAGAAAAAGTCACCAGCATAGGCATGTCCGGAGCGATGGAAGTGCTGGCTTGACGGAATCGAGGAAAATATGCACCAGGCATTGTGAAGTTTATGCGAAATATCAGAATCATTCTGGACAGGTTCGGAGAGCTCCCCTTGAAAGAGTTTCTGGGTCTGCTCAAGGCAACCTTGTTCTGCGATGAACCTGTTCTCATTTATAAATACGATCTCCAGGGAAAATCGATTGGCAGAGTTCTGTCTGATGATGGCCTGGAGTTCCGTAAGGGCCAGGCGAAGGACCTGGAAAGAGTCGCTCGAGCCATAAAACCGCTGCCCTGGGAGTTTCAATGCCATAACTTCGATGGAGTCGAAGACTTTTTCATCGCCGAGGATGACTCAGGTATTCACCATATCAGCTGGGTCTATTTCCGAAAGCATCGCAACCGTTTTCTTGCTCTTGGCGAGAGAGAGGCAGAGATCAAGTTCTGTTTGACTCTTCCCGCGTTGCGGGGGAGGGGGATCTACCCGAGAGTCCTTCTGTCAATCCTGGAGTATTTGCATTCCATGGGCATCGAAAGAGTGTTCATGTGCGTTCATCGAGACAATCATTCTTCAATCCGTGGAATCGAGAAAGCCGGATTTGTCAGAGTCGGTGAAAACCGGCTGAAGAAGGTTGCAGGGTTTCAGGTCTCTCCCCGGTTCAACACCCACAGGAGGCTTCAATGACACTGCGCCTTGAGTATCTGGACGAAGGGCAGCGCGACCTCTGGGACCAGTCGGTTGTCAAATTCGCGCAGGCCCATCCTCTGCATGCCTATGGCTGGGGGAGGGTTCGTCGGATCGACGGCTGGCAGCCTTGCTATCTGGTGACGAAGGAGAACGATGCCATAACGGGAATGATCATGATTCTTGTCAAAAGAATCCCTTGCACCGGGCTGTCGATAATGTATGCCCCCAAAGGACCTCTCTGGGATCCCTCCCGCCGCGATGTCCTTCGGACCCTTCTTGCCGGGGTGAGGGAGGAAGGGCGGAGAAGGCGGGCGATCTTCGTCAGGATCGACCCCAACCTGCCTGAAGGCATGTTCGATGAAGAAAGCGATCCCTTCGTCCAGGAAGGCTTCATGCACCTCGAGCACCGCTGGACCTTTTGGAATTCCCCGAGGGATGTCTACCGCGTGGATCTCACGAAGGCCCGGAATGAGGAGGAACTGTTCAGGACCATCGAACACAGCGCCAGGAAGAGCGTGAGGAAGTCCCAAAAGGAAGGGGTCGCGATCCGGCCCGCGGAAAACGAGGATGAGCTCAGGCGGTTTTATGAAATATTCAGCAATATCTCCGTGGAGAAAGGGTTCATGTGCAGGAGATATGAATATCAGCTGGCGCTGTGGAGAGAGTTCGTCGAGAGGGGCCATGGCCGGCTATTTCTCGGCATATACCGGGAAGAGATCATCGGCGGTGCGATATGCCTGATGTTCGGTGGCAAGTGCCTGGGCATGCATATGGGCACGATATCCGAATATGCAAAACTTCAGACCCACTCCGCCTACATATGGGCGGTTCTCAGCTGGGCCAAACAGACGGGCTGCAGCTGGTTCAGCTTTCGCGGGGTGGGGACGACGTCCACTCAGGAAAATTTCAAGAAAAAGTTTCACCCGCAAGAGGTAGCCCTCGCCGGCTACTACGATCTGCCTTTCCGGCCGTTGCTGTATCGGATTTTTTCTTGTCTGGAATTCCAATTTCTTCCACGGGCGTGGCGTTCGCTCATGCAGCTGCGTCGCGGCTATACACGGTGTGTGAATAAGTTCAAAATATCGAAATCTGCAGTGGCCCAGGCGAATTGATCCGGGTCTCGAGGAGGGGAAATGTCTGTCTGGTTCATTGCGCTCTCTGCCGTTCTGGTGCCGCTCATCTTGTATCTGTTCGCGGCGACGGCCTACCTTATTGGCCTGGCGGTCGCCTACCTGGTTCTACCGGAGCGCGAATCAGGCCCGATGGAGCCTCTCAACCGGTTTGCGATTCTCGTCCCGGCGCATAACGAAGAGCTGCTGGTGGGGAGCTTGTGCGAAAGTCTCATGAAGATCGATTATCCCAGGGAGAGGTACGAGATCTTTGTCGTCGCCGACAACTGCAGCGATGGAACGGTCGAAATCTGCAGGAAATACCCTGTCCGGGTGCTCGAGAGAGACGAACCTGAACGGGGGGGCAAGGGGCAGGCGCTGGCCTGGGGATTGCAGCATGTGGATCTGAAGGTTTTCGATGCGGTCTTCATGGTCGATGCGGATAACTACGTGGCCCCGGGCATCCTTCGTGAGCTGAGCCGCCTGCTGAACGGTGGCGAGCAGGCCATCCAGTGCTACAACGCCGTGGGTAACCGGGATGACAGCTGGTTCACCCAGCTCCTCTTTGTCTCCCGCACCATAGGCAATGAGCTGTATCATGGGGCGAAATACCGTCTGGGCCTGTCGTCGTACCTCATGGGCAACGGACTGTGCTTCACATCGGAACTTCTGCGGAGAAAGGGCTGGACCGCTTTTTCAGCCGGGGAGGACTGGGAATACTATGCGCAGCTGGTCGAGGAAGATGTCAAAATAGCCTTCGCCGCCAGGGCCAGGGTATTTCACCAGGAGTCGCGCACGCTGAACCAGGCGACCAGTCAGCGGCTGCGCTGGTCGAGCGGTCGCTTCCGCATCGCCAGGACTTTGGGCCTGCGACTGTTTTTGAAGGGGGTCAGGGAACGGAACCGGCGGAAGATCGACGCTTCGCTTCCGCTGCTCTTCCCCAATTACTCCCTGCAGGTAAATCTCACGGGTGTCGCCCTGATCCTGGCCCTGCCCCTGCCTTCTTCGGTAATGCGCACCATCTTTGTTTCCACGGCGCTCGGGCTGATTGCCGGGCAATTCCTTCTCTTCGTCGCGGGCGCGTTCATCGCCGGCTCGCCGGCGAAGATATTCCGGGCAGCCCTCTATGCCCCGGTCTTTCTGGTCTGGAAATCGGTTATCGATATTCTCTGCTTCACCGGGCTGTACCGAGGGCGCAAATGGGTCCGCACCAGGAGGCACCGATCATTGTCCAGTCATCGCGGTTCATGAAAAGCGGGTGGCAGATGGTAAAGGGTATGTTCCCCATGCGAAAGACCAGGGTTCTGTTCCTCCTGCCGCAGCTGGACGCCGGCGGGTCCGAGCGGGTGGTATTTGATCTGGCGAGGAGCCTCGATTCTGGAAAGTTCGAGGTTTTCGTCGCCGCCTTCCGGGCGGGGACCCTGGTCGAGCCGCTGAGGGGCTTCTGCAGGGAGATCTTTATAGTCGCTAAAAAACCGGGATTCGATCCCTCTGCCATGGTGGCGCTCTCGGGGGTAATCAAAAAACACCGGATCGATGTCGTCAATGCCCATCATTATATGCCTTGTTTTTACAGCTTTCCGGGTACAAGTATGCTGAATGGCAAAAGGTTGATCTATACCGAGCACTCGGTGCCGGAAGTCGAGAACATTGCAAACTGCTTCCACCGAAGGATTTTCCATTTGATGCTCTATGGAATCGAAGGCGTTGTCGGGGTGTCGAAGGCCGTCGCTGCAGCATTCAGGGAGAGGTATCCCAGACATGCCTCGAAATTCCATGAAATTGTGAATGGGGTGGACATCCAAAGATTTCGCCTCGCCGGGCTACGGGACAGTATCCGCAGCCGGTGGGGGCTTACCGGCGAACATTTCGTCATCGGCACCGTGGCCAACTTCAGGAAGATCAAAAATCCCCTCTGCCTGGTCCGTGCGGCGGGCCGACTGAAAGACTCCCACCCGCAACTCCGTTTATTCTTTGTCGGGACCGGATTTCCCGGCGATCCCGAAAACTCGGAAGAGGAAGTGCGCTCACTCATCCAGGCGCTGGGTCTGCAGGACCGAGTCATCATGGCGGGCTATCGGGACAACATACCCGAACTGCTGTCTGCCTTCGACGCCTTCTGTCTGCCATCATTTTCCGAGGGATTGCCGGTAAGCGTACTGGAGGCGATGGCTGCGGGGGTCCTGGTGATAGGGAGCGAGGTGGCTGGGATCAGCGAAGTCGTTTCGAATGGGGAAAACGGTCTGCTTTTTCCGTCCGACCGGGATGAACAGCTTGCCCTCCTGTTGAAGGGAAACGTGGCCGATCCGGACAGAAGAGCCAGGCTCGCCACTTGCGGGTTCGATTATGTGACCCGATATCACTCCTATGCGAGTTGGATCAAGAAATACGAAATCCTTTTTCAGGGACAACCCGTGGGCTTGCATCGATGAATACTCCAATGCCGAGGATAAGGATCTTGACCGATATCCGGATCGACCAGTGTCCCATATGGAGCAGTCAGACGGATTACCTGCCGCACCTGATCGAGCCCGGTACCAACACAGCCGGCAAGATTTCCCTGCCTGCACGCGTGCTCACCCTGTGGCGACACTGCAGAAAGTATGATGTGGTGGTTACGGCCGATATAAAGACGGCCCAAATCTTCGGCCTGACAAGGACCCTTCTGAAGTGGAAAAGACCGAAGCACATCATTCTGGAACTGATGCTCGACGAATCCAGCGACATGCTCAGGTGGAGAATCAAACAATTCGTCCAGCGCTTTTGTTTTTCCTCCGCAGATGTGGTATTCGTTTCGGCTCGTAACGAAATCAAAACCTACGCCCACCGCCTCAGCCTCCCGGAGGAGCGGCTCAGGTTCTTGCCTTTCCATACCAACATCGTCGACCCCAGGATGACCGAAGGGAGCGGGGGGTACATTCTCAGCGCCGGCAGGACCGGGCGTGATTTCGAAACCTTGGCGCACGCCGTCGAGGGTCTGGGTGTCAAGGTGGTGGTAGTGGGCGATCGCCGCCTTGTCGAAGGCATTCCATTCCCCCCCAATGTTGATGTGCGGACCGATGTTCCATACCGGGAGTACCTTGATCTTCTTTATGGCTGTTCCCTGGTGGTTGTTCCCCTGAAAAGAGTGGTGAAATCGACAGGGCAGGTGGTTTTCCTCGAAGCCATGGCGCTGGGGAAGCCGGTGGTGGCGACGGCCACGACAGGGACCGAAGACTACATCGAGCACGGGGTGACTGGGGTCCTGGTTCCCCCCGAAGACAGAGAGGCATTGAGAAAAGCGCTCAGCGAATTCCTCGAGCGCCCGGAGTCGTATGCACCTTTCGCGCTTCGGGCATTCCAGCGGGTCAAGGAGCGCCATTCCTTCAGGGCGTATACCGGGACTATTCTGGCTGCAGCGCATGAACTGGCGTGCAAGGCGAACGAAGAGTTGCCCGCCGGATTTCCGCCCACCCGATAACCTGCAGCCCGGACAGCATCCACTCCAATCCAACACCTCCATCTCACTCTCCGCCAGGCTCCATTCACCTCATGCATCGTGAACATGCCGGTCGTGATATCGGCAAGCCCTCCGGCGATAAGCCTGCTTTCCCGGCAGGCTGAATCCGAACTACCATTTTCGCACAATAAACCCGGAGCCAATTCCGATTTAGTAATCATGCCTGCCTCATATGTGCATCTTTGCGAGAAATCGGGAATTAAGCTGAATAATGAGAAAATACATAACCTGCCCGTATTAGTCGCATTTCTTGACACTGATCCCGTGGTCCGGGATGCTGGCATGTTTTGTGCTAAATTCTGGGCCGAGTGTTGCGCGCCTCCGCTTTTCGGAAACTGGAGTGTGTGCTATTGCTCGGGGTCATGAGGGGATAATGACTCCGGTATTGCCCCCCCATAAAGTTCGAGGATTGTGGTTATTGTAGCCCTCGCCTGTGACGAAGTCGAATCCTCGCTGGAATGAGCAGCAGTTCTTGATGTAGTGCCTCAAGGCGTAACTGATCGAGCCTGAAATGGACTATCAGACGGGATGTCAGCTGCGCATGCATTTGGCGTTACTGCCGAACAGAAAAAATGTGCGCAGCGAAGAAAGAAAAGGATGGACTGTTCTGATATTTTTCGTCAGGTTTGATTGAAATTGCAACAGGGAGTTCCAATGGATTTACAAAGAAAGTGGATTTTTATTCTGGTGTTGTTTGCACTTCTGTCGTCGACGTCGGCGCATGCCGCGGTCATCTTTCAAGACAACTTCGACAGTTGTACCCAGAATTGTTCGGCGTCCAGCTTGTCCGCGCCGTCGGGTTGGGCGCAATGGTATGGTCCGGCCTCTGCCACCGTGGGAGGAGTCACGCGTTACTCCGGAGAAATATCCTCCCCGGGCAGAGGTGGCGGAGGTAAATCCCTGAAGACCTGGAGGGCAGGCCCCTACTGGGAAGGCTACAGCGGGTCGCTTGCCTACTCATTCAAGGGCTCGTACAGCGATATTTACATGCGATACTATGTGAAGCTGCCGACGACCATGGACCTGTCGCGATGTACCGGTTCCAACTATTTGAAATTATGGCGGCTGAACACCTCCTCAGGCAGAGAGATTTATCTGAACATGAACCAGAACGGAGGGTCTCTCCGTGATACGGGATCATTGCAAATACTTTCCGGTTCATGGACCACAGTTCTCAGCAATGCGGACCTCAAGGCGATATGGGACGGCAACTGGCATTCCTGGGAGTGGCATATCAACCTGAGCACCGGGCTGTTGGAGCTTTGGATAGACGGAGTACGTAAGTTCAGCAAGTCAGGTTTTGGTTTTGGTGGTGGCGGCACATTTTCGTTGATGCAGCACTTCTCCATGGGGAATCATGCTTCCGGCTGCAGCTGGCAATCCTCGTGGCAGGCCATGGATATCGATGATTTCGTCCTCAGCACCACCTACGTCGGACCGAGCGGCAGCAGCGGTGGAGGCAGTGACACGACAGCCCCGACCGTACCCGCCGGGTTGACCGCCAGCGCGGTTTCGACCTCGCAGATCAACCTGTCCTGGACCGCCTCCACCGACAACGTCGGGGTGACCGGCTACCGGATCTATCGGAACGGGAGTTTTCTTGCGACCACGACAAGCACCTCATATGCCAACACCGGCCTGACGGCCAGCACTTCATACACCTACAGGGTGTCGGCGATCGATGCGGCCGGCAACGAATCGGCCCAATCCTCGTCGGTAAGCGCCACCACCCAGGCAGCGTCAAGCGGCGGCGGTACACCGGGGACGACCCTCTTCAAGGAGAGCTTCGACAACGGCAGCTTTGCCTCGAGGGGCTGGTACGACAATACCACCCACGGCACGATTGTGGCCGGGGGGCAGTCGGGCAGCGCCCTGCAGTGGGCCTGGGCCCAGGGGGCGCAGAAGCCGACCAACGGCGGCGCCCTGCGCAAGAAGATCACCCCCACCGACAGCCTTTTCGTGTCGTTCTACGTGAAATTTCAGACCGGCTGGCGGGGGTCGCAGAAGACTTATCACCCGCATATGTTCTATATCCCCTCCGATCTGGACAGCGATTGGACGCCGCTGGCCAACAACTATCTCAACACCTATATCGAATTCGTCTCCGACGTCGGCGGCTCGTATGCCATCAGGCCGAGCATGGCGATCCAGGACCAAAAGCGGGTCAATACCTCCTACGGTACGCCCCCCAACAATCTCACTTCCACTACCGAGAACAGAAGCGCGGCCTATTGCAACACTCCGGTTCCCACCGGCGTAACGGGGTCATGTTACCGTGATTACCCCTTTTACAGCGCCAACACCTGGAAGGCATCATCAGCCGCCGTGTCGACCAACGTCTGGCACAAGGTGGAGGTCTATCTGAAGATGAACACCATCAGCGGCGGCAAGGGCCAGGCTAACGGCATCATGCAGCAGTGGCTGAATGGCAACCTGGTGATCAATCGCAGCGATGTGCTGTACCGCACCGCCCAGGATGCCACCAAGAAATGGGCGCAATTCGTGATGGCGCCTTATATCGGCGACGGCTCGCCCATTGCCCAGACCATGTGGATCGACGAGCTGACGGTGGCAACCGCACCGCCGGCAACGGGCGGCGGCGACACCCAGGCGCCCACCACTCCGTCCGGTCTTGCCGCCACCGCGGCGTCCTCTTCCCAAATCAATCTCTCCTGGACGGCGTCCACCGACAACGTCGGGGTGACCGGCTACAGGGTGTACCGGAACGGTGCCCTGCGGGCGACGGCCACCACTACCTCGTTTGCCGATTCGGGCCTTACGGCCTCCACCTCGTACAGCTACCGGGTGTCGGCCATCGACGCGGCCGGCAACGAGTCGGCGCAGTCCACCGCGGCAAGCGCCACCACACAGGCGCCGCCGGATACGACGCCTCCAACCGTCCCGTCTGGAGTAACCGCCACCGCGGTCTCTGCTTCGGCCATCAACCTGTCCTGGACCGCGTCCACCGACAACGTCGGGGTGACCGGCTACAAGGTGTACCGGAACGGGGTCCTGCGGACGACGGCCACCACCACCTCGTTTGCCGATTCGGGCCTTACGGCCTCCACCTCGTACAGCTACCGGGTATCGGCCATCGATGCGGCCGGCAACGAGTCGACGCAATCCACCGCGGTAAGCGCCACCACCCAGGCGCCGCCGGACACCACCGCGCCCTCCGTGCCTGCCGGCCTGACCGCCAGCGCGACCTCCGCCTCGCAGATCAAGCTCTCCTGGACGGCGTCGACGGACAACGTCGGGGTGACCGGCTACAAGGTGGACCGGAATGGGGCATTGGTCGCTACCGCCACC
>OBJA01001739.1_pt1 | contig 14122 bp, 6 predicted proteins | sample 1519751 | NCBI WGS metagenome assembly OBJA01 (sample SAMEA3881238, study PRJEB22517) | soil metagenome | biome: lake sediment; feature: soda lake sediment; material: sediment, water from around vicinity | place: India | collected 2013-12-23 | depth 3 m | reverse complement strand
GGCATCTAATGGAAAGCCAATAGCGATAGGCGAATGCCAAAAGCTACCGACGGTTGAAAAACTAAAGAGCCAGCCAAAATGGACATTCTTTATGGGATGGTCGGAGCTGGTTTTCGAAAAAAATTCGAAAGACCAGATCAAATCCGTGTATGATAACGAAGATATAATCACTCTCGATGAAATGCCGGGATGGAAATAATAGTAAAACTAAACCAATGAGTACAATTAACCGAAGAAATTTTTTGGGAAAGGCAGGCGCCGGGATTGCAGCTTGCAGCCTTGGGGCAGCAGCGCCCCTTTCGGCCTGTTCATCCCAGGCGGTGAATAAATCAGGAAAACAGGCCGATGGACAACAGTTGCTTATCGGAGAAAATATTGCCGTTGCCGATACAGTTTATGGCAAAGTGAAAGGTTTCATCTTACGTGGAATCCATGTTTTTCGCGGAATTCCATATGGCGCCGATACCTCGGGCAAAAACCGTTTTATGCCCCCGCAACGGCCCGAACCCTGGGAAAATATACGCCCGGCCGTGTTTTACGGGAATTCGGCGCCGCAGGATATTTACGACCGCAGCCCGGAATCATACGGAGTTTTTGTTGACCATTGGAATTACGATGTGTTGAGCGAAGACTGCCTGCGCCTGAATGTCTGGACACCGGCCCTCGACGGTAAAAAGCGTCCGGTACTGGTATGGCTGCATGGCGGAGGTTTTTCACGCGGTAACGGCATCGAGCAGGACGGATATGATGGCGAAAACATTGCCCGGCACGGCGACATTGTTTATTGCTCTATCAACCACCGTTTGGGGCCGTTGGGTTTCTCCGATTTTTCATCGGTTGGCGGCGATGAATTTAAAAGTTCGGGCAATGTGGGCATGTTGGATATTGTTGCCGCCCTACAATGGGTAAACGAAAATATCCGGAATTTCGGGGGCGATCCGGCCAATGTAACCGTGATGGGGCAATCGGGCGGAGGCTCAAAAGTTTGTACCATCGCTACCATGCCTGCTGCAAAAGGATTGGTACACAAAGGAATTGCGCTGAGTGGAGAATCGATCAAAGGCGGAAATCAGGAATACACACAAATGCTGGGCGGTTACATTTTAAGGGAAGCCGGACTGAATCCTTCGGAGCTGGAAAAATTGCAACAAATGCCCTGGAAAGAATACCTGGACATCGCTTATCGCGCATCGTCGAAATTACAGAAAGAAGGTTTACAGATGCTCCGTGGCGGTTTTGGCCCGATTGCCGATGGCATCAATATTCCTACGGGCGATTATTATAGCCCCGACGATGATTCGTTGCCCAATATTCCAATGATCTTTTGCTCAACCTTCCATGAATGGAACCCCAATCGCGACCATCCCGAATTGGAAAATATTTTGTTGGATGAGGTAGCAGAGAAAATAAAAGGCTCTTTCGGCGACAAATCAAAAGAAATTGTGGATGCGTATGCAAAACAATTTCCGGAAGCCCGGCCAATTGAAGTCTGGGCGCTGATTGTTTCAAACCGCAGGGGGATAACCAATGCCGCCAACGCTAAATTAAGGCAAAGTTCGCCCGTGTACATGGCGTGGTTTGGCTGGGAGTCGCCTTTGTTCGATGGCCGTCACCGGGCATTCCATTGCATCGATATTAGTTTCTGGTTCCTGAATACCGATCTGATGATCACCCACAGCGGGGGAGGCACCCGCCCGCGAAAACTCTCGGCAAAAATGGCCGATGCCCTGGTCAACTTCCTTTATAAAGGCGATCCAAACTGTGAAAAATTGCCCGGATGGCCGAAGTACACGGCTGAAGGTGGCGAAACGATGATCCTGAATGATACCTGTGAGGTGAAAAACAATCCCGATGGCGAAGCCAGAAAAACACTTTCATAATCAAGCAAAAAATTGAAAACATGATAAAACAAATCGTAAAAATTGCATCGATAATCCTGTTAAGTATGCCATTATCCGGTATTTATGCACAAACCGGGAACCCAAAACAAATTGAAGCCTGGCTGACCTCCAGCGACCGCTCGTCGCTTTTCGGGAAACAAGCCGAGAAAATAGGTTTTTCCAATAAGAATGAAGGGCGAGGAACGGCCATTGTGATTGATGAACGACAGGGGTTTCAATCCATCGATGGATTTGGCTTTGCATTAACGGGAGGGAGTGCCGAACACCTGATCCGCATGACGGCGCCGGAAAGGGCGAAAATCCTGAAAGAACTTTTTGCTGCCGATGGCAACAATATCGGGATTAGCTATCTGCGGTTGAGTATTGGCGCTTCCGACCTGAATAGTTTTGTATTTTCATACAATGATCTGGAAGAGGGTAAAACCGATTATGAGCTGAAAAAATTCAGCCTTGCCCAGGATTTGAACGATGTGGTTCCTGTGCTGAAAGAAATCCTAAAGATTAATCCTGATATAAAAATTATGGGTTCGCCCTGGTCGGCTCCGGCCTGGATGAAAACGAAATATGATGTGCGTGGCGGCAAACTAAAAGAAGAGTGCTATGATGTCTATGCACGTTATTTTGTGAAGTATGTTCAGGAAATGGCAAAACAAGGGATAACGATTGATGCAGTCACTGTTCAGAATGAACCAATGAATTCGCGCAATACGCCGAGTATGTCGTGGTTTGTGTATGAGCAGGCCGCATTCGTGAAAAATAACCTGGGACCTGCCTTCAGGGCTGCCGGTCTGAAAACCAAAATCATTGTTTTCGACCACAACTGCGACCGCCCTGATTATCCGCTGGGTATCCTAAACGACCCGGAAGCGGCGCAATATATTGATGGCTCCGGTTTTCATCACTATGGGGGCGACCTCGAAGCAATGAGCCTTGTCCATCAGGCAAGGCCTGATAAAAATATTTATTTCACCGAGCAAATGGTTACTGAGCGACCGGATAGCCCTGAAATTGATATTGTTTCACCGGTGAAACGGTTGGTGGTGGGCGTTACCCGGAACTGGAGCAGGAACGTTATTTTATGGAACCTGGCCGCCGACCCCCTGAACGACCCGCACACCGATAATGGCGGTTGCTCAATGTGCCAGGGGGCAATCACCATTGATGGAGACAACGTAAGCCGTAATGTTGCTTATTATACCATTGCACATGCTTCCAAATTTGTAAGGCCCGGGTCGGTTCGTATCGTTTCTACCAATCGCGGCGATAAAACAGTACATCTGTACGAAGATGAGCAACGTCCGGGGGTGTACCGGACCGGTGTGGTTGAGAATACAGACGTGTTGCCCAATGTGGCTTTTAAAACCCCGGACGGAAAAATTGTTTTGATCGTGACAAACGATACCTGGAACAGCAGTAGTTTCAAGATACAGTACAAAGGGCAGTTCGCCAATCTTCGGCTTGCCCCGGGGGCAGTGGGCACTTACGTTTGGGAAGAATAATCGGGAATCGGAAATTAAAAAATTGAGATGAAGAAAATCATATTGGCAATCATTGCAGGATTGCTCTTGAATATATTTAATTCCGAAGCACAGAGTCCGTTTAGCACCAAAGGCTGGTGGAAACCTGCTGAACCGAAATTTTCTCCGGTAGTGAACGATGACTGTACGGTTACTTTCGGGTTGAAAGCACCGGATGCAAAGAAAGTTTCATTGCTTTTCGATGAATGGGATGTTTCGGCACAACCAATGAAAAAAGACAAAAATGGGATATGGAGCATCACCATCGGCCCGGTCAGCCCGCGTGTGTACCAATATGCCTATTTGGTCGACGGCCTGAAGGTAATCGACATGGTAAATCCGGATGTAAAAGCAGGCACAACGGTCTACGGGAGTGTGGTGGAAGTTCATGGCGAAAGTCCGCGGTTCGACGAAATTCAGGAAGTGCCTCATGGGGATGTGCATGTTCTTTCGTATTTCTCAACATCGTTGCAGAAGTTCAGGAAAATGTATGTGTATGTTCCGGCTGCTTATTTCGACCAGCCTGGACAGAAATTTCCGGTACTTTATCTTCGTCACGGCGGCGGCGATAACGAAGGCAGTTGGGTGAACGATGGCCGTGCCGCTGTGATTCTCGATAACCTGATTGCAAAAAAGGAGGCCGAACCGATGGTGATTGTGATGACCAACGGGCTGACCGATGGCTCGTGGGCTGGTGGCAGCACCGCTGAAGGAATGGCTCAATTGGAAACGGAATTGTTCAGCGATGTAATCCCCCTGATTGAAAAAAGATATCGGGTTGCGGAAGGAAAGGCCAACCGGGCAATTGCCGGTTTGTCGATGGGAGGCGGACAGGCTTTTGTTATCGGGCTGAGGAATCCGGATAAATTCTCGGCCATTGGCCAGTTTAGCGCCGGAATACTGAGCGATGGCAATTTCGATTACAACAAATACCTTCCCGGTATAATTGAAAATCCAGAGAAAATAAATACAGCACTTCAGCTTTTATGGATCAGTTGCGGAACGAAGGACCCACGTTATCCGGGGCACCTCAACCTGGTGAAAGACCTGAAAGCGAAAGGGATCAATTACAAATTCCATGAATCTTCTTTTGGGCATGAGTGGCAGTTTTGGAGGATACAACTGCATGATTTTGCAAAACAACTTTTCAAAGAAACAGCGCCCGAATGGTCGATGGCCGATAAAAATGCAACGCCTGAAACCAAAGCATTGTATGCCAACCTGATGAAAATACATGAAAAAGGTATCATGTTCGGGCATCACGATTATCCTTCGTATGGCATTGGCTGGCGGGGCGATAACGACCGAAGCGATGTAAAAGACCTGGTTGGCGATCACCCAGCGGTTTATAGCCTGGACATGAACCGGATCGGCGAGCAAAAAATGGAGTTTATCCGTGAGGTGCATAAAAGGGGCGGGGTCAGCATGTTGGTCTGGCACCAGAACAACCCGCTGACCGAATCGCCCGATGCCAGATATCCGGTTGGAACAGCCTGGGACAATACGAAAGTGGTTGACCAGATTTTAACGGAAGGCAGTGAGATGAACCTGAAATACAAAAAACGACTGGATGGTGTTGCTGAGGTTTTTCATTCGTTGAAAGATGATGAAGGAAAGCCCATCCCGGTTATTTTTCGCCCCTTGCACGAACATACACAGAAATGGAATTGGTGGGGGTCGCAGGCAACTACCGGAGAAGAATTCATCGCATTCTGGAGGTTTATAGTTACTTACCTGCGCGACGTGAAAAATGTACACAATGTCATTTATGCAATTTCGCCACAGATGGATGAAGTATACAGCGATGCAGAGGCACGCCTGCTTTTCCGCTGGCCGGGGAACGATTATGTCGATTTTCTGGGGATAGACTGTTATCACGGGCTGAAAGCCAAAGCGTTTGTATCTAATGTAAAAGCGCTATCTGCCTTGTCCGAAAAACTAAACAAACCGGTTGGAGTAACCGAAACCGGTTTGGAAAAAGACCACACTCCCGATTATTGGACAAAGGATGTACTTCCGGCGTTAATTGGTAAAAAGTATTGCATGGTGGTCGCTTGGAGAAACGAGAAGCCAACCCATGCTTACGGCCCATATCCGGGCGATTCTTCTGCCGATGATTTTAAGATTTTTTACAACAGTCCTCATACCTTGTTTGAGAACGATTTGCCCGATATGTACACGATGCCGGAATAATAATGAAATTCCATAAAGCGAGGAGCAAATAAATCAATCAAACTGAACCTGTCGAAAAAAAAATACCATAAGCCGGGAATTTTGAGTAGGGACAGTATCCTTCTGAAAATGCCTTATTTGAATGTTGACGATTATCTAAACTGCGTTATTTGAGGTCTGATTTATATCATCTATTGAGGAAATTGTATTAAAAATTACCCTAATCATAGATTAATATTGTATCTGGCAATTAACTACTAAACGTACAGGAATTTTCTCAAAAGACAGAGCTTTTACAAACCATTCCGTCCGTTTTTATTAAGGTATTTATTTGCTTTAATTTTAGTAATACTATAAAACTTAATTTAACCTAACTATGAAGATTTTGAAGTACGTAATGATTTTTTCAGTGATGGCCTTAATCGGGACATCTTGTCAAGATGATGCCAGAAATACGGAGGAACTAATTGACCCCTGGCTGCGTGAACGCACTCCGGTTAGCTTTAAATTGGAAGGTCAGGTGGGTGAAGCTACAATTGTTGATAATTGGCGTAATGACACGGAGGGAACGATTGTAATCACCATGATCTCTACAGCGGTTGAAGATTTACATCATGTAAAAGTCTTAGATCTTGGATTGCAGTATAATGCTACTTCCTCGGTAACCGTAGGAAGTACTCTCGATATTAGCAGCGGTTCAGCCTCTTTTGTTGTCGTTGCTGAGAATGGAGAATCCCGTACTTATACATTACGCTACGAGGAGTTCAAAGAACCAATAGTGGGCGTCTATGATGTTGATCAACTCTGGTTGTATGGCGGCACTGGTCCTGAGTACGGTGGTGGTGCTGTTTGGAATATGATGGAAAAGAGTTGGAGATGGAATGTTGCTGGAAAACCCACTGCAGAAGAAGACAACACCATAACCCTTGTTTTAAAAGGTGTGGATGAAAATACCGGTGACACCTATGGTACTTGTTATAACGATGCAGGCCCTGATGGCATGTACGCCTCTTTTATATATGACGACAAGAATTGGACAAAACATGATTTAAAACATTTTTATCGTTGCATCCCGGAAGGAGAAGGTACCTGGCAGAAAAATGCAAAAACAGGTGCAATCACTTTTATTTCATCCGCGGGTGTAAGGCGCACTTGTTCCCTTATAGGTGCTGGAACCCATACGCTTGATGCTTATAAAAACATTACCATCCAAAATATGGCATTTAATTTCCCGATAACAGAAGGAGTCTCTGATAACTGGGATGTAATATGGGAAGACGATGCCAAATACCTATGGCATCCCCGAAATTTTATAGTAAAAGTTACAAAACGGTAATTCAGTATTGAGGTAATTCATTGATCGAATAGGTCGTGGCTGCTATGATCTTTAGACTACATGAAAACGGCAGAATCGAATTATTCAAGTATAAATATAAATCAAATTCGCTAAACTTATGTTTAATTTTCCGAAAACTTTTCTTTTGTTCGCAATCCTTTTCTTTTATGGAGGAATTACGGACATGCTGTATGCACAGCAGAAATCGATTAGCGGTATCGTTCAGGATGAGAAGGGAGAACCATTGCCAGGCGTAACGATCGTAGTAAAAGGTACTACAACTGGTACAATATCCATGGATGACGGACGATTTTCATTATTACTTTCCGAATCTCAGACCGAGGGAAGTTTACAATTTTCATTTATCGGGTATCAATCCCAGGAAATCAATGTTTCGTCCATAAAAGGTTCAATAACAATAAAGATGATAGAGAATGTTTCCGCGATTGATGAGGTTGTAGTAACGGCTTTTGCTACCCAAAAGAAGGTGAACATTACGGGTGCCATATCATCAGTGAGTGGTGATGACCTGGTTGCCACCCCCGTTGCAAATATTTCGAACGCACTTATTGGAAATACGCCCGGTGTTAGCGGGTTGCAAACATCGGGAGAACCAGGGCGGAACGCTGCAAACATCTATATCCGCGGTATATCAACTTATGGGTCGTCAGCTCCGTTGATTGTGATTGATGGGATTGAACAAGCTGCAGAACAAGCTTTTGCAGAGTTGAATGCGATGGATGCCAATGAAATAGCAGGAATCAGTGTATTAAAAGATGCTGCTTCCACCGCTGTTTACGGCATACGCGGTGCTAACGGCGTTATTATCGTAACCACAAAAAGGGGACGTGTAGGCAGGCCTTCAATCAACTTTTCTTCAAATTATGGCTTGACAAAAGCTTCAAATCTTCAAAAGGGGGTGACAGCTTATGAATATGCCTTGTTGCGAAATGAAGGGATCCGCAACGAACAACGTAGTTATGAAGGAACTGGTAGCCTTTCTGCTTACATTTTTGACGACTATGATTTATGGAAATTTAAAAACAACCGGGATTTTACACCAGTAGAGGTGGATGCAATGGAGAACTTGTCTGCTGCTCAAAAAGAACAGCTAAAAAATTCTTCAGCATTATATTATAGCAGCCACGACCTTTATAAAGAACAGTTTGATAAGATAGCCCCTCAATTTCAAACCAATCTCAATATTTCCGGCGGAACCGAGCGGGTAAAATATTTTGTGTCCTTTGGGTACTTCAGCCAGGAAGGGATTACAAATGCAACTAAATATTACGGATCTGATACAGGTTCCCGTTTTAACCGGTACAATTTTCGTGGAAATTTTGACATAGAAATTGCCAAGAACTGGAGTGTTACCATTAATACAGCCGGTCAATTCGGCCAAACTGAAGGTCCCGGCATCAACTCCGGCCCGTACGATTTAAACGGCCGTTATAAAGTCATCATGCAATATATCTACGACGGTAATCCATTTATTACTCCCGGTATTATTGATGGCAAATTGATTAATGATTTTGCGGGTGTTCCCGGTACTGCCCAAAACCCACTCGGAGTAAAAACCGGAAGCCAGATTGGCTCGCAGAACGCTGTTTATAATCTTCTGATAAGCGGGCGTGGTACTATTTTCAATAATCTTCTGGATAACCTTGTGAAAGTTAACCATGAGATGGATTATCTTGTGAAAGGTTTAAAAGCCCATGCTTCATTAAGTTATCAGGATAACTACAACAGGTATGTTACTTATTCTCCTTCCATTCCTTCTTATTCAGTTCAGAGGAGCGCTGATAACCCTGAAGAACTTCAGTTTTTTGGAGGATCAATGGGTGCTGGATCATTTAATTCGTATGGTTACAGTAACTGGAATAAACTTTACATGGACGCCGGTTTAAATTGGGCCGGAAGTTTTGGAGAACATAACCTTTCTGCCCTCTTTTTGGGGAAAGGCTCTAAATATACCATGCCATCTGATTCTTACAATGTCCCATCCGGAGTCATGGGATTGGTTGGTCGTGTGACTTATAATTATAAAGACCGTTACATGGCTGAGTTTAATGCCGGGTATAACGGCACCGAGCAGTTCGCCGAAGGCAAACGATTTGGGTTCTTCCCTGCTTATTCGGCAGGATGGGTTCCTACCAGCGAAAATTTCTTCCCCAAAAGTAACTTTCTCACCTTCATGAAAATCAGGGGATCTTATGGTGAAGTTGGGAATGACCAGTTGGGGGGAAGCAGAAGGTATTATTATCTCCCAAACACCTACAATTTAAATCAGGGGGGGTATTGGTTTGGAAACAGCAATGGTTCTTCGCAAAATTCATATTACACGGGTGCCAACGAAGGTGCGTTGGGCAATCCTGCCATCACTTGGGAACGTGCAAAAAAATATGACATCGGCTTAGAACTTCATTTTTTCAAAAACAGGCTTTCAGTAGTTGGCGATTGGTTTAAAGAAGACCGGAATAACATTCTGACAACCTTGGGCACCATTCCTGCGATTTATGGTGTAGCCGGTAGTGCCGTTCCTCCGGCTAATGTTGGTATTACTAAAAATGAAGGATACGAATTTGTCTTTAGGTGGGAAGATCATGTGCGAGACTGGAGTTATTCGATTGAAGGAGACCTTAGTTATGCGCGAAATAAGATAATCTACAGAGCAGAAGCAAATAATCCATACCCATGGATGAACCAAACAGGTTTTTCTATTGGTCAACGATTTGGACTTGTCAGTGATGGGTTATACAATACGCTTGAGGAATTGAATAATCGTCCATATAATACATTCACCTCGAACAGGGCAACCCTTGGTGATATCAGGTATAAAGACTTGAATGGTGACGGATTGATCGATAATAAGGACATAGCCCCCATCGGGTTTCCCAATTACCCTGAATATCACTTCAATACTAAATTGAAAGTTGCTTATAAAGGATTTGATCTCAACGTTTTGTTCGTTGGGACAGCTAACGGATCGTACTATCTAAATAGCGGCTATACCATCCCTTTCTTCAAACGTGCGGGAAATGCATGGCAGTGGATGTATGATGGCAGATGGACAGAAGAAAAGTTTTTGGCTGGTGAAAAAATAAGCTATCCGCGGTCAACTTTTGATGCCAGCGGGACACATAACAATTACCGGCAAAGTGACTACTGGATGAAGTCAAACAATTTCATTAAACTTAAAAACATTGAGCTTGGCTATACCTTCCAGACAAAAGACTCTCACTTATTAAACCGGATTGGTGCACTGCGTATTTATGCAAATGCCAACAACATATATACATTCCATAACGAACTTACCAAAATCGGGATCGATCCAGAGACAACAGATGGAAGTACATATATTTATCCGCTAACCAGCGTCGTTACGGTAGGATTAAGTATGCAGTTTTAATGTGTAAAAGTAAGGAGATACTATGTTATGAAAAAAATAGCAATAATACTTTTTGTAATGATATTTGCAGGTTTAACTTCCTGCGAAGACATGTTCCTTGAAAAGCCTGATACCACAGGTACCGTTGATTTAGACGAAATTTACAGTTCATCTAAAAATGCAGAAGCGGCCCTTTTTTCTTGCTACAGGAATGTCTTGTTGCACGGTTGGCCCGGTGGATGGGGAGTTGGGCATGGTGCTTTGGCATCTATTAGCGGCGAACGCTCTAAAGGATATTCCTGGCATGGAACTTATACAATTGCTTTAACCGGCTTGTCAGTAAATGGTACGGACGGCTCAGACGGTGGTGCAGACAATTACGGAAGTAACTGGAGCTTTATCAGAGCATGCTTTTTAGTGAAAGAAAATATCGATCTGGTTCCGGATATGACTGGTGAAATGAAAGGCTATATCAAAGCCGAAGCAACCGGGCTGATCGCTTATCGTTACATGGGTATGTTCTATCGTTATGGTGGACTGCCAATTGTTCGTAAATCTTTTGAGGCTACAGATGATCTAAACGTTACAAGGGAGAGTTTACAAGCTACCCTCGATTATATTATCGAGCTATGCGATGAAGCCATCAATGGATTGCCCGCAGGGGACTGGAGTGCTGATAAGACCGGCAGGCTGACACGTGGTGCTGTTTTAGCTATGAAAGCGAGAGTATTAATGTATGCAGCACGGCCACTTTTTAACAGTACCGTTCCATATCTGGACAATGGCGAATACAACAACCTGATTTGTTTTGGAACTCAAGATGCCAGCCGGTGGGAAGATGCTATTGCAGCCAACGAAGCAGTGCTTACTTGGGCCAATTCAAACGGATATGGGTTGATCAACACTGGGGGAGCAGGTGTAGGCCAGCCTAACCCAAAAGCAATTGATGATTATGGAACAGCCACTTCAACCCCGGCAAACCGCGAAGTTTTGCTCGCTTATAAATGTAATACGACCAACCAGTGGGAGTGGCCTGCAAGCGCATTGTTCTACTATTTGAATATGTCTCCCAATTGGACGAACAACCGTTGGGATACAGACTTAGTGGGGCTTTTGACGAATTTTCTTGAAAATTATTATAAAAAAGACGGGACAGAACAAGAATGGCCCAAGATAGGGGAATCCACGCCACGTGCAGCAAGTGACTGGTTGGAGAAAATTCCACAAATGGAGCCACGCTGTTTAGCGGATAATATCTTCCCCGGTTTCGATGCATTTAACAATCCTGGGGTATATAATTACAGCGCGCAAGGTTGGGGGCGCTCAACTGCAAACGCCGGGAAAGAGGGTGATTTTCCCGGAGCGATAAGCTCGGGTAAAGGATGTGGTTTTCCTGTTAAATTCTACTACCATGCTGAGTCAAGGGTATGGTTTGAACCCCCTTTATTTAGATTGGCAGAGACATACCTAAACCTCGCTGAAGCATATAATGAAGCAGGGAATGCTTCAAAAGCGCTTGAGAATCTGAACAAAGTGCACAACAGAGCTGGATTGCCTGCTGTAACAGAAACAGGTAAAGATAAACTCCGCGAAATTATACAACGGGAAAAGGCTGTGGAATTCTACAATGAAAATCACCGCTATTATGATGTGAAACACTGGAAGCACAAAAATATCAGCAACGGGATCATTGGGGGAATGATGCGGGAACTGCAATTTAAGATCAAAGCAAATGCAAGCGGTAGCAACAACCTGGCTGTAAATCTGGAATCTTATTGGGATGCGGAATCATATGTAGCGTTTTGGAGCCCCAAAATGTATTTGGAACCGATTCCTCAGAGTGAAGTGAATAAAGGGGTGACTGTTCAAAACCCTGGATATTAGTCAGCTAAAATAGTTTATGACATAAGATGAAAGTAATGAATATGAAAAAATTAAATATTTTTAGAGACGTCCTTATGGCAGGAGTAATCTCCATGATAGCTGTCAGCGGATTGGCGCAAGAAGTATCCCTTGTCCCCGATTCCGCTAAAGCAGGCTCATTTGTCCCTGGCGTATTATTCCCTGTTGATCAAAAAAACAACACTTCAGCCGTTTCAACTGTAGCGGGGACTGAATTGTACAAAACGCCCACTTCTAATGTTTCCAACACTTTTTCTGGTTTGCTGCCAGGCTTGACGGTAATTCAAGGTTCGGGAGAGGTTGGAAACAATAATGCCAGTTGGCTGATCCGTGGCATTGGCAGCTACGGGGCAGGCGGTTTTAATGTCGCCAAGATTTTCGTAGATGGGTTTGAAGTAAACCCAAATTACATGGTTTACCTTTCCGCAACGGAAATCGAAAGTGTTTCAATACTGAAAGATGCTGCGGCACTTGCTGCCTTTGGCGAAAGAGGTGCCAACGGTGTCATTTGGATCGAAACAAGAAGGGGGAAAATTGGCCCTTCAACTGTAACAGCTCAAGTGAGGTACGGAGCCCAATCGCCCACCGTGATCAACAAACCACTTGATTCACACGGTTATGCTTCTTTATACAACCAGGCAGTAAGCAATGATCTGGGATCGTGGTCTCCGGCATATTCTGAGGCACAGTTGTCCGCTTACAAAAATGGACAGGGGATTGACGTAGATTGGTATGATGAAGTACTTAAAAATACAGGTTCATACATTGATGGTGATGTTACATTTAACGGTGGCAGTGCGGAGGCACGCTATAATGTAACTTTGGGATATGTGGACCATACAGGTTTATATGATGTTGAAAATACAGATGAAACTTCAAATCTCAAATACTCACGGTATAATGTCCGGGCAAATCTCGACTTTAAAATGTTGGGGATCTTCGAAGCCCGCGTTGATTTGGGTGGCCGAATCGAACGTCGCAAGCGCCCAAATTTTGGCACTTCTGACCTGATGTCTGTCTTGTCAAGATATCCTTCCAACATTTACAATATTTTTGATGACGAGGAACTGGGGCATTATTCCGGGACAGCTATTTATAACAATAACCCTGTCGCTTCTATCCGCGATTTGGGATGGTCTTCAAATCAGGCCCGGATTCTTCAGGGCAATTTCTCACTAAAGGAAAAACTGGATTTTATTACACCAGGACTTTATTTAAAGGAAACATTCTCATTCAACGCATATACTTTGAGTACTTACAGCAAAACAAAGAATTATGCGCGTTATTTTAACGGAGAGACAACTACAACAGACGAAACAACCTCCATTACAGCAAGTGGTTATGGCTCTGCTGGAATGGAAGATTGGAAACAGGGAGCCATTACTTTAGGTTATGACCAGGAATTTGGCAAACATGTAATTTCATCAGCTGTAAATTTTCACGCATCTGCCTTTAATGGCGACGGGTATTTTTCGTACAAATACCATTATGCGAATTATAACGGAAAATTGAATTACAGTTACGACAACCGATATGTAGCTGAAATATCTGCTTCTTATTTCGGAAACGATTCATATGCCCCAGGTAATCAATGGGCTTTTTACCCCGCAATATCAGGAGCCTGGATTATTTCTAATGAAGGTTTCATGAATAATTCAAACGTGGATCATTTAAAGCTGAGGGCTTCTGTTGGCCGTGCCGGTTCTTCTGACTCGAATTCAACAGGCGCTTTATCGTCTTTCTCATCAAATGGGCGGTTCCTGTTTAAAGAATATTATACATCCAGTTATGTCGGTTCTTTTTATACGGGCGCCACATCTGGTACATGGCAAAACACCTTGGTGCCGATGTTCATTTCTAACCCTGATGCACACGCTGAAAAAAGTACCAAATATAATTTAGGCGT
>OBJA01001738.1_pt1 | contig 14143 bp, 6 predicted proteins | sample 1519751 | NCBI WGS metagenome assembly OBJA01 (sample SAMEA3881238, study PRJEB22517) | soil metagenome | biome: lake sediment; feature: soda lake sediment; material: sediment, water from around vicinity | place: India | collected 2013-12-23 | depth 3 m | reverse complement strand
TAGGCACAAACTCATCTTTTTCGCGTATGAAAACCAACTTGGTACAAAGCAGCGTATTTGGCCAATCTTTTGGCGCAAACCCGATGTACGAACCCAACGATGAGGACGTCTATATGATGTGGGGGTCAAGTAGTCAAAGCAGCTCTCACAATCCGATTAAATCACTTACAATTGATGATGTCCGTTATCAAAATATGGTAAATACAACCAATTATATCAACATTACGCCTATGCAGGAATTAAATATCCGTGCCGCTTATTCATTGAATTACCGTAATCAGACGCAATATACTTATATTCCGCAAGATGTTGGGCAGTCCCTGCAAAACTCCTTAGATGGACGGGCTACACATCAGAAAAACGAGTGGTTGAACTGGCAGTGGGACATTTCGGCGACCTACACTAAGACATTTGCGCGAGATCACAGGTTGTCTGCTTATCTTGCCTTCAATGCCTCTGAAAACAATTCCGAATGGAATAGCGCGCGAGTAGATGGATTTCCTTCAGACGATTTTTCTTACTACTATCTAAATGCCGCTACAAAAAAGGCTGATTTCGAGGTACAATCCGATTTTCAAACCAGCGCTATTGCCGCTTTCCTGCAACGTATTAATTATTCTTATGCGAACAAATATTATGCAACCCTTACTCTTCGTCAAGAGGGTTCGTCAAGAATTGCCAAGCAGAATCGTTGGGGGTTATTTCCTGCCTTAGCGCTTAGGTGGGCGATTTCTGAAGAAAAATTTCTCAAGGAAGCAGGCATATTCGACCAACTCAACCTGAGAGCAGGTTACGGTATTGTCGGTAATCAGAATATTCCCATGTATGCTTATATGTCATTATATCGTCCGACGGTGAGCGGAACTACGGTTTCGTATAATTCAGACGGCAGGCTGGGAAATCCTGACATCCGATGGGAACAGCAAAAACAACTCAATATCGGATTGGATGTAGCCATATTGAAAAATCGTCTTTCGTTGAGTGCAGACTATTTCAATATCAATAATGACGATCTGTTGATGCAGAGAACCTTGTCAACATTGACGGGTTTTAATAATACCATAGCCAACGTTGGAGCTATGACCAATAAAGGGTTTGAATTCACTGCCAATGCCCAGATTATTAATCAGCGGGATTTTAGTTGGAATGTAAGCGGCAATATTTCGTTTACAAAAAATAAAATTACCAAATTATTCGGCGACGTTGAAGCCATTTATTCCTATGGAGGTTATACCAATTCTGAAATTCAGCGGACGGGTAACCTGTTTGTTGGCGAGTCCATCAACAGCATTTACGTGTGGAAATACGATAAAATAGCTCAAGAAAGTGATATGGACAGGATTTCTAAAATGAATCTGGGAGGAAGAACCGTCCGCCCCGGAGATATTATGGTTGTTGATACGGATGATAATGGTATCATTAATGATGATGACCGCTATGTGGTAGGAAATACCGATCCCAAATACTATGGCGGTTTTTCAACCGACTTTAGATATAAAGGCATCGGATTGAACGCTATTTTCACTTACTCACAAGGGCTAAAAAGAATAAGTGGTAGATACGAGGGAATGATTAACAGTTCCGGGTTGTCGGTCGCTCACACAGATATGTTGGATCGCTGGACACCGCAGAACACCAATACCAATATTCCACGTGCATACGCTGCAAGCGGTCGTTTTGGTTTTGGCGAGGTTGACTGGGGCGTACAGGACGCTTCATTCCTGAGACTGTCATCACTCACGCTATCGTACAATATACCGACGTTATTGCTTAAAAAAATCGATCTTAACAATGCGCAGATATATCTGACCGGAAACAATGTTTTTTGCGCAACCAAATATAAGGGTTTCGATCCGGAAGGGGGCGATAACTATCCAACGTCACGAATGTGGGTCGTCGGTTTAAAATTTGATTTTTAGCCTCAAAAATTATTTCATGACAATTTAAAAAATAAACGTATGAAAATCAAAAAAATATTTATATTATTGTTGCTTGTCATTAGCACAATGGCTTGCTCCGATTTTTTGGATCATATGCCGAAAACAGCGTTAACGCAGGGAGATGTATTTAACGATTTGGATAATGTTGAACTTGCTATTATTGGGTATATCAATCGCTTAAGAGATACTCAAAAAGAAAGGGATCATTTTATTTTTCAGTTGGGGAACGATGAAGCAAAACAAGGCGCATGGCAGGTAAGAGAAAACGCCGAACAGGCTGCTTTTGATCTTTATAACGCGAGATTAAGTCCGGATAACTCCGCTATTTTCCGGCAATGGAACCTGAGATGGCCAACGATTGGACAATTAGCGCAAACAGCTTACGCTCTTGAAAATTCCAGCGCTGAAGATGTGGATAGAAAAAACCGGCTTTACGGTGAAATTTGCTATTGGCGTGCAATGTTTAGTTTCGAACTATGTCAATTATGGGGCGATATTCCAATCTTAGATATTAATAAGATGGGAGAGTACGGGACAAGTCGCAGACCTGTAAAAGATGTGTATGAATTCATTATTTCTGACTTGGAAAAAGCTATTCAATATCTTCCTACAACACAAACCGACAAATCGAGACCGACATCGGGCATTGCCAAAGCATTGATGGGTAAAGTCTATTTGTATGCATGGGACGAGTCAGGCGTAAGAGATTATGCAAAGGCGCTTTCCTATTTTGAACAACTAACGGCATCCGGTTCCGGATATTCATTAGTTCCAAGTTATGCTGATTTGTTTGATGCGTCCTTACCAACATACGCGGAAAATTCTACCGAATCATTATATGAGTGGCAATTCCAGAACGTTACGAGCGGCGGGAATGCAAATAGAATGCAATGGCAAGCCGGTTCGCGAATGATGACCAATCTCTTTCCATACTGTTACTTTGGTGGTTACGATTTGCTTATGCCTACCGAATATTATTACAAAATGGTGAGCGAAGGCGGCGTTTGGGAAGAAGGTGATTTGCGGAAAGATGCAAGTATCAGGTATGACTTCGCATATAAAGTTCCTAATACAATTAATCCGGATTCAGTATGGATTCCAGGTGAGGTTCCCGGGTCTTGGGGAGGCGATGAGTTAGATCCTCATTGCAAAAAATATGAAGATTATAGAGGCGATGGAGTATTGAGTTTTTATTATTCCGGTAAAAACAAACATTACATTCGCCTGGCTGATATTTGGCTTTGTCAAGCCGAATGTTTGAACGAACTTGGAAGAACGTCTGAGGCGGTTGCTATTGTCAACGACAGGATTCGCGCCCGCGCCTGGGGTGGAAACTTGCCTGCTGATAAAAGATGGAATAGCGGCATGTCACAGGTCGATTTCAGGGCAATGATCATGGACGAACGCATGCGTGAACTTGGTTTTGAAGGTTGGCGCCGCATGGACCTGATCCGTACCGGGAACTTTGTTAAATTAATCAAAGAAAGGAATCCATGGGCAAATGCAACGGGTGGGATTCAGGAATTTCACATGAAATATCCCATTCCTTTGCAGGAAATCATGAATAATGATGATATTAACGAGGATGATCAAAATCCGGGATATATCAATTAATCACTAATAAAGAAGAGTTTGTCTCAAAAGTATTGCGTCAATGTTGCTAATGATCATCATATCAATGTTTTGAGATATTCTCTTCTTTATTTATTTTTGTGAAGTTATATTTAAATTGTAATGCTAATGAACAACAAATTTTTATTTCTTTTTTACGGGTTAATAACTTCTTTATCTGTTACAGCTCAGAATAATGCAATTCAAGTCGGCAATGACGGTAAAAGTTGGAATATTATTACCCGTTCATCCGGGTACCGGTTGGAGGTGTCGACAAATGGAGAAGTCACTGCCACACATTTTGGAAACAGGTTGAATTTGGAAAGAACTGAAAGAACCGGAAGAAATGATAGAACCTCGATTCCTGAAATTACGGTGCGCGGTGGCCTCGTGTCGGCTACTCCCATGCTCGAAGTCGTTTTTACGGATGGGGTTCGCGATATAGAACTCGAATACAAATCTTCCGAACTACTTACGATCGATGGCTATCCTGCTTTGAAGATCGTTCAGTGCGACAAGTATTATTCATTGGAAGTTTCTTCTTTCATTCGTGTGCTGCCCGAATACGACATGATTGAAAAATGGATAGAGGTAATCAACACAGGTAAGAAAGGTTCCATCCGGATTGAAAACCTGCTGTCCGGATCAGTTCTTCTACCCAAAGACGTTTACGAATTGACTCATTATTCAGGTGTTTGGGGACACGAGTTTACACCGCAAACAACTAAACTTACCCAAGGAACAAAGACGATACAGGTAAAAGATTTTAAATCATACGGCTCCTCATCATTCTTAGTGCGTCCAGAAGGTGAAACAGACAAATATACCGGAAAAGTCTGGTTCGGTTCAGTGAGTTATAGTGGCAACTGGCGTATCGATTTTGAAAAGTTCTTCAACGGAACTCTCCAGATTACAGGAGGAATGAATTTCTGGGATCAGGAAGTATATCTGAAACCACAGCAGAAATTCACCGGCCCGCGCATATTGTTCGGCTACACCGAGCAGGGCGCCGAAGGCGTTACTATGAGCCTTGTTTCATACGCAAGAGAAAAATTACTGCCGGCGTCGCATCGCGATAAAATACGCCCCGTGCTTTACAACAGTTGGTATGCCACAACTTTCAATGTCAACGAAGAGCACCAATTAGCTTTGGCCAAAGTAGCCAAGGAGTTAGGAATAGAAATGTTTGTGATTGACGACGGCTGGTTCAAAGGCCGGGTAAACGACAAGGCTGGATTGGGCGACTGGACGGTTGACAAGAATAAGTTCCCCAACGGACTGAAACCAATGATCGAAAAAATCAATGCAATGGGGCTGGATTTTGGCATCTGGATTGAGCCGGAAATGGTCAATCCCAACAGCGACCTTTATCGTGCTCACCCAGATTGGGTATTCCATTTCCCCAACCGTCAACGGCATGAAGGGCGTAACCAGTTAATGCTCAATCTTGCCCGCGAAGACGTGTATCAATATCTATACAAATATTTTTATGATTTGCTGAAAGAAAACAATATTATGTTTGTCAAATGGGACATGAATAAGGCCTTGACCGATCCGGGATTCATGTCGGCTCCGGGGGACGAGCAGCGAGCTGTGAGGATAAAGTACGTAGAAAACCTGTATCGCTTGGTCGAAACCTTACGGAAGGAATTTCCGGACGTATGGTTCGAAAATTGCTCCAGTGGAGGGGGACGCGTTGATCTGGCCATGATGTCACGCTTCGATTTCAACTGGACCAGCGACAATACCGACCCGATTGACCGCATTTTCATACAGGATGCTTATCTGACATTATTTCCCGCCAATACGATGATTTCTTGGGTAACACAGGAAGACTGGCATCGGATGAATCCGGCGCTCGAATATAAATTTGACGTATCTATGGCCGGCGTTTTGGGTGTTGGTTACGACATTACCCAATGGGATGACGTGCAAAAGAAAATTGCAACTGAAAAAATAGCACAATATAAAGCTATTCGTGAAATCGTGCAAAAAGGCGATGTGTACAGGATTGTGTCGCCTTACGAAGAAAACCGGAGCATACTGCAATATGTGGATAAACACAAAAGAAATGCGGTTATTTTTGTCTATAACATGGCGGAGTATCCGGCCAATCAGACAGAGGAAAACCAGCGAAGTCCGCTGGTGAAACTGCGGGGATTGTTGCCCGATGTGCGTTACAGTATTGAAGGCATTAGTGGAGATTTTTCAGGACGATACCTGATGGACGTAGGGGTAACCATTCCTTTGCGGGGCGGCTACAAAAGCGGGATATATTCGGTAGAAGCAGTTGAATAGAATTGATCAAAGAAATAAATCAATGAACTATCCCGTCCGTTTCCGGCGGGATAGTTCATTGCAGCCAGAGTAGGAAATTGGTGCGTACGGATGCCCCCTCAAGCCTTAGAGCTCTGGTATGAACAACCTGCAGAAAAGTGGTTGGAATCTTTACCCATAGGGAATGGCCGTCTTGGTGCATAGATATGGTTATATTTGGAAGGATAAATCATATTCATCAGTAAATCAATTATATAGAATATCAAATTATGTCTCTATCAATTAAAAAATATACAATAATAAAAAGTCTGATTCTTTTCATAATAGTCTTATTTGGACAAAATAACTTTCCTGTTTTCTCTGCACCATCTGATATTGAAATAAGTTACGGTCATTGGAATATTGTGTATGATGAAAATACAGGAACCCTTACTTATCTGAAGGATGGAAAATCAATCTTGACTGGTGTTTTTATACAAGCTAAAAGCAACAATGATATCTTGCAAAGTTCAGACTATAAGTCTCTCACGTTGTCGGACGAAGATACAAATGATGATTTCGGTAGCGGAAAAAAATATACTGTATCTTTTTCTGGTTTATCAGATCAACCTGATCTGGAACAGGTTTTCTATTTTTACGATTCAAAAGAGTATTTTTTAACCGAAGCCTATATTAAATCATCTGAAATTATTTCGAGTAATTATATTGCCCCGGTAGTTACCCGAACTCGCAGTTCTTTTTTACCTCGTAGCTCCAGTAATAGGGTACTGACCATTCCTTTCGATAACGACGATTTTATCAGATATGGATCATACCCTTTGACAACAGATTCAGTATCGTTTGAAGTTACGGCAATCTTTAATGGAGAACAACGTAACGGGATGGTTATTGGCTCGATAGAACATACGACTTGGAAGACAGGGGTTCGTTTTTCGACTTCCGATAATCAAAATATCGATTATCTGGCATGTTTTGGGGGTATCACTCATAGATTGACGCGAGACATTAATAATTCAACACAAAAGCAACATGGAAGTATTTCCGGCACTTCTTTGAAATCACCTAAAATATTAATAGGCTATTTTGACGATTGGCGTAAAGGGATGGAGCAGTTTGGAAACGCCAATGCGATTATAGCTCCTCCCCGTAGGTGGGATAAAGGGACCCCATTTGGTTGGAATAGTTGGAGTGGAATGGAGACGCATGTAAATTATGAAGGAGTTATAGATGTCTCCGATTTCATAAAGAATGAATTGAAACCCAAAGGATTCGATAATGATTTCGTGGTTGTAGGTTTAGATTCCTGGTGGGATATGAATTTTACCGATCAGCAGTTGATCAATTTTGTCAAACATTGTAATAATAATGGTCAGGAAGCGGGTATTTATTTTACGCCTTTTTCCGAATGGGCATCTGACGGTGAACGTCTTGTTCCCGGAACAAATGGAAGATATAGGTTTAAAGATATTTATTTATACGCCAATGGGACACCTATAGAAATAGAATCAAGAGCACTGGATCCTACCCATCCCGGTACTATTACCTATATAGAATACCAAATTAACAGATTTAAGTCATGGGGATATAAATATATTAAATTAGACTTTATCAATAATGGTACCCTTGAAGCCGACTCATTTTATGAACCTGATATAACGACCGGGGTCCAGGCATATAACTTTGGAATGCAGAAGTTAGTTGATGTATGTGGTGACGATATTTTCCTGGCATTGTCTATCGCTCCGACTTTCCCTTCTCAATACGGACATTCCAAACGGATCAGTTGTGATACATGGGGACAGATGTCCGAGCATGAATCACATACGGGATATATGCTGAATAGTCTGAGCTTTGGATGGTGGTTAGATAGAGTGTACGTATACAATGACCCTGATCATCTGGTATTACATGACCGTGAATCAAGAAATCTTTACAAAGAAGAAGAGAATCGTGCCAGAATAACGTCAGGTGTTATCACTGGACTGTACATGCTGGGAGATAACATGAGTCTAAAAGGCTCCTATCAGGGAACACAGGAAATTAGGAATCGTATTTTACAGTTAGCATCAAACGAAGATATTAATTCTATTGCAAAAATTGGAAGATCTTTTTACCCTGTTGAAGGGTATACAGCAGATGGATATAACAGGTCAGAAAACTTTTTTGTATTACATCATGAAAATCAAATATATCTGGCGATTTTTAATTTTAGTAATCATACGACACTCACCGGTGATATACCATTGAATCGATTAGGCGCATCTGTTGATGCAATATTGGGTGTTAAGGAGCTTTGGACAGGAACTTCTTTGACATTACAAAGTGATAGGATTGAACATTCAATTCCTCCCCAGGATGTTAGAGTTTACAGAATGGACACGAATATTGAATTTGAAACGAATCCGAAAATTGTGAAACAACCAGAATCATCAGAGGAATTTGTGGGTAATTCAGTAACATTTTTAGTGGAAGCCACTGGGGGCCGTCTGTCGTATCAGTGGTATAAAGATGATAATTTGATAGCAAACTCAAATTCAAACGGTTTGACAATCAATGATATGTCATTATCGGATGCTGGTAATTACTACTGTATCGTGTCAAACTCTACCGGTTCGGTAAAAAGTGATGAGGCAAGACTAAAGGTGCTTACTGATGAGGTAAAACTCAGGGATGTGAAAATCAATAATGCGCTTTGGGATATTGCAGAACCATTTATTTTATGCGGTACAAATAGTGTGGATATTGAAATAACCACAGAGTCTCCGAATGCTAAAATAATTTTCAATGATGAGATTATTAAAAACAAGATCATCAGGCAAACCATTGATCGGGTAGGAAAAACGAAAATAGAATTTGAAATACAGTCTGCTGATGATACGACGATGAAGAGATCTTACAAAATCATAATTGATAACTTATTTGAGTTTGACGACCTGGTTGCTGTTAAATGGAACAATACCCTGATTGCCAATAATAATCATACAACGAATGGAGGATATAAATTTAAAAGTTATAAATGGTTCAAAAATAATACTTTGATAGGAACTAATCCGAGTTATTCAGCCGGTCCCCGGAGAGATATGCTACTGGATGAAAATGCACTTTATTATTTAGAAGTGACGACAACTAATGATGAAGTGTTGCGCACATGTGAATCGACAATCACGCTTCTACCGCAAGAACAGATCAAAATATATCCGAATCCGGTATCCATAAACGGAAGTGTAACAATTGATATCCCTCAGGATGACCCTCAGATGAAAAGTGCAATAATTGAAGTATATACCAGCAGTGGTATGTATATAGGCCAGCAAAGAGTAAAAGGGCAATATAACACTGTATCTTTGTTTCGGAGTCCGGGGATATATATTGTTAATGTGAAAGCGTCAGGCTTTTCGGAAAGTAAAAAAATAATTGTCAGATAAAAACTTAAATAATAACATGATGTTAAAAACAACAGTCATAATAGTTTTTGGCTTATTATCTGTAATGATAGTTTGTTCGCAAGAAAGACATGAAATATCTGTGTCGGTAGCTGGTGGGCTATCGACAATAAATTATAGTCCCCATGTCGGACAATCTAAAAATAAAATTGGCAGCACGATCGGGTTTGGTTATAATTATAAACTAACAAACTATTGGAGTATTGGCTCGGGGATTGAAATGTTGAATTGCAAATCAGAATACACTGCAGATAATTTATCAGATTCTTATGCTGCAAATGACGGGGAGGATGATTTTATATTTCATACAACGATAAAAGAGTATAATGAAAAACAGAATATATCCTATCTAAATATACCTTTTATTGTGATGTTTCAACAGCCGATATTCGGTAAAAATAGTTTTTTTGTGTCTGCCGGATTTAAATTGGGTGTTCCTGTAATGGAGCGGATAGATGTCAATGCGTCATTTAATAATTATGGGTATTATCCTAAATGGGAAAATCCCATTAAAGATAATCCATATTTCATGGGATTTGGAGAGTTCCAGAGTGAAAATAAAAAAGGAAATATAGAGATTAAAACATTATACTCATTATCTGTTGAGAGTGGAATGAAATGGAATTTAGGTCATAAATTGAATATATATAGTGGAATCTATTGTGACTATGGATTGAATAATATCCAAAAAGTTTCGGATAAGAGAATGATTCAGTATAATAATATAGAACCTTCTAATTATATACATAATAGTATAGTTAATTCTTCTTTTTCAAATGATGACAACACTCTTAAAGCTTTAATTGGTATAGCCCGTATTATTTCAGTTGGGTTAAAGATTAGGTTGGCATTGGATATATAATCATATAATGTAAAACAGTGATAGTTAAAAACCAAATCAATCAACAATGAAATCTATTAATTTACTTACTAACATTCTATTTATTTTATTGCCCTTCTCTTTTTCTTTTGGACAAAATGTTACGATCCCAATAGAAACAGAGAATGTAGCTACCGTTTTAAAAACCAATGAAAATAATCGTTTGAAGATTATTTATTTCGGAAAGTCTTTATCGAATGTAAATGAATATGCACGGACGGGAGAAGTTTTTCATTTTCGAACCGGAGGTGCAAATTCCAATAATAATGCTTATGCTGTTGCCGGGATTGACAACAATTTTATAGAGCCTGCCATCTCAGCGGTACACGTGGACGGTAACAATTCACTGGATCTGCTGTATGAAAGCCATACGACCTCGCAGACTGCCGATGGAGCCATACTCACAACTGTTACGCTCAAAGATCCCATATATCCCTTTTTTGTAGATCTCTTCTATAAAGCATGGAAAAATAAGGATGTGATCGAGCAATGGAGCGTAATCAGGCATACAGAAAAAGGGGATGTGGTACTTAACAAGTATGCATCGGCAAACCTATACTTGAATAATAAGGATTATTATCTGACAAGTTATAACGGAGATTGGGCTAAAGAGATGCAGCCTGTGGAGACACATCTTCGCCAGGGAATGCATACCATTGAAAGCCGGTTGGGGACAAGGGAGCATTTGCTTACCTCGCCGAACTTTATGCTATCACTGGATGGAAAAGCAAGCGAGACATCCGGTACCGTCATGATGGGACAGCTTGCCTGGAACGGTAATTTCGCATTACAATTCGAAACCGATGTGTTCAAAAACTTGCATATCGTTGCCGGGATAAACCCCTATCAATCTGCTTATCAACTAAAACCGAACACCCCTTTTGAAACGCCGCATTTTGTCTATACGGTCTCTTTTGAAGGAAAAGGGAAAGGGAGCCGTAATTTACAAAGTTGGCTGAGGGATCATACATTGCTTGACGGCCAGGGTGACCGCCTGACACTGCTCAATAACTGGGAAGCCACCTATTTTGATTTTGACCAGGATAAATTGGTCGGCCTGTTTGGAGGCGCAAAAGAGTTAGGAGTAGACATGTTCCTGTTGGACGATGGATGGTTTGCCAATAAGTATCCCCGGAACGACGACAGAGCCGGATTAGGTGATTGGGAAGTGAATAGGAAGAAACTCCCTGATGGCATTCCTTTTTTAGTGCGTGAAGCAGAAAAAGCGGGTGTAAAGTTCGGTATATGGATTGAACCTGAGATGGTCAATCCCAAAAGTGAACTGTATGAGAAGCATCCGGACTGGGTGATCAGGCAGGAAAAAAGACCCGAAATTTATTTCAGGCATCAGTTGGTACTTGATTTGACAAATCCGGAAGTACAGGACTATGTTTTTGGGATAGTGGATAATTTATTTACCGAGAACCCTGCTTTGGCATTCGTAAAATGGGATTGCAACGCACCTGTTTTCAACGGACATTCGAAATATTTGGAAGATGAAAATATTCCCCAATCACATTTATATGTAGCATATTCAAAAGGTTTGCAAAATGTGCTGGAAAGGGTACGGGCAAAATATCCTACCGTCCCCATCATGCTCTGCTCAGGAGGAGGGGGCAGGTCGGATTATAATCTGCTGAAATATTTCACGGAATTTTGGTTGAGTGACAATACCGACCCGCTGGAACGTGTGTTTATGCAATGGAATTATTCTTACTATTATCCTGCCATCACGATGTGTAGCCATGTTACCGACTGGAGTAAAGATAAATCGCTTAAATACCGTATTGATGTGGCATCGATGGGTAAACTCGGGTTCGATATCCGCGCGAATGAATTAAGTGAACGGGATATGAAGTTTGCCCAACAGACAGTAAGGACCTATAATGATTACAAAGATATCGTGTGGCATGGAGAAATGTACCGCCTTGCAAGTCCATATGAAAACGATATGGCGTCCCTTATGTATGTGAACGGGCAAAAAACAGAGGCAGTTATGTTTAACTATCTCACGAACTGGAGGTATTTGGCTGAGGCTTCCCTTCGTCCCATAAAACTACAGGGATTAGATAAGGATAAGAGATACAGGCTAACGGAAATCAACCTTTATGACGGGACAAAAACTCCTGTCGACCCGCAAAAAGTTTATTCCGGGGAATTTTTGATGAATGTAGGGTTTAATCCTTTGGTAAGCAGGAATAGAACGAGTGTAGTAATAAAGATAGAGTCAGTAGAATAAGTGGATAGTGAGGTAGGGGAGTCTGAATAATGGGAAAGATGTGCAAAATAGAATCGGAGGAATTCGGTGTAATTGACGGACAGGTTATTCGTCTGTTCAGGTTAATCAATAACAAAGAATTATGTGTCGAAATTATCAGTTACGGAGCAACTATAAAATCAATCAATATTCCTGATGAAAAGGGGGAGATTGAAAATATTATTCTTGGATATGATACACTTGAGGGTTATTTGTCCGATAACAATTATCTTGGTGCCACAATCGGACGTTACGCCAACCGGATTTCAGACGCATCTTTCGTGATGGACGGAAAGTCTTATTTTCTTGATAAAAATGATGGGACGAATTGCAATCATGGAGGATTCTCCGGATTCAACAAAAAATTATTTGGTCACAAGATTGAAGACGAAATATTAATTCTGAGTGTGGAGAGTGAGGATGGAGAAGGAGGCTTCCCCGGAAATATGATATTGACAGTTACCTATCAGTTAACGGATAAGAATGAACTGTTCATTGACTATCATGTTTCATCCGATAAAAAAACACCGGTAAATATTACCAATCATGCGTACTTTAATTTATCCGGGAAAGAGACAATATTGGATCATCAGTTAAGAATTGAATCCGATAAGGTACTTGTGTCCGATGACAACTTTTTACCTACGGGAGCTTACATTGATGCGAAAAATAACCCGGGTTTGGATTTTCGGGAATTCAAAGTGTTAGGTGAAAATATGAGTTTGAAAAAAGAAAAAATAAAAGGGTATAATTCTTATTTTATATCGAGAAATACCGAAAGAGGCTTGAGCAGGCTGGCCACTTTGAAAAGCGAAGAACCAAACAGATATGTGGAGATTTTTTCAACGATGCCCGGAATCATGATATACACAGGGGATTATCTGTCGGGTCTTTATCGACCATTTTCGGGAATAAGCTTAGAAGCCCATTATTACCCCGACTCACCTAATTGGCCTCATTTTCCCCAGGGTATCTATGCTGAAGGTGACAATTGGAAAGAAACCATCATGTACCGGATCGTAATGATTTATTGAATCTCCGCATCGGGTGGGGGAATATTGACCTGTTTTTCCTCCACCAGAGATGCGACCTCCTTGTGATCGCGTATCCTGGAGATGGCTTACTCTTCCGCCACACCGATGATAACCCCGAACTCATAGAGCCGGGTTATGATCAGTCCTTCCTGATGAAGCTCTTCTGCCACGGTGCTCAGACGGTCCAGATAGATTTCCGATATGGTAATTACGATCTGTCTCATATTCTTGCAATCAGGGGGCTATGGAAAGCCCTGCGCCCACATCTTCGACCAGTAGGGGTAGGGATAGGGCGTTTTTTCTTAATTCATTTTCAATTATCCCTGGAGTGGCATCCGGATATTTCTCGAAGAGAAGAGCTGCTATACCGGCCACATGGGGAGTGGCCATGCTGGTACCTGAAAGAGTGCGATATCTTGCCGGCATGGACCAGGAAGAGTATATCTCCACTCCGGGTGCGGCGATATCGACCAATCCGGAGGAATTGATAGCGCGATTCGAGAAGTCGCCTATCTGTAACTCCGAATCTATCGCGGCTACGGCAAGGATGGAGGGGCAATCGGCAGGGCTTGCCACGGGGCTGAACCGGCCTATTGAGCGCCGGCTGTCATTGCCTGCTGCGGCTACGATCAATGTTCCTTTCGAAAGGGCGAATTGGGCTGCCCGCTCATACGCTATGTCGTAACTCTCTCCTTCCGATA
>OBJA01001737.1_pt1 | contig 14169 bp, 16 predicted proteins | sample 1519751 | NCBI WGS metagenome assembly OBJA01 (sample SAMEA3881238, study PRJEB22517) | soil metagenome | biome: lake sediment; feature: soda lake sediment; material: sediment, water from around vicinity | place: India | collected 2013-12-23 | depth 3 m | reverse complement strand
GATTTGTTTGTGGAAACATAATCTTACGCAAAAAGGCGGGCGCTCACTTCCTCTTTTCTTATCCCGAACTCAGGTTACAAGTAGTAAATGAGCATTTTGAACCTGCTTCCAACGCAGCGATAACAATTCAGATCATTCTTCAGAGATTCTCTGGATATCGTCTATCTCATGAATCGCTTGACGGTATCCAGCAGCAACTCATTTTCGGGATGTTCTTCCAGTGCCGATTGCCAGATCTTTTTGGCATCTTCCTTTGCACCGTTCATCCAGAGTAACTCACCGTAGTGTGCTGCAATTTCAGGATCGGAACGAATGTCGAAAGCAAGCTTTAGGTAATTGATCCCTTTTTTCAGATCACCCATGCGGTAATAAACCCAGCCAAGGCTATCCATGATATAGGGATCATCGGGAGAAAGTTCGACAGCTTTTTGGATCAATGCCAATGCTTCCGGCAGCTGCACGCCACGCTCAGCCAAGCTGTAGCCCAATGCATTATAGGCATGCGCATTATCCGGCCTCAATTCGATCAGTTTGCGCAAATCCTGTTCCAGCACATCCAGCCTGCCGATCTTATCAGCCATTAACGCCCGGTCATACAATAATTCGATCTGATCCGGATGTTTTCTGAGATGGTCGTCCAGCAGATCATATGCGCCATGAAAATCGCCATTATCCCGCAGCAGTTGTGCTTCTGAGATCAGCAACTGCATACGTTGCTGTTCATTTTCAACCTGGACGGTTTTCAGATACTTTCTGGCAGAAGCTATCCCATCGCGCTTTGCCAATAAGAAAGCATAGCGCACCTGAGCAGAAATATAGCGTTCCCCCCCTGTTACTCTGAGGTAGGCATCCATTGCTTCAGCATCGTGTTGTGCAACTTCATGGACACGCCCCAGATTAAAATGAATCGTGTTGGTATCCTCAAACCCGAGTTGCAGGGCTCGTTTGAAATACTTTTCCGCACTCCCCAAGTCATCCAGCTCGGCAGATAAAAGACCAATCGCCAGCGCAATATCAGGGTTGGAGGGGTTGAACTGCTCCAGCTTTTGGAACTGATCGCGCCCCCGATCAAATTCTCTTTCTTCCATGAGCATGCGGATATAGGCAATCCGTATATCATTGGCTCTGGGAAACCGGTCGAGATACTGATCGTAAAAAGACAATGCCTTGTCTTTATCAATTTTCTGCAGAATCTGCCCCTGATGCACGGCAGCCATCTCCCATTCCGGCCGTAATTTGAGCGCCTGATCCATGGCTTTTGCTGCAAGTTTGAATTCATTGGCAGACCATGCCGCCTGGGATACGGCAAAATGTGCTTCCGGTAAATCAGGGTAGGATGCCGCAAGCTGCTGCACCAGTTTCAGCACGGCTTTTCTGTCAGAATGGTTGGACAGGAGCTTGTTGATCTGCATGAATGCTTTATCAACGGTTTCCGGCTCCATCCTCAGCAATTGCTCAACGTGGGGACGTACATCATCAAGCTGGCCGTTCGCAACGAACAGCGCTACTGCTGCCTGACGCGCATGCATGGAATCAGGTTCCAATACTACCCATAAATCGATGGCTTCTTCTGCTTCCCTAAAATGACGCGTCCGCAGTGCGATATCAGTCGCATGTTCTGCGATCCTCGGATTGCGAGTTTCCTTTGCCAATCGGATGAAACTTTTCACTGCAACATCTGGCATATTTCGCTGCAAAGCCGTTTCTCCCATCAAAAAATCAAAGAGAGAATCGGCAGTCAGTTCCGTGGAAGGAGCTGCACCAGCGGAGACCGCGGAACCATGAGCAACAGCATCCCCTGTTTTGGGAAGCTGGGTACATCCCGCCATGCTTAGCAACAATGCTAACTGTATCGTCAAAATAACTTTCATTCTGTATTGGCCTTCGGCAACCTTTATCTGTACTCAGACTTTCAAACAACAAAGCCGGTTCGTGCATTCATTACTAATTACGGCATATCCGCTGATTTCAATATCTTTCACCCGAGAAACCCGGAAAAATACCCTCCTTATTTACTACTTTTTCTTCTTTCCAGACCTACCTAGAACGCATCACTACTCGCTGGTGGAGAGAGATTCGAGGCAGGCTGATTCTGTGGAAACGGATTAAATCCAGTACCCGGCATTGTCGTGCCACCTGGCATATTTCCCTGATCTTCCGACTGCTGTTTTTCCAGCCCTTCTGCAGTACTGGCAGCATGGACAAATTTCCAGCCCTGGTAATTCCCGGCTTTTTCAAACGCAGCGTAATCTGCTGGAAAATTGGCCCGCTTGATCGGTACACCAGTTGAAAGACTGTAGACGCCGGTAATTCCTCCGTCCTGCTGCCTGACCAGCCCCCAGTCATAGCTGTTCGTCATCGGGTCGGGGTAAATTCTTCTGAGATGCCGTTTCACAACCAGAGAACGCTCGTCCTTGAGCAACTGTTCAAGAGATGCCGGGTAGCGGCTGATGCCCGTCTCTCCCGCTGCTCCTGTTACCCGGGAATCATTATAGTAGGACTCGATCGCCCGCCGGAACTGATCACCAATGAACAGCAACTCCAGCTCCTTTTCCCGTTTGGCTTCCGTCTGCCAGATCAACCCGGCGGCAGCCAGCATCACGCCCGCAAGCATAACAGCAAACAGTGTCCAGATATAAATATATCCCTGTTCTTTCCGGCATGACATCGTCACCATTTCTCATAAAACGTCCCGTCCAGCGCCTGCCGGTCGGAAGTCGTATGCACATCGAACACACCTTCCATTTCGGGATCAGGGGGTGGAACTTCCACCCAGACGTTTTCCCCGGTAACCGGATCGACAGGTATTTCACGAATATAACGATCCTCGACCAGCTGATGCAGATCAGTCGGATATTTACCGGTATCGGAAAAATATTTATCGATCACGTCGCGCAGGATGCTGAGATTCTGCTTGAGTACCGCTTCCTTCGCCCGATCGACCGAATTGAAGTAACGTGGTGTCACGATCGTGAGGAGAATGGCAAGAATAGCCATTACTACCAGCAGCTCAATCAACGTGAAGCCTCGTTCACCCCGATAGCTACCGGGCTGTTTCAACCGGTTTAATACCGGTTTGATAATAATCTGATCAACGAGTTTTACCATTGATTGTAAGGAATCCCGTTTAATCCTGCTTTTTCGGACAGGGAGTAGACATCGTAAATATCATCACCTTCTTCCGGACTGTCAGGTGGACTGGCATAACTGCGTTTTCCCCAGGTTTCGGCAGCAGGTACCTCAGTATCCGGAAACATCGGATCGCGCGGCAAACGACGCATGAAAAAAATTTTCTTCTTGTCCGGGTCTTTTACGTCGTCCATGCCCGTATCCAGATCTTCCAGCCGGTGGGGATAGCCGGTTTCATCAGCCTTTTTTTCAATTTGTCCATCATCCGTCGCCTGCTTATAGGCATCGATCGCTGTGCGGATCTGGCGCAGTACTATACGCAACTCTCGCTCCTTTTCACGTTTGACGACCATTTCACCTAAGGGCATCGCTGCGGAAGCCAGAATTCCCATGATTGCCACTACGATCATCAGTTCGATTAAAGTGAATCCGCGGCAGGATGCTGTCTGCAACATATCCACTCAGAAGAAACGAAGAAATGTCATCATTGAATCCTGATACTCGCTGCTGGCGGCAGATCCGTTTCAACCGGCTGTCCGGTTTCATCCCGCACCTGCAGATTCTGCAAAGTAATTTCAGTTGAGGCCGAATTTGTACCGATCGCCTTGAAACGCAACACTGCTGTCATTCCAGTAGATTGATCTCGTCCGAGCTTCAGGCTGCGTATTCCGGATTTTTCCCCGCCATCCATCAACTCCAGAGCTTCCGGATCATAAGCCAGATTCAATTCGCCGGACAGCATGGGATCCTGGGTCACCAGCCTGACAGTAGCGGTAAATTCCCGCCCTTCCATCACACTTTCCGGTGCGCGCAACGTAACTGAAGGAGCAGCTTCTCTTGCTTGTGCGATCGCTTCCTCAAACAAATCGGGCGCAGCCCCCGATAGCCCGACAGGCTGCGCAGTCCGACCAAAAGGTGTATAGCCTCTGACTGCTGTACTGTTCGAGGATTCCATCGCCAGTGATTGTGGTGCCGTTTTGCGGATGGTTACAGGCAGTTTCCCGGCTGCACTGGCCGTACCGGAATAAAACTCGCTTTCAAAATGATTGGGCTGGATGACATTACGAATGATATGCGGCGTAATGAGCAGAATTATTTCGGTTTTGTTATGTTTTCTGACCTGCTTGGAAAAAATATCACCCAGCACCGGTATATCGGTCAATCCGGCAATGCCCGATCTTACTCTGCTCAGGTCATCCTGAATCAGCCCGGCCAGTACCTGTGTTTCCCCATTCTTCAATTCCAGAACCGTTTCTGCTGTACGGGTGCCGATGACGATGGCCGTAGCTGCATTTTCTCCGCTCCCGGATCTTTTCTCACCGAGATTACTGCTGACTTCCAGCAGTGCTTTCAAGGTGACCTCGTTGTTGGTTCTGACAACCGGTTCGACTTCGAATTTCAACCCGACATCAATATAAGTTGCTGAAGCAGCTGATCCGACATTGGCTGTATTCGTGACCGTAAACACTGGCTCCTTGTTACCGATATGGATTTTTGCCTTCTCCCGGCTTTTAACACGAATGCGGGGGTTGGCCAGTACATCCGCATTGGTCAGGGTTCTACCAAAATCGATTCTGGCCTGATTGTTGATGGTAAAACTACGCAGGCCTTCGAACCCCGTATTTTTGATCATACTCATCTTGACCACGGAATCCGCCGCCGCCTGGGCAGGTGTACCTATACCCGGAACGGCGCTGAACGTCACCGAATTAGGCATAGTCGGCCCCAGATCGAGCGTGCTGTCGCGCTTCACCTCCAGCACCACCACATCCAGCATTACTTCCGGATCGGGAAAATCATTGATGGCAACCAGACGTTCCACCAATCGGATCATCTCCAGCGTATCCCGTATCACGAACAGGTTGAGTTTCTCGTTGACGTAAATATCACGTGCCTTGACCAGTCCACGAATCATAGCCACCATCTGTTTGACATCAGTATTGGCAACGTGAAAGCTGCGCACGACCAGCTCCTGGTAATCCTTTTGCTTGGCCGGTGTATCCGGGTAGATCAGCAGCGTGTTACTGTTGAGCACTTTGTACGCGAGCTGATTGGTCAGGAGCATCAGTTTCAGCACATCTTCAATCGAATTGTCACGGACGAAAATCGAAGCCGTTGCTTCTTGCTGAACATTACGATCGAATACGAAATTGATGCCAGCCGTGCGCGAGATCAACTCAAACATGGTTTTCAGCGATGTATCGCGAAATTCCATGGTAATGGGCTTGCTGAATTCGGTTATCAGGGATAATTCAGACATCTCGGCCCGCGCAATCCGTTCACTGAGCGCCTTGATCAGCTGTCTCGCTTCAGATTGCATCGGATTATCGGCCAATACACCCCTTATGATTTTTTCCGCTTCATCCACATCGCTGTGTGCAAGCGCCTCTTTTGCTCGATTGACCAGAACAATATGACGACGCTCCAGATCGACCGCATCCAATCCTTCCCGGGCACGTTCACTACTGGCCCTGATATCCAGTACACGCTGATAATTCTGCTCGGCCTGATCCAGATTGCCAGCCAGCCGGGCGTTATCCGCCTCGAACAGAATCTGACCAATGATGGTGTCACGCTCCCTAGCCAGGGTCGCACCTATTTCCCTGTCATCCGGTTCCTCACGGGCAGCCTGTTCCAGCTTGCTCAGGCCCTCCTCCAGCCGCCCCTCTGCAATTAATCGTTTCCCTTCCAGAAAAGATGGATTTCGCGTCGTGTGCATCGCACAACTGGTAATCAATGCGAGCAACAGCAGTATCAATATTCTTTTTGTTGTATTCATCCCCACTTTTCCAGCTATTTTTAATCGATAGACAATGTCTGTCTGATGCCCAGCGGAAGATAAGTCAGTTCGATCGCATCTTCCCGGATCCGGTCGATCCGGTATTCGGCACTAATTCGCTCTCCTGCACCAGCAACATAATTCTGATCTTCCTGAGCAAGAAATACCCGAATCTTTCCCTCGGAAACGACTCGGCCCAGATATTCGAACTGTAATGGTGGTGCGGCTGGCCGTCTTACCACCTCCGCCTTCCGGGGCTGGAAGGTCTGCGGGCTGAAATTGGTGGATGCAGTACGTTTGGGCTCCCAGGACGTTACAGCAAATATATCGTCTGCCTTGGCGCTGAATTTCCGCTTTCCTAGCTGATCGACCGGCAATGTTTCGTGTGCCTGCCGGGCTTGTCCGGCAGTACGTCTGCCAGTAGAAATATTTGCTGCCGGCTGTACCACCTCATCCATGGATAACTCGGCACCGTCATCGACCAGCAACGCAGCCAGTACAGTAGCCGCCAGAGCCACCCAGAGAACTAGTTTCCGGTAGAGTAGTGTGCCAGCCATATCAGATTCCGCCGAGAATCCGACGATGAAGCAAGCCGAAGAACACGGCTGCCAGGAGTGATTTGTATGATGAGATCTGAAACAAGAATAAACGCTTTGAGAACTTCTGAGAAACTACCTGCGTTGCCATTTCTGCCTCAAAAATCGGCCTAAAATGCTCATTTATCACGTATAAACTCCGCTTTTTTGCCGGTTTTTGCCTTGAATTGACTGCCTCATCGACATTCTGCAAAGATTCCTTAGTAGTCATTCAGATAAAGGTGCATGTTCAGGCGCGCATCCACTCTGCCAGTCTGTATGGTTTCGCGTTTCATGATGATATCAGCCAGTGCCAGTGTGGGCACGGCCTGCAATGCACCCGCAATGAATGCACGAATCTGAGGATAAGTTCCGCGCAATGGCAACTGAATTTCATAACGTACCAGTTTCGATTCTTTTTCCATCATCAGCCGATAATCACTGCCATTCAGCTCCACACCACTGTTCCTGGCGATCCTGTCGAGTTCACTAATCCAGTAAGGAGAAGAATCACTGCGTGGAAGGAAATCATAAAAAACCTGCAACGCCTGATTATTGTTCAGCTTTGTCTGCCCGACAGAGTCGGGTTGTACCTGCTGCATTGCTTCCACCTTGTCTTTCAGCTCTTCCAGTATCTGTTTCTGAGGCATGACTGCCGCTATAAAAAACACCAGCGTCAGTACGAGCAATCCCGCTCCTGCCCGGCCGGCAGCTCCCAGACGAGTCACCTGCCAGCGCGCCCTGACCAGCCAGTTCCCTAAGACGATTCGTGCCATGTTGCAATGATTGAAAAAACAATGGGACGGCGTGGATGATCCTGACGGGTTTTATAACTGGCCAGATGCGCATTTTTCAGAACCGGCTCCAGTTCGAGCGCCTGGACGTACTCCACCAAAGCAGCAAGATCTCGCGCCTCACCCGTAATACGGATGGTTTGACCGGAAACACTGGGCTGCAGCGACAGCAGCGCAATCTTCTCGCTGGCGGCCAGTTCCAGCGCATCGAACACTGCCTCCCAGGGTAGATTGAGCTGGCGCAGAATATCATTCACTTGTTTGAGCTCCTGTTGGGTGGCTTTATTGATTCGCGCCATCGGAGTTCGGGGTTGCCTGGTGTGTTTCTGCTGCTGAACGATGCGTGCCTCGCGGGCTTCCCAGTACGTGATTTTCGACATGGTCTGCTTGAGCAGATACATCACTGCAAGCAGCAGCACCATTCCCAGAAACAACAGCAGATAATCCACCACTGGCATCTGCTGTCTTCGGTAGGGGAAATTCAGTTTCAGACTAGGCATGATCCTGGCTGTTATCCATTCCTGCTACCCAGGGAAAATACGAAGGTACGGGATGTTTCTCATCCGGCAGGTGCACGAACTGCCAGCGGAGGTCATGCACTGGCAACTGCCCGGTCCATTCGGGAGCATATACATACACCCGTCCCAGCGACTGATCCGAACTGAAAATAATCGACTCCTGTTCCAGTGCTGCCAATAGTTCTTCCTGCAGATTCCCCACTACTCTCTGGTTGCGTACACAACGCCAGACCCCATCGGACAGCGAAACCAGGCAGAATCGCCCTGCTTCCACCAGAACGAACCACACTTGTTTTTCAATCAGCCGCTTCGACCAGTGATCCAGTGCCGCAGTAAGATAAGGTTCTATGCCTGCAAGCCGGATCTCATATTGCCGGGCAAGTGCTGCCAGTTCCAACTGCAAATCGCGTGCGATGGCCGCACACAATGCTCCACCATAAGGATCCCAGGTACTCAGACTGAACTCCCAGTCATCGATGCGTTCACCATAAATTTCTCGCATCTGGAAACTTGCATAGGCCATCAATTCATCCGGATTTGCCAGGGAGGGCTGTGGTGCAATGACACCATAACGGACGAAGTGGTTGGATAACGTGACATACAACGCACCACTTCGCCTGAAACTGTCATCCATCTGTCCCATCATCTGTTCCAGCAACTGTAGAGGTGCTCTCCACTGTCTTGGATCATTTCCCCGAACACACACGCCTGATTGCCTGAACTGCTGCACAGGCCGGATGCCGCGTACAACTCCTGTCAGACTAACCTGATCCGGCGCCAGAAAAACCTGAATCCGATTACGCCACAACAGTGACACGATTGGCCTCCTGTAAGCTGGTTTGTCCAGTTTTAACCAGATCCAGCGCGGCTTCACGCAGAAAACGGGTACCATTGAGCCAAGCTGCCTCCTTGATACGACGAATCGGCGCTTGTGCAATGATCAACTCACGAATTTCATCGTTCAGCAACAATATCTCGGCAATTGCATTACGTCCCCGATAACCACTGCCCCGGCAATGGCCACAACCTTTGGCAGAGCGAAAATCAAACAGCTCTGCCTGTTCCGGAGTAATCCCCGAATCCACGATCATTTGATGATCCGGTCGTTCCGCAACCATGCAATTCGGGCACAGCAGGCGCACCAGCCGCTGTGCCACGATACCGTTCAGTGCCGAAACAAAACTGTAAGGATCAACGCCCATATGTGCAAACCGGCCAATCACGTCAAACACATTGTTGGCATGAACCGTGGTAAAGACCAGATGGCCCGTAAGTGCAGCCTGAATGGCAATCTGGGCCGTTTCAGCATCGCGAATTTCACCTACCATGATCTTGTCGGGATCATGCCGCAGAATTGAACGCAATCCGCGAGCGAAAGTCAGCCCTTTCTTCTCGTTGACCGGTATCTGCAATACACCAGGCAACTGATATTCGATCGGATCTTCGATCGTAATGATTTTGTCATGGCCGTGATTGACTTCCGAAATAGCAGCGTAAAGCGAAGTCGTCTTGCCGCTGCCGGTCGGGCCGGTTACCAGCAACATGCCATACGGCTCAGCACTGAGTCGGCGCACACTGGCAATGGATGGGGCATTAAATCCCAGCTGGTTCAGTGTCAATCCTTCGACATGGTCAGTCAGCGCCTGACGATCCAGTATCCGCAACACCGCATCTTCACCAAAAATGCTCGGCATGACCGATACCCGGAAATCGATTTCCCTTCCCTGGATGGAAACCTTGAAACGGCCATCCTGCGGAATGCGACGCTCGGCGATATCCAGATCCGACATAACCTTGATCCGAGAAATCACCTGTTCGGCCAGATTTGCCCCCTGCATGGTGCCTATGCTGGTCAGCACGCCATCGATCCGATATTTGATGGACAGTACGCCCGGTGCAGTCTCCAGATGAATGTCACTTGCCTGCGATTTATGTGCATCGTACAGGGTTGAATGGACCAGGCGCACTACCTGACTGGTACCTTCATGAATCGTTTTGAGTGATAACTCCTCGATACCACTCTGAATCAGATTTTCCTGAGCAGAAGACAGCACATTGTCCATCGCACGCATGGTCTGCTCCTGCTGCACGAAAAAGGCAGCCAGGTCAGCCGGATGCACCAGATGCCACAATGCACCTACCGGCACATATTCCTCTACCCAGTCGCGCAGGCCCGGCCGGAAAGGATCACTCACCGCCAGCAGATACGATTGATCCTGTTTCTGCAGCAACATGCATTCACGTTTGGCAGCCAGTGCAAAAGGCAGTCTGTCAAAAGCCGGATACAACGCATGCAAATCATCCATGGCCAGTACCGGCATGCGCAGCACTTCCCCCAGTACGGTCACCAGTTCAGCCGGTGTGCCCTGATAAATTTCTTCCAATACTCTGATCAATGAGGTGCTGCGAGCGATGGCCTGTTCACGTGCCTGGCTGAGCATAGCTGGATCGATTGTCGGTTTATCAGGCAGGGCAATGCTGGTCTGCATCAGTTGATACTCCCCGCCAGTTCGAAAATCGGCAGATACATGAGAATGATGATGCCGCCGATGACTGTCCCGATCACAGCCATCAACAATGGCTCAATCAGCTTGGTCATCCATTCGACCCAGCGTCCGATTTCCTCATCATGGAAATTACCGATGCGCTCCATCATGTCGCCCATCATTCCGGTACGCTCTCCTACGCGCAGCATGCGGCTTCCCACTGCAGTGGTCAGCTCTGCGCTCTGCATTGCACTGGAAATTGCCTTACCTTCACGAATGAGTGCAGCAGCTGTTTTCACTCGTGGACGAAAATGCGGCTGCAACAGGTCACTGACCATTTCCAGCGCTTGTGTCACGGGAATCCCGCCACGCAGCAGCATTCCCAGTGTTTTATAGAAACGGGCCAGCTGATAGACTCGCATCCTCTCACCGATTGTCGGAATGCGCCATATCGCACGCAACAAATGAGCCCGGATCTGCGGCCGGGAAAATGTATAGAATGCTGCTGCCAGAAAAAGCGTTGCCATTCCGGCCAACATCCAGCCACTCTTCTGTACCAAATGTCCCCATTCGATCAACAGCATGGACATCCAGGGCAAATCTGTCCCCATATCTTCATAAATGGCGCTGAATTTAGGAACAACGAAAACCAACAGGAAGACCGCCACCAATCCCCCCAACACCAGCAGCAGAACCGGATAGATGGACGCCCCCATCAGCTTTTTACGCACCAGATCCATTTGCGACTGATAGACGAGATAACGTGCCAGCGCCTCACCCAGATCCCCCGTCTGTTCACTTGCACGAATGGTGGCGACATACAGTGGCGGAAATATCTGCGGATAGAATTCCAATGCACGCGAGAATGTCATACCTTCACGCAAGTGCGCCAGTATCTGTTGAAGCAACTCGCGTATTCCACTGTCCTCTTCTTTCTCGACCAATGTTTCGATACCCTCTACCAGACTCAGGCCGGCTGTCAGCAAAGCAAGTAGTTCCTGGGAAAAGTTGGATAGCGGAAATTTGTGGCCTGATCTGAGCAGCAAGCCTGAAAAATTCCGCCGTATACTGAGGATCACTCCTCCCTGAGCACTGATCCGGTTGCGTATCTCGGCTTCACTGGCCGCTTCGAGTTCGAGCAGCACAGTACCTTTTCCGGCCAGCAAGGCTCTTACCGTGTAACGCATCAACGGTGTTGAATACTGTTACCAGTTGGTAATATCCGCATCCTCGCCACTCCCCCCGAGCTGGCCATCCTTGCCGAACGAGAATAAATCGAAATCACTTTGTGTACCCGGATATTTGTACTGATAGGGTCTGCCCCACGGATCGGCCGGCAAACGCTTGCTTAAATAAGGTCCCTGCCACCTCAGCTCATTGGCAGGAGCGGTGAGCAATGCATTCAACCCCTGCTCGGTCGTGGGATAAGTTCCAACATCCAACCGGTACTGATGCAGTGCCTTTTCCAGAGAATCAATCTGCGCCTGTGCCATTTTGACTTCGGACTTGCCCACTTGTGAAAAATACTTGGGCCCGACATAAGCCGCCAGTAAACCGATGATAACCATGACGACCAGCAACTCCAGCAGGGTAAATCCATATTGAGCACTTATATGAGTTTCTGGAAAACGTTCATCGTTACAGGTTTCTCCAGTATTTGAAATATGTTTCATATTTGAATCATCCTTCGATTTGGATTTCTTGGATATCTAAGCAGGCCGTTTGAATGTTTGAATAATTGAGCATATCAGCATAATAAGAGCAGTTTATCATTTGTTACTAATATTGATGATAATCAAAGCGCCGCCCAAGATTAAGCAACGTTACCTGTTTGACTTTGCCTTCCATACGTTCTGAGCGCACCAGGCGGTAGCTGAAATAATGTTCCCCAGTAGCGTTGCTGCGAGCCCGTACACGTCAGATATCATGACCGCGACGTTACTATAAAAAGTTGCAGGCAATGCAATACCAAAACATCATGTTATGTCACTACTGCCCGGCAGATTCATTTCGTGACCAGAGAGGATCGAGATGAAAAGTAATCTGCTCGGGAAGCATGTCAGCGAAATCGTTGTAAGTGCTTGACTGGTATGCCCGGAATATGTCGATCACACCAAATTGCGCAGGTTGGTGGTGAGCTTGCGAACCTCAATATAAATACCGCAATAAACATCACGGATGATGTTGGGGTTCATTGCATTCACCCCAACCGTTCTGCACATTGCATCATCTTTAGAAATGGTATAGTTTTTATAACATGTTCTCCTTTGAGTTTGACGAGCAAAAAAGCCGAGTTAACCAGGAAAAACATGGGATTGACTTTGTTCAAGCCCAGGAGCTCTGGAGTGATCCATATTTACTTGAAATTCCGGCGAAAACAATTGATGAACCCCGATCCATAGTGATTGGCCGCATCCAGGATAAGCACTGGTCGGCGGTTATCACACACCGGAGCAAGAAGATCCGTATCATCTCTGTTCGTCGTTCGCGGTATGAAGAGGTAAATCTATATGAAAGCAAAGAAATTTGATTCTGATTTTGACAGTGGCAAGGACGTGAGTGCAGTCCTGGATATCAGCAAGGCGCGTCGTCCACTGCAAAAACAAAGAAGGGTAAATGTCGATTTTCCAGACTGGATGATCGAATCTCTTGACAAAGAAGCCAGCCGGTTGGGGGTGACACGTCAGTCCATCATCAAAGTCTGGCTGGCCGAACGTCTCGAACAGTTGACTTCTAACAAATAGCGTTGATCCGTCGCCGACAAAACAGCGCGGAAATCAGGGTCAAGCTACCGTTCTCATCGTTGAGGGTTCACGATTTTCTCCCCAATCCACGAAATCGCGTTGGTTGGGGGTGAGCTTGCGAACCCCAACATAAACACCGCAATAAACACCATGGACGATGTTGGGGTTCATCCCATTCACCCCAACCTTGTATATTAACTACCGTGCTCTCGTTTCACACCGCGGGAATCACTGACCTTCAGAGCGGCGAAGACGTCAAAAATCAAAGACGATCATTAACCCTTCCTGGATTAAATTTTTATATTGCTTTTCCAGCCTGCCCTGTTTCTTTCTAATCCGTGAAATATCAATTGCACGTAATTGCTTGAGGTTGATATGGCGGTCCTTATCCAAACCATTCGCTGCACTGGGTTCCAGGTTCACTGCGAAAGGCCAGGGTTTATGCTGAGGAAGTAAAGGAGCAACAATCAATGTTTTCGATTGAACATTAACAAGATCACTTTGAACAATCACACATGGTCTCAGTTTTCTTGTTTCTGCTCCTTTTGTCGGTTCAAGATCAACCCAATAAATATCCAGCTGCCTGAACTCAGTCATTGGCGGCTAATCCATCTGACAGCGTACTGTCCCATTCTTGCAGTTCTTCCTGATAGGTATCTTCCGCTTCTTCCTGGTTCGCTTTGCGCAAGGCTTCTCGAAGAAAATTCTTGTGTTCCTGTTTTAAGAGCTGATTGATATAGGCACTGCGATTGCTGCTTGCGACATCGTTTAAAAAAGCAAAGGTTTCTTCGTCAAGCGTAATAGTCACTCTATGAGTCATGATATTTCTCATACTATTTAGTAATTTAAATAATCATATAATATAGCACTACTGATAGTAATGCGGCTCATGGCGGATTTGTGCAGAGATTCCTTTATTTAACCTGAGTTCGGGATAAGAAAAGAGAGGATGAGCGCCAGGCTTTCTGCGTAAGATTATGTTTCTACAAACAAATCAATCGCATCCGGGAGGCGCTCATGGACAGTTTAACTGAACTTTTTTGTCTCATAGATGATTTTTGCCACCAGTTCGAGCCTGCTTTAGAGCACCATCTTCTGGAAGCCGGGATAAAAAAGCGCAAACGCCGCAGCGAGTTGAGCTTAT